>Ga0193713_1000116_pt1 | contig 23996 bp, 26 predicted proteins | sample H3a2metaG_FD_143054 | JGI IMG/M metagenome (GOLD analysis project Ga0193713, IMG submission 143054) | Soil microbial communities from a riparian zone of the East river system, Colorado, United States - H3a2 | ecosystem: Environmental > Terrestrial > Soil > Riparian zone | place: USA: East River... | reverse complement strand
TGAATTGGTCGAGCTTTCCATGGCCATGGTGACCAGTCTCGCGCCCAAAATCGGTTACGATCGCGCGGCTGAAATTGCGAAGGAGAGCGCGAAGACCGGCCGCACCGTTCGAGAAATTTCCCGGGAAGAAAAAATTCTGCCGGAAAAAGAATTGGAGCGCGCGCTCGATCCGGTCGCGATGACTGAACCGGGCGGCAAAGAAGGTTAGGCGTTCTTTCTTCCGACGCGCGAGCTATGGTTGCTAAACTCGAGGGGCCTCAGTTTTCGGGTGGAGCAAACATCGCCATCAAGTGCCCAAGCCATACTTATGAGCAAACGGTCGCGTTTTATCGCGATACGCTTGGACTTCCTTTGATTGAAGAGGAGACGGACGGTTGCATTTTCCAATTCGGTCCAAGCCGGCTCTGGATCGACAAGGTGCCGAATCTAAGTCATCCAGATATTTGGCTGGAATTGGAGACCAACGACACTGAAGCGGCTTCGTCGTTTCTAAGGGTAAACGGTATTGCGCGGCGGGATGAAGTGGAACAGTTGCGGGAAGATTTCGATGGGTTCTTCGTGGCCGCGCCGAATGGCGTCATTCATCTCGTTGTCGGGCACGAAGAAGCGTAGAGTGAACTGGAGAGAGGGTCGCAACAGGCCCATTTCGCCGCTATTAGACATGCCGCCCCATGATCGCGAGGTCGCGTTCCACGTCGTCCAGCCGCGCAATTCCCGGAAGCAATCCCCAGCGCTCAAAGCCTAGTCGATCGAATAATCTCAGGCTCGGTTCGTTATGTGCGAAGATCAGACCGACCATGGCTTTAATCCCGAGCGATGGCGCACGGGCGATTGCTTCTTCTAATAATCGCCGCGCGACGCCTTGACGCCGGAAGTTCTCATCGACATACACGCTGATTTCGGCGGTGCCGCGATAGGCGCAGCGTGGCAGGAATTTTTTGAAATCGAGCCACCCGATCACCCGACCATCGCTTTCCGCTACCCAAAATGGATGTTGATCCGGTGAGTGTTCTCGGAACCACGGCAGTCGTGCTTCGACCGTGGTCGGCTCAAGCTCGGCCGTCACCAGGCCCGTCGGCACAGTCACGTTATAAATGTCGATGATGACCGGGAGATCGGATTCGAGCGCGTCCCGGATAACGATTAGTTCTGTAGCGGCGGTCTGCGACCACCGATCTCCCGAGGTGACGGCGCTCATAGAGTGCCGCTACAGAGCGATCGCGGTTTGGAAAAACGCATTCTCAAATGTCGGCTGAAACGGGCCGGGCGCCGTTTCCCCGATTCGAAGCTGTGGACTGATTTGCGATTGCGCGGCGCAATGAACTTCCATATCGATCTTGCCGCATTTCGCGAGGGATGCGCGAATTGCGCCGCATGCCAGCTCCGGCGTGTTGCAGTCGCGGCTGAGATGTCCGAGCACCACGCGCTCGATTTTTCCCAAGAGCAATTCCTCGATGACGTTCGCCGCCGCTATGTTCGAGAGGTGACCATGACGCGATTGGATTCGCTGTTTTACCGGCCACGGCCGATGCGGATCATTCTGCAGGAGTTTTTCGTCATGATTCGTTTCAATGACGAGCGTCTGGACTTGGCGCAACCGTTCCACAATCATTTTCGTCGCGTAGCCGAGATCGGTGATGAAACCGAGGCTGCCTGAGCCTGCGTGACAGACAAATCCAAGTGGATCGACAGCGTCGTGAGGCACGGGGAAGGTTTGCACGGTCACGTCGCAGATGGAGAACTCGGCGCCGGTGCGAAAGATTCGCCAGTTGCGATGTTGCTCGAACAATCCGTCGCACCGAATTGCCTCCGCGGTAAGCGCGTTGCAATAAATCGGCACCTCCAGTTTGCGACAAAGAACTTCGAGTCCAAAAACGTGATCGCCATGCTCGTGGGTAAGAAGGATACCATCGAGCTGGCCTGGCGTGACCCCGCACTGCGCCAGGCGTAACACCAGTTGTCGCGCGGTCAGACCACCATCGATGAGAATTTTGCAATGCTCGGTCGCGACCAGTGCACTGTTTCCCGCGCTCCCGCTGCCGAGCATCGTCAAGCTGAACACGGGTCTTAAGGTAGCCGAGTTGTTTCATCGTACGCAAACGGAAACAAATAAATCGGCGCAATATTATTACCCGCTTGGAGACGCAGTCAGTTTAAGGTCGGTCCGCCTTCCTCGACATAGCGCAGTGCCGGAATTACATTCGCGCCACTTGAAAACGCCTACATTCATCTTTATCGCAGCGACGAGTGCGCTTTTTGCAAGCGTTGTCTACGGTCAATCGGATCTGCCGAATTCGAGTAGCGGCAGCCTGGATTTCAAGCAGTGGGGGCTGACTGCAATTCAGGATGGCGGGCGGCGCAAACCGGTGGACACATTTGCCCGGGAGACGCTCATCCGGATCACTGGAAGATCGACATTTACAGATAAACTGGGCCGGAACTGGCAGCCAAATGATTTTGTTTTGTCCGCCTTACTTGAGACGCGCGATTGGAAAAATGAGCCGATGGTGCTGATCTCCGTCGGGAGACTGATTGAGCAGCTCGGACTCGATAAAACGGAGCGCCGATTTTCATTCGCGCAATTGGCCGGCTCGGCGGAATTGCTGCGAATCGCGAACGAGGCGCGCGCGCGTAAACGCGCGGAAGAACCACTCGACAGAGTTCAGCAAGAAGCCCTTACCGTAAGCGATCGATTGGCGATGCTCTCGAATGTGACGAACGGGAGCGGGTTTCTAATCATTCCTGCGCCGCGAAACGAGACCGACCCGTGGGTGGAGCCATCGGAATTCTCTCGCTATTATACGGAAGCACAATTCGCGCCGCTTCAAACGCAACTGCAAACGCTCGTCACTGCCTATGCGCAAGGAGACGGATTCAACTTTAGCAGGGCCGCGAGCCAATTACGCGAAGGACTGCGAGAATTGAGTCCAACGATTTATCCCCAAGATCGACAGTTGCGTCTCGAATATTTCTACAACCATTTCGAAGGGTTTTACCGCGCGATCTGGTGTTACGGGATTGCGCTCGTGATTTTAATCGTGGCGCATCTCCGCAAGCGCGGGCGCACGTTAAGGAATATCGGCGTCGCGGTTGCAATTGTTGGTCTCGCATTTCAGGCCAGTGGAATCGCGATGCGCTGTATGATCGCCGGACGCCCGCCGGTGACGAACATGTATGAATCGATCATCTGGGTTTCATTCGCGGTGTTGTTTTTCGGAATGATCTTTTTCGCGCGTTATCGGACGCCGGTGTATTTGCTCGCGGCGTTGCCAGTGACGCTGGTCGCGCTCCTGCTCGTCCATCAAATGCCAATCGCGATGCCGTCGAGCATCGATCCGCTTGTGCCAGTACTGCGCGATAACTTCTGGCTTACGATCCATGTCCTTACGATCACACTAAGCTATGCGGCCTTCGCACTCGCAATGGGCTTCGGGCACATTCTGCTTTGGCGCTACGTGCGCAATCCGGCGGCGGCGAGCGCGGATGCGCCAATGCATTTCTGGCTCTACCGGGTGCTCCAGCTCGGTGTCCTCTTGCTGGCCGCAGGCACCATCCTCGGTGGGGTGTGGGCGAATTATTCCTGGGGCAGGTTCTGGGGCTGGGATCCAAAAGAAACCTGGGCATTAATCGCGCTGCTTTGTTACATTCTGACGTTGCACGGTCGGCTGGCCGGCTGGTGGACCGAGTTCGGGCTAGTGGTCGCGAGCGTGGTTTGTTTTCTCGCCGTGTTGATGGCGTGGTATGGCGTGAACTTTGTGCTCGGCAAGGGTTTGCACAGCTACGGGTTCGGCATCGGCGGCGAGACCTACGTTGCGACGTTTGTTGTTGCCGATCTTTTGTTCGTCGTGTTCGCGATTTGGCGATATCGCGCGAGCAAACGCACGCTGAGTCCGGTAAGCGAAATCGAAGGTGAGCGCGCGACCGGGTAGCCAATGTTTCCGGGGCACGCGTTGCGAAGCCGTCGCTCGGCGGGTGTGCGTTAAGATTAGTGCCTGTCTGAACCTATTCAGTGATGAGCGCGTCCAAAAACTGTTGCGGGGTTTGGGCGCGAAGCAGCGCAGATCGGGTCGCATCATCTTTTGCCAGCCGCGCCAATGTGCCAACGCAAATCAAGTAATCGTTCACTAAACGCTCCGGCACGCCGATAACAAAAATCAATCGGGCGCGGAGTGTATTTTCCCCAAAGGGAATGCCCGCGCGGCTTCGCCCGATGCCGAGCACGATCTCATCAACCAAATCGGTGCGCGCATGCGGAAAGGCAACGCCGTATTCCACCACGCTGGGGTGTGCCTGCTCGCGCACGAGCACTTGTTCGAGAAATTTTTCCGGATTGTCGATCTTCCCGTTAGCGGCGAGCAACTGGGTGATTTCGCGAATCGCGTTCGCTGGTTTCCGGGAGCGCAGCTTTAGCGTCACGTGTTTTTCATCCAGAAGGTCGGCCAGGGCGATAGCCATTTTGGGTAGCGAGATTTGTTGGATTATCCGGGCAAAGCCAGTTATCCAGTTAATCTAACAGCCGTGGCAACTGAAAAGACAGCAAACGTGGCGACCGAAGAGGCAACGGTCTCGTTGCAGCGCAGCCTTTATGATCCGGGTTACGTCAACGCGATGTCGCACTTTTATCGGGGCGAAATGGGACGCATCATGGTCTGGCGTCAGCGGCTCGACATCACCACCAATTGGGCCATCACCAGCAGCACTGCCATCATTACGATCGCGTTTTCCACTCGCGAAGTGCCGCACATCATCTTCTTTTTCAATCTCGCCATCGTCTGGGTAATGCTCTGGATCGAGGCGCGTCGGTATCGGTTCTATGACGCCTTCCGCGCGCGCGTCCGCATGCTCGAGGCGCATTTCCTCGTCCCCATGGTTATGGAAAATCGGGATTTGCTTCAGGGCGAATGGAAGAAGCTGGTCTGCGAAGACTTGATTCTGCCCTGCTTCAAGATTAGCAAACTCGAGGCGATCGGACGGCGATTGAAACGGAATTACGTTTTCATTTTCATTCTCATTCTGGTGGCGTGGGTAACCAAGATTTTTCTGCACGCCGAGCATGCCATGGACAGTTTGGGTGCATTTTATAGGGCACTGCGTGTCGGCCACATCCCTTCCTGGCTGGTGGCCCTTGTTTTCGCCGGCACGTTCATCACTGTGATCACGATCACGATTTACGTAAGCAAAAAATCCTCCGGCGAGATTTCCGAGTTCGGCACCCACCGTTCGCTCTGGCGGATTTAACTACCGTTTGAGCTCGAAGCTTTAAGCAAAGAGGCCGCTCATCAGGATTCCTAGTACTTAACGCTTAAGACTGCTCTAACGATGCCAGAAGATTCGTTCAGCAAACTCTGCGAGATCGTCACGCAACTGCGTGCGCCGGACGGTTGTCCATGGGACCGGGAGCAGACTAACGAATCACTGCTGCCAGCGTTGATTGAAGAAGCTTACGAAGTAGCCGGCGCGGTACGCGCGGAAGACGATGCGAATTTTCGCGAAGAACTGGGCGATCTTCTTTTACTCATTATCATGCATGCCGAGATCGCGCGGGAAGCCAACCGGTTCAACATCCAGAACGTGCTCAGTGACGTGACGAAAAAACTCGTCCGGCGCCACCCACATGTGTTTGGCAAAAGCGATGCGCGCGATAGTGGTGCGGTGCTGAAGCAATGGGAATCGATCAAACGCGCGGAAAAAACGCGCAGACACTACCTTGATGGGTTGCCAGCAGCGTTGCCGGCGTTGGTGCGCGCGCAAAAAGCGCAATCTAAGGCTGCGCGTGTCAATTTCGACTGGAGCGAACTGCGCGATGTGATCGCGAAAATCGAAGAAGAACTCGCCGAAACGAAATCGGCGATTACGTCGCAAGATCGACAAGCGATCGGGGATGAGATCGGGGATCTGCTGTTCGCGGTCGTCAATTTAGCGCGGAAATGCAACCTCGATGCCGAGAGCGCGCTGCAATCTGCGACGGACAAGTTTGTCGCGCGCTTCACTCGACTCGAGGACGAGCTCCAGGCGCAGGGCAAACGGCTGGGCGACGTCGATCTCGCCGAGCTGGATCAAATTTGGAACCGGGTAAAGTCACAGGGTCGGCGTCCTGCCGAATGAATTCGCGGAGCGGAAGCCCGTACCGGGCTCCCTGGCATTTACAATCGAGCGACTTTGACGATATTGCCGATCCCGATGAACCTCCTGATAAATCTGCTCCTGGTTATTTACGTGCTTGTGGCGTTGCTCATGATGCTAGTGATTCTGATGCAACGTCCAAAGAGCGAAGGCCTGGGCGCGGCCTTTGGCGGTGCAGTCACGGAAAACATCTTCGGCGCACAAACCACAAACGTACTGGTGAAGTTCACGGCATGGCTGGCGGGCATCTTTTTCGCCCTCACCTTTGCGCTGTCGATTCTTTACGCCCATAAGAACACGGCTGACAGCGCGTTCCGGCGCGAGCTGATGAAACAACAAGGCTCTCCGCAAGCTTCTCCTGCAGCGCCAGCCGCGATGCCGTCGCCAGCTTCTTCTCCAGGGCCAGATTCCGGAGCCGGAGCTTTGCCCGCCGGCAGCGTGACCCCACGGGGGCCGGCAAATTCACCTACTGCATCGCCGCAGGCGAAGGAGTAGCTTTACTGGCGCCGTCACGGTTGTGGCGGTGCCGGAGGTTCGCGCAATCACTTATGCTCCTCCTGACGGTCATTAATTCGGTTGCGGGGTTCTCGCTTGTATTCCAACAAAACCAGACGATACTGTAACCTGTTATTGGATTAGTTCTGTTCTGTTCGTTGCGTGGTAGATCGTCAGTTGAGTTTGTCTCAGTGGTGATTTGAAACCCGATTCCCGGGAACGGCTTTGTGGCTGGCAGTTTTTTTCCAAAATCAAATCACAATGAAACTATATGTAGGAAATCTCTCCTTTGAGACTACCGAAAACGATCTTCAGGATCTTTTCGAACAACACGGCAAAGTCGGCGAGGTCGCGCTGATGATGGATCGTATGACTGGCAAATCGCGCGGTTTCGCGTTCGTCACCATGAATGACAACGCTGAAGCTGGCGCCGCCATGACTGCGCTCAACGGCAAGGAAGTGGCAGGGCGCACACTCACGGTTAACGAAGCGCGCGCACGCGAAGAGCGTCCGCGTCCTTCCGGCAACCGTCAGTACGCTGGCTTTCGCCGGTAAATAATCTGATCGCGCTGAGTCGGCCACGAAAGCTTTCGAGGCCGACTCGCCCGGTCAAGCATCGATGAATTCAGAGAAAGCGATCGAGTTGGAAGGAACGATCATGTCGGTTCTTCCCGGCACCATGTTCCGGGTGGCGCTCGCGAACGAACACTTGGTTCTCGCGCATATTTCTGGTAAAATGCGCAAACGCTTCATCCGCCTTACCATTGGCGACCGCGTCAAACTGCACATGTCCCCTTACGATATAGATAAAGCGCGCATCGTTTATCGGCTCGGCTAACCAAATTTTTATTTATGCATTTTTTTGCCCGACCCACCGCGCCGAAAGCAAAGGGACCAGTTATCAAGCGTTTGCTCATCCGCTGCCCTTCGACCGCAAAACTAACCCCGAGCGGTCAAACAATCGAAGAAAGCTTGTGGGCCGCCGCAAAAATTAAGAGCAGCAAATTGACCTGTCCGCATTGCCGGCAAGTCCACACTTGGACAAAAAAAGACGTCGTCCTCGCGCGGTAGGGGTTAAATCTGCTTGGTCACTCCCTCGAAGCATCTGGCAACTTTCGCCTGAAAGGTGCTTAAGATCTACCCCCTTAAGCCGATAGAAATGTCGGCAGAACTGCTTTAACGAGCGGTTCAAGTTTGGCGGCTCAAACCGCGCGAACTTTTCGTCCTTAAAGATAGTCGGCCAACTGAACTCCATCTGCGCCCCATCACCGGCTGCCGATCGAAATCGCCATTGACCGATGACCATCTCACAACAGCTCGCTCCCTTTATCCTTACGAAAGCTGAGCAGCGATTTTTTCGAGTGGAAACGCGACGCTATTTTATCGAGGAGGCGCTTCTTTTTGTGGCAATCGTGCTACTCTCGACCTGGCCGATCGTCTCATTGGTCCACGCGCTCGACCGATCGATCAAATAGCGAACCACCGCGAAGTTGACCTTGAGGGGCAAACGGTAAGGTTGCGGCGACGGCGGTTTCGGACAAAGGGATCGAGTCGTTTGGGAAATTCGGGCGGCTGCAGCGGCGCTGTCGCGTCCGCAGGAAGGCTCTTCTCGTGGAGGGGCGGGATCCGTACCGTCAAGGCTCAGAAAAGTTTGCCGAATCGTTACGTTTTCGTCATCAGGCTGTAACAATCGCTTTCTAGTTTCCATCACGTTGCTGGAAGCGAATCGCAGAAGATTCGAAAACTTCACCCACCAAAAAGGAGAAACCTAATGTTCATCAAGAAGTTCGTCTTACGGGCAGCAGGCGGGAGCCTGGCTGCAATTGTTTTGCTGGCAGCGCCACGGCTTGGCGCGCAGACGCCCTCCGAATCGGAGCGGCTCCAAAAACTCGAGCGCGCAGTCGACCAGTTGCAAAAACGCAACGCCGAGCTCGAACAAGAAGTCAGCGGCTTAAAGAAACAGGCTGCATCGGCGACTGAGGTCGGCGCAAAGATGAAAACGAAAGTCGCTTACGATGGCAAGTCGTATGTGGAAAAGGCCGTTGTCGAAGAAGAGAAATTACCGGTTTATGTTCAGCAGCGCGGACCAGAACTAAAGTTGGTCCTGGGCGGATTCATTCAGACAAACTTTGAGGATGGTGACGTGTCCGCTTTCGAGGGACGTTTTGGTCAGACTGCGCTAAAAGACCGTTTCCGGTTGCGCCGAGCGCGCATCAATCTGACCGGCGACTTCGCCGAGCAATTCGACTTCAAGATCGAAGGGGATTTTGAGCAGAGCGATGGCCTCAACTCGAGCCGCACCGCCTTTGAAGGAACAGACATTTTTGTCAACTGGCATCAATATCCCGAAGCGCAAATCAAGGTTGGTCAATGGAAAGCGCCATTTGGTCTGGAGCAGCTCACACCAGACACTTCCCTGTATATTATCGAGCGCAGCTTGCCCACTGGCGCGATCACGCCGGAGCGGCAGATTGGCGTGCAGCTCTGGGGAAAGCCATTCGCCAGCGTTTGGCCGGATGAGAAGGACTTGCTGACGTATTACGCCGGCGTCTTCAATGGCAACGGACGCAACATCAGCAATAACGACAACAACAATTTCATGTACGTCGGCCGGTTGGAATCGACGCTATTCAAAAGCAAGATGTGGGGAGAGTCGTACCTGAAACTTGGCGGTGACGTTCTCAACAGCCGCGATGACGCCGGCACAAATATCTCGCAAACTCTGAACCTGTTGGTAAACACCGACGGTTCCCTCTCGCCTTTTGTCCTGGCGACAGCGGCCGAGCGGACAGCCTGGAGCGTGGATGCTTGGCTTAAGCTCGGTCCGTTTGATCTCATTGGTGAATATCTGGAGGAATATGTAAATGGACGTACCGTCAATGGCGTGCCAGGCATTCCGGACTTCACAACAAGCGGGTACTATATAACGGCAGGCTATTTCCTGATCCCGAAGAAGCTGCAAGCTGCTGTGAGATGGGAGGATTTAAACCCCGGGCAAAGAGGAAATGACGGCATCCATTCCATTACCGGCGGTCTCAACTACTACATCCACGGCGACGATATCAAGCTGATGGTGGATTACATCCATACCTGGTCGGATTTCCGCCAAGCGAATCCTCAGTTTGGCGAGGATCAATTCGATGAAGTCATCGGGCGTGTGCAGGTGATGTTCTAAAACCGGCACTTCCAACTGATTAAGCATAACGCAGCTAGGTTAACGAAAGCCCGCTGGGAGAGTGCCTCGGCGGGTTTTTCGTCGAAACCAATTCACTGATTTTTGTATGACGCCGACCTTAAACGCGCCGCGATTTTCCATCGAGCGGCCGTTTGCGCGGGGCTCAGATTCCGTTCGTCGCGTGCGCACCGCCTGGATTTCCGATGTCCATTTGGGCACACGCGGCAGCAATGCCGGCGCGCTGCTCGACTTCCTACGCGAATATGAATGCGAGACGCTCTACGTGGTGGGCGATTTGATCGACATCTGGCAATTGCGCCGCGGCCGTTACTGGCCGCAGCAGCACAACGATGTCATCCAGAAAATCCTGCGCAAAGCGCGCAAAGGCACGCGCGTCGTTTACATACCAGGTAATCACGACGAAATGCTCGCTGGATTTTTCGGCGCTTACGGCAATATCACCGTGCAAAGGCATGCGATCCATCGTCTGTCGGACGGACGTCGCATGCTCGTCATCCACGGGCACGAGCTAGACGCGGTAGTGCAAAATGTGAAGTGGCTAGCGTTCGCGGGCGACGTTGGCTACCAGTTCTTGCTCTCGCTGAATCCGCTCATCAACTTCGTCCGCCGCTGGTTCGGCCTCGGTTACTGGTCTCTCAGCGCGTTTGCTAAACAACGCGTCAAAGACGCGGTCAGTTTCATCGGCAGATTCGAAGAGGAGATCGTGCATTACGCGCAGAAGTTCTCGGTCGACGCGATCCTGTGCGGCCACATCCACAGCGCAGCGATCCGGCAATTCGGCGCTGTCACGTATTACAATTGCGGTGATTGGGTGGAAAGCTGTTCCGCGCTGATCGAACGGGAGGATGGTATCGTCGAGATGGTGAATTATCATCCGTTCTCCGCCACCCTCACTGCTGCTTTTGATCGACCCATCGACCAAAGCCAGGTAGGTGTCTCGGGAAGATGAAAACAAAAAAGCGACACAAAAAGCGGGAGACCTCTCCTGCGACAATGCTTGCCGAAGAAGTGGCTGCGCTTCGTCGCGACTTGCGCACGACGATTCGAGCGTACGCGGCGCGGCTCGAAATCGATCTGGCGGAAAGCATGAAAGCGGTCGCTTCGACAAAAGGAGCAGAAACTTTGGCGCGTGACCAGCTGCACGAAATTCGCGATCTCACGATCATGCTACGCAAGCGCAAACTGAAACCCGAAAAAGGCCGGCGCAAAGATCTGCGGAAGATCGATTCACTTATCCGCGATTTGCACTCGGTGACTCATCCCGGCGCGGCCCAGGGGCGCTTCTAAATAAAATTAATTTCCCGCTCGCGGGCGGGTGATGTTCGCTCCGTTACCAAGAATCGCCCGTGACATTTCCGTCACGCAATCTTTACGATTTGTCACATGACGCGTCGCGCGCGTCGGTTTATCGAACGCCCAACTATGAGCGTAATCACAGTGAAACGAACCGTGATCAAACGAACGCCGTACCGGCGGTCACTGGTTCTGAGGTCATTCCGCGGGTTAACCCGAAGTTATTTCGCGAGCGAAAAGAGTTGGGAATTTGCCGTTGAGGCGCTGCTCTTTGCCATCATCGCCGCGATTTCGACCTGGCCCATTTTCTCCGCCGCCGAGGCGCTGAACCAATTTCTCTAGCGCACGGTAAGTTGAGCGGGGTCGGGCTGGTAAGGGCGCTTGGACAGCGCAGCGCGCTGTCCCTACCACCCCAGCTACAACTATTCTTCGTCGACGCGAAAATCTAGACCGCAAACCCGATCGCATTTAGCATCCTGATCTTGCACGAAAAATGAAGACCGGAATGCCAAACACTCGCGAAATCGAGCGCAAGTTTTTGCTGAAACAGCTGCCGGAGAGACTGAAACAAACGCGCCGCTCTGTTATTGCGCAAGGTTATTTGGCTGCGGAACCCGGGGGCAGACATGTTCGGCTTCGCAAGAAGGGCAAAACGGCGTCACTGACTTTCAAGGTGGGCCGCGGCGCACATCGGGAAGAGCGTGAGATCAGGCTCAGCGCGAGACAGTTCGCGATGCTCTGGCCGGCGACGACCGGCAGGCGCTTACGCAAGCTGCGCTACGAGTTGCCGTGGAGAAATCTCCTGATTGAGATCGATGTCTATCGGGGCAAACACAAAGGCCTGGTTGTGGCAGAAGTGGAATTTCCGGACCGAATAGCATGCCGCAAATTTAAGGCACCGGCATGGTTTGGCAGGGAAGTCACCGGCAATAAGCGTTACAGCAATGTCCGGCTTGCCACCGAGTAAACAAGGATATGGGTTATTGCTTGAAGTTGCGCGAGCCGTTGGCGGATGGGCTGAAGAGAATTTTTCGCGAAGAGCTTGATGCGGCGGTGGCGTTGTGCCGCCATCCGGCCAAGCAGCGCGGTGTCACCGTGCACGAAGTCCGCAAGCATCTCAAAAAACTGCGCGCTGCGCTACGCCTGACAAAAAACGAAGTTGGAAAGAACCGGTGGGCAACTGAGGATCGTTGCCTGCGCGAAATCGGACGGCTCGTCTCCGATTTGCGCGATGCGCACGTGCGACTGCAAACGCTGATTCAATTGCGCGACGACGCGGGCCAGCAATTTGCACGAATCGAAGAATTGTTGTCGATGGAACGGGAAAGTTTTTCCGCTGCGTTTGCCGGCTGGCAAAAGCAAGCGATCCCGAAATTGGAACGTGCAGGAGAACGCCTTCTGAAATGGCCGCTGGCGGATATCACTTGGAAGCAAATCTGTGGCGTGGTCGCGAGGACGTACCGGCGCGGCCAAAACCGGCTGGCCAAAGCCCTCAAGAAACGCGATCCGGAGAGTTTCCATGTCTGGCGGATGAGCGTTAAGGAGTTATGGTATCAACTGCGAATCCTGCGGCCGCTTAACCGGCTGGTTCTTAACGAAATTGCCAGCGACGCAAAAATTCTGGGTGAACTGCTCGGGCGCGGCCACGATTTCGCATTCCTTCTCGCCCGCGTGGACAAGGAACGCGGCGATCAAGCCTTGTATGACGAACTCGCGCAATTGCAAAAGCTCATTCGGAAACGGGGCAAACGATTGCATCGCGATGCGCTCGAACTCGGACGACGCTTTTACGCGGAGCCAGCTAAGGCGTTTGCCAAGCGAATCTCAATCTTCATCAACAAACGAAAGTCATGATTAACTAAAGCGGGATCGATCAAATATCATGAAACAAAAAGTTCTATTCATCTGCGTCCACAACAGCGCCCGCAGTCAGATGGCAGAAGCATTCCTGGACGAGATTTGCGGCGATCAATTCGAAGCGCACAGTGCCGGGCTGGAGCCGGGAACGCTCAGCCCGCTGGCGGTCGAAGCGATGCGTGAGATCGGGATTGATATTTCGCAAAAGCAAACTCAATCCGTGTTCGACGTCTTCAAATCAGGCGAATTATTTTCGTACGTGATCACGGTCTGCGATGAAAGCAGCGCCGAGCGTTGCCCGATTTTTCCCGGTGTGGCGAAGCGATTGCACTGGAGTTTTCCCGACCCTGCTGCGCTCATCGGCACGCGCGAAGAACGCCTCGCCGGAACGCGCAAGATCCGCGATGAGATTCGAGCGCATATCGAAATATGGTGCGATGAAGTGTGCGCCATTGAAACGGTTGGCTGACGGGACCGACATCGTGTGACGGAAAATATTACAGTTCATAGCAGTCGAGATATTTGATTCCTGAACCGGTGTTAAAAATGACAACGCGTTCGCCAGAAGTAATTTTGCCGGCGCGTGAGAGCGATTTCAAAGCTGCGAAACAAGCTGCACCCTCGGGAGAGACGAAGAGACCTTCGCTGGACCCCACTTCGCGAGCGGCGTGGATCATTTCTCTGTCTTCAATGGCGATGGCGCCGCCGTTGGATTGCCGCAGGATGCGGAGAATAAGGTAATCGCCGATTGCTTTTGGAACGCGCAGACCGGAGGCGCATGTGCGTGCATCTGGAAATTCTGCCGTGGTGGAGTCGCCGTTCTCAAATGCACGAACGATCGGGGCGCAGCCGGTGGCTTGGACGGAGAACATGCGCGGACGTTTCTTCCCGATCCAGCCAATGGTCTCCATTTCGTCGAACGCTTTCCACATTCCGATGAGGCCGGTGCCGCCGCCGGTCGGATAAAGAATCACATCAGGCAATTGCCAGTCGAACTGTTCGGCCAATTCGTAACCGAGCGTTTTCTTTCCCTCGATGCGATATGGCTCTTTGAGGGTGGACATGTCGAACCAGCCTTCGGTCGCCTTGCGCCGGGTAATCTCAGCACCGCAATCGGTGATGAGGCCGTCAACGAGGGTGACGTGCGCTCCGAGCTCGCGACACTCAATCACATTTGCGCGTGGAGTGTCGTGCGGCATGAAGACGTGCGCTTCGAGACCGGCCCGGGCAGCATAGGCGGCGAGCGCTCCACCGGCGTTGCCCGCGCTGGGAACGGCGAGCTTGGTCGCACCAAGATATTTCGCCATGGATACGGCAACCGCCATGCCCCGCGCTTTGAAACTCTGTGTTGGATTCTGTGATTCGTCTTTGATCCAAAGATCGACATCGTCGCCGAATCTTGCGGCTCGAAGCAGCGGGGTTCCGCCTTCGCCTAACGAAACAGGCTCCACGCCTTCGGGCAACGGCAACAGTTCGCGATAACGCCACAACGATTTCTCCCGGGCAGGCAAGACCGCGCGCGTCAAAGCGCGACCTGCCTTGGCAAAATCGACGATCGCAAAGAGCGGTTTGTGGCAGGAAGTGCAGAGATTCTGCAGACGCGACCACTCGTGCCGAAGTCCGCACGATGTGCATTCGAGACGACTCAGGAACACTCCGCAATGGAGCGCAGTTTTCTGAAGAGCGCACGCGCCCGAATCGAAACGCACTCTGTTTCAACTCGACGCTTTATGCTAATGCACGGCAGATGACAGCGAACGTTTCGACGATACCGCGACGCCGCCGGCCGTGGTACTGCCCTTCTTTGACCTTGCAGATCATGATCGGGCTAATCGTCGGCGGAGTGATCGGCTGGCTCCGACCTGATTGGGGGAACGCAGTTTATTTTCTGCGCGACATCTTCATCAACCTCATCAAATCCATCATCGCGCCACTCGTCTTCTCAACAGTTGTCGTCGGAATCGCCGGCGCGGGCGCGTTACGAAAAGTCGGACGCATGGGCATCAAGGCGTTGATCTATTTCGAGATCGTAACCACGGCAGCGCTCTTCATCGGTTTGGCCGTGGTGAATTTTACGAAACCGGGCGTGGGTGTGACTCTCGCTCCGAGCAACATAGACATCACTAAAACGATTGCCCAAAGTCACCCGAAAACGCTGATAGAAACGCTCGTGCATGTGTTCCCGTCGAGCATTATCGAATCGATGGTGCACGGCGACGTGCTCCAAATTGTCGTGTTCGCGGTGCTTTTCGCGATAGCGGTCTCGGCAATCGGCGAGAAAGGAAAGCCGATCATTCGCGCGATGGAGAGTCTCTCTCAGGTGATGTTCAAGTTCACCAACTACGTGATGATGTTCGCGCCCTTTGGTGTCGGCGCGGCGATGGCACACACGATTGGCACCCAGGGTCTTCGCGTGCTCGTGAATCTGGGCAATCTGGTTCTTTCCCTTTATCTGGCACTCATCATTTTCATCGTGCTGATTTTTGGGCTTGTCATTTTCATTGTGCGAGTGCCGCTGTGGCAATTCGTCCGGGCGGTGCGCGAGCCGGCTGCGCTCGCGTTCGCGACCACGAGCAGTGAGTCGGCATTGCCAAAGGCGATGCAGGTAATGGAGCGGATCGGCGTGCCCAAGCACATCGTTGGGTTCGTTATGCCGACCGGGTATTCATTCAATCTCGACGGCTCGACCCTTTATCTGGCGATGGCGTCGGTCTTTGTGGCGCAAGCGGCCGAAGCCACCACGGGTCAACACATGGGCTGGGATCGACAGATCATGATGATGCTTGCATTGATGATCACTTCTAAAGGCGTAGCCGCCGTGCCGCGCGCATCGCTCGTCGTCCTGCTCGCGACGTTGAATAGCTTCCTCCCAGCGGGCCTCGGACCGATTGGTGTGGCGGTAATCTTTGGCGTCGACGAATTGATGGACATGGGACGCACCTGCGTCAATCTCATTGGGAATTGTCTCGCTACGATCGTGGTCGCCCGATGGGAAGGAGAATTCGATGACGAGCGGGCACGCGTGTTTGGCACAACCGCGGAAGCCGAGATGGATCTAAAGTCCGGCGATCTTGCCTTCGCTGACGCGGTCGCGCAGGGCGATTAAGATCGACGAACGCTATTTCACGCTCGGCGGAATGATTTGATTGGCGAGTCTTTCGAAGCGCGGATCCGCCGCGGAGGAGTTCGTTAAAAAAACATGAGACGGTTCAAATCTTTCCTGCGTGCAAATCACGCCATTTTTTATTTGAGATAGGTATTGACAGTCGAGCTGCCACGAATGAAGCTCGCCGGCTTCCGCTAAACCAAAACCCTATGAAAAAGCTTCTTGCAACATCCTTAATATTCTTCTCCGTTGCGCTGGGCCTCATCGCTCTCGCCGCGCCATCGACCCGATCGACGCTTAAAGGGAGCAAACCGAGTTGGGCTGGGCCGAAAAACAATGTCGGCAACGCCGATGCACGCGCCAGCATAGGATTCCGTGTGTATCTGGGCTGGACAAACCCGTCTGGCGCCGAGGCACTGGCCCGCGCTGTATCCGATCCGCGCAGCAAGTCATACCGTAATTACCTGACACCCGCGCAATTCCGGCAACAGTTCGCGCCAACTGCCAATCAGGTAGCACAAGTCCAGAGTTGGCTGACCAGCCAGGGGTTTAGTCTGGTCTACACGCCCGCAAACAATCATTACGTGTCGGCGCAGGGAACTGTTGCGCAGGCGCAAGCGGCGTTCGGTACCAAATTCGGCATGTATAAGGTTACGCAATTAGGGCTAACCCTCCGCTCACCGTCCGCGGATGTATCTATCCCCAGTTCGCTGGCTGGCGTGGTTAACGCCGTTATCGGGCTCGATCAAAGTTACGAGTTTGTCCACACGAATCACGCGGTGGACAAGGTGGACAAGAATGCGCCACCGAGCCCCGGTTTCAGGAACGCGCCTCCGCTCTCGGCCTTCTGGGCGCAGATTCTAACGGGCGCGACCCCGATCGCGTTCCAGCCCCCATTGGCACCTGGGTATGCTTTCCCGGCCGGGTTTCTAGATCTTGCGACGACGCTTTCGTCTGTACCGTGGAACGAAAAGGGACATACCCCTGCGCAGATCAAGGGGGCCTATGGCATCTCTTATAGTTATGACGGCACCGGTCAGACGGTCGCGATCATTGACGCCTACGCATCGCCGACCATCCTCCAGGACGCCAACAAGTGGTCGGACAATCGCACCTCGGAGGATCCCACCCACCCGATTCCGCAGTTCGGGACGGCCGGTGGCGGCACTTTCAGCCAAGTCGTAGCGCCCGGCACATACAACCGTCCGGAGAATAACGCGCAAGATCCCCAGGGTTGGTACGGCGAGGAGACCCTCGATGTGGAGGCTGTCCACGGCATGGCGCCCAACGCCAACGTCGTTTACGTCGGTGCGCCGAATCAATACCAGGACCTGGACGCGGCGCTGAACCACGTGGTCGATCGGCACTTGGCGCAGATCGTGTCGAACTCGTATGGATGGAATGGCGAAGTTGTACCATTTGGGTTTATCAAGCCAGTTGAGGACACGCTCATTCAGGCAGCCATCGAAGGCATCGGCGTTTATTTCTCGTCGGGTGATTTTGGCGATGAGAGTCAGACCCTTGGTTTTCCGTCGGCGGATTTCCCCGCGTCAAGCCCATGGGTGACAGCGGTTGGCGGGACCAGCCTGGGCGTAAGCTCAGCAAACACACGTGCGATAGAGACCGGTTGGGGCGAGAGCAACTACGACTGCGACCCAACTACCCTGGTCTGCGAATTCACGACTTGGCGCTTGGGCGCAGGCGGTGGCGTCAGCTGCCTCTTTTCGCGCCCCACCTACCAGAACGGCGTTGTGCCGATCGCGGCGGGCACGGCGGGTCCCACCACGCAGTGCGAAGGCTTCGTCGGGCGGGCGGTGCCTGATGTAGCGGCGCTCGCTGCCATACAAACCGGCTATCTCGTCGGTCAAACGCAGACCTTCCCGGACTGCCCGGGTGGCGCCCCCAGCTGCTATGACGAGTATCGCGTTGGCGGGACAAGTGTATCGTGCCCAATCATTGCTGGGATCATGGCGCTGTCGGACCAGAAAGCCGGGGGGCCCGCGCTCGCCAAGGTGCATGGTTTTGCCAATCCCTTCTTCTACGCGTTGCCTGCGAGTTCGTTCTACGATGTCCTCCCTGTCAAGACCGCGGTCGCGCGCCGAAACTTTAACAATGATGTTGATGATTCCGAGGGCACAGCGGATGTACTTCGTACCTTCGACGACTATGATCGCTCAGGCGAAGCGAGCGGCGGCCCTGGCTCACCGACGCAGTTCACGGGCCCGGGCTGGGATAACGTGACGGGTCGGGGCGTGCCCATCGGCATACCTTAATCGGGCACGGAGGTTGAAAATTTCAGGGACGCGGACCACCGCGTCCCTGTTTTTGTACTCGCACGCCAGCGCGATAGAGGATCGACAACGGTAAGTCCTGCCGTGTTACAATAGCTCCATGCAAAACCTGCGTTTGCTTGGAGGATCGGTAACTCTTCTGCAAATACTCGTCTCCGCGTTTCTTGCGATTCTGTTCCTTCAATCTGGCATTGACAAAATCGTCGATCGCCGTGGGAACCTGGAATGGCTGAAAGGACATTTCGCCAAAAGTCCATTGACGAGAATTGTGCCTGCGATGGTGACAACGATCACCATCCTGGAGATTGCTGCCGGGGCGCTGAGCGCGATTGGCTGTGTCGTAATAATCTTTGCACGCGACTCCACTCTCGCGTTCTACGGTGCGGTGATTTCCGCCGTCGCGATTCTTGCGCTCTTCTTCGGCCAACGCATGGCAAAGGATTACGCTGGAGCAGCCGTCCTCGTTCCCTATTTTCTGCTGGCGTTAGCCGCGATCTATCTGCTCGCCCAACGCTAAATCAAGCAAGCAGTCTCCGCCTTCACGGTGGTTGCGTGGGTTCGTCGCTCGGGGCAGGTTCTCGAAAATAGCGGAGAAACCACCCGATGAAAACACACGAATTTATCGAAGCATTACGAAACTCGGCCGATAAAAAGCTCATCTTCACAAACGCCGACGGGCACTCTATCCACGCCGGTTACCATTTGACGGAAATCAAGGCGGCGTCCTTTGAAACGGTTGATTGCGGTGGCAAAACGAACCGCTGGAATGAAACTGTCCTCCAGTTATGGGTGCCGGAAGACGCGGAGGATACTTACATGAAAAGCGACAAGTTCCTCAGCATCTACGATAAGGTGCGGCGTCTGGTTCCTGTCGATGAAGAGGCTGAGATCCGGATTGAGTACGGCGATGAAAATTTCTTCCCCACCGCATATCACGTCAGCGAATCGCGCGAGGCCAAGGCAGCGATTCGGTTTTTCCTGGAACCTCCGGCAACGACCTGTAAGGCGCGGGATCGCGCTCTCGCTGGGAAAGCTGAGAGCTGTTGCGCATAAGACGTCCGGAGCGGCGAGCGGGAACCGATCAAGATGTAACTGGCGGCAAGATCGAGTGCGCCTAATTCTTGGCAATCTTTGGCGGGAAGAGCCACAGCAGCCTGCCTTTCCGCGAAGAAGAATCGACATCGACCAGCGCGACGCCGGCCTTGGATAATTTAAGCGACGCGCCGGTCAGCGCAGAGATTGTTTTGGTAAAATCCGGTTCGTGACCGACGATCATCAAACTTTCAGCGGAATTGTTTCTAATTAAGTCCTCCAGCTCGGCGGGCCCAAATCCGGGCGCGAGCCGTCGATCTTCGCGACATTTCATTTCAAGATGTTCAGCGGCTATTTCCGCCGTTTGTGCGGCGCGCGGCAACGGGCTGGTCAAGATAAGGTCCGGGCGCACCTTGAGTCGGACAAGGAAGGCAGCGATTTCGTGCATTTCTTTTTTTCCACGTTTGGTCAGCGGACGTTCGTCGTCTGACTTCTTCCAGTCGGGCCAATCGGCTTCGCCATGTCTGAGAAAGTAAAGTTCCATGATGAATTTTATCCCCTTTCTAAAGAATCCGCCATTTTGGTTGGCGCGTCCGCGGATCGATTTGCCACAAGCGCGCTCCACCTAAAAACGCATTGCGATTATGCCCACGTTCAACCCCTTTCGGGATCTGATCGATCCGTTTGGCATTGCCGCCGCCCAACACCACGTAATCGGCAATCAGCGATTTCTTCAACTGCACGAGGGCGTGCTGGACGTCGCGCTGCCAGGTTTTCTCGCCGAGGCGCGCCAGGCCAGGTTTGCCGAGATAGTCTTCAATGACGCTGCCATTGCGGTAAGGTAAATCTCCCAGTTCGAGCGGGAGGACGTAGTTGTTCCATACAAGTGCCGATCCAAGTCCTGTGCCGAGCCCGAGAAAAAGCATTCGGCGGCCATGATAACTCCCAAGCGCCTGCATGGCTGCGTCGTTGAGGATACGGACTGGTTTGCCAAGCGCTTTCTCGAAATCAAATCCGACCCAGCCTTTGCCCAAATGTTTTGGCTCGCTCAGAATCTTCCCTCCGCGCACGGGCGACGGAAATCCCATCGAGATCACATCAAATCTCCAATCGCTGACCAGCGGTTTTATCTGTGCCACGATCCCGCGAGGGGTCAACGTCATTCCGGATTTGAATTTTCGTCTTTCGGTGCGCGAAATCATCAGCTTCACATTTGAGCCGCCGACGTCGATAACCAGGACTCTTCTCTTCAAGGCTGTCTCGATGCTGGAGCCGGAGTGGTGGAGGGCTCGCGGTCGGCTTCCGATGCGCCCGAAGCCGCAGAGTTGTCGGTGGCTACGGTGATCGGAGTTAGTTTGTCGGCACGCAATTTTTTCTTCGACCCCTTCATTTTCTTCACGCGCTCGCGAGAGACTTCACGGAAATGCCACTGCGCCTGGCCGCGCGGCTCCGGGCCTTCGGGTGTTAAACGGCGGTAAGTTCCATCGGGCTGCAACTCGCGCGCCTTCACGCGATCGTGCAAAAAGCTCGGAAGCACTTCGTTGATGATTTGATCGCGCAACGCCGGATTCTCGACGGGGAATGCCAGTTCAATGCGCCGGAAAAAATTGCGCGGCATCCAATCTGCGCTGGAAAGGTAAACCAACGGTTCGCCCGTGTTTTGAAAGTGGTAAATCCGGCTGTGTTCGAGAAAGCGCCCTACAATGCTGATCACGCGGATGTTTTCGCTCAGGCCGGGGATTTTCGGGCGCAGGCAACAGATCCCCCGGACGACGAGGTCGATGGTCACATCTGCACAGGAAGCTTCATAAAGTTTCTCGATAATCTCCTCGTCGACGAGATGATTGAGTTTAGCGATGATGCGGCCCGGCTTGCCCGCCAGCGCGTGATCGCGTTCGCGTTCGATCAGTTGGATAAGACGGCTGTGCAGATCGAACGGCGCCACCATCAGTTTCTTCAGACCGGGATAGCCAGCCAGACCGGTGAGGGTGTTAAAAACGACCGCCACTTCCTCGGTCAATTTCAGGTCGCTCGTGAGCAAACTGAAGTCGGTATAAATGCGCGCGGTACGCGAGTGGTAATTGCCAGTGCCCAGGTGGACGTAGCGCCGGGGTTGGTCTGCGTCACGGCGAACGATCAGCAGTGCCTTGCAATGCGTTTTCAGGCCGACCACGCCATAGATGACATGGGCACCGGCTTCTTCCAGGCGCCGGGCCCATTGAATATTGCTTGCCTCATCAAACCGCGCGCGCAGCTCGACGATGGCGGTAACTTGTTTTCCTGCGTTGGTCGCCTCGATGAGGGCTTCGACAATGGGCGAATCACCGCTCGTCCGATAGAGGGTAATCTTGATGGCGAGCACTTGCGGGTCTCGCGCGGCCGCCTCGATCCACTCGACGATCTGGTCGAAGCTGTCGTAGGGATGATGCAGCAGCACATCCTGGCGCCGCAATACCTCGAAAAAATCGACATGCGGGGGTAGTGCCGGATCACGGGCGGGTTGAAATGGCCGGTCCTTCAGCTTGGCGAATGCATCATTCGTCACCAGCGGCATGAGATGCGTCATCGAAAGTGGACCATCGACTTTGTAAGCATCGGCCTCGGTCAGATCGAAGAACCTCAGTAGCAATTCCAGAACATCTTTCGGACAATCGGCTTCCACTTCCAAGCGGACCGCATCGCCGCGGCTTGAGCGCCGCAGTTCCTGCTCGATGCTGCGCAAAAGATTTTCCGCCTCCTCTTCGTCAACGTAGAGATCGCTATTGCGCGTTACGCGGAACGCGTGCACGGCGTTAAGAATCAAGCCGGGAAACAATTCTCCAATGTGCTGCCTGATGAGCGAGGCGAGGTAGATGTACTCCCACGGTTCATCCGCTTTACCGCGCGGGAGCGCGATGAGCCGCGATACTGCTCGCGGCACCTGTACAATGGCATGAAGCAGCGCGCCGCCCCGTTGCGTTTTCGCGCGCACCAGCAAATTATGGCTTCGGTTCAAAAGATGCGGGAATGGATGGCTGGCATCTACTGCGAGCGGCGTCAGCATAGGAAAAACTTCCTGCTGAAAGTAGCGATGTGCCCACACTGCGCGTTTGGCTGACAACTCCGCAATTTCGCGCACATAAATGCGATTCTTCGCAAGTTCGGGCACTAACTCGTTCTTCCACAGCGCGCATTGGATCGCGACCAGTTCGCGCACTGTTTTCTGAATGCGATGGAATGTTTCAGTCGGGCTCAGTCCGTCCGGCCCGATCTCGCTGGTCTCGCTTTCGATTTGCTGTTTGATGCCGGCCACGCGAATCTCGAAAAACTCATCAAGGTTCGAACTAAAAATCGAAAGGAATTTGACGCGTTCGATGAGGGGCTGGGTAGGATCCTGCGCCTCTTCGAGAACGCGACGATTGAACTCGAGCCAGCTCAACTCGCGGTTGATGAAATTCCGCGGATCAGAAAAACGATTTACTGCGGGAACATCCTTCCGCAAGAGCTCGACCCTGGCGGAGGGCTCCTCGGCAACACCAGTTTTGGCAACGGCTGTCGGCATCTACCTCTTTGTTTAATCTGAGAGCCAAAAAGCGGCGCTCACCATGGCGAGTGAGCTCAAAACGCAAGCCGGAAGCTTCGCGCCACTCTTGATCTGCACTGGATTCAAACAACCACTGCTTGGGAAATTAGGCAAGAGCCGGAAATGTCGCTGCTTGGTCCGTCATGTCGTGGCCACAGCAGTTTGATGCCGGATGTCTTCAGCGGCGGCAGCGTAAACTGCCTCTTCGGCAATATTGGTGGCGTGATCGCCCACGCGTTCGAGGCAGCGGCCAATAAAAATCAAATTCAAGTACCCTCGCAATTGCTCGGGATCCTTCGCCATGCGCTCGATTAATTTGCGGCTGGCCGCGTGGTTCAACTCGTCCAGCCTTTCATCGCGCGGGACGACCGCGCGTCCCAGATCGACATCCTCGCGCACGAAGGCATCCACGCTGTCCTTAAACATCGACATGGCTTGCTCGTACAACGGCCTGATCAATTCGACCTCAGCTAATGGCGGATGCTGATTTAACTTCCGCGCGCGTCGCGCAATCGTCGTCGCCTGATCGGCCATACGCTCCAGATTCGATGAAAGTTTCATTGCGGCCACGACACGGCGCAGATCGGAGGCTACCGGCTGAAAGCGCAGCAAAATTGCCACGCCATCCTTATCGATCTGTATCTCGAGTTGATCGATCTCCTCATCGTCGGCGATCGCATTTGCGCAGAGATCGTTGTCTCGATCGAACAAGCCCTTGATCGCCCGGTCTAAACTGCGCTCCGTCAGACTAGACATCATCAGCACATTATTGCGCAGCGACGCAAGCGCTTCGTCGAATGTCCCAAGAATATGTTTTGGTGTAACCATGTCTATCTCAGCCCTTCCTCTTGCTCTTACTCTTATTCCTCTTCCGGTTCATCTTTGATCCGCTGTAGCCGCGTCCCTGTGGGACGCGCGCGCGTCGCCTACAGGGCGACGGCTACAACTATCCAAACCTGCCAGTGATATAATCTTCCGTCTGTCGTTCGCTCGGATTTGTGAAAATTTTCGTGGTCGGTCCAAACTCAATCAGCTTGCCAA
>Ga0193713_1000114_pt1 | contig 24088 bp, 16 predicted proteins | sample H3a2metaG_FD_143054 | JGI IMG/M metagenome (GOLD analysis project Ga0193713, IMG submission 143054) | Soil microbial communities from a riparian zone of the East river system, Colorado, United States - H3a2 | ecosystem: Environmental > Terrestrial > Soil > Riparian zone | place: USA: East River... | reverse complement strand
GGCCCGGGGGTGGGCGTTAGGAAAGGCATCAGGTCTTGCCATTGGCAGCGGTTTGGCAAGCCGCTATCTTAAGAGGCATGAAATACCCGCGCCTCGCAGGCGGCGGCACGTGGCTCGGCGTGGCGCTCCTGCTGATCTCATGCACCCGCAGCCCCACGCCGGCCAGCCCGCCGGCGAGCAGCGCAGCACCGCTCCATGCCGATGCCGCCGGGATTGACTGGTACCGCGGCGAGGTGTCCGACGCCTTCAGCGCGGCCCGCACCGCGCACAAGCCCATCCTGCTGTATTGGGGTGCCATCTGGTGCCCACCCTGCCAGGAGCTGAAGTCCACGGTGTTTTCGCGGCCGGATTTCATCGCGCGCAGCCGTCTGTTCCTGCCGGTGTACCTCGATGGCGATGAGACCGGCGCGCAGAAGTGGGGCGAGAAGTTTCATGTCTCGGGCTATCCGACCCTGGTGGTACTGAACGCCGAAGGCCGTGAGCTCATGCGCATCGCCGGCGGGATGGACCTGAACCAGTACGCCACCGTGCTCGACACCGCGCTCGCCGATCTGCAGCCCGCCGACGCGCTGCTGAGCTCCGCTGCGGCAGGCAAGGCGCTGGATACGCAAGCGTGCCGCCGGCTCGCCTTCAACAGCTGGGAGCTCGATGTCGACGCCAGCGACGATGCCGCCGCAAACGCCAGGATGGGGCAGGAGCTCGACGCTGCCGCCGCGCATTGTCCGGAGAAGGCGCAGCTCGAACGCGCGCGCCTGCAGATCTTTGCCGCCGATTACGCCACCAAGGCCGAGGCCGACGCGCTCAAGAAAGACCAGCCGCCGAGCGCGGCGCTGCGCGCGCATCTGGCGGAGGTCGATCGGGTGCTGGCGAACGAGCGTCTCGCGCTGCAGGTTGCCGACGCCCTGCAGTATCTCGATGAGAACTTCTTCCGCGCCGTCAAAGTCGAAGGTGCGACGGCAGCGGCGCGCCTCGCGCGCTTCAGCAAGATCATGGACGCTGCCACCGCCGACCCGGATTTTCGGAGGCCGATCAGCTCAGTGCCGTGGGCTCCAAACTCGCGGCGATCAAGACGGTCAAGGGCGCTATCCCGGCCGGCGTGGCGCGCGCGGCCCGTGCGCGCGTCGCCTCGACACTTGCCGAAGAGCAGATACCCTATGAGCGCTCCGGCATCATCAACGCCGTGCTGCCCATTTTCGAGCTGCTGAATGAAAATGACCGGGCCTACAAGCTCGTGCAGGGTGAGCTCGCGAAGACCGCCACGCCTTACTACTACAAGGCGGACCTCGGCGAGCTGGCCGAGAGCCTCGGCCGCAAGGATGAGGCACTCAAGTGGTACTCCGAGGGGTACACGGAGGCGCGCGGAATTGCCACGCGCTTCCAGTGGGGCTCGATCTACGCCTCCAGCCTATTGCGCCTTGTGCCGGACAACGCGGCGAAGATCAGCGAGGTCACTTCCGGAGTGCTCGGTGAACTCGATGGCCCGGACCGCATTTACCGTCGTGGTCGCATGCGCCTGGTACGGCTCGACAAGGCGCTGCGCAAGTGGGATGTGGATGCCAAGGGCGCGCACCATGGGGTCATCGTGGCGCTGCATGCGCGCATGCAGCAGATCTGCGTGAAGGTGCCAGCCACGGAGCCGGCGCGTGCGACCTGCGAGGCCTTCCTGGCGGGCGCCTGAGGGCGCGCTACCCTGCTAGAATCCGCCGCTCATTTGCTGCGGGCCTGTAGCACAACGGTTAGTGCAGGGGACTCATAATCCCTTGGTTGTAGGTTCGAATCCTACCGGGCCCACCAACTCACCGTTGGGGCCCGAAACATGAGTACGAACTGGCGCGATGTGGGTCCGGTCGAGATTCTGGGCCAGAGACTGGTCAGTGCCGTGCAGGTCGACAAAACCAAACTCGCGGTGATCTGCAGGCAAGGGCAGTTCAGCGTGCTCTCGGGTGTCTGCAGCCACGTCGGCGGTCCGCTCGGTGAAGGTACTCTCGAAGGCGAGTACTTGACCTGCCCGTGGCACTACTGGAAGTATCACTGGCAGACCGGCCTCGGCGAGCCCGGATTTGAGGACGACGCCATCCCTGCCTACGCCTCGAAGGTCGAGGCCGGGCGTCTGCTCGTCGATATGGATTCCCGGACGAAGCGCTCACGCAAGCCGCACCCTCCCCATCCGCTCGCCAGGACTCCGAAGCGCAGTCCCGGCGATATTCGTGTCGTCGCGATCTCGACGACCTCGATGACCGAAGGACACCCGCGCTTCAGCACCTCTGACTACCTGCTCGACATCGCGCTCGCCAAAGCGGGCAGCGCGGCCTGCGAGACGCGCCTGATACGGCTGCGCGATCTGAAGTTCCGGCACTGCGAGGGGTTCTATTCGAAATCCGCCCATGCCTGCACCTGGCCGTGCTCGATCACCCAGATGGACGCGAGCGATCAGCTCGACCAGGTGTACGAAGCATTCGTTCATTGGGCTGATGTGATGCTGATTGCCACGCCGATCCGCTGGGGAGCGGCGAGCAGCCTGTACTACAAAATGATCGAGCGCATGAACTGCATCCAGAACCAGGAGACGATCGCGAACCGGGAGCTGCTGCGCAACAAGGTCGCGGCCTTCATCATCACTGGCGGACAGGACAACGTGCAGTCGGTGGCCGGACAGATGCTCGGATTTTTTGCCGAAGTCGGCTGCGTGTTTCCTCAGTTCCCCTACATCGCTCACTCACGCGGCTGGACTGCCGAGGATATGGAAAACAATGTCAATGAGGTCCGCGACAGCGCGATGCTGCGTGCCGGCGCCGAGGCGCTGGTCGAGCGCTCCGTGACAATGGCGAGAGCGCTGCTGCGCGATGCCCTCGAGCCCTGTGATCACATCCGCGGCGGCCGCAAGGGGCACCCCCTCAGCGAGTAGCGCCGCCCGTGCGTGCCGAAATTAATGCTGGCAGAATGATCTGCGCCATGATTTTATTGGGCGGAGAACCCGCAGAGTTGTAGTCGCCGCCAGTGAAGACCGCCACCAGGTCATATTGCGGTACCACGTAGATTTTCTGTCCGCCATTGCCCTGCGCAGCATTCAGGTCGACGTGCTGCGCTCCGCCGGGCATCTCCACGTTCAACCACGGGTGCCACCAGAAGTATCCATAGGCTGTGTCGTCGACACGGCTCTGTTCCGACAGGGATGCGCGCACCCAATCGGCGGAGATCACGCGCCGGCCCTGCCACCGGCCGCCATCGAGAAAAAGAATGCCGAGCTTCAGCATGTCGCGCGGCCGCAGGTAGATCTGTGAGTACTGCTTGTCGGCGTTGGTGAGGGTGTAGTCCCAGATCCAGTCGGTCCGGGCGATGCCGAGCGGACCGAAGAGCCGGGCCTGCGCGAAATCCGGCAGGTACAAATGCGTGGCGTTCTCCACCATCCGGCCTACCACCGCAACGCCGCCGGAGCAGTACAAGCCGCTGCTTCCGGGGTTGTTGATCATCGGCAGATCCAGCGTCGCCTTGACCCAGTCGGGCGCCTCATCCACTAGGGTTTCCCGGCCGGGGGATGTGGAACTGTGGTCGTTGCAATCCAGCCCGGAACTCATGGACAGGAAATTCGCCAACGTCATCGTCGATTTTCGCGGATCGGGGTTGGCGTAGCTCGTGTACTTCATCGATGGCAGTACGCGGGCGCCGACGCCTGGAATGGCCCCTGCATCGACGGCGATGCCAGCAAGGACGCTCACCACGGACTTCGTTGCCGAACGGAGCTGGTGCGGGCGTCCGATGCTGTACCCGTAGAAATATTCCTCCATGACCAGCTGTCCGTGCTGGTAGAGGAGAACGCTGTGCACATCCCGGTACGTGCCGTCGAGCACGCGACGCACGATGGTACCGGCGATGGCGGCGCCAATGTCTGACTTGGCGATGTCTCCCACGGCGATACCGTCGTGTAGCTCCGCAGGCGCGTGATACTGATAATGCGCAGGCTGATCCTCGCCTGCAGGCCGAGGGCGGGCCAGGGCGGCAGACGCCGCGCTCACTCCGGTCGACTGGCGGACGTGATATTCGCCCTGCACCGTGAATCCCAGCACCTCGCCCGTCGGGCCGCGGCGAAAGGAGACCTTCTCGCCACCTGCATTCACGAATTCGTCCACGCCCGACGGTTGCAGCCGATACTTGGCTTCGTCCTGTACCGCAAAGAGCTCATCGCCCGCGACGATTTCAAATATTCGGCCAGGCTGATTGAGATAGGTGCCGACGTAGTCACCCAGGCTGGATTCTGGCGGCGCTGCTTCCGAGGTGCCAGCCAGCAGCGCGACGGCCAACAATACGCGAGCTATTTCACGTATCAATGGTTGTCACTCTCCCACGCCAATTGGGCGGCGTGCAGGACTTGCGCATTCTTCACCAGGGCCGCCTCGAGCCGCTGCGCTTGATCCGCGGCGAGCTTCCAGTCCGATTGTTCGACGGCTTCGGTGAGGCCCGGAAATTCCAGGTGATCGTAGTTGTAGCGGGCCGCGTAGAGGAGGTGGCGAAACCAGGGACGCCCGGGAATGCCCGCCGGGTCCAGCCAGTTGGACTCCACGCCCATGAGTTGCGCATTCAGGTTGCGCAGCCGGCGCGCGCCGCCATGATTGGAGGCGAGATCGTTGGCCGTGCGTTCACGCAAGGCCTGGCCTGCCGCCCGGAATTCGGCGATGCGCTGGTGCAACTGTGCGAGCGACAGCTGCTGTGGATCGATCTTGCTGTTGTGCTCGAGTTCGAGCAGGAAAGTCTCGAGGGCCGCGGCGTTCGCCTCAAAGTCGAAGGGCAGCAGGTCGGCATTGGCCAGTCGCAGCGCGGTGAGTCCCCAGATTTGCGTCAGCGCCACGTGGTATTCGAAGCCCGGGTCACCGAACTGCGTCATCCAGAAGTGATCGTCGTAGCTGCTGTGGTAAACGCCGTAGTCTCCGACGAAGCCCAGGTTGATGACGGGACGACCCAGGTGGTTCAGGAACACGGTGTGATCCGAACCGCTGCCGATGCGCGGATTGGCGAGTTCCGCGTCCGCCGGCGGCTCGCTACGCTTTTTGTCGCGCACCGTCGTCACGCGCCAGGCTTCGTACAGCGATTGTCCCGAAGGCACGTGCACGTCCCTGGACGCCTCGATGAGCATCGGCGCCAGCGAGGCCACTGCGGAAGAATCGAAGCGCAGGCCCTCGGGTCCGGCCGTGGCGGCGGCTCCGGCGACGGCTTCGTCGACGTTCAGATAGGCGACGAGGTTGTGCTGCAGCTGGTCCTCGAATTGCTCGCCCCATTCAGTCGAACCGGTGAGCGCGTACTCTTCGCCATCCCAGCTGCAGACCACGAGCGTTCGCCGTGGCCGGTGACCGTCGTGCTTGAGCTGCCCGAGCGAGCGCGTCAGTTCCAGCATAGCGGCCGTGCCGCTGACCGGATCGACGCCGCCATCCACCCAGGCATCACGGTGGTTGCCGATGAGCACCCACTCATCCGGCAGTTCGCTGCCGCGGATCCGCGCCTCGACGACCGTGTACGGCTTGATGCTCGTGTCCATGTCCACGTGCACGTGGACTGAAACACCGCCGCTGTAGCGATAGGTGATCGGGAGCGCGCCGCGCCATTCCGGCGCAACCTCAGGGCCATCCATGCTCTCGAGCAGCGGCTTCGCGTCATGCCAGGACAGTGGCAGGGCGATGATCTTCGGCAGCGAGCGCGCCTCTGAGCGCGGTATACGCCGGGCACCGGGAAGCGACGCCCAGCCTGGAGTCGTCGGGTCGCCCGGAACGATGTAGTCGTACGTGATCGCGCCGTGCTGGATGTGAGTCTCGGGGCCCCAGGGGCCGTCCGGGAAAACCTTGCCCCGCGTGTAGCCGTCTTCGGCCGGATCGGAATAGATGAGGAGCGCCGCGGCGCCTTCCCGTTCAGCGGTCAGCGCCTTGAAGCCTCGGTAGCTGTAGGGGTTGGAGTAACGAACGATAACGATCTTGCCCTTGACGCTGATGCCATTGCGACGCAGCACCTCGTAGTCCTCCGGATTGCCGCTGTGCGCGTACACGAGTTCGGCCGTGACATCGCCGGAAGCGGAGTAGCCGAAGTAGGAGCCGGCGTTGTCCGGGTTGCGGGTGGCAGGATCGGCTTCATACGCCGCTTCCCGCAGCAAAGCCTGATAGTGCCGGGGCGCCGTCATTTCCAGGGATACGCTGCGCGGGCTTGAGTGCAGGACCTCATAGCGCCGCAGCTTGACCTCTTCCCATCCCTGTTTGCGCCACTCGCGCGCCACGATCTGCGCCAGCTCGTTGTTGCGCGCGGAGGCGGCCGGATGCGGCTGTGCGGAGAAAATGCGATGCCACTCCCGCGCCCGCTCGGGGGACGGCATGGACTGGAATGCATTCTCGATACGGCGTTCCGCTGCGACGTGCGCCGGCGCAAAGCCCAGGATCGGCGCCGTGAGAGCCGGTGCCGTGCCGGTTTGAGCCGCCAGCAGGGAGGAAACGCCGAGCAGCGTCGCAGCGAAGAGGATTCTCACCAAACGAGCCTAGAGACTTCGCTGGCCTTTCGCAATACATGCGGCCGTATGCAATGATTGGCGCGCGCCATTTACTACAACGACTGCCATGCGCCCCGAGACACAGACGGTCCTGCACAGCTGGTGCAGGCAGACCGATTGGAACGCACCGACCATCATCGGCGGCGCAGGTGCCCGGCTGCACACCGCCGATGGGCGCACCATACTGGATTTTAGCAGCCTGGCCGAGTGCAGCAATCTCGGCCATCAGCATCCGCGCGTGATCGAGGCGATCCGGGCGCAGGCGCAGCAGCTGTGCTTCGTGACCAGCGCCTGGGGCGCCGAGTCGCGTGCACGGCTCGCCGAGCTGCTGCTCGAGAAATCCGGGTTCCCGGACGGGCGGGTGTATTTTACGCTGGGTGGCGCTGATGCGAACGAGCATGCGGTCAAGTTCGCGCGTCAGGCGAGTGGCAAGTCGCAGGGCTGGATCATCGCGCGCGATCGTTCCTACCACGGTGCGAGCTACGCCACCATGGCGCTCTCGGGCGATGCGCGCACGGTGGCGCAGGTTGACCCCGCGGCCTTTCGCGTGGCCCACGTGCCACCGCCGTACGCCTATCGCTGCCCCTTCGGCACCCGCACGGACAGCGCCTGTGGCGTCGCCGCGGCCGAACGCGTGGCGGAGGTCATTGATGAGCGCGGTGCCGCGGCGGTTGCGGCGGTGTTGATGGAGGTGAACGCCGGAACCAACGGCATCGTTGCGCCTGACAGCTACTGGCCGGCGTTGCGGCGCAAAGCGAAGGAGCGTGAGGTTTACCTGATCGCCGATGAAATCATGAGCGGCTTTGGCCGCTGTGGTGAGTGGTTCGCGTGGCAACGCTTCGGGGAAGAGGGGCGGCCGGACCTGATGACTCTCGCCAAGGGTCTCACCGGCGCCCACCTGCCACTCGGGGCGGTGGTCCTGTCAGGAGCGGTGGCGCGGCGGCTCGAGCCGCAAGTGCTGCTCACCGGGCTCACCTATTGCGGGCACCCGCTCTGCTGCGCCGCCGGTGTGGCCGCCATCGAGAGTTACCAGAAGGAGAATCTGATCGCGCGCTCACGCCGCCTCGGTGCCACGATGCTCGAGCGCGTCAGGCGGATGCAGTCGCGCCACGATGTCATCGGCGACGTGCGCGGCGGCCACGGCCTGTTCGTGGTGATCGAGCTGGTCCACGATCGTGCCAGCCGCGCGCCGCTCTCGCCCTGGCCGGATTTGCATCAGGCGTTGAAGGCACTGCTGCACGCCGCGCTGCAATCCGGTGTTTCCTTCGCCGCGCGCGGCAACCTCATCCTGCTCGCGCCGCCCCTCGTCATTGAAGAGCAGGACCTGGCGGATGCACTGGATCTCCTGGACCGCTTGCTGGGCGAGCTGTCGGTGAGCTCATGAGCTTCAAGCTGACGTACTCGACGATGTTTGATCCGCCGCAGGAATTGCACACGGGCTTCGATGCCGCCATGACGCGTGCACTGACCCGGCTGGGCGCCCGGCACGCGCTCTATATTGATGGCCGCGATGATCAGCTGGAACGGTGGACGGAAACGCGCAATCCCGCAAACCAGCGCCAGGTGCTCGGCCGCTTCGTCGCGGGCCGCGTCGCAGATGCCGACGCGGCGATGCAGGCGGCGCATCGCGCCTGGATGGGATGGCGCAAGAGTACCGTGCCGACGCGCCTGCAGCTGCTGCGCCGCGTGGGGCAGCTCATCGAGCAGCGCGTCTACGAGATCGCCGCGGCCCTGACCCTGGAGACCGGCAAGAATCGCCTCGAAGCGCTCGGCGAGGTGCAGGAGACGGCCGATTTCTTCCACGGGTATTGCGATGATTTCGAGCGCTCCGGCGGCTTCGATCGCGCGCTGGCCGATGATCCGATCAGCGGCGTGGTCTCGCGCAACCGCAGCGTCATGAAACCCCACGGCGTCTGGGTCGTCATCGCACCGTTCAATTTCCCCATCGCGCTGGCCGGAGGCCCCACCGCCGCCGCTCTGGTCACGGGCAACACGGTGGTGCTGAAAGGGGCGAGCGTCACGCCCTGGGCGGGCCGGCTGCTCGCGGATTGCATCCGGGATGCGGGGCTCCCACCGGGCGTCTTCAACTATCTGAGCGGCTCCAGCAGTGAGCTCGGCGCTGCGCTGATCGAGCATCCGTTGACGGCCGGCGTGACCTTCACCGGATCGTACGAAGTGGGTATGGGTGTCGTGCGCTCACTCCAGGCGGGACGGATTCCCCGGCCCTGCATCGCCGAAATGGGTGGCAAGAACGCCTGCATCGTCACGGCGGCGGCCGATCTGGAGCGCGCGGCCACCGGCATCGTCCGCTCCGCCTTTGGCATGGGTGGCCAGAAATGTTCCGCCCTCTCGCGTCTCTACGTGCACCGGGACGTCGCCGAGGCCCTGCATGAGAAAATCGTGCAGCGGGTCGCGGCGCTCCGCATCGGCGATCCGGCGCTGAAGGACAACTGGCTGGGACCGGTCACGACGCAGAACGGCTACGATAGCTATGCGCGCTACGTGACGCAGCTGCGCGCCGAGGGCACTCGCGTGCTGTGCGGCGGTGAGCAATTGCGCGACGGAGAACAGGCTCAAGGGTTCTTTGTGCGCCCGACCCTGTCTGAGGCGCCGCCCGAACATCCGCTCTGGCAGGTGGAGATGTTCCTGCCGATACTCATGTCGCATCGCGTGGCCTCGATACACGAGGCCATGCAGCTCGCGAACCGCTCGCCTCTGGGCCTGACCGCCGGTTTCTATGGGGGGAGTGGCGAGATCGCCTGGTTCCAGGAAAATATCGAAGCTGGCGTGACCTACGCCAACCGCCCGCAGGGCGCCACCACCGGCGCGTGGCCCGGCTACCAGGCCTTCGGCGGTTGGAAGGGCTCGGGCAATACCGGCAAGGCGATCGGTTCCTTCTATTACCTGCCCCAATACCTGCGTGAGCAATCGCAGACCGTCGTCGATTAGGGAGTCATTATGCGTCCACCGCACATCCGCACCGCGCTGCCCGGACCGAAGGCGCAGGCTCTGCTCGCGCGCGATTTCGCTGTTACTACGCCCTCGCTGCCGCGCGATTATCCCTTCGTCATGGCGAAGGGCCGGGGCGCAGAGGTCTGGGACATCGACGGCAACCGCTTCCTGGACTTCGCTGCCGGTATCGCCGTCTGCAGTACCGGCCATGCGCATCCGGCCGTCGTGCAGGCGATCAAGGAAGCCGCCGATGAGTTTCTGCACATCTCGAGCGACTACTGGCACGAGCGCCTGACGCGCCTGGCCGAAAGGATCAATGCGCTCGATCCCATGCGCGAACCCGTGATGGTGTTCCCGTGCCAGAGCGGTACGGAAGCGGTCGAAGCCGCGCTCAAGCTGGCGCGCTACGTGACCGGGCGGCCCAGATTCATCGGATTCCTGGGCGGCTTCCACGGGCGTACGATGGGATCACTGGCCTTCACTGCCAGCAAGTACACCCAGCAGGCCGGCTTTTTCCCGACCATGCCGGGCGTGACGCACGTGCCCTATCCCAACGTGTACCGGCCGCTGTTCGCCGGGCCCGATCAGGGCCGCGCCGTGCTCGATTACATCGAGAACGTCCTGTTCCAGAGCAATGTACCCGCCAGCGACGTCGCCGCCATCCTCGTCGAGCCGATCCAGGGCGAAGGCGGGTATCTGGTGCCGCCCGATGGATTCCTGCAGGGGCTGCGCGAGCTGTGCGACCGCCATGGGATTCTGCTCATCTTCGACGAAGTGCAGTCCGGCATCGGGCGTACGGGAAAGATGTTTGCCAGCCAGCACTGGGGTGTCTCGCCCGACATCATGACGTTGGCGAAGGGCCTGGGATCGGGCATGCCCATCGGATTGATGGTCGCACGGCGGCGCCACATGGAAAAGTGGAAGCGCGGCGCCCACGGCAATACCTTTGGCGGCAATCCGCTGTGCTGTGCGGCGGCCCTGGCTACGCTCGACCTGGTGGAGCGCGAATACACCGCCAACGCCGACAGCGTCGGTCAATACTTCGTCCACGCCCTGCGCCAGCTGCAGCAGCGCTTCGAGTGCGTCGGCGACGTGCGCGGCAAGGGACTCATGATCGGCATGGAGCTGGTCAGTGACCGGAGCGAGCGCAAGCCGGCTAAGCAGTTGTGCGAGCGGGTGCTGACGCGCGCCTATCACAACGGACTGCTGTTGCTGTCCTGCGGGCAAAGCACGGTGCGCTTCATTCCGCCGCTGATGGTGACACGCACGCACGTCGATGAAGCGATGGGGATGATCGAAACCGCGCTGCGTGAAGCGCTCGCGGAGAGCTAAAGTGTTCCGCCGCCGAATGCGCTAAGCGAGGCCGATGATCGCCACGGCACTGACGCTCTGCGTCGGCATGCCACCGAGGTTGTGACTGAGCCCCAGCGAGGGTGCCTGCCGACGCTGGCGTGCACCGGCCCGGCCCAGCAGCTGCAGGTAGTTTTCATACAGCATCCGCAGGCCCGACGCGCCGATCGGGTGTCCGAAGCACTTCAGTCCGCCATCGAGCTGGCAGGGCAGCGCCCCGTCCGCATCGAAGGTGCCGTCCAGCACGTCGGTCCAGCCGCGCCCCACCGCGCTGATGTGCAGGTCCTCCATCGTCACGAGCTCGGTGATCGAGAAGCAGTCATGCACTTCCAGCATGCTGAGCTCCTCGCGCGGACGGGTGATGCCGGCCTCCGCATAGGCACGCCTGGCGGCGACGCGTGTCGTGTGCAGGTAGCTGCCATTCCACTCCGATGCCTGGCTTTCCCAGCCGTTGGAGCTGACGACCTGCAGGGCCTTGACGGTCACCAGGTCGCGCTTGCCGAGGCTGCGCGCGATCTGCGGTGTGGTGACGATCGCGCAGGCTGCGCCGTCCGAGACGCCACAGCAATCGTACAGTCCCAGCGGCTCGGCAATGATCGGCGCATTGAGGACCGTGTCCAGGTCGATTTCCCGGCGCAGATGCGCCTTCGGATTCTTCGCACCATTGGCGTGGCTCTTCACCGAAACATGGGCCATCGCGCGCTTCAGGTCGGGCCGCTTTACGCCGTGCACGGCGCCGTAGGCGTCGGCCAGCTGCGCAAAGTTCCCGGGTGCGGAGCCGTTCACGCCGATCATGTCGAGCGTCGTCCCGCGCGAGCGGACCGGGAGCCCCGCGTAACCGGTGTCTTTCAGTTTTTCCACGCCGAGTGCCAGCGCGATGTCCGCTGCACCGGCTGCGACGGCGTACACCGCGCCGCGAAAGGCCTCGGTGCCGCTCGCGCAGTAATTCTCGACCTTGGTCGCTCCGATATCCTTCAGGCGCAGGGCCGTTGCGAGTGGAATGCCCGAAGGACCGATATTGACCGCATCGAAGGCCACGCTCAGCCACGCGGCCTCGATCTGCGGCGTGCCGATTCCGGCATCGGCGAGCGCCTCGGTGTAGGCTTCCACCATCAGCTGCTCGGCGCTCGCGTCCCAGCGCTCGCCAAAGCGTGCGCAGCCCATGCCGAGGATTGCGACCCTGTCCTTGATGCCTGTTGCCATGGTTGCGCCGCCTACCGGACCGGCGCGGCCTTCCAGTAGTACTTGGTGAAGTGCCGCAGCTCATCGATCCCCTTGATGCGAAACATCATCCTCACCATCCGGCCCACCGCGATCGATTCGCTGCTGGCGTCGGTGAATTCCGTCACCAGGCGTCCGCCGCCTTCAAAGTCGATCACGCCGTAGTACAGCGGTGGCGAGGGTGAGTACGCCAACCGGTCCGCTGTGTAGCTCACGATGCGTCCTGGGCGGTCGGCCAGTGGATAGTCCTCGTGGCTTCCGGCCGTGGGCTCGCCCGTGTGCACGGACAACTCGGCGGGCGGATACTGCACGGCGCCCGTGCGCGTATCGCGACTGCCGAGGAGACCCAGCACGGCCCGCCGGTTGCGGTACAGGGTCGTGCCGGGCTGTTTGTGCTCCGCTTCCGCGCGCATGCCGCGTTCGAGCTCGAGCAGTCCGCGATGGAACAGGAAGCGCAGGTAATTCTCGTCCGGTTGCCGGCGCGCCAGGGAGGCGGCGAGCGGTGCGCGCCGCGACATGCGCCCGATCGCCGCGGTCGCTTCAAACAGCAGCAGATCGCAGCCCTGGCCGAAGCCAACCAGGAGCAGCTTCTCCCGCGGGCGCGCGGATTCGAGTGCGCTCGCCAGCATGAGCAGCGGGTGGGCGACGCCGCTGTCCCCGACCGCCTCGACCAGATTGTCTGCAACGGATTCCGTACGGCACCCCGCGGCCCTGGCGATGGCTTCCGCCACGCCGCGGTTCGGAAGTGGAATCACCAGCCGATCGATTTCGCCCGCCGTGACGCCGAAGCGCTTCAGGCCCTCGCCGAGTGTCTTGCCGATGAGGGCAATATGGCCCTCGTCGCGGATCCAGCGGCTTTCCCACGCATAGTCCAGTGGCTCACCCGCGGCCCTGAAGTGATCGACGAAATCGATGCTGACGCTGTGCGTCCCCAGCAAGCGCGCGACGGGATCGCCCGATCCGACGAGCACGGCCGCCGCGGCGTCGCCCTGGATCAGTTCGGCCTCGGACGCCGCGCGCGCGTTGCGCCGGTCGGCGGCCAGGCACAGCTGCGGCCGTCCTGCCCCAGCCGCGGCGTGCAGCGCCTGGATCAGCGCAGAGGTCGCGGCTCGCTGGCTGCCCGTCACGTCGAGCACGCCCACCGCGTCGGAAAGGTTCAGCGCCTCCTTGACGATGCCCGCGTTCTGGCGGTCAGCGAAGGGCAGGGTCGTGGAGGCGAGGGAGAGCGAGCCGATCGTGGCGCGATTGATCCCGGCGAGGCACTCGCGCGCCGCCTCCACGGCCATCGTGATGCTGTCTTCGTCCCAGTCCGCCACGGCGCGCTCACCGCGCGCCAGCCCCTTAAGGCCCGGTGCAAACCAGGCGTGCGCCGCACAGATCGCCGCGCGCTGCAGGCGCCGCTGCGGCACGTAGGCGCCGTACGCGAGGATTCCGGTTTCCGCAGCCAATCAGTTCCCGGACAACACCGGCAGGGGAGGCGCCGCGAGCGGCTCTGCGGCGCGATAGTCCTGGCCCAGCAGGGCCGCGATCGTGGCAGCGATCTGCGCCTGCGCGACGGCGGGCGCACCGTGCCGCTCGCCCAGGGGCGGCGTGTCCGGACCGATTGTCGCGATCCAGATGTTCTCCGAACCCTTCTCTTTTATACCGTGCTCTTTCCAGTCCACCAGGCCGCTGCCGCGTCCGTGGTCGGTGGTGATGATAAAGGTGGTCCGGCCGCGGTATTCCGGCATCGACTGCATCGTATCCCACAGTTCGTGCACGAACAGATCCAGATGGTGCACGGCCTCAAGTATCAGGTCGTACCGTCCGGCGTGACCCCAGTCGTCGGTTTCGCCAAAGCCGACGAACAGCGCCCGGGGATGGTTCGATTCCAGGTAATCCAGCAGGCGTGCCTGGACGAAGGCATCCGGAATTTCCCCCTCTTCCTGCGCCGTAGTCGTGCGATAGAGCCGTTCAAAGAGCGCCTGGCGCGGCGTCGGGTTGGGCGTGGGTGGCAGCCTGGATCCGACGCGCAGGTCCAGATGGCTCCGCGCTTCGTTGAAGACGTCGGTAAACCAGACCCAGCTTCCGAACACCGCGCTCTTGCCCTCAAGGCCAGGTTGCTGGTTCAGCCACTCGAACACCGTTACGTTGGGGTTTGGCCCGTAGTTGTTGCCGTCGATGTCGGTGCGGTCGATGCGCGGGTCGGGGTGCCCGGTCAGCATCTCGTTGTAGCCGGGATAGGAATACGCCACGCCATTGGTCACGCGGGCGATGCTGCCCACCTCCTGGTTGCCGAAGAGTTGACCCTGCTTCGCGATCACGTCCCACAGGAAGGGCATGAGCAGGCGGCGGCGCGCGGCAGGAGAATCGTCCCAGAAGCGGAAGTCTTGACTGGCTGCGCTCTCCCACATGCCGCTCTTGGGGTCGTCGAGCAGACTCCGGTCCGCGCCCGTGAAGACTTCCTGCCAGCGCAGGCCGTCGGAAACGATCAACACCACGTTGCGTGTTTTCAGTTGCGCCATCGCCGGCGCGCTGGCGACGGTCACGGATAGCGCGACGCAGAGCGGCAACCACGAATGGATGGTCGGTCTGCGCATTGAAATCTCCCGGTCCACGGCCATTTCTGTCTCCCGCGGATCTTATCAGAGGATAAACTTGCGCAGATGACCCGCCGCCTGATCGATCGCCTGGCCTGGGCAATGCTGCTCGCCTGCGTCTGCACCTGGCGTGGTTCGGGCGCCGCCACGCCGGTTCCACTGCCCGATTGGCTGGCGCAGCAGGAACAGCAGTCCTGGCAGCACATGCTGGAGAACATTTCCCCGCGGGAACCGAAGCGCCCCGGCGAGCAGCCGCCCCTTCCCGGCATTGTCGTGGGCGCCCTGCAGAAAAAGGATCCCGACTACTACTTCCACTGGGTACGCGATTCCTCGCTGGTGATGCACGCGGCGGCGGACGCCTTTGCGCTCCGCCGTCCCTATGCCAGCCGCAGCCTCTTCGAAAGGCAATTCACGGATTTCCTCACACTCACGGAGCGGCTGCAGGCCCTGCCTTCGAAGTACGGGCTGGGTGAGCCGCGTTACACGGTGAACGGTGAACTCGATTCGCTCCCGTGGTCACGCCCGCAGTTCGACGGGCCGGCCTTGCGCGCTCTGGCGGTCGTGGATTTCCTGCGTGCGGCCGAGACGGCCTACCTTGCCCGTCCCGATCTCGAAGCACTCGCGACGACGGTCCTGCAGACCGATCTTGATTTCGTGGCGAGCGTCTGGAACCAGCGCGGCTTCGATGCCTGGGAAGAATTGGTGGCCGACAGTTACCACACACGCCTGGTCCAGCTCGCCGCGCTCGAGCAGGGCGCGGACTGGCTGGAGCGGCACGGCGCGCCGGCCGAGCGCGTGGCGAGGTACCGGGACGTGGCGCAGCGCCTCGAGCCGCTGCTGGACGATCACTGGGATCCCACCCGCGGCTTCCTCCGTTCGCAACTGGCCGTAGTGGCGACCGACGGCTACACGGCCAAGAAGACCGACCTGGATGTCGAAGTGATCGTGGCGGTCGTCGACGCGGACCGGAACTCGGCGGCGCACTCGGTGCTCGACGATCGCGTGCAGGCGAGCGTGGCCGTGTTCGAAGACCTGTTCCGCTCGAGCTACCCCATCAATCGTCGCAGCGATGTCGGACTTGGCTACGGGCGCTACGCCGGAGACGTGTACTACGGCGGCAATCCCTGGGTGTTCATCACGGCGGATTTTGCCCGCTTCTATTACCGGTTGGCGGCGCGCCTGGAGGCGGGCGCCAGTGTGGCCGTGACGGCGCGCAATGCCGCCTTCCTGCGATCTGCCATGCCCGAGTCGACCTGGACGGAGTTGAAGCCCGGGACGGGCCTGTCGCCTGGCTCGGCCTTGCACCGAGAGGCGATTGCGGGCTTCACGCGCAAGGCCGATCGCATCATGATGAGATTGCAGCTCAGCACGCCGGCAGACGGGCAGCTGTACGAGCAGATCGACAAGCGCACCGGCCGGCCGGCGTCCTCGCGCGGTATCGGCTGGAGTCACGCAGCCTTTCTCGATGCCGTGTACGAGCGTGCGCGCCTGGCGCCGAAGGCGGCGGCCGGCTCAGCTGCTCCCCGCTGAATGTACATTGCATCCCATACCCCGCCGGCGCATGATTTTTGCGGGAATTGCCCTTCAACCGTCGGGAGTCACCGATGAGCGAACCACCAGGCCAGGACCTCAAAGTACCGATAGGCCCCACCGATCACGTGCGCGGCTCACCCGAGGCACGAATCACCGTGGTGGAGTACGGCGATTTCGAGTGTCCGATCTGCCGTGCGGCTGAGCCAGGCGTACGCATGCTGCTCGACCAGCATCCCGCGACGTTGAGACTGATTTATCGACACTTTCCGGTCGAGAGTGCTCATCCCCATGCGCTGATGGCCGCCGAAGCCGCCGAAGCGGCGGGCGCGGAAGGCAAATTCTGGGAGATGCACGATTTGCTGATGCGCCAGGCGGCACGACTGGAGCGCAAGGCGCTGCACGACTACGCCGCCGAGCTGGGGCTGGATCTCGCACAGTTCACCGCTGCCCTGGATGATGAGATCTACCGCCAGCGCGTGCGCGAGCAGGTCGATGGGGCGATACGCAGCCACGTGCGAACTTCACCGGGTCTGTTTGTAAACGGGCGTTTAGTCGACGTCTCCGGCGGATTGCACCGGCTGGGCGATGCTATTGCGCTTCACCTGCGCTAACAGCCGCCACCTGGGGATACCTGTACTTGGGGCGGCCCTGTGGCTGACAGCCTGTCCGCTGCGCGCAGCCGGTCCGACCCCCGAGCTGCAGCACTCCATCCGGGCCAGCACCTTCGAAGTGGTGATGAAGAAGCCGGAGAAGGATCCGCTCACGTATGAAAAGCCATTGCCACTCGAGTTGCTGCCCTATATCGAGCGCACGGATGCGTACCAAAGCGTCGGCACCGCCTTTGCCTTGGGGTCCAACACCTACGTAACGGCGGCACATGTTCTGCTCGCCGGAATTGACAGCCAATACGGGAGCCCCACACTGCGCCGCGCGGACGGCTCGGTCTACGCCATAGATCGGATCCTGAAGTTCTCTTCGTACCAGGATTTCGTGGTTTTTTCGGTGCTGAACGACCCGGTTCCTCCCGGACTCGAGACTAACCAGCAGCCGCAAATCGATGATCCGGTGATGGCGGTGGGCAATGCGCTGGGCGAAGGCATTGTGATTCGTGACGGGCTCTACACCTCGGCCACCGCGGAAGAGCAGGATGGCCGCTGGAAGTGGATCCGCTTTTCCGCGGCAGCCTCACCCGGCAATAGCGGCGGGCCGCTCCTGGACGCGCAGGGGCGCGTCATTGGCATCGTGATTGGCAAGTCCCCCAATGAAAACCTGAACTACTCACTGCCCATCTCCCAGGTCCTGGAGGCGCCGGACCACAAGGCGCGCTTTGATGATCGCCGGCTGATCAGCCTGCCCTATCTGCACGGCACACAGACCTACATTTTCCAGGACGGGTTCGATCTACCGCTGTCCTGGACTGAATTTGCGCGCAACTATGGGTCGGTCATCGCGCGGCATGAAGACATCTCGCGCGAGCGCTTGCTGAAGACCTATGCCGATACGTTGTTCCCGAAGGGCAGTGGCTCCGAAGCGGTGCTTTACTCCCCTGAAGCCAACGATTTCCGGCCACGACTTATCGAGCAGCAGGGCGATGGCAGCTGGAGCGCGAACGCGCCGTATTACACAGCGACGGACCTTCCCGGCGATGGTTTGGTCAGCGTAGCCAATGTCTCCGGCGCTGTTTTGCTTCGCCTGGTGCGTTCGGACGACGCGGCGGACGATGCCTTTTTTGCGAATTCCAAAGCATTCATGGATCTCGCCCTGAAGGGGTTGAATCTGCGACGCCCTGTCGGCACGGATCAGGTGCGCGTCACTTCGCTGGGTGCGGCACTCAGCGACACGATGTACGCGGACCGCTATGGTCGAAAATGGCAGCAACGGGTCTGGGCTGTCCCGTTCATGGATTTCTACCTGGAAGGCCTGCTGCTGCCCACGCCAGATGGCTACTGCGCCCTCATTCTGTATGCGCCTTCCTCGTTTCGCGCGATTTCGGAGGAGCGTATCCACCTCCTGGTCAACCAGATGGACGTGTCGTTCACCGGTACGCTGCCGCAATGGCGTGCCTATCTGGCGCGGCGCGCGTGGCTGCCTGCGGCGCTCTCCGATTTGAAACTGGACGGCGCGCCACAATGGTCGGTGCACACGAAGCGATTCACCTTCACGCCTCCTCCAAAATTGCTCGCGTTGGACGACAAAAGCCTACTGACACTGACGATGGGTTTTTTCCCCGAGGGAACCAGGACCATCTGGGACGTCCAGGAGGCCTGGTGGAATCGGGACGCGCAGCGCAAGGCGATGATCGGGCTTTGGCGCCGGCTCCGCCCACCGTCGACCGCGAGGCTGGAGCTGCGCAGCGCCTTCGACGACATGAGAGCTCGCCGCGACCCCTATAACGGACAATTCAGCCGGGACAGCACCACGACCTCCCAACTGTCGATCATGGTGGATGTACCAGGGGAGAAAGCGGGCCTGATTTCGGCCGACGTGCTTTATGGGGTCACATTGCGGACCGATTTCGCCCAAGCGCGGGAATTGGGTAGCCCCCTGCAATTCATGCCACAGCTGGCATCCGCAGCCCGGATCCTGGAGACCGGGCCCGGCGAGAGCATCGTGCCCGCGCAACCTTCCCCCGCGGCGCCGGTCGATCCTTTCGAGGATGCTACTGCTTCAATGCTCAAGTTGGCCGAGCAGGAGGATGCGACGAAGGGCCGGGATCTGCGCGGGCGATTAATGAGTGAGGACTTGCGCGACACGCTGGCCGCCGCGCGGATCCGATTCGGTACGCCAGGCGCTGATCCACAACAACTCATCAAGGACATGTATCAGCAGACCAAGATGCTATGGAGCTACTGGGCGATTGTGCCGGCGCTGAGGCACAACCGCGAGATGTGGAGCACCTTTCTGGCGCGCAACCACCGGGACTTGGATACACCCCATCACCCGGAAGTACTCGCGGCAGAAAAGGCCTTGATGGAGGCTCTGCAGAAAGGTGAACCCTCCGAGGAGTGGGTCGCGCTGGCCCGAAAACTTTTGGCCGCCTACGTACAGGAGCGTTCCGCGGAGGCACGCACAAGGCCCTTGAGTGATGCGGACTACCATCCGCGGCTATCGCCGTGTCCGGCGCCGGCCACCCGCACATCAGGACTGAGCCAAGTCATTGTTGAAAAGATGAGTCGTACACCAGACGAGTTCTACCCCGCAACCAGTCAGCGACAGGCAGATGAGGGCCCGGTCATTGTGTCGATGCACGTGTCGGACACGGGTTGCGCAATTGATATTGCGATTTCGAGTTCATCCGGCTCCGAACAGCTGGACGAGGCCGCTCAGCGTTACGTTGAAACGATCGAATTTCTTCCCGCTGAAAAGAAAGGAAAGCCTGTGAGCGCCGTCAAGCAGCTCAGGGTGATGTTCAAGTTGGCCGACACTGAGCCGTCCGCAGAGTGATTGATGCTGCGGGCGGCGCCGAAGTCTTGCCACGTGTCCCTGGTTAGTGGTCCCGACGGATCACCAGCTCGGCGGGCGCTGACTGATCGGCGATTGTCAGGGCCAGGAGCTGATTCTTGGCGTCCGCGTGCGTGGCGACTGTGGCCCCGCCCAAGGTCGCCCTCGCGGCCCCCCGCCACTCGTGGACGTGGATCTGCAGTTGCGTCCACCAGGGATGGAAGTCTCCGCTCCGCGCCTCGAAGCTGATCTTCAGCTCATCGGCGCTCGCCGAGCAACGCAGCTCCTGCCGCAGGTAGCCGCCGCGCTGGTAGCCGAGGGTGTGTCCATCATCGGCATACAGCACACCGTGACAGTCATCGCCCGGATAGATTTCCAGTGACAGCGGGCCCTGCGGCTTGTCCGCCGTGCTCTGCACCAGTGGCTGGCGGGGCAGGATCGTGCCGGCGCGCACGTACACCGGCAGGCTGGCCAGTGACGGCACCGCGCTGACGGTCTGCGCCGTGGCGCCGGGCGCCCCCGGGGCGTTCACGACTTGCAGCGGATCGACCCGCGTGCCGCTCCAGTAGTCGTACCAGCCACCCGCGGGCAGGCAGATTTTGTAGGCCGCGGGCGACTCGAAATTCGGCGGCGGCGCCACCAGCAGCCGGTCTCCGAGCATGAAGGTGCTCGACTGATCGCAGGGGCCCTGCAAGGCGTCGGGATAATCGTAGAACACGGGCCGCATCAACGGCGCGCCGGTGCGCGCATTCGCGTCGGCCAGCGCATAGAGGTAGGGCATCAGCCGGTAGCGCTCCTCGATGAAATGGCGGCGGATCGCCGTGTGCCGCGGGCCGTCGATCCACGGTTCCCTGCGGGTGGAGTCATTGGACGAGTGCGCGCGAAATACCGGCGTGAAGGCGGCGATTTCCATCCAGCGGGTCAGCAGGTCCGCGCTCGGCGCGCCCTGGAAGCCGCCGACGTCGGCGCCGCTGTAGCTGAAGCCGCTCAGGCCGAGGTTGAGCAGCATTGCTATGGACAGCTTCAGGTGATTCCAGGTGGAGCTGTTGTCTCCGGTCCAGGTCACGCCATAGCGCTGGCCGCCGGCAAAGCTGGCGCGCGTCATGACGAAGGGGCGTTCGTCGGGGGCCAGGCGGCGCATGCCCTCGAAGGTGGCGCGGGAATTTTCCATGCCGTAGATGTTGTGAATCTCGGCATGCGTGGCGATGCGTGCAGCGAACCCGGGTTCCTCAATGCGATGCCGGACCTCGGGGGGCATGGTCTTGCTGGCCGCCAGGAAAATGGCCGGCTCGTTCATGTCGTTCCAGAAGCCGACGATGCCGTCCGCCATGAAATTCCGGTACAGAGTTCCCCACCAGCCGCGCGAGCGCACCGCGGTAAATTCAGGAAACACCGTGAGCCCGGGCCAGACGGTGCCCACGTAGGTCGAACCGTCGGCAAGCTTGAGGAAATGATCGCCGGCGGCGCCGCTGTCGTAGGGCGCGTACCCCTCGCCGGGTGCGTCCGCCACGTGCAGGTCAGTGATGGCGACCAGGTGTATGCCCTGTCGCCCGACGTCCCGCGCGAGTCCCGGCAGGTCGGGAAAAGTGGCCTTGTTGGTGGTGAAGGGCCGGTTGTGGTCCTGGTAGTCGATGTCCATCCAGATCACATCGGCCGGAATGCGTTCGGCGCGCATGCGGTTGGCGATTCCGCGCACTTCCGCGGCGCTCATGTAACTGTAGCGCGACTGCTGGAAGCCGAGCGCCCACTGCGGCGCGAGCGGCGCCTTACCGCTCAGATCGGTGTAGCGCTCGACCACGCGGCTCAGCGCGGGCCCATAGATCAGGTAGTAGTCAATCGGCCCGTCCGCGGCACCGAAGGAGAGGATCTCGGGATCCTGCCTGCCAAAGTCGAACCAGCTCCGCCAGGTATTGTCCAGCAGGAGGCCGTAGCTGCCGGCGCTCCCCCCGCTCGCGACGAAGAAGGGAATGCTCTTGTAGATCGGATCGGTCGATTCCTGGAATCCGAAGGCATCCGTGTTCCAGTTGACGAAGGACTCGCCGCGGCGGTCCAGCGGACCGGTCTTGTCGCCCAGCCCGAAATAATGCTCCGTCGCCGGCAACCGCTTGTGCAGCGTAAAGGCGGGGCCGTGCATCTCCACCGCTTCCTGCAGCGCGTCCTCAGACAGGACCTGGCCCTGCCGATTCTCGACGATCAGGCGCAAGGGCGCACGCTCGATCCGGATCGAGAGCGCGGCGGTGCGGAAACCCGCGGCATCAGACTCGACCCAGGGCTGCACGCTGACCCGCTGCGCGCGCAGTGCGGCGGGCACCACCCAGGAGGCGTCCTCGGAGTAGGCGCCGGTCGGCGCGATCCGCACGCGCAGCAGATCGTCGGCCAGGGCATCGACGCTCATGCGCAAGGCACCGGACTGGGCATCGGCGCCATCGCCGCGCACGGTAACAACGGCGCTCGCATCGGCACCGGCATGGCCGCAGGCGAGGCAAGAGCACAGCAGCAGCAGGATGCTGCGAGTTCCTAGATCACGTCGATGCATTGCTGTCCCCAGAATTCAGTGGGTCAATGAAAACGCGCAATGAAAATCCGAGCTGCCATAATTGCTGAGGGCGAAGAATAGTGGATTTCATGCGCTGGAAGTTTCTACTGTTGATGTGTCTGTGTCACGCGGCTACCCACGCGGCCGATGCGCCGCACCGCACGCCCGTGGCATTGCGGCCCGATGACGTCATCGCCACGGGCAATGAATGGCTGGCACGCCCGGACATTTGCGCCGCCGATGGCGCCCGGACTACCTTCAATGCTCTGTCCATGCGCGACCGCGGCCTGCTGCAGGTCGCGGGTGAAGACCCATTGCTGCTCCAGCGCTCACACGAGCGCGCGCTCGGCATCCTGCTGACCAGTCCCTGGGACGGCGGCAACATCTCGGAAGGCATTGATCCCCATACGGCGCGCATGGACCGGGCGGGCCGAGCTTTTGCCACGGCCGCCGGCTACGTCGCCCACGCCATCTGCGCCACCGCCTGCATCAAACAGTGAACCCTCCCTGGAGCCACGCCATCATGAAAACCACCGTCCCTAATCGGCTCGCCGTGATGATTCTGTCTACCTTTGCCCTGCTGGCGGGCGCCGCGCGGCCGGCCGCCGCGGCGGATTCACTGGCGGCCCCGGCAGATCCGATCACGCTCAGCGTAGATGCCCAGGCGGCGGGAACCCCGTTCCCGCATTTCTGGGAGCAGATGTTCGGTTCCGGGCGCGCCGTGCTCTCGCTGCGCGACAACTACCGCAAGGATGTGCGCCTGGTCAAAGCCGTGGCCGACTTCCGCTACGTGCGCTTCCATGCCATTTTCCATGACGAGGTCGGCCTGTATGACGAGGACGCCAGCGGCAGGGCGGTCTACAACTTTTCCTATGTCGACCAGATTTACGACGGCCTGCTGGCCGAGGGCGTCCGTCCCTTTGTCGAGCTCAGTTTCATGCCCCAGAAGCTCGCCAGCGATCCGCTGGGGATCTTCGGGTTCTGGTACAAGCCCAACAACTCCCCGCCGAAGGACTACGCGAAGTGGGACGCGATGATCGACGCGCTGGCGCGGCACTTCATCGAGCGTTATGGGATTGATGAAGTCGCGCAGTGGTACTTCGAGGTCTGGAACGAGCCCAACATCGGCTTTTGGGGCGGCAAGCCCTACCAGTCCACGTACTACGAGCTGTACGACCACACCGCCAGGGCGCTCAAGCAGGTGAACGCGCGCCTGCGCGTCGGTGGTCCGTCAACGGCCCAGGCGGCCTGGTCGGGCAATTTCATCGAGCACTGCAAGAACAACAACGTGCCGGTCGATTTTGTGTCCTCGCACGTCTACGCCAATGACCTTTCGCAGGATGTCTTCCAGAACGATGTGCCGGTGCCCCGCGACCAGATGGTCTGCCGCGCCGTGCGTAAGGTGCATGAGGAAATCACGGCTTCGCCGATGCCTTCGCTGCCGCTCATCTTCTCCGAGTACAACGCCAGCTTCATGAACGAGCCGAACGTCACGGACAGCGTCTACATGGGCCCGTGGCTGGCGACGACGATCGCGCAGTGCGACGGCCTGACCGAGGCGATGAGCTACTGGTCGTTCTCCGACGTGTTCGAAGAGCAGGGCGTCGTGAAAACTCCGTTCTACGGCGGTTTCGGCCTCGTGGCCGCGGACGACATTCCAAAGCCGGCCTATAACGCCTTCGCCCTGCTGCATCACCTGGGTGAGGTGCGATTGCCGTCCGCCAGCGATTCGGCGCTGGTCACGCGTCGCAAGGACGGCACCCTCGTGCTGGCCCTGTGGAACTACACTCCACCGGATGGCACGGGCGACAGCTACACGCCTCCCGGCGCGCCCGGCCCCGCCAGGAGCTTTGCGATCAGCTTCAAAGGCTTGCCCAAGGCAGCTCGCGCGACCGGCTGGCGTCTCGACCGGGAGCACGGCAATGTCGTCAAGGCTTTCGATGCCATGGGGCGGCC
>Ga0193713_1000113_pt1 | contig 24467 bp, 20 predicted proteins | sample H3a2metaG_FD_143054 | JGI IMG/M metagenome (GOLD analysis project Ga0193713, IMG submission 143054) | Soil microbial communities from a riparian zone of the East river system, Colorado, United States - H3a2 | ecosystem: Environmental > Terrestrial > Soil > Riparian zone | place: USA: East River... | reverse complement strand
CGCGTTCGGGAGGGGCTTGGTCACGAGGATCCGGCGCAGGCCCCCCTCTCCGGAGAAGAGCGCCTGCGTGCCGCGCTGGAGTCCCACGCCCAGCGAGACCATGAGGACGAGCGCCCCCGTCCCCACGATCACGCCCACGGTGGTGAGGAGGGTGCGCCCGGGGCGCCGCCCGAGATTTTCGAGCGCCATGCGAAAGGCGTCGGCGAAGGTCACGGGGCGCCTCCCGTGTCGGAGACGACGCGTCCGTCCGAGAGCTCGATGCGCCGGGGGCAGTACCGCTCCGCGATGGCGCGGTCATGGGTGACGAGGACCACCGTGCGGCCGTCCTTCGAGAGGCCGCTGAGGAGGCCGAGAATCTCCTCGGAGGTCCGCGTGTCGAGGTTGCCCGTCGGCTCGTCGCACAGGAGCAGGGGAGGGTCGTTCGCGAGGGCCCGTGCGATGGCGACGCGCTGCTGCTCGCCGCCCGACAGCTGGGAGGGACGGTGGCCGCGCCGGGGCGAGAGGCCGACGCGGTCGAGAAGCTCCTCGGCGCGCGCCCGCCGCTCCGCGACCGGCCGCCCGGCGAGGAGGAGCGGCAGCTCGACGTTGCGCTGGGCGGTCGCGCCCGGGAGCAGCTGGAACGACTGGAAGACGAAACCGACGGTGGTCCGGCGGAACGCGGCCAGCTCGTCGTCCGACAGCTCGTCGAGTCTTCGGCCGCGGGCGAGGATGCGCCCCGACGTGGGCCGGTCGAGCGCGCCCAGGAGGTGGAGGAGCGTCGACTTCCCGCTCCCCGAGCGGCCGATCACGGCGGCCATCTCGCCGGGCATGAATTCCAGGGTGACCCCGTCGACCGCGGTGACGACCTCCTCGCCGAGGACGTACCGCTTCACGACCTTTTCCGCGGAAACCAGGGGGTCCGGCATGGCCGGATACTGTGACATCCGGCCGCCCAAAAGGCCACATGGATGGACGGTCGCGGGGGCGGATGTGGAAGAACCGGGATTCGCCAGGTGCCTATGTTAGTGGGAAAACCTGGCACTGGACAGACTTCAGACTTTCGACGGGAGATTTGAGTCATCAGTCATCAGCAGTTTTCAGGATCGGTATCCACAGGAAGTCTGAAGTCCGAGGTCCGATGACTGCGATTCAAACAGGAGGTCTGCGATTTAAACAAAAAAGCCGCGGGTGCTCTTTAATTCTTTCCCAGCCTTGCCCCATGGGGGCTCGTCTACACCCGCGGCTACCCATAACTATAACCCATGGTCCGGAGAATGGGTGGAGGATCGTGCGGCGGGAAAAAAATAGCCCGGCGGGAACCTGTGGGAGCTCTCACCGGGCTTTGGTGGTGGGTCTGGGTTGGTTACTTCTTCGAGCGCCTCCGCGGAACGAAGCCGAGAAGCGCGAGACCGAACAGGACCCCCGACACCGCCGGAATGCCCGCGGCGGCTCCGAAGCCGCACGATCTCTTCGCGTCGCCCGCGCCATGGTCGAGCTTGTCGTCGTAAACCACGCGGAAGCTCAGCGCGGTGCTCCAGGCGCTGAAGTTGCCGCCCACGTCGCGAGCGCGCAGCCTCCAGAACTTGTTGGTCCGGGCCACGGTGAGGTACACCGGATAGCTGCTGGTTCCCGCCGAGGAGAAGATCTGGGCCTCGATGTCGATGAACCCGCCTTCGCGGGCGACCTGGATCTCGTAGGAGATGCCCGCCACCGGGCCGTTGTCCGTCGACTCCGTCCAGGTCAGCGTTCCGAATCCGCCGACGGGATGGTGCACGTCCACGTCGACGTTGCTCGGACTCAGGGCCAGCGGATCGGCCGGCGGGACCTGGTCGCTGCGGAAGTCGGGGCTCGTCGAGTTGCCAAAGGCGTCCAGCCAGCTGCCGGCGGCCAGCGGAACCGAGTTGCCGAACGTGTCTTCGACGCGGTACTGCCAGTCGAACGCCCCGTCGGCCGGGATGGGCCAGGTGAGGGTGATCGTCCCCTGGTTCTGGAGTCCGCTGTCGAGGTTCGTCCACGTCGGGGAATTCACGTTCTTTACCCGGGCGCGAAGGCGGACCTGCTGGTTCGCGTCGGGGTCGGTCACGTTGGCCGAGAAGCTGATCTGGTTGTTCGTCCAGCCGTCGTACAGATTCGGGTCGGCCTGGGCCTGGAGCGACGTCTCGGCCCGGGCGCCGATCTGGGTCACGTTGGTCGGAGCGTTCGGGGGCGACCCGAAGCTCGGGGGAGTGAACTCTTCGCAGTAGTTCGGGGTGCTCCCGCCGCCGTAAACGTAGCCCTTGTTGCCGATGGCCGTGGCGCCGTGGAGGTACCGCTGGTAGGTCATGTTGGCGCGCTGGGCCCACGTGTCGGTGGTCGGGCTGTACTCGAAGGTCGTGTTCGTGTAGCCGTTGTTGCTGTAGCCGCCGAAGAGGTAGACGCGGTTGTTCAGGGCGGCGGCGGCCGCGTAATAGCGGGGCTGCTGGGCGCTGTTGATGGTGACGGGGGTCTTGGTCGTCCACACGCCGTTGGGATTCGAGGCGTCGGGCACCGAAAACTCGTAGCAGTTCGCGCTCAGGCCGTTCTGGGTGTAGCCGGTGAGGGCGTACGCCTTGCCCAGGGCCGGAATGCCGGCGGCGGTGAGGTAGTACATCCCGAGGGGCATGGACGCGCGGGTCGCGGTGGTATCGTTCGTCGGGTTGAATTCCATGCAGACGTTGCTGTACCCGTTGTAGTAGCCGCCGAAGACGTAGAGCCTGTCGGTCATCGTGGCGACCGCATGCAGGTAGACCGGGATCGAGAGGGTCGCGCTCAGGGCCGACCAGCTGTTCGAGGCGATGTCGTACGCATCGATGCGATTGTAAATCTGCCCGGTGGTGGGGTTGTATCCGGCAAGGCTGAAGACACGTCCGTTGTAGTAGCCGCCGGAGTTGTAGTAGGTCGGCACGGGCATGAAGGCCATGGTCGCCCAGGAGTTGTTTACGGGGTCGTACCGGGCGCAGGCCTGGTAGTACTCGGGGTAGTTGTAGCTCACCCCGTACTGGTAGCCTCCGAAGCAGTAGAAGTACGTTCCATCGGAGGTCATGCCCCCGTAGTAGAAGTACTGGCCGCTCGTTTCATTCGCCCACGAGCCCGTGGGCTGCTGCTGCGCCCACGAATCGCCCGCGCCGGCCAGGAGGGCCGAGACCACGATCGCCGACGTGAGAAGAAAGGAAGGAATTCGAAGCATTCGCGCCTCCTCAACCACCCTGAGGTCCACCACCATCTGAGCGCTTGCCCGGCGCCCGCTCAGCTAAAGCGCGATCCCGCTCACCCTCCGTTACAGGATGCCCCCGGGACGCTTTACATAATTCTGAAGAAAAAACCCTTCCGGCGGGTCGCCCGCCCGATACAATCCGGCCCCGGGCCAGGTCGGGAGCGGGAGGAGAGCAACTTGAAAACCAAGGACGTCAAACTGGACAAGGAAGCCCGCATGACGAAATCGGCCGCCGCCCGTCCGATGCGCCGACGGAAAGACGCCGACCCGTTTCCGCCCTTTCCTCGACGATTCGCTCCGGAGGGGATCGACGCCGGATCGAGGCACGATCTCGATCTGCTTTTCATGGACCTCGAGGACCGCCCCCTGCCCTCCCCGGCCGCCGTGGAGCGCTGGCTCCAGGACTGGAGCGAGCTGGCCTCGGTCGTGGCCGAAGAGGAGTCGCGCCGCTACATCGCCCACACCTGTCACACGGACGATCCCGAGGCGGAGCGCAAGTACCTCGACTTTCAGAACACGATCGTCCCCTTCGTCAAGCCGAGGTGGCAGCACCTGAAGCAGAAATACGCGGCCTCGCCCCACCGGACGGCGCTCGACCCCGCCCGCTACCGCGTGCTGGACCGCGCGGTCCTCAGCGAGATCGAGCTCTACCGCGAGGACAACGTCCCGCTGGAGACGCGCGACGCCGAGCTCGTCGTCCAGTGGCAGAAAATTTCCGGGGCCATGACGGTCCAGTTCGAGGGGGAGGAGCGGACGCTTCCCCAGATGATGCGCGTGCTCGACGAGACCGACCGCCGGCGTCGCGAGAGCGCCTGGCGGGCGACGGCGGAGCGGCGGCTGAAGGACCGCGAGGCGATCGACGCGATTTATGACGAGATGGTGAGAAATCGGGACCGGCGAGCGCGGAACGCGGGCTTCGCCAACTTCCGCGACTACGCGTTCAAGGACAAGGGCCGGTTCGATTACACCCCGGACGACTGCCGCCGGTTTCACGACGCCGTGGCGGAGCACGTCGTGCCCGTCCTGCGCCGGCTCCACGACGAGCGGCGGAAGAAGCTGAAGCTCGAGATCCTTCGCCCGTGGGACTTGGCCGTCGATCCCGACGGAGCCCCGCCGCTGCGGCCCTTCGCGAAGGCGGAGGAACTCGTGCGCGGCGTGGGGGACATCTTCCGGCGGATCGATCCCGCGCTGGCCCGGATCTTCGAGGGAGTCCGCGACCTGGGGAACCTGGACCTCGAGAGCCGGAAGGGGAAGGCCCCGGGCGGCTACCAGTGCACGCTCGACGCCCAGCGCGTCCCCTTCATCTTCATGAACGCGGCCGGGCTGCAGCGCGACGTCATCACGCTCCTCCATGAAGGCGGCCACGCGTTCCACGCGGTCTTCGCCCGCAACGATCCGCTCCTCATGTATCGCAGTTCGCCGACCGAGTTCGCCGAAGTGGCCTCGATGGGGATGGAGGCGCTCGGGATCGCCCATCTCGAGGCGTTCTACCCGAAGGCCGAGGCGGCCCGCGCCCGTCGCACGTGGTTCGAGGAGATTTTCCGGATCTTCCCGTGGATCGCGACGATCGACGCCTTCCAGCACGAGGTGTACCTGCGTCCGGAGGCGTCGGCCGGCGACCGGCGGGCGATGTGGGTGGCCCAGCGTGCCCGCTTCAAGGGCGGGGACGACTGGAGCGGACTCGAGGAGGCGCACGCCTCGCAGTGGCACGCGCAGATGCATCCCTTCTGCGTGCCCTTCTATTACATCGAGTACGCGATCGCGCAGATCGGGGCGCTCCAGGTCTGGAGAAACGCCCGCAAGGACCGTCGGCGCGCGCTCGAGCGGTACCGGTCCGCGCTCACGCTGGGCGGGTCGCGACCATTGCCGGAGCTCTTCAAAGCCGCCGGCGGGAAATTCGGCCTCGACGCGCGCACGCTGAAGCCGCTCATCAAGGCGGTCAAAGCGGAGCTCTGATCCGGAAACGGATCCCGTTTGCTCCCGCGGACCGGCATGCGCCGGTTGACACGCATTCCACGGGTGTAGAATATCTACGGGGGTCCAGAATCCATGGCTGATGCGGGGTCGCGCGATCCAGGGAAGCTCTCGACCGAGGTGACCGTCTCGATCCGCGGATCTCTCAACGAGGTCGCGGCGACGGTCATGGACCTGACCGCGACCGGCATGGACGTCTTCTCGACCGGCCGCCTTCCTCCGAACGAGCGGGTCGGAATGACTATTCGATGCTCTGCGGTCTCCGGTCCCGGGGTCGCGGTCTCAGGAGAGGTCCAGAGAATCCGCGACAAACCCTCGGGCGGCTATTTCATCCATATCGAGTTCGTCCATTCCGGGGATTCAGAGAGATGGATCCAGTCGTTCCTCTGGAGCCTTGAAGAAGTGCGGCAGAAGAAACGGGGCCGCTGAGCGCGGGGTATCCACTTCCATGGACCTCCGGCTGGCGGCGGGCCTCGGTGCCGCCCGATTGCTCCTCGATTTCGTCTTCTTCCTTTTTGCGGGTCTCCGCACCGCCGTCCCCGGCCATTACCCAATCGGGCGGGCCATCGCGAGCTCGTTCGTAACGGCCGCGGCGGCGACCGCGGCCGGGGCGAGCGTCGCCTGGCTCGTGCATCCCGCCGCGCTGCTCGCCTCCCTGGTCGTCCTCTACCGGGCTCCGTTCCGGTGGCGGCTGGGAGCCCTGGCCCTGGGGCTGGCGGTCGAGGGGGCGATCCGCCTCGCGAGTTCCATTTCGACTTGACATACGCCGCCCGACGGATATACTTATGCATATCGCATGGGTGTAGGGGTGCGCCCAAGTCGGGCCCGCCCCCGCCCCGGTTTCGGGAAAAAGTCTCGCATGCGGACGCGGGGTTGAAGCTAAAATGGTCGCCATGAACATCATCACTCTGGCTCTGCTTTGCCTGGCTCCGGCCTTCCAGGATTCCTGGAGGGACACCCACCGCGTCTACCTCCGCAACGGCAACTTCCTCGACGGCCGCCTCGAGCAGGTCGGCGACAAGGAGATCCTCTTCCGCTGGAACCCGACCGCGGTCCTCCGGATCCGGACCATGGAAGTGGTCAAGATCGAGGAGATCAAGATCCGGCCACTCAGCCAGGAGCCGAAGAAGGTCGCGATCCGCGAAGACAGGCCCACCCCCCCGACCGACGGCATCCCCGTGGCGCCGCCCAAGGACGGCACCGCCCCCCGGCCCCAATCCGAGGTCGGCCGCCTCCTCGAGCACCTGATGACCCAGCCCGACATGAGCTGGGACGTCGTCGTCAAGCAGCTCCGCGAACTGGGGCTCGACGGGGTCCGGGCCATGATCGCCGAACTCCCGATGATGGACGCCCAGCGGACGAACCTGGTCCTCGTGGCCTTGGAACAGATGCGGGACCTGAAGATCGAGACCGAGATCCGCGGCCTCTTGGGTGAAAAGCGGGCCGATCTGCGGATCGCCGCCTGCACCTTCCTCGCCAACCGGGGGGCCTCCACCGCCATGCGGTCCATCACTCCGCTCCTGAGCGACCCGGTGCCCCAGGTGAGGGAATCCGCCCTCATGGCGCTCTCCATCCTCGGCGACGCCTCGACCCTCGACCCGATCGCCAACCTCACGGTGGATTCCGATCCCAAGGTGCGCGCCCGGGCCTTTCGCAGCGCGGAGGAGCTGAGCGTCCGGTACGCGGCCGACAACGAACTCGCCCTCCGCTGGGTCCAGCTCTCCGGGCGGGCCCCGCGCGGCGGACTCGCGGACTTCGCGAACGCGCTGGGCCGCGTGGCGGAGCGATCTGGCGACGGCTTCCCCAAGGACGAAGTCGTAGCGCGCCTCGCCGAGCTCCTCCGCGAGCGCGACGACAATGTCCGGGCCGCGGCCGCCTTCTCCCTGGGCGGGGTGAAATCGAGCGAGCCGGCCGCCGAGGCGATCATCGCGGCCATGGAATCCGAGCGCCGGCCCAAGGTGCTCCAGTCGATGTGCGAGGGCCTCGGCCGCCTCAAAATGGCGAAGGCCCTGGCGCCCCTGGTCGAACAGCTCCGGTCGGACTCGGCCGACGTGAAGTCCGCCGCCCAGCGGGCGCTCGAGCGGACGACCGGCGTCGCCGACCTGGGTTCGGATTACGAAAAGTGGCGGGCCTGGCTCGAGACCTCCGGGAAGGGGTCCAATCCATGAAGACCTACGAACACCCCCGGGGAGATCGCGGGCTGACGCTGCTCGAGATCATCATCGCGATGGGCATCCTGGTCGTCGCGATCATCGGCATCATGAGCGCCCTCGTCAGCGCGATCCGGGTGGACGAGGCGACCGCGGAGCAGGTCCGGGCGCTGAACGCCTGCAAATCGAAGATCGAGGAGATGAAGACAGTGCCCTTCGCGGAGGCTTGGGCGCGGTTCAACGCCACCCCGGGGGACGATCCGGGTGGGGCCGGCACCGCCCCCGGGCCCAACTTCGCTGTGCCCGGGTTGCGCCCCCTGACGGGGGATGCGGACGGCCTGCCGGGCCAGATCATATTTCCCGAGGTCGGCAACATCCTCTCCGAGACGGTGGTCGACGCGAGAATGGGAATGCCCCGGGACCTCAACGGCGATGGGGACGCCTTGGACGTGAACGTGAGCACGACGTACAAGCTGCTCCCCGTGCGGGTGGTGGTGGATTGGCAGGGCTCCAAGGGGGCCGCCCACGTGGAATTGACTACGTTCTTGAATCCGTGAGCGCCCACATGAAAAATCGCAGGAACAAAGGATTCACCCTGATCGAGATCATGATCTCGGTCGCGGTCCTGGCCATCCTCGTGATCGGCATCTACTCCGCGCTCTCCGCCACGCAAAATCTCTACGTTGCGGGCGTCACGCGCCAGACGATCCAGGACCGGGTCCGCAAGGCGCTCAACGACATCGCGCTCGAGCTGCGGCAGGCGAACTCCGGGGCGGCGGTTCCCCTCACCTTCGGGACGGCCGGAACGGCGGGTGACCAGAGCGTCACCTTCCAGATGTGCACCGGCTTCGCCGCGGGCGCCGCCACGTACGGGACCGCGATCACGTTCACCACGATCAACGGGGATGGCGAAACGGACAACGGGGTGGACGACAACGGGAATCACATGATCGACGAGCGGAAGCTCGTCCGCATCCAGGGGACCCGCACCATCCTCATCGCCGATTTCGTCAAGGAGGGATCGCTCCGATTCACCCGATCCCCCGCGGTGGGCGCCGTCCAGTCGATCCGGGTCGACCTCACCCTCCAGGGGGTGGACGACAAGGGAAAGGTCCTCGAAGCTTCGGGAACCGTGACTGTAGACCTGAGAAACCAGTAATTGTTTTGCCTGTAAGGAGGAGTTCGTCATGAAGATCCGGAAATCCGAACGAGGCAGCGCCCTCATCCTGGCCGTGATCGTCACCCTCGTGGTGGCGGGCATGTCCGGGGCCTATCTGACGCTGTCGGTTTCCAAGCAGGAAAGCGCCTACAGCGAGTACCGGCGCGAGAAGGCGTTCTATGCGGCGGAGGCCGCGCTCGCCTGGGGCATCCACGAGCTGAACTGCAACCGGGACTACGACGGCAACGGCCTGGGCACGACCAGCCTGACCGGGATCAACGAGATCACCTCGTGCAACGTCACCGTCGACACGACCGGCCTCACGGGCCAGCAGAAGCGGTTGACCGCCGTCTGCGTCTACGGGACGGGCAACGCCACCACGGACCGCTCCATCGAGGTCGTCTATGACCGGCCCGTCACGGCGGTCCAAACCCTCGGTCTGGCGGCGATCATTTCGCGCGATCCGATCGATTTCAACGGCAATGTGACCGTATCCGGCCAGGACTACGACATCAGCGATGGGTCGGTCGTCGGGGCCGGGGTCGACGGCGTTCTGAGCGGCGGCGCCGTGACGGTCGGCGGCTCCTCCACCATCGGCGGCAACGGTATTGCGCCTCCGGGGAACGGCGCCGCGCCCGGAAGCATCGATCAGAACCACGACTGGGGCACGGACGGCCTGGACAACGACCGCAACGGGACGGTCGATCAGCCCGGGGAAACGTTCCCCTCCGATCCGGACCAGGCCCTGGGCTTTCCAGCCGGAACGCTGAAAGCGGCGGCCCAGAGCATGGGCACGTACTACACCAACCAGTTGGCCTACACGGCGGCCATCGCGCTCAACGGCAACCGGATGCTCAGCGGCAAGATCATCTATCTCGAATTCGACCCTGCCCCGCCCTTCGAAATGGGGAACGGCTACAATGTCGATCCCTCCATCCTGGTGATCCACACCGCCACAAGCAACGCGACGGTGGACAACCTCCACGGGGATTTCAAGGGGCTGCTCTTCGCCGACAAGGTCGACCATGTCAACTCGGGCACCCACATCCTGGGGATGGTCCAGGCCTGGGGCCAGTTCGGCAACGTGTTCGGAAACGGCAACTCGACCATCCACTTCAGCAGCGCTGTTCTCGCGAACCTGCCCTCGGTCACCATCAATCCGAACTACGCCCGGCGGTCGTACCGGGAAGTAAATCGCTAGGAGATCGAAGCGGTCCATAGCCGCACCCCGGCCGCTCCCGCAGGCCGGCCGGGGTGGAATTGCCAAGCTTCCAGCTTCCCGTTTCCAGTTCCCCGCCGCTCCAAGCTTGAAGCCTGAAGCGTGAAGCTTTAAGCTGGCCTCCCGCCATGGGTCGCGAGATCGTCTACTGCAGCCAGTGCGGGGCCCGGATCCTCGAACGGGACCTCGAGTCGGGCCGCGCCTTCACCCTCCTCGACAAGGTCTTCTGCGCCGCCTGCCGCGAGCAGGCTTTCTCGCAAGCGGCGGTCGAGGAAGCCAAGCCGCCGGCCCGGGCCTCCGCGGGCAAACCCGCGCCCGCCGTGAGGGGCGCGTCGGCGACGCGCATGCCGGTCGTGGCCCGCCCCGCGGGCCCTCCCGCGGGAGCGCCCCACGCGGCGCACCGTCCCGTCCTCCGGCGCCGCAACAACACGCCCCTGTACATCGGCAGCGCGGTCGGCGTCGTCGCCCTCGTCGTCCTCATCATCCTCGTCATGACTTCGGGGAGGGGCAACCCGGGCGGATCGGCCGGAGATTCCACGTCAGGCGGCGGCGGAGGCGCTTCCCCGTCAGGACCTCCCCCTTCGCGCGAAGAACAGGCGGCCCGCAAGTTCGCATCTCTGGAGCAGTTCGCGGTCATCAACACCGACCCCGCCGCCGTGGTGAAGAAAGCCCAGGAGATCGAAAGCGCCGTCGCCGGCACCCCGAGCGAGGAGGGCTACCGCGCCTTCCGCAAGCGATGGGAACGCAAGATCGCCGACGCCGCGGCGGACAAGGAGATCGACAAGCTGCTCGGCCAGGTGAAGGCGATGGGCGTGGGAAAGGAAGCCGACCCCGAGTTCAAACGGTACGCCGAGGCGATGGACCTGCTCCAGAAGGCGAAGGAAATCGCGGTGGAGCACGGCTCGGCGAAGGCGGCCGACGTCGCCAACCTCAAGCGCGAACTCGAAGAGCCGTACGAGACGAAGGCGGGAGAATGGTACGACCAGTGGGGGCCGAAGATCCGGCTGCTCATGAGCGAGACGGAGTTCAAGGGCGCGCTCAAGGTCATCGAGAAATTCCCCGAGGCGCTGAAGCTCTCCAAGGTCTGGCGCACCACCGTCCTTCGGCACAAGGAGGACTGCGAGAAGAAGGTGGCCGCGAAGGCCGCGGGCCAGGACGTCTCGAAAGACTGGAAGTACTACCTGCGGGTCGCCAACCAGGAGCACCAGCGCAAGAACTACGCGGTGGCGAAGGAGCACTACCGGAAATCGGAAGCCGACATGCCCGCGCCGGATCGATGGACTTCGGACGAGAAGAAGGCCGTCGCCTGGAGCCTCTACTACAACTTCGGATGCCTGTACTCGGAGGAATCCAAGAAGCTCGAGGGCGAAGACAGGAAGAAAGCCGTTGACGAAGCCTTCCGGTACCTGGCCAAGGCGGCCGAAACCGACGTCTTCACCTTTCCTTGCTCTTGCGGGAACCGCGACCACAAGAAGGCGCAGGACCACTGGGACAAGGACGAGGATCTCGACCCGATCCGCAACGACCCGCGTTACGCGGAGTTGATCAAGAAGTACTCGAAGTAGCCGTCAGCTTACAGCGATCAGCAGTCAGCAAAAAACCCTCCGACTGAATGCTGACTGCGGACTGCTTCCGCGCTAGATCGTTCTTGCGTAACGGTCCAGGGGCAATTCCCACACCCGCACGCCGCAGTATCTCGGCCCTTCGGGGCAGTACGGCGACTTGCCCGCCCCCTTCCGGAGCGTGCACGGCGCCCGCAGGAACCCCGCGAATTCGGGTTGCACCTTCTCCACCTGCTCCACCTCCTCCCGGCAGCACCGCCAGATCTCCTCCTGCGCGAGATAGCAGAGCCGCGTCGTCCACTTGTGGTGGAGATTGAGCAGGTCCCCGGACTCCTCGAACCGTACCGGCACCGCGTTGGGCAACAAGTAGTGGGCGGCCTCCGAGTTTCCCTCGAGCTCCGCGATCCGCCCGATCGCCTCCCACACGCGCGTGAACAAAGTCTCCGCGCGCTCCCGGGCCGGCCCGTTCCCCTCCACGATCGGAGGAAGAATGTAATCCGGCCGCTCCGACCCGATCTGCGCCGCCAGGATGGGCCGCGTGCCGGGCACCATCCGGTGGCGCTGGTCCTGCGAGTCGGCCGTGTGGCTCAGCTTCTTCCGGAACGTGAAGTGCGGATGGTGCATCGCCCGGGAGAGCTTCGACATCTCCGTCAGCACGAGCGGCTCCGAGAGGTAGGGATTCTTTGCCGGATCGAGGACGAGCCCGATCGCCTCGCGGTCCTCCATCCGTTCCCGGGGCAGGCCGAGGACCGACCGCACCGACTGCGCCATCACCGCCGGCCCGTTCGCCTTCCAGTCGACGAGCTTCGACCGGTAGGGGCCGAGCCCGGCGTCGAACTCCCGCAGGAACGCGCCGTCCGTCTTCGGGAGCCCCAGGCTCTTCTCGAAGAGCCCGTACTCGAGCGTCTCCTCGAGGGGGATCGGATCCTCGAGCGCGCGGAAGAAGAGCGGGTCGAGCGCGCGCACCTCCGCGACCATTTTCTCCACCACGATCCTGGTCTCGGCGGGCGTGTCGAACTGCCGGCAGAGCCGGTGGTAGCGGTGCAGCGTGATCCCGCTCACCGTGTGGTAGAGGTGCGCGTGCGTGGCGACCGGGAGGACGTACCGGGCGGCCTCCATGACGCGCTTGTGGATCGCCGACGCCCACTTCTCCTTCTCGCGCTTCCGAGCGGGGTAAATCGCGTAGTACTCGCGCTCGACGTCGGGACCGAGCAGCTCCATGAGCGTGAAATAGGCCCCCATCATCTCCTTCACCGCCGCGCGGAAGATCTCGCGGGAGGCGTCCGACATCGGCGGCGTCGCGAAGTTCTGCGGCTTCACCTCGACGTACCGCTGGCTGACCTGCTCGGAGTTGTAGTAGGGGTGGGCGTGGAGGAACGACCACAGGAACTGGCGCGACACCCGGCGGAGGATGAACTGGAACGTGGGGTGCTGGATCGTCGTGTGGTGGCCCGCCTGGTAGATGGAGTCGTAGATCCTGTCGCGCATCGCCCGGGACTTGTCGTCGCGGTCGACGTCCCCCGGGGTGACGACCTTCGCCGAGTAGCAGGTCCGCGCCGCCGCGACGATGGTGTTGTAGGGGTCCTTGAAGGTGTTGCAAAGAACGACGTCAGGGTCGGGGTCGAAGGACATGGAGCCGCATTATAGCGATGACAAAGTCGGGAGTCGTGCGTCGGGAGTCAGGAGTCGAAGAAAGAAGTCGCGTGTCGCGAGTGGCTTCGTTGAAACCCTGGACGAACCACCAAGACACAAAGACACCAAGCCGAGCCTTGGCGAAGGCCGCAGAAGGGCGTGGCCCTGCAGGCCACGCACCGGCCCTGCCGGGCCGGAGGGACGGCGGGGAGGGCCGTGGAAGAAGGCGGCTTCTCCCGCGGCCCTCCCGATCGTCCCCTTCTGCGGCCAGTCCTTGGTGTCTTCGTGCCTTGGTGGTTGGATTTCAACAGAGCCAGTCGCGAGTCTCAGCGCGCCGCGATCCGGAGGAGCTCGGTCATGGCGGGATCCTCGGGCCGGTACTCGAGCGCGCGCTTCGCCGCCGCCTTCGAATCCGCGATCCGGCGCAGGGCGTACCACGATTTCGCCGCCGTGGCCCAGATTTCGTAGGGAAGTTCCGGCCGCCCGGTGAGCTTCCGGTAGTCGCGATAAATCTTGTCCTCGAGGTCCCGCAGGATGTACTCCGCCTTCAAGGCCATCTTGTTGGCCTCCTCGTTCTGGCCGAGGTTGACGAGGCACGCGGCCCGGGCCGAGATGAGATCGGGCGTCGCGTTCGCCGGGTCCCTCATGAACTCAATCGCCGCTTCCTTCTTGAATTCAAGCCAGGCGGCCGCCGCGGTGTTGTCCCCCGCCTTCATGAGCCGCATCCCTTCGACCAGGACGTATTCGGGCCCTTGCCGGGACCCCTCGGCCAGCCTTCCCAGCTCGATGGCCGCCTTGCCGGCGGCGTACTGCTCCCGACGCTGCAACCAGTATTCGACCATGCCCAGCCTCGCCGCGACGTTCCTCGGGTCCCGGGCCAGCACCGCTTCGAAGTCGTCGTCCGCCTGGTCGGGTTTTCCGGTCCGAAGCAGGAGATACCCACGCCGCAGGACCGGCTCCAGCCGGCCCGGGTGCATCGTGACGACCCGGCCGATCGACTCCAGCGCCGTCTTCGCATCCTTGTCGGCCAGCCACTGCATCCAGATCTCGAGGCTCTCCGCCTTCGGGATGCGCTCGGCCAGTTCTTCAAGGTGTCGGCCGACGTTGATGTTCTCCACGAATCCATCGGCCTTGCGAAGTTCGTCCCGAACGTTCGACTCCTTGATGCCCGGCAGGAATTGGAAAAGGTACCGGTAGACCTCCTCGGCCTTCCTGAGGTAGAGGAGGGCCGAAGAGTAATCCTCGCGCTTCATGAGGAGGTTGCCGAAATCGAAAAGTTCGCCCGCGAATGTCCGTCGCGCCTGGACGTCGCCGGCCATGATGAGCGCCCGGGCCTTGTGATCCGGGTTCTTATCCTTGATGTTCTTTTCGGCGGCCTGCCGGACCATGTCGTCCTTTTTCTTCTCGAATTCCACCACGTCCCTGTTGAGCATGTCGCGGGTACGCGTGAGCGCCTCCCCCCGGTCCTCCGCGAACCGCATCGCGGGTTCCTTCCGGTCCTTCCGGTACCGGTCCCGTTCCTCCTCCACCGCGGTTTTCTCGACGGCCAGGCTCTCAGTGACCGCGAGCTGGCGGAGGATGAGGATCAGGGCGACGGTGGACGCCGCGGCGGCCGAGATGGAGGCGATCGTCACGGTGCGGCGGTGGCGCCTCCACCATTTCACCAGGATGCGCTGGGAAATGGGCGGCGTCGCGTGGATCGGCGAGCCGCCGAGCCAGCGGTCGAGGTCCTCCGCCATCGCCGCGCAGGACGGGTACCGGTTCCCGGGCTCCTTGTCCATCGCCTTGAGGATGATGATCTGGAGCGGCCGGTCGATCGTCGGATTGAGCTCCATCGGGGGCTTGGGATCCTCGTGGAGGATCTTCTGGACCACGAGCTCGGGCGTGTTCTCCCAGTAGGGCACGCGCCCCGTGCAGAGGTTGTAGAGCGTGGCGCCGAGCGAATAGACGTCCGTCCGGCGGTCGAGCTTGTTCCGCTCGCCCCGCGCCTGCTCGGGCGACATGAAGTTCGGCGTCCCGAGCGTCGTCCCGGACAAGGTCACGCGCACGGCGCGGTCGCGCAGGGCCAGCCCGAAGTCGGTCAGGTAGACGCGTCCCGCCAGGTCGACGAGGATGTTGCCGGGTTTCACGTCCCGGTGGACGATCCCCTGGTCGTGGGCGGAGTCCAGCGCGTGCGCGATGTCCCGCACCCAGGCCACGGTCTTCCGGAGGTCCTGCTTGCACTCGTTGACCATGCGGTCGAGCCCGCGGCCGTCGATGAACTGCATCGCGTAGAAGTGATGGCCGCCCGACTCGCCGACGCCGAGGACCTTCACGATGTTGGGGTGGCTCAGCTTCTGGAGCGCCTCGATCTCGCTGTAGAACCGCGAGAGATTGGACTTGTCGAGGGCGGATCCGGCCTTGAGCACCTTGATCGCCACGCGGGTCCCGGTCCGGAGATCCTCGGCTTCGTACACCACGGCCATGCCGCCGCGGCCGACTTCCCGGTTCACCCGGTAGGCGCCCAGCTGGGGCGGGATTTCGGGAAGCGTGGGGCTGGAAATCGAAGAGACGGGCCCCGCGGCGGGCGCGGCGCCGTCGGCGTTGAACATTGCGGCGACCGTGACGAAGCGCGACATGAGTTTGTCGGAGGCCCCGGCGGAAAACTCCTCGTGGCAGTCGGGACAGCTCACCGCGTTCTCGTGGCCGTTCCGGGGCTCGGTCCGCAGGCAGATCGGGCAGATCAGGACCTTCGTGCGCAGGTACTGCCGCAGCTCGGAGGCCTGGGGATGGGTGATGGCGCTCCGCTTGACGAGCAGCTCGAGCATGTCGAAGTCGAATCCGTGGAGCCGGATGTCCTCGAGGGTGGCGCGGACCTCGCGGATGGACCCGTCGGTGGCGTAGCCCTTTTCGATGATGCGCCGGGTGAAGATCTCCTCGATGCGCTCGCTGATCTTCCGCTGGTGCTCGTGGAGGAGGCGGGTCAGGGCGCCGCCCGTGATTATGCCCGATTCAAGGAGGATCGCGCCGTAGGGCTTGCGGCCTCCCGACTCGGCGTAGGCCTGGGAAACCGTCTCGAACTGCGCCTGGGAAATCAGCTTGGAGCGCAGGGCGAGCTTGGCGACCAGGGTTCCGACGTCGTCCATGGATCCTTTCCGGGCCTCGAAAGGCAGACCTTCTCCGGTCCCCTACGGGGAGACTATCGACAATTCAGAATTATACCTCGCACACAGAATTAATGGGGGGAAGCCATCAGCATTCAGCGGTCAGCATTCAGCGGAAAGCGGAAAGCGGAAAGCTCACGAATGCGCCTTGCCGGCCCGGGCCGCGAGGTCGGCCACGAGCGTCCTCAGCGCGGGGGGCTCCAGGACCCGCGCCTGGGGGGCGTGGTACAGGACCCACCGCGCCACCTCGGGGAGGCCCTGGACCATCATCTTCAAGACGACCCGGCCGTCGGGCCGCTCCTCGAGCCGCTGGGTCGGGTGCCACTCCTTCTCGCGGATCGTCCGCGCCGCGGGGCCGCTGAACTCGATCTTCACCGCCTCGGCGGGCCCCTCGGTGTACATGCCGAACCCGCGCAGGAGGTATTCCTCGGGATCGAAATCGCGCGGCCGCTCGAAGGTTTCGCGGGTGACCGTGATCCGGGCGATCCGGTCGATCCGGAGCGTCCGGATGTCCTTCCGGAATTCGCTGAAGCCGACGGTGTAGAGCTCGCCCGCGGCCCACGCGAGGCAGTAGGGGTGGAACCGGTACGACTTGGCCACGTCGTCCGCCGTGGCGCGGTAGGTCACCTCGACCTTGCGGCAGTCGAGGCAGGCCTGGCTCACGGCCGAGAGCGTCGACGCGTGGCGCGCGTAGTCCTTGTGCGGCCCCAGCCGCGCGAGGTGCGTGAAGATGAGGTCGCCGTACCGCGCCCGGTCCTTGGGACCGAACCCGGACTCGATTTTCGCGAGCGCGCTCTCGAGCCCGGCGCGGAGCGGCGTCCCCCGCAGGGGGGAGAGGAGGTTCATGCAGAAATAGAGCGACATCAGCTCCGGCTCGGTGAAGGTCATCTCCAGGTTCTTGCGCTGCCCCGAGGTGAAACGCCACCGGCGGCGCCCGTCGTCGTCTCCTTCGCCTTCGAAGTGGAAACCGGCCCGCCCGAGCATCCCGAGGTCGCGGTAGACGGTGCGGCGCGAGACGCCGAACTCGACCATGAGCTCGGCGAGCGTGGCGCCCGTCCGGGCGTAGGTGAATTTCCGGATCATCCGCAGGATCCGGTCGAGCTGCCGCCCCCGGGAGCGGTGCGACCTGCGGCGCGGCATCGACCTACCTCTTCCGGAGGACGGCGTCGGGCGCGATGCGCAGGCGCTCGAGGTGGGGCTCGATCTCGCGGAAGAACCGCCGGGCGTCGGCGCCGTAGCCCGCCGTCGCGCGCAGCCCTTCGCTCTGGCGGGCCCAGTAGGCGTTGAAGAGCCGCATCGCCCCCTCGCGGAGGTACTTCCCGATGATCGAGGCGAGGGAGATCCCGAAATCGCGCCGCTCGCCGTCCATGAGGAACTCGAGGAGGACGCGGCGCCCCCCTTCCCGGAATTCGTACCGCGAGGTCGCGGCCGTCTCGCCGTGGACCCACACCGTCCCGAACTCGCGGACGAGGCCCGCGAGGTAGAGCCGGCGCCCGCCCTGCTTGCCGATCCGCACGATGACATCCTCGCCGGGCGCGCTCTCGAGGATGGCCTTCACGAGCCGGCACGCCTGGCCAAAAAGAAAGTGAGACTTGTTCAAGCCCGACGCGACGGCCCGGTTGAGGTCGGCGGGCTCGGCCCAGGCCGTCCAGCATCCATGGACCGCCGCGGCGGCCCGCACGCAGGCCGTCCCGAGCCGCTGGGTGTGGAAGTTGAGGTCGGTCCGCGTCGCCACCTGGGGCAGTTCGAAATCGGCCTCGCGGTACCAAGGATCCGAGGCGGCCGGAGGATCGAGGGCGATGACCTCGAGGAGCCGCCGGAACGAAGTCGTGTGCCGGTCCGGGAGGAGGCCCAGGAACGCGAGCGCCGTGGGCTCGAGGGTCCCGACCCCCGTGGCGGAGGAGTAAAGCTCCTTGCTGTCGAGGACGGGCAGCCGCTCGGTGGTCCGGCGGTCGGAGACGGCGGTCGCGAGGGCGTTCCAGAGATTTACGGAAGGGTCATCCACCCGGAAGGCGGCGGCCGCGACGACAAGGGGACCGAGCTTCGGTCCGTAGCCTACTTCGTCGATCCCGGCGGCGATCGGCATCTCCCCCTCTCCCGAACTCTCCGTCAGGGATTGTATCCCGAACGATGAACCCATGCCTCATGAATTCCGTTCGGAGAGAGTCATGGGTCAGGAGTCGTGCGTCGGGAGTCGGAAAGACGCGGATCGGAGAGGTTGGCCGAAGGTTAGCGCGAGTGGTAGTACCAGATCACCTCGCCCGTGACTTGCCAGGGATTTCCATTCAATCGTCGTGCGATTCCCGCGACCCGGTGACGCTTCAAGACTTCAAGGGACCAATTTCGGCTCCGGTTGAAGGCTTCGTCGCCCCGGTGGAAATAGAGCCAGACCCTTTGGTTGTCCGGTGTGAGGCCCGTCAATGCCCTCGCGAGGCACGGCGGCTCGTCGACTATTGGGAGCTCGTCCAGCCTCACCCGAAGGATCTCGATGGCTTCGCCCAAGGTTTTTCCAATCAAGTCGGCGTCACTTGTGAGCGGTGATTCCAAATTACGGCCGCCGGACGAGGCGCATCCGCTCAGGAAGAGCGTCGTCACGAGGAACGTTCGCATATCGCTAGGATGGTACGTAATGCTCGCGCTGAAGGCGGCGCTGTGGGCGCTGGTCGCGCCGGGCACGGTGGACGTCGTCGTGCCCGCGATCCTGATCGCGTCGAAAGCGGGACCGCTGGACCTGGGCCCGTGGCGGTGGCTCGGGCTTCCCCTCATCGCCATCGGAGCGCCCGTGCTCGTCTGGTGCGTCGTCAATTTCGCGCGGGAGGGGCGCGGGACGCTCGCGCCGATCGATCCCCCGAAGTTCGTGGTGCGCGGCGGGCCCTACCGTTGGGTCCGCAATCCGATGTACCTCGCCAACGTGACGATCATCACGGGCGAGGCGCTCCTCTTCGAGTCGTGGGCCGTCGCCGCGTGGGGAGCCTTCATGGCCGTCGCCTTCCACCTGTTCGTCGTCTTCTACGAGGAGCCGACGCTGACGCGTCGTTTCGGCGCGGCGTATGAGGAATATCGGCGGACCGTCCCGCAATGGCTTCCACGCATCAAGTGAAGTCCTCCGCCGAAAATCGAGAATCCAGAATCGAGAATCTCATTCGCTCGAGGTTGGGTTGTCGTTTCTCCGCGCAGTCTGTTACAAAGATACGCCCATGAATTTCACGAAGATGCACGGCACCGGCAACGACTACATCTACGTCGATCTCTCCCGCGAGAAGGTGAAGGATCCCGCGGCCCTCGCCGTGGCGATCTCCGACCGGCGCACCGGAGTCGGGTCGGACGGGCTCATCCTCATCGGCCCCTCGAAGAAGGCCGACTTCCGCATGACCATGTTCAACGCGGACGGCAGCGAGGGCGCGATGTGCGGGAACGGCGTCCGGTGCATCGGCAAGTACGTCTACGAGCGCGGTCTCACCCGGAAGAAGTCGATCGATCTCGAGACGAAATCGGGGAACGTCCGGCTCGACCTCCACGTCCGCGGCGGCAAGGTCGGCCGCGTGACGGTCGACATGGGCCCGCCCCGGCCCGTCCCCGCGGAGTTCCACGTCCGGGCCGACGGGACCGCGACGCGCCTCGAAGCGGAGGTCGCCGCGGGCGGCGCCGTCTACCGCGGCACCGTCGTCTCGATGGGCAACCCCCATTTCGTCGTCGAGGTCGCCGACCCCGACGCCTTCCCGGTCGCCTCCGTCGGGCCGCTCCTCGAGCGCCACCCGGACTTCCCCTCGCGCGTGAACGTCGAATTCGTTCGCGTCACCGGGAAGGACCGCGTCCGCCAGCGGACGTGGGAGCGGGGCAGCGGCGAAACCTTCGCCTGCGGCTCCGGGTCCTGCGCCACCGCCTTCGCGCTCCATGGCGCGGGAAAGGTCGGACGCCGGGTCGACATCGACCTCCGCGGCGGGACGCTCGGCTTCGAGATCGGCTCCGACGGCCGGGTTTTCATGACCGGCCCTGCGGTCGAGGTCTTCCGGGGCGTCTGGCCCAACTCATCACCCTCCCGGTCGTTGAAAAGTCCGGCTCGTCGCTGAACCGGCTTTTCGGTATCGGGGGGTCTCGTGGCCCGAGGTCTCGGAATCGAAGTCAACGGCGCCTTCGTGCGCGTCCTCGCCGTAGAGGGAGGGAAGCGCCCCCGGATCCTCTCCTTCTCCGAGCAGGCCATCGACCCGGACGCGTCGCTCCCCTGGGCCGATCGCGCCCGCGACGCCGTCAAGGCCGCGGTCGCCGCCGCGGGCGGGGCGAGGGGCCGCATCGCCGCCTCCATCGATTCGGGGGAGGTCGTCCTCCGCGAACTCCAGCTCCCCTTCACGGCGGACGAGCAGATCCGCAAGACGGTACCCTTCGAGCTCGAGCACCACGTCCACAACCACGCCATCGAGGACCTGGTGGTCGATTACGTCCGGACGGTCGTGACGGAAAAGGGCTCGCAGCTCCTCGTCGCCGGCGTCCCCCGGAAAATCATCGAGGAGCGGCTGGCGCTCCTCGAGTCCGCGGGCGCCGATCCGGCCCTCCTCGACCTGGACTCGCTGGCGCTCTTCAACGCGGTCGTCGCGGCGGGAACGGTGAAGGGCGACGCCCCGATTCTCGTCGTGTACGGCGGCTCGCGCTTCACCAAGTTCCTGCTGATCGAGGCGGGCCGCCCCCGGTCCATCCGGACCATCCGGTACTCGCCCTCCGTCGGCGAGACCGCGCCGTCGATCGATATCCCGGACAAGGAAGAAGCCGTCCTCGGAGACGAACCGTACGTCATCATCGAGAAGACCTCCCCGGTCGACATCCTCGCGAAGGAAGCCGGCCGGTTCCTGATGGCCTCCGGTACCACCGCCACGCCGTCGAGCATCTTCGTCGCGGGCAACCTGGACCCCGCCGAAGTGGCCGGCCCGCTCTCCGAGACCACGGGAATCCCCGTCGAGGCCCTCGACCTCCTCTCGGCGTTCCCCCACGCGCTTCCGGCCGGGGGAGGGATCGAGCGGAAGGTGCCGGTCGCCCTGGGGCTCGCGCTCAAGGCCGTCGATCGGGACGCCTCCGGGACCGACTTCCGCCGCGACGAGTTCTCCTACGCGAAGAAGTTCGAGACAGTGAAGTCGTCCGCGCTGGTTTTCGTCGACCTCGTCCTCATGTTCCTCGCGCTCGTGTCGCTGCATCTGTACTTCAAGGGGCAGGATCTGCGGGTACGGACGGCGGAGGTCCTGAAGTACCAGACGCAGATCGTCGCCGACGCCTTGAATCACGATCCCGCGGCCATCCCCGAGGCGCTCAAGACCGACCCCTCGAAGTCCCTGTCGTACATGAAGGCGAAGCTGGAGGCGCTGGAGGCCGAGGTGGGGGCGGGCAACCATCCGATCGAGCACTCCGCGCTGAACCTCGTCAGCCGGATCTGGTCGACGCTGGATCAATTCTACCAGCAATCCAGCGGGAGGAAATTCGAAGGCCGGCCCTTCTTCCTCCAGATCGACTCCGCCACCACGACGCAGGACCCGGCGCGCGGAGAGGCGAGCGTCGCCTTGGCCGGCCTGGCCACAAACACCCCGCTGGCGGAGAATCTCAAGCAGATGCTCCAGGCGGCCGCGCCCTTCGACAAGGAGTGGACCATGGAGACCGGCCAGTACCGGGCCGACAAGGACTACACTCGATTCTCGTTCACGCTTCGGAAGGGGAAGAAATGAGCCCACGGCGCTGGACCTTCACGGGCTGGGCCCTGGCGGTCTCGGGGGCGGTGGGCCTTGGGCTGCTCGCCCTGATCCTCCACCTGCAGGGCCGCGTGGGGGCCGCGCGGGCGGAGTACGCGCTCGCGAAGACCGGCAAGGAGACGCTTGAGAACCTGCGGCTCCGCTACCGCGAGCTCGAGGACCGCAAGCGCCGGATGCCCCCCCAACCCACGGGGCCTTCCGGTTCGTGGCTGGAGTTCCTCGCCCAGAAGGCCTCCGAGTCCGGGCTCCCCACGCCCTCGTTCACCACCGAGCTCCCCGTGAAGGGCGGCCCCTGGAAGGAATCGCCTTTCACCGTCACGGTCGATGCGGGGTCGGGCGGCACCCTCTCGCGCAAGAGCTTCGTCAAGTTCCTCGACCTCGTCGAGACCCAGCGCCCGGGCTTCAAGTCGAAGGTCCTCGGCCTCCGCTTCGCCGTGGAGCGCGCGCCGGAGGACTTGACCCGCGCGAACGTGACGTTCTCGCATTTCGAGAAGCCCTGACGAAGCCCGACTGCGCATTGTCGATTTCGGATTCTGGATTCCTGATTCCTGATTCCTGATTCTTGATTCTTGATTCGGGGGTCCCGGTCCTCCATTCCTGATTCCTGATTCTTCTTTCTTGGTTTTCCCCTCTTTTTTTCTTGTAACATCCGCATATAAATGTAGTCTTACTGCATATATATGAACACTCGGGTCAGGCGCGCGGGACGGCACGAGGCCATCCTCCGGATCGTCGGGAAGGGCGTCGTGCGGACCCAGGGGGAGCTCCAGAAGAAGCTCGCGGGGCAGGGGTTCCCGGTGGACCAGGGGACGCTCTCGCGCGATGTGCGCGAGCTCGGCCTGGTGAAGGTCCCCGGCCAGGACGGCGAGGGCACGCATTACGCCCTCGGCTCGGTGGCCGGGGCGCCGCCGTCGTCGGATCCCGCGGCGGCCGTCGCGCGGTTCGCGCGCGGCGCCGACTGGTCGGGCAACATCGTCGTGGTGGCGACCGACGTCGGCAACGCGGGGCCGCTCGGCATCGCCGTCGACCGGCTCGGATGGAAGGAGGTCCTCGGCACGGTCGCCGGGGACGACACCCTGCTCATCGTGGTCCGCGAGGGCGCCCGGGCCCGCGCCGTCGCGGAGCGTATCAAGTCGCTGGCCCGGATCTAGGAAGCACCGACAGCGGAGAGCGGACAGCGGACAGCGGATAGCTGAGAGACACCAAATGAAAAAGATCGTGCTGGCCTACTCGGGCGGACTCGACACTTCCGTCATCATGAAATGGCTCGTCGAGAAGTACCGCTGCGAGGTCGTGGCGTTCATCGCCGACCTCGGGCAGGGCGAGGATGTCGCGGCCATCGCCCGCAAGGCGAAGGAGACGGGCGCGTCGAAGGTCCACGTGCGCGACCTCCGCGAGGAATTCGTGCGCGATTTCGTCTGGCCCGCGGTGCGCGCGAACGCCGTCTACGAGGGGTGCTACCTCATGGGCACCTCCCTCGCGCGGCCGCTCATCGCGCGCCACCAGGTCCTCGTCGCCCGCGAGGAGAAGGCGGAGGCCCTCGCCCACGGCGCCACGGGGAAGGGAAACGACCAGGTCCGGTTCGAGCTGACGGCCCGCGCCCTCGCGCCCGACCTCAAGATCGTCGCCCCCTGGCGCGAGTGGGAGTTCACGTCGCGGCCCCAGCTCATCGACTACGCGGAGAAGCACGGGATCCCGCTTCCCGTGACGAAGGAAAAGCCCTACTCGACCGACGCCAACCTCATGCACGTGAGCTACGAGGGGGGCATCCTCGAGGACCCGTGGGCCGAGCCGCCGTCCGACATGTTCCGGATGACGAAGAACCCGGAGGACGCGCCGTCGAAGCCCCGCGTCGTCGAGATCGGATTCGAAGCGGGCGACCCGGTGTCGATCGACGGGCGGAAGTCCTCCCCGGCGGCGCTCCTCGCGGAGATGAACGGGATCGCGGGCGAGCACGGCGTCGGTCGCGTCGACCTGGTCGAGAACCGGTTCGTCGGGATGAAGTCCCGCGGCGTGTACGAGACGCCCGGCGCGACCGTCTTCATGGCGGCCCACCGTGCCGTCGAGTCGCTCACCATGGACCGCGAGGTGATGCACCTGCGCGACGGTCTCATCCCGCGCTTCGCGGAGCTCGTTTACTACGGCTTCTGGTACTCGCCGGAGATGAACGTCCTGCGGGCCTTCTTCGACGAGTCGCAGAAACCCGTGACCGGCACCGCGCGCGTGAAGCTCTACAAGGGCTCGTGCGCGATTCTCGGCCGCAAGTCGCCGGTCTCCCTCTACAACCCGGAGATCGCGGGCTTCGACACCTTCGCGTCCTACAACTCGAAGGACGCGGAGGGATTCATCCGGATGAACGGATTGCGCCTCGCGCTCAATGAGAGCTTGAGGGCCCAGGCGAAGTGAAATGTCTAAGAACCTGAGGGAACGATTGGGACGGCCGGACGCGTTCAACGCGGCCTTCGTGGCCTCGGTCCGGGACGACGCGCGCCTCGTGGGCGAGGACGTCCGGGGCTCGATGGCCCACGCGAAGATGCTCGCGCGGCGCGGGCTCATCACCCGTCGCGAGCGCGACGCCATGCTGCGCGGGCTCGCGAGGATCCTCCGCCGCGGGCTGGAGCTCGATCCCGCTTACGAGGACGTCCACATGAATGTGGAGCGCGCCCTCGGCAAGGCGGGCGCCCGGCT
>Ga0193713_1000112_pt1 | contig 24561 bp, 19 predicted proteins | sample H3a2metaG_FD_143054 | JGI IMG/M metagenome (GOLD analysis project Ga0193713, IMG submission 143054) | Soil microbial communities from a riparian zone of the East river system, Colorado, United States - H3a2 | ecosystem: Environmental > Terrestrial > Soil > Riparian zone | place: USA: East River... | reverse complement strand
GGTGGATGTGGAGGCGGGGGAGGTCGTTTCGGGAATCGAGCTGCGCCTGCGGCGGTCCGGGAGCCGGGATTCCGAATAATCGCCCGATATTGAAAAGCTCGGTCACGCGACCGGGAGGCGTGTCGTTCATAAGAGCAGAGGCGCCGGCTCTTTCCGTGCTTGTCGGGGGTGTCGATCCATCCGGCCACCGCGTTCCCCGTCGGGGGATGCGCACGACCCGCCGGACTCCGCCGCGGATTGACCCTCCCGTTCGCGCTGTTATAATCGCGGCCCCACGCGCCCTTCGATGTACCGGCCGGGATAGCTCAACGGTAGAGCACCGCTTTCGTAAAGCGGGGGTTGAGGGTTCAAATCCCTTTCCCGGCTTTCACAATTCTCCGACGTGAAAGCCGGTTTTGTCGAAGCTCAGACAGGAACTGACCGGCAGAGACAACAACCTGGGAGAAGGTGGACCCTTCCCGCGGTACTGATGCTGCCCTTGGCCGGCCGCGCCGATAGCCGGAGCGACAGGAACGGAAAATGGGTGACGACCAACGGACGACGGTCGAATCAAGGCATCCGCGGCAGGAGCGGGCGGAGGCGGACGGTCACGGGGACCTGCTTCTGGGCCTCCTCCACCCGGACCACTTCGCTTTGATAGCCCGCGCGGATGAATTTCAGCGTGTGGAATTTCCGCGTCTTCACCGACCAGTCCAGCCGGATTTCCGCCGGTGTCGCCATGGCGCGCGCGCCGTCGACCTCGACCGCGGCGCCCGCCGGCACGCTCTCCACCTTCACGGCGACCGTCTCGACGCCCTCCTTGAGCTGGACCATCAGCGTGGAGGCGTCGCGCGTCAGCTTCCGCGACTCCGTGAGGTAGCCGGCGAGGCGGAATTCCACGTTCTTCGCCGGAGTGTCGGGAAGCCAGTCGTACTTCTCCGTCTTCGGGGTCTGGCCCGCGAGGACCCCGTCGACCCAGATTTCCGCGCCGGCGGGAACGGAATCGAACTTCGCCACGCCCGATTTCGCCTTCGGCACGAGCTTCACGTCGACCGTCGGCGAATCCCGCCGGAGCGGCAGGCGCATTTCCTCATACCCCTCGAGGCGGAGCGCGACCTGCTTGTCGCCATCGACCGGCCGCCATGTCAGCCGGAACCTGGCATTGGTCCGGCCGTACGACACGCCGTCGATTTCGACCGAGGCCCCCTCGGGAGTCGACGTGATCGCGATTTCCTTCTCGACCGGGGCGCCGGACTTGGGCCGCAGCTTCACGTGCACCTTGTCCGTGTCGAATTCCATCCAGGCCCCCGAAATCCAGTCGACGCCCGCCGTCACGACGCCGCAGAGCAGGCTCATGTAGAAATAGCCGCTGGGCCGGAGCTTGAGCGTGACCGCGGCGTCCTCGTACCCCGCCATCGAGAAGGTGAGCGTCACCTCTTTCTTCGGCAGGTCGACCGTCGTCCGGGTGCGATGCTCCTGGCCCGCGACCTTGAACGAGGCGCCGTCGGGCTCGGAAGAGACCTCGACCTTCTGGCGGGTCCCCTGGATGATCAGGCTGCAACCCGTCAGGAGCAGAAGGAGTCCGGAGCCCGCGATCTTGTTACCTCGCATACAGGCGCATCACCAGCTTGCGCTGTCCTCCGGAATTGGTTTCGTAGCCGGCCACCGCGACCTTCGAACCCAGGATCGCCACGCTGACGGCGCGGTCGTCCCCGAAGCCCCCGTGGTGGGTGCGCGTCCAGACCGTGGCTCCGTTGTAGGCGTACTTCCGGATCCACATGTTCTCGCCCTGGCCCGCCACGGTTTCGTATCCCACGGCGTACATGGAACCCTCTTCATCGATGGCCACGTCCAGGATCTCGTCGTCCCCGTTGGCGGGCCCGTTGTGGGTGAGAACCGAGGAGAACGCCCCGTCCCCCGAGTAGCGGAGGAGCACGCCGTTCTTCCCCTGAGTGGCGGTCGCGAGATATCCGACCACCACGATGTTTCCCCAAGGATCGACGGCCACGGCTTGGCCCAGGTCCGAGGGGGCATCCGAACCTGGGTACTCGTTCGACCACTGGGGCGAGCCTCCTGAGGGAGAATAGCGCGCCGTGCGGACCTCTTTGGCTCCTCCCACGAGGGAGGTGCCCAAGTCGCCCGAGGCGAAGATCAGTCCGCTTGCATTCGTCGCCACCCCGCGCCAGTAGGTGGGGCCCGAGGCGTCGCTGTCGGCGCTCTGGTTCCAGAGCACGTTGCCGCCGTTGGACAAGCGCGCCATCCAGTGGCTGACGCCCGTGAGGAGGCTGTTCCTTCCCCCGCCCACCACGACGTTGCCCGAGGAGTCGACGGCGATGCCGTTCGATTCCACCCGGTCGCCGCCGAATCCCGAATCAAACGTCACCGACCAGCCCGGACTCAAATCCGGCTCGAATCGGCGCACCAGCACCTGGCCGCTCCCCACCGTGGCCGCGACGAACCGGACGCCGTTCGAGTCGATCGCCACCGAATCGCTTCCGGAAGCCGGAACTCCCGAGGCGACCAGGGTCTGGTCGACGTTGGTTCCGTCCGAATCGAACCGCGCCAGGAAGACCTGGCTCCCCAGGCCGACCACCACATCGACGAGTCCGCCCACCGGATCGGCGGCAATCCCGCCGGGGACCTGCGGGGTGGAGCCCGAGGGGGGCAGGGAGCCGCTTCCGGCGACATCCCCGGGAGCCGGAGGCTGGCCCTGGCCCTGGCCGTTGATCCGGAACTTCTGGATGGGCCCCGAGTACACCGTGAAGATGAAGGCGCGGACGTCGCCGACCGCGTTGGTGACCGCCGACGCCCCGTCGGGCCCGCCGAGCATCCGCTCCGGAAAGTCCACCTGGTCCGACCAGGGCTGGCCCGACGCGAACTCCACGACCTGGTCCTGCCCGTCCAGGATCTCGATGGAATCCAGGAGATAGTTCTGGTCCGAGGAAGCCTGCACCAGGATCGCGTTGAACGAAGAGGGGGTCGCCAGCGGACCAAAGACCGTGGTGAGCGCGGCGTTGCCCACCTCGGTCCAGGTCGGACCGGAGGGATTTCCCTTCGCGTTGACCAGGTTCGACCGTTCATTGCCGGCGTCGCCGGGGCTCGGGATCGAGGCGACCCAGACCTTGAATACGGCAAGCGAAAGCGACGGAGAGGCTGGTGCGGCGCCCCCGGAGCCGCCGGAGCCGTTCCCCTTGCCGAGGAGGAATGCCGCGGCGGCGACGTCGCAACCGACGAGAGGGACGACCGCGAGAAGAACCGCCCAGCGAAGGAGTCTCATATCAACGTTCCTTAAAGGCCTCCGCTACCCGGATCCATGCCTCCAGTTCCTGCTTGTCGACGGAATCCGCCTGGGCCAGGGCCGGCCTCAGGTCCTCAAGGGCCTCGGCGTGCCGGCCCAGGGAGCACCGGATGATTCCCCCCTCCGATCCGTCCGCCGCGAGCTCCGGAACGGATTGAAGCGCCGCGTCGAGATCAGCAAGAGCCGCCGATTTGTGCGTCGCGGTGGACGGATCGGAGGGGGCCGCCGTCTCGGCCAGGAGGAAGAGCGCGCACGCCCGGTGGAATCGCGCCTCGACGTAATTCGGGGCCAGTTCCGACGACTGCTTGAGTAGTCCGAGGGCCTCCCGCAGCGGCAGCGCCGGCTGCTTCGCCGACTCGGCCGAGAACACCAGGGCGGCCGCCTTCAAGGCCAGGGCCTCGGGATGATGTCCGATCCGCGCCAGGACCCGATCCGCATATTCGGTCGCCTTCTCGAGGCTCGCGTCATAGGGGGATCGCGAGCGCCGGGCGTTGTCGGCCAGGCGAAGGGAAGCGGCCGAAAGGACAAGGTTGGCGCGAATGTCGGCGGCGGTCGCCTCCTTCAGATCCTTGAGTTCCGACAGGGCGGCATCGGGCCGGCCCAATTTCAAGAGCGTCATTCCGCGAAGAACTCGTGGCGCGGGCCACGAGCCGTGGCCGGAGGAAAGGTCGGTCGCCCTTTGGAGCGCCTCTTCAAGCGGGGACTTGGAGTCGCCGCCCCGCAGCTTCCGTCGCGTCCCAAGCCCCACGAGGCCTTCGATCGCCGCGAGGCGTCCCATCCAGGTGGCGAGCGGCGGGTTCAGCAGTGTTTGCGCCTGCTCGTACTCGGATTCCGGGTCCCGTCCTGAAAGCGCCCGCCAACGGAGGCGCGCCACGAGCAGGACTCCTCGATTCTCCCGCGTGGCGGAATCCGGGGCGGGGACGAGGGCGAGCCCCTCCGCAATGATCCGGTCCGGGTCGATTCCCCGTTCCGCGAGCCGCCGGGCCGCCCAGGCCAGCACGGTCATCTCGGTTTTGGGATCGCCCGCGCACGCGGAACGGAGGCTTTCAAGGTCCTCTTCCGGCCGGTCGGCTTCGAACGCCGCGCTGAGCTTGGCGCCGAACCATTCGCGGGAACTGGTGCAGCCTTCGTCGAGAATTTCGGGGAATCGGTGGTCCAGGTACGCCGCGCGTCGCCAGGCCTTCACGTACACCGGCAACCGCTGGGACTTGACCAGTTCTTCCAGGGACTCGGCGGCGCGTGCCCACTGCCCCTGGACCAGGAGGCGGAGGGCGCGTGAGGCGGCGAGGTCCCGGCCCTGCTCCTCCGAGAGGATGGGCTCCACCCCGGCCTGCTCAACTTGGCGGAGCGCGTCCTCCAATTCGGTCGGAATCTCCGGGGGCAGGCCGTCCCATTCGGGAGCCGGGGCTTCCGGCGCCGGAAGCGGGGGCGGACGGGCCAGGGCCTCCTCGAGGTTGAGGAGGGCGCGCAGATACCGGACGCGATAGTCGGCGGCCTCGGAGCCGATCAGGGTCTTGAGTGTTTCGCGGGCCTCTACCAGGTCTCCGTTGACGAATTGCGCGCGGGCCTTCAGGACCCGCGCATGCAGATGGCTCGTCGCGCTGTTCAGGCCTTCGATGACCGGCGTGACGAAATTCCTGATGCGCCGGCTCCGGTCCGTCGCGGAGAGTCGGTCGTGTTCCCGCTCGATGCTGAGGAGCGCCGAGGCGGCCTGCTGGTAGAGGACGTCGCTCGACTCGGTGGCGGGGGCGGGATTCGGGTAGAAGGACGGGGCGGACCAGGATATCAGGACGCTGATCACGATCCCTGCAGCCGCGACCGGGCCCCACCGGCGGGCGAGATAAAGCGGCAAGCCGTATCGCCCCGAGAACCGGCGCTCGACCAGCAGGCGGTCGAGCTCATCGCCCAGGGCCGCGGCCGAGCCGTATCGGTCCGCCGGGTTCTTCGACATCGCTCGCGCCACTACGCGCTCGAGTTCCGGCGAAACGCGGGAGTTGAAGCTTCTCAGCGGAGGCGGATCCCGCTTCAACACCGACTCGATCGTCTCCCAGACATTCGAGGAGATGAAGGGCGCGCGCCCGGCCAGCAGCGTGTAGAGGGTCGCCCCCATGCTGTACACGTCGCTTCGCGAGTCGGCCCGCTTGGCCTCGCCCCGCGCCTGCTCCGGCGGCAGGTACTTGGGCGTGCCGAGGATTGCGCCGGTGATCGAGAGGCCGGTGGTATGGTCCTGGTCGACTTGCTTTGCGATGCCGAAGTCCGTGAGAAAGACACGGTTCTCCTTATCGACGAGCAGGTTCGCCGGCTTGATGTCGCGGTGAATGATCCCCTGCCCGTGCGCGTAGTCGAGGCCGCGGCACGCATCCCGGATCAGCTCCAGCTGCTTCGGGATGGATCGCTGGCCGGCGTCGATGGGCAGGCCGTCGATGAACTCCATGGCGATGAACGGCCGTCCTCCGCACTCGCCGACTTCGTAGACCGTCGTGATCGAGGCGTGCTGGAGCTTGCGCGCGATGCGCGCCTCCCGGGTGAATCGCTCCAGGGCGTGCGGCTCCATGGTGTGGAGGATCTTCAGGGCGGCGGTGCGGCCGGCCCGTCGATCCCAGGCGCGGAAGACCGTGCCTGATCCGCCGCTCCCGACCTGGGCAATGAGAATGAAATGTCCGAAATGGTTCTTGAGGTCGGCTTCCGCCGCCACGGCGTCGGCCGGCCATCTTGCCTTGATATCGGGGGAGGGGGGGGCTTTCGATTCGAAGGTTTGGGGCTCGAGGAGCATGGTCGTATCGGCAGGATTCGGAGGGTCCGCCTTCTTGGCGTGGGGAGATTCGGGCCCGGGCGAAACGGAGCGGTCCATGAGATTGCGCACGTTCAGCGCCGAGATGGAGGTCTCACCGGTGTCGATTTTCCGCGGCGGATCCCGGCGGCCCGCCGCGTCCCCCGGAGTCGGATTCCTGGTTTTTCCCATGAGGTCCGCAGCTCCTGTGAAACGCCGCCGCCTGTCATCTCCGGGCTCGGTACAAGCCCCCGGTCATCCGCTCGTGCTGAGACCGCATAAAATCTGCATGGCCTGGAATACGCCTCCCCTAGGTTCTGGTACGACAACCCGGACGGGGGGGTTACACGGTCGGAAGGTAAATCCTGTGCCCTCCTCGCGCCCTCAACCGTCCGCGTGCGGCCGACGATTCATCAGCCGACGGAAGGGCATCGCAAGATCCCTCCCTGGAGAAAGCCGACCCGCGGTACCTGTGATGCCCCAGGTCATCCGCGCCGATATCATTTCCACCCGATGGAACGCATCTCCTTGAAGTGGAACTCGCCGGCGGCGTCGCTGGTGATCGGACTCGTCGCCTTCCCCTTGGCCAAGCTGCTTTACATCCCGAACTACGTCTTCAATTTCCTCACGACCCTCGTCCACGAATGCGGCCACTCACTCTTCGCGTGGTTGATGGGGATGCCGTCGCTCCCGACGGCGAGCGTGGCCGGTGGCGGAGTCACGGTCTGGGGCGAGCAACGCTGGTACCTCTGCGTGGCCGCGCTCGCCGGAATTGTCGCCCTCGCATGGCGCCATCGCCAGTCCCCGGGGATCTGGATCCCCCTCGCGGTCGCGGCGCTGATTTATCCCTTGCTCGCGTTCACCGGAGCACATGAGCTGGTGGCTATCGCCGGCGGCGTGGCGCTCGAATGCCTTGGCGCCGCCGCATGTTTTTTCACCGTCCTCGCCGTCGCCCTGGAGCGTCCCTTTGAACGCCCCCTCTACGCCCTGTGGGGATGGTGGATGATCCTCAACCGCGGCGCCGAGACAATCTTGATGATGAGGAGCAGGGCGTATTGGGAGTCGCACGCGGTGATCGATTCCGGATTGGCGGCCGGCCTGACCAGCGATCTCGGGATGCTTCGCCAGAAAATGGGGATCTCCCCGATGGTGCTCCTGGGCGTCGTCTTGACCCTGTGCCTCGCCGCGCTTGCCCGGCGCCTTCGCCGCGGCGAGGTTGCGGCGGATCTACGTGGATCGAAGCGAATAGAGCCGAAAGAATCCCAGTTGTTCACAATCCGTTCATCAGCGCCCGGGCATGCTATAGACTTCTGGAAACCCGCGGAGGAACGCATGGACATCGCGCGCGTCATGATGGTCGCCCTGGTCGCGGCATTCGCCGTCGCCCAGGATGAGGCCCCGGCCGAGAAGCATCCCTACACTGAGTCCTTCCGGTTCGAAACGGGCGAACTCGGGCCGACCGGCACGAACCCGTACTTCATCCTCGAGTCCGGCTACATCCTCGTCCTCGAGGGGAAGGACGAAAACGAGGACGTCACCCTGGCCATCACCGTCCTCGACGAGACGAAGAAAGTCGACGGGGTCGAGACGCGCGTCGTCGAGGAGCGCGAAACCGCCGGCGGCAAGATCAAGGAAGTCTCCCGCAACTACTTCGCGATCTCGAAGCGGACCAACAGCGTCTACTACTTCGGCGAGGACGTCGACATCTACAAGGACGGGAAGGTGGTCGACCACGGCGGCGCGTGGCTCTCCGGCGAGAAAGGCGCCCGCTTCGGCCTCATGATGCCCGGCACGCCCCTCCTCGGAGCGCGCTATTTCCAGGAAGTCGCGCCCGGCGTCGCCATGGACCGCGCCGAAATCGTCTCGCTCGACGAGACCCTCGAGACCGCCGAGGGGAAACTCGAGAAGTGCCTCAAGACCCGGGAAACGACGCCGCTCGAAAAGGGGACCGAGCACAAGATCTACGCCCCGGGCATCGGACTCGCCAAGGATGGACCCCTCAAGCTGACGAAACACGGGAAGGCGAAGAAGTAGCCGCCGGGGTTCTCTTTTCCGTGACCCTTCCTTTCCGCCGTCGATATCATTTCACCTGTCATGGGGGGAAAGGCCTGGGTCGCGGCCCTCGCGGCCGCGGGGATACTTTGTGTCGCCGCGGTCCTTATCCTCCGGTCTAAGCCGACGACTCCCCACGCGCTGGCGCCACCGGTGAGTGATCGACCGGCCATCGATCCCGTCACCGACCACGATCGCGTCGAAGAAGCGCAGTCCAAAGCGGGCGGCTTCCTGAAGAAAGCCATCTCCGCGCCGCTCCTCAAGGGTGACACCGGACCCATCTTGACGTACCTGACTCCCGATTTCCGCGGACGCTTTCCCGGGCTCGAGGACGGCAAACGCCTCGACGAGGACGGCCTCGTCATCACCGATTTCGCCGGCATCAGCCTCCCCGAAACCGTCGCGAACCTCTTCATCACGCGCCTCAAGGTCCTGCTCGGCCGGTTCCTCTCCATCTCCCGCTGCCAGTTCCGCTGTTACACCTTCCTCCTCGACAAGGGTGAGAAGCGGGCCCGCGGACTCTATCACTGGTGGTTGTCCGGGACCGGCCCGTCCAACGCCCGGCTCGAAGTGCAGGGCGACTTCGCCGTCGACTTCGAGGGACCCCCGGATTCGTGGAAAATCAGCCGCATCGAGTTTCCCGCCGGAGCCGGCCAGCTGGTGGAGTCGACCCGACCCACGTTCGCGAACATCAGCGACCCGACCGGCTTCGAGTTCGCCTTCTCCGAGGAGGGGCGCCGCGCGCTCCAGTCCGCGATCGACAATCGCACCATGACCAACGTCGGGGGGCTCGCCGCGGTCGACTGGAACCACGACGGATTCCCGGACCTGATCGCGACCAACGAGTCGCGCCGGTCCGTCGTCTTCGTCAACGACGGGAAGGGGGGATTCACCCCCGAGGCGCTGCCGGAAGAAGGCGCGCTCTTCTATCTCTACCTGGACCTGGACGGCGACGGCATCGAGGAGCTCGTCAGCACGCAACCCGCGTGGTACCGCGGCGACAAGGCCTGCCTCGGACTCTACACCCGGAAGGACGGGACGTGGATCTTCAAGGAGTCGCTCGTCTTCGACAATCCGTCGACCGCGCGCGAGCTCCTCTTCCACCACGTCACGGCGGCGGACGTGGACGGCGACGGGCGGCTCGACCTCTTCGTGTCCGCGTACTCGAACTCCGAGTCGGGCGGGCAGGCCTTCAACTTCATGAACGCGCAGACCGGCCAGCGGAACCTGCTCTTCATGAACAAGGGAGGACTGAAGTTCTCGGAGGAGGCGGAGGCGCGCGGCATCCGCGGCACGCGGTACCACTACGTGGCGGAGTTCTTCGACCTCGACAACGACGGCGACCTCGACCTCCTCGTCATCAACGACTTCGGGCCCGACAATCTCTACTGGAACCAGGGGGACGGCCGCTTCATCGAGGACCCGCACCATCCCATCATCCGGGAGCCCGCCTTCGGCATGGGGCTGGCGATCGCCGATTTCGACAACGAGGGGAAGTACTCCGTCTACGTCTCCAACATGTACTCGCACGCGGGCAACCGCATGCTCGCCGTCTCGCCGAAACTGCGTGACGACGTGAAGCACGCCCTCCTCTTCAGCGTGCAGGGTAACGCGCTCTACGAGCCGCCGGACTGGAAGGAGACGGCCGCGGCCCGCGGGATCGCCCGCGCCGACTGGTCGTGGGGCTGCGTCTTCTTCGACCTCGACAACGACGCCGACAAGGACCTCTTCGTCGCGAACGGCTTCACGACCCATAGCGATCCCACGGCGCCCGATTACTGACCCGTCTACTGGTCTCGGTCGGTGACCGACGCATTCGCGATCCAGGAGGGCCGGACGGGCCGGACCGGCGCCTTCCAGGATCCTCGCTTTCGCGGCAGCTGGAGCGGGATGGAGCGGGACTGCCTCTTCTTCAACGCCCGCGGGCCGAAGTTCTACGACTCCGGCCACGCCTTCGCCCTGGACTTCCCCGACGACGGCCGCGCGGTCGCGCCGGTCGACATCGACGGGGACGGCGACCTCGACCTCGCGATGCTGAGCCTGCAGGGCCTGCGCCTGATGGAGAACCGCTCGCCTCCCAGGCGGTTCGCGCGGCTGCGGCTCGAAGCCACGAAGGGCGACCGCCAGGCCATCAGCGCCCGGGTCCGACTCGAGGCCGGCGGCGTGACCCAGCAGGATTACGTGAAAGCGACGACCGGTTTCGCCACGCAAGTGCCGCTCGATCTCCACTTCGGGCTCGCCGACGCCAAGAAGATCGACGCGATCACGATCCGCTGGCCGGACGGATCGACGGAAACGCATCGCGATCTGCCCGTCGACCGCCTCCTCGCGATCCGGCAGGGCTCCGCGCCGATCGCGCAGGAATTGCCGCGCTGGCCCGACGCGACGCGTCCTCGGGTGAAGGGCGCCGTACAGCGTCCGGAATCGCTGGCCCAGGCGGGAAAGAAGGCGCTGGTTCTGCAGATGGGCGACTCGCCCGCGCCGAAGGTGGATGAGAGCCGCGCACAAGTCCTCGTGGTAGCCCCCGAGCCGCAACTCGTGCAGGCGTTGCACGGATCGTCGCCGAAGGGACCGGTCACGCCGTCGACGTTCGTCTTCGACGCTGAAGGCCGGTTGCGCCGTGCCTTCTACCGGCCGGTCGAGGATCGCGAGATCGCCGCGGTGGTCGATCACCTCGGACGCGGAAAATTCCACTCCGACCTCGTGGCGGTGGCGACCTATCACCTCAGCCGGCACGAGTACGACGCGGCCGACAAGGCCCTCGGACGAGCGCTCGAAATCGAGCCGAAGTTCGCGATCGGCTGGTACTACCTCGGACACCTCCGGGGATTCCAGGACCGCCACGCCGAGGCGGTGGAGGCGTTCCGCATGGCCGTGAACCTCGACCCCTACTACCGCGAGGCGCGCCACAACCTCGGGGTCGCCCTGTACAAGAACAGGAAGATGGGCGAAGCGGCTGAAGCCCTGCGCGAGGCGCTGAAGCTGAGGGATAGCGCCGAGACGCGCCACGTGCTGGGGCAAGTGCTGGCGGAATCGGGGAAACTCGACGAGGCGGTCGCCGAAATCCGCAAGTCGCTGGAGCTCGATCCGAAGCGGGCCCGGGCGCACGGCGACCTGGGGAAGATACTCCTCGTGATGGGCCTCCGCGCGCAGGCCGAGGCGTCGCTCCGGAAGGCGCTCGAGATCGATCCCAATCTCGCCGAGGCGCGGGTCAACCTCGAAAAGCTGCAGGGCCGCTAGCGTAATCGATCCGGGCGGACCGGGAGGATCAGCGCGAGACCGGCGGCCAAGGCTCGACGAATTCGAGCCTGTCGAGGCCGTTCTGGCGGGCGATGTCGATCACCCTCACGACATCCTTCCAAGGGACCTCGGTTGTCGCGTCGATCTGGACAGGAGGATCGCCCGCTTTCGGAAATCGGAGTAGCAGGTCCGCCAGTTCCGCATCGGAAGAGGCCTCGCGGTTGCCCACGCGCCGGATCGTCCGGGCGGCATCATGGTTCCAGGTCAGGACCACCCGGATCGGCTCGAGGAGTCGATCGGCGGCGAGGCCCGGCTGATTGCCGTGTTTCGGCAGCCACGTTTCGATCTTCCCCTCGAGTACCTTGAAGTGGATCGAGCAGAGGAAGAACAGGCACAGGCAGAAAATCACGTCGACGATTGCGGTGACGTTGATCGCGACCGGATTATCCGAGGCCTCGCCGGGGTTTTGACCGCCCGCCATGGATCGCCCTCCAAGAGCGATCCGCAGGAGTCGTGCCACGACGATCCGCAACTTTTGAAGGGATTTCACAGGCCAAAGTGAGGCGGGGCGCCCCTCAATCGAGATGGAGTGACCCAAATCGCCCCTGGGAATATTGCGGGGCTCTTTGGGGTATCATAGGCATCATGCGCCTTTTGGCGTTCGCTGCCGGCTTGGCGTTCCTCGCCGCCTGCTCCGGACGCGTGGAGGATAATCCCGTGACAACCGCCCGCCTGATGACCGGGAACGCGATTCCCCTGATCGACCGCGACCTGCCCGAGCGCTTCGAGACCGCCACCTTCGCGGTCGGCTGATTCTGGACCCCCGACGCCCGGTTCGGGACCGTCCCCGGGGTTCTTCGGACCCGCGTCGGGTACGCGGGCGGCGCGCACCCCGACCCCACCTATCACGACCTCGGCGACCACACGGAGACCTTCCAGCTCGACTACGACCCCGCGAAGATCTCCTACGAACAGGTCCTCGACCTCTTCTGGGAGAGCCACAACCCCTGCGCCCGGTCCGGAAGCCGCCAGTACATGTCCGCGGTCTTCACCCAGGACGACGACCAGCGTCGCCGGGCCCTCGAGTCCAAGGCCCGCCTCGAGAAGCGCCTCGGGAGCCCCGTGGCCACGCCGATTCTCCCGCTCGCGCGCTTCTACCTCGCGGAGGACTACCACCAGAAATACTCCCTCCGGAATTCCCCCCTCATCCGCGACTTCGAGGCGATCTACCCCGACCCCGCGGCCTTCACCCGCTCGACCGCCGCCGCGCGCGTCAACGGGTACCTCGCGGGAGATGGAAACGCGGCGCAGCTGAAGGGAGAAATCGACCGCCTCGGGCTCTCCGCCGAAGGGCGGCGCTTCCTTCTCACGTCCGCCGGCGGAGACTAGCCGAAAGCGCAAAGATTTCCGCCCGCCCGCCGCGTATTAGTCCGGATTCGCCATAATATTTGTCCCGCCCGGCCGCGGTTTTTCGTCACCCGGTCAACTGTATTGCAATTTGGCCGCGCGAATGCCTTACTATGCGGCGGCCTTCCGGCCGGCCCGGGGTCGTAAACCCCGGGGTCGGATCGGAGCCGGGGAGTGCGGGAATGCCCCAGGTTGGGTCAATCCGAAGTTCATCCACGCCATCGCCCGTGCCGCTTCTCGTCCTGTGCGCCTCCCTCGTCATGACCCTGACCGCCGTGGGATACCTCCTCTGGGTCTCCCAGGCGCGCGACCGCCTCCGGTTCCAGAACCGGATCCAGAAGACGGTCGGAGCGGTCGACCAGCGGCTCGACACCTACCTGGCCCTCCTCCGGGCCGGACGCGGCCTCTTTGCCACCGGCGAAACCGTGAAGGGCCGCGAGTTCCGCAAGTTCGTGGAGAGCCTGAACCTCAAGGACCGCTATCCCGGGATCCAGGGGATCGGATTCGCGAAACGAGTCGCCCATGAAGATGTCGAAGCCTTCATCGAGTCGGCCCGCGCCGAGGGATTCCCCGATTTCAAGGTGTGGGGGGATCGGAGCGGACCGGACCGGATCATCATCCGGTACCTCGAGCCGCTGGATCGACGGAACCAGGTGGCCCTCGGATTCGACATCGGGGGCGAACCCTCGCGCCGCCGCGCCCTCGACCGGGCCCGGGACGACGGCGTGGCCGCCTCCTCGGGCCGCGTCACGCTCGTCCAGGAAATCGACGCCCACAAGCAGGCGGGATTCCTGGTCTACGCGCCCCTGTACCGGCCCGGGATGCCGGTCGCAACCGTCGAACAGCGGCGGGCCGCGATCGAGGGATTCGTCTTCAGCCCGTTCCGCGGCGACGATCTCCTGGGAGGTCTCCTCGATCCCGACGCGGCCGATGAGATCGCGGTCCGGTTCTTCGTGGGGGCCGAGCGGAGCGAATCCAATCTTCTACACCGTACGACCTCGGTGGATCCCGATCCCACGGGGTGGACCGAGGTCCGGACGCTGCAGGTCGCCGGCCAGCCCTGGACCCTTGAGTTCAGAACCCTCCCGGACTTCGGTCTGAATTCCGCCACGGACGAGATCCTCTTCTTTCTCGTCGTGGGGCTCGTGGTCAGCGGAGTCCTGTACCGCATCTCCCGCGGCCAGGCGCGCGCCCGGTGGGCGGCGGAGCGGCTCGCCGCGGATCACGTGAAATCGGAGCGGGCTTTCCAGCGGAGCGAGGAGCGTCTGCGGCGCGTCGTCGAAACGGCCCTCGACGCCATCATCACCATCGATCTCGAGGGGCGGATCACCGGCTGGAATCCCACGGCCGAGGAGCTCTTCGGATGGCCTTCCGTCGAGGTGATGGGCAAGGGGCTCGCGGAGACGATCATTCCCCCCGCCTACCGCGAGGCGCACCTGCGAGGACTCGAACTCTACCGGACGAAGGGCGAGGGACCCATCCTCAACCGGCGGATCGAGATCACGGCCCTCTGCCGCGACGGGACGGAAATCCCGGTGGAGCTGACCGTCACCGCCATCGGCTCGGGCGCGCAGACGACTTTCAGCGCCTTCCTGCGCGACCTCCGGGTGCGGCGGCAGGCGGAGACCTCCCTCAAGGAGAGCTACGAGCGGTTCCGGATCGCGGCCGGGACGACCACCGATCTCATCTACGAATGGCACCTCGACTCGGGAGGGATCGAGTGGTTCGGCGACGTCGACCGCCAGCTGGGCCTTCCAACCGGCCAGGCCCCGCGAACCCGCAAGGGGTGGGAGGAGATCATCCATCCTGAGGACTCGGGACGGGTCACCAAGGCGGTCCAGGCCCAGCTCGCCGGCGGGACGGGTTTCTACGAGGAATATCGGGTCCGGCGGCAGGACGGAACCTGGCGGGTCTGGACTGATCGCAGCGTGGCCGTCCGAGACGCCGAGGGGAAGGCCGTCAAGTGGATCGGGGCGATTACCGACGTCACGGATCGCCGGCGCCTCGAGCGCGAGCGCGAGAAGCTCCTCGAGCAGCTCCAGCTGCAGATGGAGCGGATGCCCGTCGCCTGTATCCTGACCGACCCGGACTTCCGGATCCGACTTTGGAACCCGGCCGCCGCGCACGTCTTCGGCTTTTCCCGGGAGGAAGCCGCGGGCCGGACCCTGGAGGATCTCATCGTGGCCCCCGAGGCCCGCGACGAGGCGATGACCCATTTCCGCGGCATGGCCCAGCGGGATGTTCCTTCCATCACGACGTGGCAGAACATCCGCCGGGACGGCCACAAGATCCTCTGCGAGTGGCATGCCGGTCCGCTCTTCGGGGCCGACGGCGCTTTCGCCGGGATCCAGGCGATGGCCATCGACACCACGGAGCGGGCGACGCTGGAAGGCCAGCTGCGGCAGGCTCAGAAGATGGAGGCGATCGGCCGCCTCGCGGGGGGCATCGCCCACGACTTCAACAACCTGCTCACCGCCGTGTCGGGCTACAGCGAACTCCTCCTCGACTCCGTCCGGCCCGGCGATCCGGTCCGCGGCCATCTCGAGGAGATCCGCAAGGCCGCCGTGCGCGCGGCCGACCTGACCCGTCAGCTCCTCGCCTTCAGCCGCAAGCAGGTCCTCGAGCCGACGCTCCTCGACCTGAACGCGGTCCTCTCCGACATGGACAAGATGCTCCGCCGGGTGATCGGCGAGGACGTCAATCTCGTGGCGGTTTTCGATCCCTCCCTGGGGCGCGTGAAGGCGGACCGGGGGCAGATCGAGCAGGTCATCATGAATCTCGCGGTGAATGCGCGGGACGCCATGCCGCGCGGCGGGCGGCTCACGCTCGAGACGCGCAACATCGATCTCGACGCCTCCTACGCCCGCAACCAGCCGGAAGTGACGCCGGGTCCCCACGTCCTCCTCGCCGTGAGCGACAACGGCGCGGGAATCCCCGCCGAGGTGCTGCCGCGGATCTTCGAGCCCTTCTTCACGACCAAGGAGCGGGGGAAGGGAACGGGCCTGGGACTCTCCACCGTCTACGGGATCGTGAAGCAGAGCGGCGGCCACGTGGCGGCGTACAGCGAGCCGGGTCACGGGGCGACGTTCAAGATCTACCTGCCGCGCGTCGATCAACCGGTCGAGCCCGCCGCCCCCGCGCGCCCGGCGGAGCGGATCCCGACGGTAGGGGGATCGGAAACGATTCTCATCGTGGAGGACGAGGCCCCGGTGCGGAAGCTCCTCACCCAGGTGCTGAAGCAGCACGGGTACACGCTGCTCGAGGCCGCGAACGGGCTGGACGCGCTGGATGTCGCGTCCCGGCACGACGACGCGATCCACCTGATGGTGACGGACGTCGTGATGCCCGGCATGAGCGGGCGCGACCTGGCCCACCGGATCGAGTCGGCCCGGCCGGACATGAAGGTGCTCTACATCTCGGGCTACACGGAGAACGCGATCGTCCACCACGGCGAGCTGGATCCCGGCACGGCGTTCCTCGCGAAGCCGTTTACCCCCGCTGCTTTGGCCCAGAAAGTCCGGGAAGTGCTGGGCTAGACGGGACCACCGAAGATCGCCGATTTCAGATTGCGGATTGCGGACAGCGGTCAGCGCCCCTCCACCCAGATTTGCTTGCGATGCGAGAGTTGCAGCCCGGCGCGCATGAGCCCCGAGGCGCCCGCTCCACCGGGCGCGGCCCGCGCGAAGACGATGGAGCATCCCGCCTCCGCCGCATCCTCCATCCGCCGGCGCAGCAGCGCCTGGTGCACGCCGTGGCCCCGCATCGCGGCCAGCGTCGCGGCGCTCGCGAGGTAGGCCGCGTCCCCGTGCAGGGAGAGCATCGCGGCCCCCGCGGGCATGCCATCGATCTCGGCCGTGTAGAACCTCCAGTTTTCCAGGCCGATCCAGCCGTCGATGTCGGACCGGAGAATGTCAGGGCGGCCGAAGGCGGCGACGTACAGGTCGGCGAATTGCGGGAAGGTCGACCGGTCCGCGCGCTTCACGATCACATCGGGCGGCGCCGGGACCGGGGCGCCGGCGACGACGAAGAGGACGAACATCTCGCCTTGAAGATCGAAGCCGGGCGGTTCCCCGGAAAGCGTTTCGAGCCGCGTCGCGAGCCCCTGCTCGCGATAGAAGGTTCGGATTCGATCCAGGAGTTCCGGCGTGGGTTTCGCCGTCGCAAGGGCGACATTCATCCACTCGACGTGGGGTCGACCGCGGGCCGCGTACAGGATCGCGCCGGGGATCTCCCGCACGACCGCTCCCGCGTCCCGGATCGCGGTCTGGCGCTCCGCGAAGTGTGCGGCGTAGGCGCTTTCGATCCGCTCAACCGGGCCCTCGATCATGCGTCGTCCCGGGAAACGGGCCTGGGCAGCTCGGGCGGCGGCAGGGGGACGAGCCGGATCCAGATTTCCCGGCCCTCGACGCGGACCTCGTACCGGCGCACGTGGATTTCAGGTCGCTCCACGTTGGCTCCGGTGGAGACGTCGTACCTCCATTGGTGGAGCGCGCACGTGATGACCTTGCCGCGCAGCTCGCCCTTCGTGAGCGGGTAGGCCTGGTGGGTGCAGACATCGCGCGTGGCGAATACCCGGCCTTCCACGTTGTAGAGCGCGACGTCCTCCTCTCCGACCCGGACCCCGAGCATGCGACCCGGGGAAAGATCGTCCAGCGATGCAACCTTGACGAAATCGTCCACGGCCGCATGATACCTTGACCTCGTACATGCGGAGTCAAGGCTCAGAAAGCCAAAAGGAAGATTCTCGATTCTGGACCGGCCCGAGAATCCAGAATCGAGAATCGAAAATCGCCAGGTGACCATGAATGCACTCCTTGAGATTTTCTTGCTCGCCGTCCTCGGTTTTCAGGATCCTCCGCTGTTCGAGGACTGGTCGGAGCGGACCGGGATCAAGGGAATCGAGGGCGCCCGCGTGGCGTTCGCGGACCTCGACGGCGACGGCCGGCCCGACGCCGTGATCGAGGCGACGCGGGTCCTGCTCAACCGGGACGGCAAGTGGATCCGCCGGGCCGCCGATGCGGAATTTCTCGTCACCCCCGGCGGCCGCCGGCCGCAGGCGGTCCAGTTCGGCGACGTGAACAATGACGGGAAGCTCGATCTCGCCTTCTGTTTCATGACCGACCTCAAGAACCCGGACTTCAAGGATGACGGCCGGCGGAACGAGATCTGGATCGGCGACGGCAAGGGCGGGTTCATGCCCGTCAAGGATTCCGGAATCGGCGCCCAGGGCGAGATGTCGGTCACCGCGTGCTTTTTCGATTACGACCGCGACGGGGTCCTCGACCTCTTCGTGGGCAACTGGTACGAGCGCCCCTTCAAGGGCCACGAGTGCTTCCCGAGCCGCCTGTTCCGCGGCCGGGGCAACGGATCGTTCGAGGACGTCACGGAGAAGGCGGGCCTCATGGGCGTGGCGGACGCGAGCCAACGCGAGGGTCGCCGGCCCGTCTTCGGCGTCACGCACACCGACTGGAACAACGACGGCCTGCAGGACCTGCTGGTGCTCGCGTACGGCCGCCAGTGGAACGTCCTCTGGAGGAACAACGGGAACGGGACCTTCACCGATGTCGCCGCGGGGACGACCTTTGACGGCGACGCCGACCGGAGCGGGAAATACTCGGACGAGGTGAAGAAGATCTTCCGGGAAAGGAAGCAGGACATCGAAGACGAACAGGAGTGGAGATCCAACGGGAACACGTTCGATTGCGCGGTCGCGGATTTCGACAACGACGGGGACATGGACTGCTTCCTCGCGGAGATCGCGCACTGGTGGGCGGGGCCGTCGTCCGACCGGTCGATGCTCCTCGTCAACCAGGGTGCGGCGGGCGGCCTCCTTTTCAAGAGGGAACCCGAGCGGATCACGCGCGTCCATTCCGGGCCCCGGTGGAACGAGGGGGACCTCCACGCGGGTTGGCTCGACGTGGACAACGACGGTTGGCTTGATCTTCTCATCGCCTCGAGCGACTATCCGGACCTCCAGGTCCTGAAGCTCTATCACCAGGAGCCGGGCGGCGCCTTCGTCGAATGGACCGACCGGCTCGGCTTCACGTGGATGAACGCGAGTCAAATCTCGCTGGGCGACTTCGACCGCGACGGCGCGACCGACATCCTGATCGGCACGAACAACATGCGGCTCAACGCGGAGCAGATCGCCTCGCGTCCCTTGTCGGCGGGGCTCTTCCGGAACGCCCTGGCCGGCCGGACGGGGAACGGATTCTTCAACCTGCGCCTCAAGGGCCAGGCGGTCGGCGCGCGGGTGACGTTGATGGCGGGCGGGCTCCGGCAGACGCGCGAGGTGTACGGCGGGCTCGGCCACGCGGGCCACCGCGACGACACGGATTGCAGGTTCGGCCTGGGGAAAGCAACGATCATCGACAAGATCGAGGTGCGCTGGCCCGACGCGGCGGGGACGGTGCAGACCTTCGAGAAAACCAGGATCAACGGTTTCTACACATTGGAGAAGGGACGAGAGCTGGAACGGTTAAGGTAGGCCGATTCTCGATTCTGGATTCTCGATTCTCGGACATGAATCAAGAAAGCCGGTGTTTCGGCTCGAGAATCAAGAATCGCCGAGTGACGATGAACCAGACCCTTGAAGCACTTCTGGCTGGCAACGGACGCGCATTGGCTTCGGGCCGCGCGGCGCCGCAACCCGAAGACCGGCGCCCCGTGGCCGCGGTCCTCGCGTGCACGGACGAGCGGGTGGTCCCCCAGGCCATCTTCGACCAGCCCCCGGGCAAGCTCTACATGGTCCGGATCGCCGGCAACGTGATGACCCCGGAGGTCGCGGGCAGCCTCGAGATCGGGATCTTCCGGCTCGGGTGCCCGCTCATCCTCGTCCTGGGACACACCGACTGTACGGCGGTCCGGATGTCGCGCACCTCGGGGTGGTACGAGGGATCCGCCTTCGACATCGCGCGGCGCATCCGCACTTCGACGAATCATCTGTCGTCCGATGCGGGGCTCGAGGACCTGGTCCGGGCCAACGTGCTCGGATCCATCCGTGACCTGCGCGAAATGAGCCGGGCATTACGCGACTCCGAGGAGTCCGGAAAGACATCAATTGCGGGAGCGATCTACGAGGTGGAGTGCGGAAGGGTGCGATTGATTTAAGGGTCGATTCCGGGTCGCGGCCGAGAATCAAGAATCAATCTTTTCGGATGCGGCTCGCGAGGCCGAGGGCGATCGCGCACTGGGGTGCGGCCGCCTTGAGCTGGTTCTGGGCGTCCTCCGGCATGTCGATCGCGATGTGCTGGACCGGATCCCACACGCGGACGGGCCGCTGGAGGAGGTGCTCCAGCGCCTCGGTCAGGCCCGTCATGGCCGACCCGCCGCCGGTGAGCAGGAGCTCGTGGACCTTCTTGTCGTGCTGGTTCTCGAAGTAGTCGATCGAGATCTGGATGTCGTGGCAGAGGTCGTCGAGGACGCCGGCCACGGACTCCGCCATTCGAGGCGCGTCGCCGCTCGAATCCCTCAGGCGCGCGCCCTCGTCGTTCTCCACGACGACGATGGGCATGGCGCCGCCCTCCTCGGCCGAAGCCTCGGGCTCCTCCGGCTCGGGGCGGAACTTGGCCTCGTCCTCTTTCTCCAGCACGACGATCGCTTCGGGTCCGCCGGGGTTGGAGGCGGAGACGTCGCGCTTGAGGGCCTCGGCGTCGTGGGACTCGAGTCCGGTGCGGGCCGCGATCGCGCCGGTGAAGTCGTCGCCGCCCTTGTAGATCTCGCGCGTGAAGTAGGGGCCGGTCTCGTCCATGATGTGGACCGAGGTCTTGGAGGCGCCGATGTCGGCGAGGGCAATGAGGCGGCCCGGGACGATCGCCTGGGGGTTGATGTGGCCGCCGAGCTCGTACGCGTTGCCGAGGGCGAAGGCGTCGACGTCGAGGATGACGGGCTGGAGGCCCGCGGTCTCGATCGCGGCGACCTGGTCGTCGACGAAGCTCCGGCGGGCGGCGACGAGGAGGACGCGCATCTCGGGCTCCGCCTGGGTGCCGGAGGACTCGATGGTGGCGAGCTTCTGGACGTCGTGGATGACCTCGTCGACCTCGACGGGGATGTACTTGCCGAGCTCGTACTTCGCGGCGTTGACGATCTCTTCGTCGTTCATCTGGGGCATGTTGACGTAGCGGACGTAGACGGAGCGGCCGGAGACGGAGGCGACGACGCGCTTGGTCTTGAACTTGCGGGAGTCGAAGATCTCGAGGATGGCGTCGCCGGCGGTGCGGGGCTGCTGGATCTCGACGATGCCGAAGTTGGTGACGGTGTAGCGGCCGGCCTCCTCGGTGAGCTGGATGGCCTTGACGAACCGGGTGCCGACGTCGAGCCCCACGAGATGGCGGACGGCCATAGGGTGAGTTTACCATGTCGCGCGCCGAAGGGAAGCGCGCGAGGGGGTCGATCGCGTGTCCGTTTCAAGTTTCCAGGCCCCGGATCCCGGTTTTCGGAAGTTTCCAGGTTCAAGCTCCATGGCCGGAATTCACACGGATCGCATTCGGATGCGCTCCTCGCCTCCGGCTTGCGACTCGGAACTCCCGGGACTGGGATCTGGGATCAGGGATCTGGAAACTGCGACACAACCAAGGGGTCTCGACCGCCTAAGCGTGGCGTCGAAGGGGGGGCGTGGATAAGATGGCCGCTTCATGAAAGGCGCGAAAGCGAAGGCGCGGCCGAAGGGTCCGCGACAGCCCGCGCCGGCTCCGGCGGGCGGCGACGGGGTCGGGACGGGGCCGGTCTGCCCGTACTGCCGCCACGACATCACGTGGGAGAACGTGGGGTCGACGGAGACGGAGATTTCCATCTACGTCCGGGAGAAGATGTATTTCTGCCCGGGGTGCCGCGCGATTCTCGGGATCGCGTCATGGCATACCGAAGGCTAGGGAAGAATCAAGAATCAAGAATCAGGAATCAAGAATCAGGGAGCTGGATGCGAGCGTCCGGCGACTTGACCGACCGGCGGCGGGCGCTACAATCCACGCCGCTGGGTCCGCCCGCGCGGGGGTGTAGCTCAATTGGTTAGAGCAGTGGATTGTCGATCCACAGGTTGCGGGTTCGAGCCCCGTCACCCTCGCCATGACTCATCCGCAATCCATCACCATAGGTGAATGAGGCGGGTACACCCGCCTCGGCCAGAACCTTCGCCCGGTCGAATCGCACCGTAACACCTCATTAGGAGAGGGATCATGGCCAAGACGAACGATCAGGACGCCATGAGAGCCGCATCGACCATGAAAGTCGTCGTTTCGAAGAACGGCCCCTACGTCGTCACGGGAAACATCCCGATTCAGATCCAGTCCATCACGCCGAACAAGGACGGCTTCTCCTGGGACTGGACGCCGGGGAAGTCGTTCGAGACCAAGGCGGAAGTCCTTCTCTGCCGCTGCGGGAATTCGCGAAATAAGCCTTACTGCGACGGATCGCATGAGAAGGCCCGCTGGGACGGCAAGGAAGCCGCGAGCCGGGAGCCCTATGACGCGCAGGCAGAGCGCATCGAGGGGCCCGGCCTGGATCTCCAGGACGCGGAGGTTCTCTGCGCGTTCGCCCGATTCTGCGATCCCGCCGGGAAAATCTGGGGGCTCATCGAGCAGACGGACGATCCAAAAGCTCGCGCGCTGACCATCCGGGAGGCGTCGCATTGCCCGGGCGGGCGCCTGGTCGTGAGCGACAAGGCGTCGGGAAAAAAGATCGAGCCCGATTTGCCGCCCTCGATCGGCATCGTGGAGGATCCCGCGCTCGGGTGCAGCGGCCCGCTGTGGGTTCGCGGCGGAATTCCGATCGAATCCGCCGCAGGCAAGGCTTACGAGGTGCGCAATCGAGTCACGCTCTGTCGCTGCGGGGCCTCGGAAAACAAGCCGTTCTGCAACGGCGCGCACGCGAGCATCAAGTTCAAGGATGGATTGGCCTGATGCCGCGCTTCTCAAAGCCCGGTCAGAATCCCTTCGCCTCGACTCGCAGGTATTTAGGGGCCTCGTTGAGGCAGAGCCGGAGCATCATGACGCCCAGGGCCGTCGTCCAGCGCGGGCCCGGCTGGGTCTCGTACAAGAGGGGCGCCCAGGAGCCGTCCTCCCTTTGGCGGCGCAGCAGCTGCCGCAGGGCCGTCGCCCGCCACGTTTCCCACACCTCGCCGCTCCGCAGGTACTGCGCGCGCGTCGCGTAATACAGGTAATAGAACGGATAGGCTTCGCCCCGATCGACCTGGGTGGCGGACCACAAGTGCCTGTCCAGCTCGCGGGTCGCGAACGCGAGCGCCGTGGAATCCTCGCCATAGAGAAGCAACATCAGGGCGCCGATGCTGTTGTGGACGTTGCTTCCCCCCTTGGGCTGCTGGTAGCCGAAGCCCTCGTGGTCTCCCGTCGACTTCACGTAGTGAAGTCCCGCCTCGATCGCGTCGCGCAGGCCTTCCACCTTGAGGCCGGCCGCGTCGACGGCCGTCAGCGCGATGACGCACCAGCCGACGATGGAGAGGTCCGAGCGGTCTTCTTCCACGACGTAGCGCCAGCCGCCGTACCCGGGCGCGGTCTTCTTCACCGGCCCCTTCCACGCCGGGGGTTTGCGCTCGGTGTTTTGCGTCGCCACGAGGAACTGCGCGGCCCTGAGCGCGGACGCGCGCGCCTTCTCGCTTCCGTTGGCCGCCGCCTCCGCCAGCCCCAGCGTCGCCATCGCGTGCGTGTAGATGTTCCCGTCGACATAGAAGACCGTGCCGCCGTCGACTTTCTGGAAACGGCTCTCGATCCGGGACACGAACTCGCGATCCAGCGCCTCGCGGCGCTCCTTCGCGCCGGGGCCCTCCGAAAGCGCCGCCAGCACCATGCTCTCCGACGCGGTGCTCACCGGGTTCGGAGGATCCCCGGGGACGTTCAAGAGGAACCGGGTCGCGCGATCGATCGCGCCCTGCGCGGCCTTCCGCTCCTCCGCCGTCACTTTGCCGGCCGGCGGTTTCAGGGTGAGCTCGTACTCGGCGCCGACGGGCGTGTCGCTCAAGATCGTCAGCTGGAGGTTCCAGGTTCCCGTCTCCAGCACGGGATAGAAGTGAAACTCGTCCGCGAAATCGTTGATGTAATAGTAAGCCACCTTGAGGGGATCGGATCCGAAGACGCCGATGTACCCCCGAAACGGCCGCTCCTTCCTGGGGCCGCACTTCAAGACGATTTCGCGCGGACCCGCGGAGGCCGCCTTGAACACGTAGGAATCTATATCGTTCTGGAAGCCCGAGTTCTGTCCCCACCACGTTTGCCCCTCGCGGATCTCATGCGCGTCCTCGATGCGCTCGTTCGGCTCGACCTCCTTGAACTCCCCCTGCTCCACGACCGTGATCCGACAGCGGTACTGCCTGGCGCGGCCGATGATGCGCAAGGCCGTGCGCCCCTTCGGAAACCGCACGCGCAGCGCCCGGATGGGCCGGTCCCCGGGATAGCTCGTGAGCGTGGTGCCCGGAAAATGAATCTCGAGCAGGGCGGTCTCCTCCTTCGAAATCTCGAGGACGATGGAGCACAGGGAATCCTTCTCGCAAGCCACGTGGACCCAATCCTGGTCGCCCTCGGGATCGAGGCTTCCCGTGAACGTGGCGCCCGGCGCGATCTCCTGCCTTGCCTTGTCGAGTTCGTTGTTGGGTTCCTGTTCCGACACCTCCTGCGGCAGGAGGACCCATGCGAGCACCAGGGCGATCATGATCCCGCCAGTTTGTGATCGAGAAACGCGGTCGCGCCGATGTACGCGAACTTGAACGCCGCGCTGGCGCCGGCGCCGTCGATTTGCCGGCCGGCCGACTTCATCAGCTTTGACATGGCCGTCCGGGCGCCGGGGATCTCTCCCAGGCCATGTCAAA
>Ga0193713_1000111_pt1 | contig 24572 bp, 24 predicted proteins | sample H3a2metaG_FD_143054 | JGI IMG/M metagenome (GOLD analysis project Ga0193713, IMG submission 143054) | Soil microbial communities from a riparian zone of the East river system, Colorado, United States - H3a2 | ecosystem: Environmental > Terrestrial > Soil > Riparian zone | place: USA: East River... | reverse complement strand
GCTCGCCGGGATCGATGCCACCCGCTATGCGCCGGGTGATGTCGTGGACGGGTTGCGAGCAGCAACTCGCGGGTTCGCCGGACCGACGCTGCGGTGGACCGGCGAAGCGGCGTTGAACGCCGACATGCGGCAAGTCAGCGCGCGTGATGCGGCGGCGGCGGAGCATCGTGTGATGCCACTCGCGGCCGTTCTGCTCGTCGTGGCTTTCGGCACCCTGGTCGCTGCACTGCTGCCGCTCGTCACTGGCGCGCTGACCATCGTCGTCGCCCTGGGAGCGGCCGCGCTGATTGCAACGCACTGGCCGCTCTCGATCGTGCTGCAAACGTTCGTCACGATGATTGGGCTGGGGCTCGGCATCGACTACGCGCTGCTCGTGGTCAGCCGGTTCCGAGAGCTGCTCGCGGCCGGCGCGACACCCGCCGAAGGGGCCGCGCAAGCCGCGCGACGCGCCGGCCACACGATCATCCTGTCCGGCGCGTCCGTGGGCATCGGCTTCTGTGGACTCTTGGCGGCACCGGTGAGCGACCTGCGCTCACTCGCCGTCGGCGGCGTGCTCGTGGTATCAGCCGCGGTGCTCGTCGCGACGACGCTGCTGCCCGCGCTGCTCGCACAGATCGGCGGGCGCGTGAACGCGGGACGGCTGTGGCCGAACCGCAGCACATCGGGCACGGGCGGGGGATGGCGCCGCTGGGGTGAGTGGGTCGTGCGGCGGCCGGGCCTAGCGTTGCTGGCCGGCGCCATTCCGCTGGTCGTGTTGGCGTGGCCGGCGCGTCGCATGGTCGCCGGAACGCCGCAAGGCACAAGCTGGCTGCCTCCGACCCTCGAAGCGGTGGCCGGCTGGCACGAGCTCGAGCGGGTAAATCGCGGGAGCATGTTGCAGGTGATCCGCGTGGTGGTCGACCTGCCGGCCCAGCACGACCTCGGCACCGCCTCTGGTTGGGCGGCGTTGCGCAGGCTCCGAGCACGCTTGGCGGAGGACCCACGCGTCGCGCTGGTGCTCGCTCCCACGAGCCGGCTCACGTTCGCCACACTGCCCGACAGCGCGCGTCGCATGGTAGTGACGGCGGACCGCCGCAGCGTCCTGGTGGAGGTGGTCCCGCAACCCGCATTGCGCGCTGAACAGGCGATCGAGCTGGCGCGCGCTCTCCGGCGGCTCGATGTCGCGAGCGTGACCGGCGTGTCCGGCGCCGCGATCCGAGTCGGCGGCCTTCCGGCGCTGCGTGCCGACTACCTCGACACCGTCCGCCGGGGCTTCCCGCTCGCCGTGGCGTTGATCGTGAGCGCGACGCTGATCGCTCTCGCGATTGGCTTTCGGTCGATCCTGATCCCGGTGAAAGCGGTCGCGCTGAACCTGCTCTCCGTCGCAGCCGGCTTCGGTGCGGTGGTGCTGGTGTTCCAGGATGGGGTGGGTGCCGGGCTGTTGGGTGTCACGCGGTTGGACCAAGTGTTCGCCACGGTGCCGACGCTCGTGTTCTGCACGGTCTTTGGCCTGAGCATGGATTACGAAGTGTTCCTCGTCTCACGCGTCGCCGAGGCGCGTCGCGCTGGGCTCGCGGAGCGCGCGGCGATCGTGGAGGGGCTGGCGCGTACGGGTCGCGTGATCACGAGCGCCGCGCTGATCATGGTCGCGGTGTTCGGGGCGTTCATCGCGGCGGATTTCGTGTTGATCAAGATGCTGGGGCTCGCGCTCACCATCGCCGTGCTCGCGGACGCCACGCTGGTGCGCATCGTGATCGGCCCGGCGTTGCTGGCGCTGGCCGGGCGCTGGAACTGGTGGCCAGGCGACGTCCGATGACGTACTTCTCGCAACCCTATGGCCTGCGCGACGCGGCCGCGTGGCTGCTCCACAATGTCGCGGGCCCCTCGCGTCGCCACGCCGACCTGACGTCTGGTGTGCCGAGCGGTGTGATTGCCAATCCCATTCGCCCCGCGCTCACCATCGCCTTCGTCGGTGACGTCCTCCCGTTTCGTGGCGCCGCGTACCGAGTGAGCGACGCGCTGCGCGAGTTTCTCGAGGCCGCAGATTACCTGGTCGCCAACTTCGAGGGAACGATCGTGGAGGGGCGGCGGCCGCGGCCGCCGCGCGTTTTCATGGGGCAAGCTCACTCGATGCAGGTGATCGACTTCCTCGCCGACCTGTTTCCGCCCGAGCGCACCGTGCTGACGTGCGCCAACAATCACGCCCCGGACTATGGTCGTGAGCTGTTCGACCGATCGCGAGCGCTGCTTGAAGCTCGCGGCTTTGTTACGATCGGAAGCGTGGAGGATTCGGCCGTTCTGATCGACGACGTCGTCGCGGTGGCCACCGGTACCGACTGGTTGAATCGCCCGACCGACTATGTGCAGCGTCTCGACCCCGCTCCACTCCTGCAGGCGGACGCCGCGTTCCGGGTGCTGTGCCCGCATTGGGGCTACGAGCTGGAGTCATTTCCGCGACCGGCTCAAGTGCGACGTGCGACTCTATTGCTCGAGGGCTGCGACATGATCGTGGGTCACCATTCGCACTGCCCGCAGCCGATCACCCTGCACGACGGAGGGGGGCCCGCGGCCAGGCGGCTCGTCGCGTACTCGCTCGGTAACTTCACGTTTGGGTACAACCTGAGACATCACGTTCATGGCATCGTCTTAAGGGTGTCCGTCGGACCGCGGTGGGACGGCACATGGGCCGTAGGACGCGTGGACTGGCGGCCCATTGTCATCCGGTTCGCGCAGCGCGCAGCCGTCGTGGACGTCGGTTGAGATCCGAATTCAGCGCGGTCCAACTAGCGTCGCTTCCGCCGCTCCGTACGTCCTTCCGTCTGCACGTCTTCTGCGCCCGCGGCGCCGCCGTCACTCTCGGTCGCGAGACGAGCCGGCAACAACTCCGAGCGAAGCCACACACCGGGCACCGGTAGGGTGACGGTGAATTCCTGCGACGCTCGGGCCGTTTGCATCGCGCTCGAGGTGAGTGCGCTGCGCCATTCAGGCGTCGTGAACTTGATGGAGCGGAGCGGAAAAGCGACATAATTGCCCACTCGGTCCACCACGATGTTCTCGATCACATCGGTCAAGGGGCGACCTTGGGGATCGCGCAGCTTGGCGAGCGCAAAGAACCGCTCCGCCGGGTCACCGGCGGCGATGATCGTGGCCGAGTAGTAAGGAAGGTGGGCGGCGATGTGCGCGTACAGCCGCCGTTCCGCTCCGGCTGGAGGCGCGTCCGAGCCGATCACTTGATCGATGTCGGCGGCGAGGCTGCGGTCCAGCAGATTGCGACGCAGGGCGTGCCCGAACCGTTGCACTACCTCGCGCGTGGCGAGGTTCGGCAGCTGGAAGGGCACGAGCAGCGCCGGCCGGAAGCGCGGCGTCCGCACGACTACGCGGTGGCGTTCGATCGGCTCGACGAAATGATAGGTGAGGATCCCTTCGGACCGCATGTTGCGCAGCGTGCGCAGCGACGTGCCCCCCCCCGGGGCTTTCTCGCCGTCGAGCTCCGTGACGCCCAGCGCACGGCGGCGCAGCGCCTCGCAGGTCCGCGCGGTGCGCTCAGCGAGGAGGTTGACGGTGTCGGCGGCGGCGCTGGGCAGGTCGGAAGCGACGCACACGTCGAGCGGCATCGCGTCCATCCCATCGCCGATCTGTCGCGCGCCGACCATCTTCGCGACGATCTGGAGCGGGCGCTCTCGCGCGTCCAGCGACTTGCGCCAGCGCCCGTCCGACAGCGCGAGCTTCACCTCCTCACCAGGGCCGAGCGAGATGCTGTACAGCGTTTCCCCTGCTTGGGCGCCGAGCGACTGCCAGACCAGCTCGATCTCGAGCAGGACGCCGTAGCGCATGGACGTGGAGTCGGGACTCGGCGCGGCAGTGATGTCTTGGTCTTCGGGGAGCACGCCGATGCGCGCGAACCGCATCAGGTGCCCGCCCCCCGGCTGAGGCTGCGCTGTCGTTATGTCCGGGGGCGACGGAGAGGGAGACGCAACAGCCGCTGGTGCGGAAGGCGCCGGAGTCCCGGGAACCGAGATGTCGCGCGGAGCGGTGAGCGGAATGGGATCGTCGGGCAGGGAGCGGGCATCGAACTCGATCGCCTCCTCGTTGCGTAGCCCGACGCGGAGCCGCAGCCGAGGCTGGTCGTGCTTCGGAATCCGTACGAGCCCGTCGCTGTCGCTCACCCAGTAACCGCCGGCGCGGCCGCCACTCTCGAGCACGCTGACCGGGACCCCGGGGACTGCCGCCCCTGTGTCCTGATCCACGATCCGGAACGTCCAAGAGTCCTGCCAGGCGGTCATAGGTCTAGGATCACGGCAATTTGAGGGCCAGATCACATAATGCGTGGTTTCTCAGCGAGTTACGTTAGTTGACGCCCTCTCAGGTGGCTGTGACGAGAGTCTCAATGAGCACGAGCCGTGGGGTTGTGCGACCCTTCAGCCATGCAGCCTCGCGTCACACGCTCCAGGCTCCACCTTGCCTTCGAAATCGGCGTCATCCTCAAGGGGCTGAACGGCCTCCTCGAGCTGATCGGTGGGATCCTGCTGCTCGCGTTTCCGCCCAGCGCGATCCAACGATTCGTCGTCGGACTCACACACAACGAGCTCAGCAGAGATCCCAACGACTTCATCGCCACGCACCTGCGCGCCGCGGCGCAGCACCTCTCGGTCCACGCCCAAACCTTTGCGGCGATCTATCTGCTGGCGCATGGCGTCATCAAGGGGGTGCTGGTCTACGCGCTGCTCAAGGACAAGCTGTGGGCGTTCCCGATCGCCATCGCCATCTTCGCCGCGTTCAGCGTCTATCAGATCTATCGCTATTTCGTCGAACCTTCGGGATGGCTGATTGTGCTAACGGTGCTGGACGTGATCGTGATTGGATTGACGTGGTTCGAATGGTGGCGGGTGAAGCGCGAACTCGCGTCAGGACGACTCTAACCGCAGCAGTTGCACCGCATACGCGCGCCACGGCCGCCACTGCTCCGCAAGCGCGAGTAACCTCTTCGCGCTGTCCACCCCCGCAGCGCGCTGCAGTCCGCGATCAGTCGCGTCAAACGCGTCGGGCCGCGCGCCCTCAAGACCTTCGAACGCCCCCGGAACCCGCACGCCCGGCCACCGCGCCACGAGATCCCCCAGGCCTCCCGCGCTGAGGTGCGCGTCGATCAACGCAGGCTCAGCGTCGAGATCAAACACGCGTCGCAAACCGGCAATCAAGGGCATCAGCACGGGCAGCAGTGACTCCGAGACTGTGGCGACGAGGTGAGCGTCGGCCGCACGATTCTCGACGGCGACCACACCACTGTGCCCATCGATCGAGACGGTCGCTTCGCGGGGTAAGGCATGAGCCAGCGCATCCCATGCGAGGGGCGCACGATACGCGAGCGTCAGTCGCAGCGATCCATCTTCGTACGCGGTCGTCTTGCGACCGCGTCGTAACGCACTAGGCGGCATGCGATATTGCGCGCGAAACACGGTGTTGAACCGGCGCAGACTCTGGAAGCCACTTGCGTACGCGACCCGCGTCATGGGCAAATCGGTATCGACGATCAGCCGCTTGGCGAGAAGGAGCCGCTGACCTCGCGCTCGAGCGCGCGCCGCAGATGTCGCTCACTCACGCCGAGCTCACTCGCCAGGTCGGCAACGCTGTGGCCGTTCAGCGCCCCGGCCGCGATGCGCTCCGACGCGACCTGCGCGAGTCGAGAGACCGCGGCGAGCGCCGTCGCCCCGCGCCCCGGCGCCAGCTCCGGCCTACACCGCATGCACGGCCGGAATCCCGCCCGCTCGGCGGCCGCCGCCGTATCGAAGAAGCGGCGGTGCCGATCGTGCGCCAGCCGCGACGGGCAGCACGGCCGGCAATAGACATGCGTCGTTGTGATCCCGACGAAAAACACGCCGTCGAATCGCTGATCCCGCGCGTCTACAGCGAGCTGATAGGCCTCGCGTTGCTGGGATTCCGGTCTGGTAGCGGATACCATGATTCAAAAGTGCCTCGGTTTACCGTGCCTTAAAAGGCCGGCTCGGCTACTACGGGCGTCTTTAAAGACGCGTGATTTGGCCGAGCCGGCGCTTCAGCGCACGGGTGTCGCGATGAATGGCACCTGCGTATTCGTCCCGTGCAGCACGGCCCGCCCTACGATCACGCCGTCCTCGTTGATGTGTTGCGCGACGATGAGGAGATCGGGAAACCCCGAACCTACCAGCCCGTTGAGATCCTGCATGACGCCGTTCTCCCACAGGAACGCGCGATTGATCGCCCCGCTCGACACGCCGACGACCTGGTGGCTGGAATTGACGCCGAGGGCCTGGCTGTTGTCGTCGCCGGGCAGGGTGCGGAGGTCCTGGATTCCCGTCGCTTTCGTCCAGAGAAACGCGTGTGGGTTGAAGTCGATGCCGACGACGCCGCGGGGATTGGAGAATCCCACGACGTCACCCGCGTCATCGATGTCCATCGGTGTGTGCCACGCGTCGCCGCCCAAGTCGCCGATGTTCGTCGGGACGCCCTTCTCCCACAGAACCGAATGGCGCGCGCTTAGCTGACCGACTGCGATGTCGCAGTCGCCGGAAATGCCGACCACCTGACCTTGATTGTTGATCCCGGTCGCGGCGGACGTCGAATCGCCCGGCAGTGGCCGCAGCTCACGCTTCGTGCCCATCCTGGTGTCCCAAAGGACGGCGCGGAATTGGAGCTTCTGGGGCGGGTTGCACGTCGGATCGAACACCGGCGTTTCGGCCCACCCCACCACTTGTCCTGAGCTGTTGACGCTGGTCGCGAATCCCTGATTGCCGCCGAGTGTGGGCAGCGGCTTCATCATGCCATCCTGCCACACGAAGCCGACGCAGATGTGGCCGGTGACGCTCGGCAGGAACGCGGTGCAGCTCCACTCTTCGTGCAGGTTGTCGAGCGCGGCCGTTTCGGTGATCCCCGCGACGATGCCGTTGTTGCTGACGCCGGGCCACTGCACGATGCTGTTCGGCCCACCGAGCGTGCCGAGCGTGTCGAGCGATGTGCCGCGCCAGAACGCGGCGACGCGCGTCGCGTTGCCAGGCCGGTTCACGAATCCCGCGATCAAGCCGCTGTTGCTGATGCCACTGGGACGATTGCGCGAGCCGCCGAGCGTAGTGAGGTACGCGATCGTGTAGCGTGCATCGGATGCGGAGATCAGTGCCCCGCGCGAGACACGCGGGTCGAATGAGATACCGCGATCGTGGCTACAGCCGAACGCGGTGGCGACGAGCAGCGCGCACGAAATGTGACGCATGGAATCCTCCGGTATGGGAGTTCGATTTCTTCACCATACCGAAGGAACCATGGGACTGCGCGCCGATTTCGGACGCGGAAATTTGTGGCTAGCCGCGCGCCTTCGGCCGGACGTCGATGTCCGTGATGATGTCACGCGGCCGGCCACGCTTCGCCCAGCCCTTATGCCTGCCGCGATCGCCGCGTTCGCGCTCTTCCTGCAGACCGCGCACGGCGACGCGCTCGCCGCGGGGAGTTGCGAAGATCCGGACGATCTGATCGTCTCCCCGCCGGGCCCAAATGATGCGGTCGCGACCCGAGCGCGTGCGACGAGCACGTCCCGCGTCACGACGACGACGCGATCCACCGGCACGACATACTCGTACTCGGCCGGCTCGGCGTACACGAAGTCCGCACGGGTGTATCCCCCCGATCGGCTCCAGATGTTTAAAGGTTCCGCGTGATTCGCGTCACAGGGCGCCTGGTCGCAGAGTCTATCTGTGCGTCAGAGCGACAATTCGATCGGGAGTTTCGACACCAGTAGGTAAGGTGAGCATCACCCCATCACTCGATACGGTCATCGGCACCGCCGCACCACTCGGCCACATGCGTGCCTTCCATCTTCCCGCTCCCAGCGACGGCAACGCGAGCGTCGGATCAGTCCAGTCGAGCACGTGCACGAACACGGTGTCGCCGCGCTGCGTCGTCGCACCCCAGCTGCGCGGCGTAATCGGGCCGGCGCGCGTCCCGTAGATCGCGCCGCCATTCGTTGCGAGCCACTGCCCGATTTCGCGCAGCCGCTCCTCGGCCTCCGGCGGGATCGTCCCGTCGGGACGCGGGCCGATGTTGAGCAACAGATTCGCGCCCACACCGGCGGCCCGCACGAGATAGTGAATCAGCTCGCGCGTCGATTTGTAGTGGTGGTCGGTCAGATTGAAGCCCCACGAATCGTTCATCGTGAGCGACGTCTCGAGCGGCAAGCCGCCGACGATCCTGGTATTGAAGCCGGCGGTGTTCGCCCCCGGCAGATCCTGCTCGAACGTCTGTACATCCTCGCCCCGTATCGGCGCCTGATGATGGTTCGGTACGATCAGCGCCGCGGGCTGCAGTCTATGAATCAGCGCGTAGGTCTGCGGCAGCCGCCAGTCCGCATTGGGCTTGTCCCACATCCCGTCGAACCAGATGCCGCCGAGTGGCCCGTAGTTCGTGAGCAGCTCGGTGAGCTGGGCGTCGAGGAAGTCGAGGTAGCGATTCCAGTCGCCGCTCTCGGGCCGGCCGGTGTTGTGGCCCGTCGAGCCGCGCGGCCAGTAATCGGGATGATGCCAGTCCAGCTGGGAGTAATAGAAGAAGAGCTTGATCCCCTGGCGCCCGCACTCGTCCGCCAGCTCTCTTAACGGATCGCGGTGAAACGGCGTCCAATCCATCACGTTGTAGCGCGTCGCCTTGGTGGCGAACATTGCGAAGCCGTCGTGGTGCCGCGACGTGATGGTGATGTATCTGACGCCGGCCGCCTTGGCGAGAGAAACCCAGGTACGGGCGTCGAACTTCACGGGATTGAACGTCGACGCGAGCCACTCGTAGTCGGGAACCGAGATGGGGCGGTTCTGCATTACCCACTCACCCTGGGCGAGTTGGCTGTAGACGCCCCAGTGGACGAACATTCCGAACTTGGCGTCGCGATACCAATCGCGAGACGCCAGCCGCTCTGCGGGGATCGAGTCCCGCCCCTGCGCGAGCGCGACGATGACGACGAGGCCGTAGAGGATTGCTTCAAACTGAACTGCCTCGCCGCCATCTTCAAGCGGGACGGGGTATATTGAGATATGCTGCTCGCACTGCTGTTGCTCACTCAGAATCCGGTCACAGTTCGTCTCAACCACGATCAGTTTGACCCCGGCGACCGCGCCCGCGTGTACGTCCAGACCGCGCAGGACGGCTACCTCCTTGTTTTGCACGCCGATGCGGAAGGCCGAATCCGGGTGCTGTTCCCGCTCGATCCCACCGATGACGCCTTCGTCCGCGGCGGGAAAAAGTTCGAGGTGCGCGGCCGCAGCGATCGCGACGCGTTCCAGGTAGAACCGAATGACGGGTCGGGCACCGTGATCGCCGCCGTGTCACCCGACGCCTTCAAATTCGACGACTTCGTCCGCAACGATCATTGGGATTTCCGCGCCCTCGGTAGTCCGTCCGACGCGGTGCGGGACGACCCGCTCGCGCGCATGCTCGACATCGTGCAAAAGATCTCGGGCGACTCCGCGGGCCGGTTCGATTACGACTACGCGACGTACGTCGTCAATTCGCGGGAAATCGCGGCGCGCTACGGGTACGGCTCCGGGTACTATCCCCACTTCGGCTTCTACTACAACCCATTCTTCAATCCATTCTGCGCCGATCCGTTCTACGGTTGGAGCGCAACCTGCTACGCGTTCGGGTATGGGTTTGGGTACGGCGGTTTCGGCTACGGCTCCGGGTTCGGCTTCGGCTTCCCGATCTATCGGCCCTATCGCCCGTATCGGCCCTACATCTTCACCTCGTTACCGGGGCCACGGTTCGCCCAGCCACGGCTCGTGATCCCGGCGAACCGACCGAGCCGCTACATCCCCGTCCAGCCTCGGTCCCGCGGCGATTTGGGTCCGGGCTTCTCGAACCCGGGCCGCGGCGTCGAGCCGCGCACCCGTGACTTGGCCAAGCCCAACGTCGCTCCGCGGCCGAATAATGTCGGCCCATCACGCGCGCAGCCGCGCGTTTCGAGCGGCGGCAGCCGACCGAGCGTGTCGCGCGGCTCCGGTGGGTTCTCCCGTCCCGCGTCGCGGCCATCGTCAGGTGGCAGTCGCGGGGGCGGGGGCGGGGGTCGGCGGCACTAACACCCCTTTAGGGCACGGATAAAACCAAGGCCCGAACATCTGCTGATTAGAGGTTCGGGCCTGATTTGTATCCGCTACTTCACACGTCCTGAAGGACGCTCCCAACGCAGTTAGCTTCTTTACATGGACAGGCTAGCCTATCCGCCCGCGCAGTCGGTTGCAACCACCGTCGAGCAGCACTTCCGCCGCCACATCGAGCGGGCGGGGCTGAAGGCCGAAGTCCCGGACGCCTCCACGATCGAGCGCATCATCAACGCCGCCTTTTGGGCGAGCCTGCGGCGCGAAGAAGGCCGCGAGCCGACGATCTCGCTCGCCTACCTCCCCCCAGAGGCCGGCGGCACCGCGCTGTTCGTCGAGCGGCCGCTGCCCCTCGACCCCGCCAACCTCACCAAACTCTCGCCTGCGGTCGAGCGGCCTGGCATTCACCTGGGCGTGTGGAAGAATGGCGGAGACCTGGTCGTCTGGGGCGCGACGCGGACGATCCCGCCGCTCTGTTTTGTCGTGGAAGTGATAGAGCCCGGCTTGCTCGTGATCAAGCACCGGCGAGCCGAACCCGATGGCAAATTCGCGAACGTCGCGGTGCTCGAGGGCGACGTGATCAAGATCGTCGACGCCGAGGGGACCCTGGCCTCCGAGTGCCCGGACTTCGTCACGACCCTGCTCGGTTTCGATCCCGCGTCCGGCGACTCCGACAGCGTGCTGTTGCCACTCGCGCTCTCGATGCGCGCGCACGGCCACGGCGGCTCATTGCTGGTGGTGCCGCACGGGACGGCGTCGTGGCGCAAATCGATCGTCTCGGTCCCCTACACCGTCGCACCACCATTCTCGAAGCTCGGCGACCTGGTGCGCAACGGCTCGCGCGACGGCGCGTTCAAGGACGCCACGGATGCGATCGGCGGGTTGACCGCCGTGGACGGCGCCGTGGTGCTGAGCGATCGCTGGGATGTGCTCGCTTTCGGCGCGAAGATCGGGCGGACGGAGTCCGGCCCATTCGTGGAGGGCGTGCTGGTGCGCGAGCCGATTCTCGGTCACACGCCGGTCACGGTGCATGCTTCGGAGTTGGGGGGGACGCGACATCTGTCGGCGGCGCAGTTCATCCATGAGCAGCGCGACTCGCTCGCGCTCGTGGCTTCTCAAGACGGCAGGTTTACGGTGTTTGGATGGTCGCAGCGCGCGAAGATGGTGCACGCGTATCGGGTAGAAGCGCTGCTCCTGTAGGCCTCTTTGTCCCCGACCACAGCGAGCGATGGCCGCGGCTCGATGCGGACGATCCCATCTATGACGCATCATCGATCAGGCCATGCGAAGTGGCGCAGCTTGGGGAATTGACCCGTCGATGCAACCGCCACCGCATAGCCATCCGTTGGCGGGGGGACCGAGACGACCCAATGACCGAACACTCGTTCGCCTTCCGGACCGGGATTGGGCGCGAGGGTGAAGACATCGATCGGCTGCGTCAGACCCCGGCCCATCGCCTTCACGATCGCTTCCTTCCGCGTCCAGTAGCTGAAGAATGCCGCATCGATCTCGGCATGCGGCAGAGATCGCAGCCGGGCGTTCTCTTCGGCGGCGAAGAACCGCTCCGCGATATCGAGCGCGACCGGGTAAGGTCGAACATGTTCGATGTCCACACCGAGATCGAACTCGCGCTGGAGGGCGAGCAGCCCCACCTCGTTCGAGCGCGACATGTTGAAACGGACGTCCGGGCCACCGCTCCGCGCCGGCAAGCTCGGCTTGCCCTGCTGGCCGTACCTGAAGGCGAGCTTCTCTGGCCGCTCACCGACGCACGCGCCGAGAATGGTTCGCGTCTGCGCGCGATGCACAACGTAGCGACGGCGATCCCGTGGCTGGCGGAACCGCGACGCCCGATCCGCCTCATCGGTGGAAATCAGTCGCCCCAGCTCGGCAACGCGGGCCTCCGGCAGATCCAGCGCGAAGGAGAAGAGCCAAACCTCACCGTCGGCGACCTTCATTGATCGGCTCTGGTCGACCATCGCCGGCAAAGTTACGGGATTGGGAGGAGGCTGTCAGGTTGCTGGCTGCTTGGGGGGGTCCTACGCGACGCGGGCGATGACCTCCGCGGGTTTCACGAACGAGCTGACAAACGCTGTATACACCGAGTCCGACCACCACCCCCTGCACCTCTCGATCTCCACCATCGCGGCTTCGTGCGCCACAGCGGGCCGGTACGAGCGCTCGGTCGTGAGCGCATCGTACACGTCCACGATGCCGACAATCTGCGCCGCGACCGGGATCTCGTCGCCGCGCAGCCGGTCGGGATATCCCGTGCCGTCATAGCGTTCGTGGTGCCAGCGGATGATGGGCTTCAGGTCCCAGGGGAATTCGACGGCGGCGAGCAGCTCGAGGCCCCAGATCGGGTGCATCTGCACGACCTCGAACTCCTCGCGCGTCAGCGGGCCCGGTTTGTTCAGGATCTCGTGCGGCACCCGGACCTTCCCCAGGTCGTGGAGATAGGCGCCGAGGCGGATCGCCGTCTGGGTCGTTTCATCGAGCACCAGCCCGCGCGCGACGGCGAGGGCGCTCTGCGCGACGCGTTCGCAGTGGCCGAACGTGTAGCTGTCCGCCGATTCGATCGATTGCCCCCACTCGCGCACGACGTCGAAGTAGGTCGTTTCGAGCTCTGCCACCTTGCCGCCGACGTGCACGAGGTCGACGCGCGCGTCGAGCCGGCCGAACAGGCGGTGCGCGGTGTTGAGCAGCGTCAGCGCGTCCTGGTTCCGGCCCATCGCCTGCATCAGGCGCGCGAGCTCGCGCGCCGCTTCCGCTTCGTTCAGCACCGAGCCGGCACTGACGGCCAGCTCGATCGCGGTGCGGAGGCGCGATTCGGCGAGCGCCGGACGGCCGGTTTCGCGGTACACCATCCCGATCATCTTGTACGCTTCGGACTTGTCGGCGCGAGAGTCGAGCTGATCGAAGATCGCGAGCGCCGCTTCGGCCATGCGACGGGCTTCGTCGTAGCGATCGCGCAGGAAGTGCGCCTCGGCGTGGTTCACGAGGCACATCCCCTGGAGATGGGCGTCCCCGGCACGCTCGGCGATTTCGAAGCTCTTGCTGAAGTAGCTGTCGGCCCAGTCGTACTGCCGCAGGTCGGTGTGGACGATGCCGAGATTGACGTACGCCGTCGCGCAGCCGTGCTCGTCGTTCGTGGCGCGGTACGATTCCACCGAGCGCTCATAGTGTGCGACGGCGTCCACAAGCTCGCCTCTGATGTTCGCGAGCACGCCCAGGTTCAGCTCGACACGCGCCCGGAGCTCGCGCGCGTGACCGCCCCGCTCCAACGCTTTGCGGAAGTTATCTCGCGCGTCCTCGACGTCGCCCATGCGCACCGCCAGTCCGCCCAGCGTGTTGAGCGCTTCGGCCGCCAGGACGTCGTTCTTGAGATCGCAGGCGACCCTGTAGCTCCGCTTGCACAGCTCGCGCGCCCGGGCCGACTCGTTGCGGTGATGCATGACCACGGCGAGCCGCCGCAGCGCCTCGGCGAGGATCGGCTTCTCACCGTTCCGCTCCGCGGCGGAGATCGCGCCTTCGTAGCAACGTATGGCTTCAGGGATACAGGCGGCCCGCTCGCGGCTGCGCGCTTCATGCAGCAAATCCGCGGCGCTGCGCCCAGCAACGGGCGCAGGTGCAGCGACTTGAGCAGAACCGGGGACGGCGACCGCGGTCACGACAAGATCACCATGCGATCACATAATCGGAGAAGTGATTGACTTTGCCGGTGACGTATTTGCTGAGCAGGTTGTCGAGCGACAGCAGATACGAGATGATGTTGAGATTTTCATCCGTATACGCGATGCGCTTCGGCAGCAGCTTGCCGAGCAGGCTGCAGTTCGAATAGCTCATCGTGAGGGAGGCGGGTGTGACGAACCGCAGGCCCTCGGGCTGGAACTTGACGGCGTTGACACCCAGGCCGGTGGGCGCCGTCATCGTGATCGTTGTCGGATTCAGCACTGCGCCCGGCGGGATGATGAGCGTATGCGGGCCCGCGCTGATGGTACCGCCCAGGGGCCCGATCGTCTTCGTCGCGGAGGCGTACGGCAGGTTCGAGCACTTGAGCAATCCGGTCGCGCCGAGCAGACCGCCGATCAGACTCGCGTCGGGTGCGGGGACTGCGGGAGCTGATGTCGGATTGCGGTCGGTACAGGCGAGCGCTACGACGAGCAGCAGGACGGGCGCGATGAGGCGACGGGCCTTCATTAGCGATCCTCTAGTGAATGTTCTGAAGGGGACTTTACCGGGGGACAAGATGGGACTATTACGGGGTCACTTCCGTGAGAAAGCTCACATTAATGACTGTTTGGGACCGTTTTGGTGACATCATGGCGACTTGGCTATAGTTGGCGCCGATGCCTGACACCCTCGTAAGTCTCGGCAACGCCCTCGGCCCCAAGTACGAGGTGCGCCGCGTCGTCGGCTCGGGCGGCTTCGCGGAAGTCTATGAGGTGTGGGATAAGGACTTAGAGCGTCGGCTCGCCGTGAAGGTGCTGCGGCCCGACGTCGCCTGGACCGCCGGCATGATCGAGCGTTTCCAGCGCGAAACCCGCGCCGCCGCCCGGCTCGAGCACCCCAACATCCTGCCGATCCATTTCGTGGGCGATGGCGAAGGGCTCGTCTATTACGCGATGCCGTTCGTCGATGGGATGTCGCTCGGCGAGCTGCTGAAGCGCTCGGGTACGCTGCCGCCCGACCGCGCGCTCGCGATCATCATCCCGATTCTCGATGCGCTCGATCACGCGCACAAAGCCGGCCTGATCCATCGCGACATCAAGCCCGACAACATCATGCTCGACACCGCGCGCGGCCGTCCGCTGCTCGTGGACTTCGGGATCGCGCGCCGGCTCGACAGCGAGTCCGGAGCGGGACTAACGCAGACAGGCCTGGTGATCGGCACGCCGCACTACATGAGTCCCGAGCAGGCACTCGGCGACCCGAACCTCGGCCCGCGCTCGGACCTCTACTCCCTGGGCTGCGTGCTCTTTCAGATGGTGACCGGCAGCCCGCCGTTCGACGGCGAGTCGTCGCAGCAGGTCGTCGGCAAGCACATCGCGGACCCGCCGCCCGCGGCCTCGGACGTGAATCCGAAAGTGCCGCGCGAATTGTCCGACGTCATCCTGCGCTGCCTCGAGAAGCAGCCGAGCGATCGCTTCCAATCGGCGGGCGAGGTGATCGCGGCATTAGAGAGCGACAAACAGCCGAGCACGATGCGCTCGAGAGCCTCGGCGGCACAAGCAGCCACGGAGCTCTTGGTGAGTGGCGCGAGAACGAAACCGACGGGCCGACGGGCCGATGGGCGGACGGGCCGTCCGCGACGGGTTGGTTGGGTTGCCCTCGCCATCGCGCTTCCCGTGCTGGCACTTGGTGCCGGGGCGCTGTTCTTCCGGCAGCCGACGCTGGTGTTCGAGAAAGCTCGATCGCGCGCGCCGGCTCGATCTGTCATGGCAGCTCGTCTCGCGGCTCGGCGTATCGCTCGGCGACACGATCGCGATCGCGCGGCCGCGTGGCACTGTGCGGGTGCTGGCGAGCGCGCGTCCGACGCACGGCGCCTACTTCGCGCCGTTCATTACTAATGAAACGGACCGGCCACTCGCGATCACCGTGAACGCAGGACTGGCTGGATCGATGCGCTGCGGCTGCAGCGTGCCGCCGGGCGCCGTGCGGATGGCAATCGGCTACTACCCGCTGTTCGAGAACTCGACGGTGCGCGCGGACGCCGACGGGCGTTCGGCGACGTTCAAGGATTTGGGATCGCAAGTTGATGCCATCCGCGGGACTGTGGGACTGCTCTTCAGGCAGGAGGATCTCCAGACAACACGCTGACACCCCTCTGGGAATCCTTCGCCTTGTGAAAGGCAGTACCACAGCGCAGCCTCCTGACATCCTGACTAGGAGTCGACATGTCGAGCCTCCATCGCCCCCTTCTCGCCGTCGCAGCCGCGGCGCTTCTGTCAGCGTGCGGAGCCGCACCGCCGCCGCCGGCAACCGGTCGCAATGTCGCTGCCCTGGACACCGTCACGAGCGGCATCATGGGCATTCCCGTGACGACGTCGTCCGCCGACGCCCGCAATCATTTTCTTCAGGGTCAGCGCGAGCTCGACCTGGCGCGCAACTTCGAAGCGCTCGATCACTTCAAGCGCGCGGTCGCGGCTGATTCCACTTTCGCGATCGCATATCTGAATGTCGCGAACACCGGCAACTCGCTCGACGAGTTCAAGACCAACCTCGCGCGCGCTGAACAGTTCGCTTCCGGGGCGTCGGACGCCGAGCAATTGGAGATTCAGATCGCGCGCAGGGGGTTCGAGAACGACGTCAGCGGGCAGCTCGCCGCGGCGCAGCAGCTCGTTGCCAAGTATCCCGACAGCCCGCGCGCCCATCTCACCCTCGGGGATATCCAGACGGCATTGAACAGCAATGCCGACGCCCGTGCTTCGTACGAGAAGGCGCTCTCCCTGGCACCGCGGTTCGTCCTCGCCCATATCGCGATCGGCACATCGTACCTGTTCGGTGAGCCCCGCGACTTCAATCAGGCGTTACAGCACTTCCAGGCTGCCGAAGCCCTCGCGCCCAACGAGCCATCCATGCACGACTTCCTGGGCGACGCACAGCGCGCGTTGGACAACCTGTCGCAGGCGCGCGTCGAGTACACGCGCGGCCACGAGCTGAATCCGCGCGATGCCGGGATGCTGCAGCAACGCGGCCACGTCAACTCGTTCGCGGGCGACTATGACGCTGCGCGCGCGGACTACGACTCCGCGATGGCGGTGGGACGCGGGAACGAGCGGGGCTTCTTCGCTCCGTTCCGCGCCTACGTCAGCGTCTACGCCGGCAACGCGCCGGGGGCAATTGTCGAGCTGAACAAGCTGGTCGCGCAGGCGGACGGGATGGGCCTACCGGATCCTGTCACGGTGAAGATCAATGCGCTCTCGAATGTCGCGCTGATCGGGATCGACATACGCGATTTCGCTAACGCCGATGCGGCACTGAAGCAGCGCACGCCGCTCATGATGAAGCAGGCCGAGCAGGTCGGCAGCGCCGGCTTCCGCCGGGCGCAGCAGCAGGGCGTCGCCTACTTCAACGCGTGGCTCGCGGCCCGCAAGGGCGACTACCGGACCGCGCAGCGCGAGACTGCCCGTCTGACGGCGCTCCTCACTCCGGATGCCAATCCGCGCAAGATGGAGCCGGTGCACCAGCTGAAGGGATTCATCGCGTTGTATCAAGGACACAACGCGGAAGCCGCCGAGCACTTCGCGCAGGGGAACCTGCTGGATCCGTACATCAAGTACAACTACGCCATGGCACTGGACGGATCGGGTCAATCTGATAAAGCGAAGCCGATATTCCGCGAGCTCGCGGTCTACAACTTCAATAGCCTGGGCTACGCGCTGATTCGGAAGGAGGCGCAGCAGATGGCGATGTAGGCTCGGCGAAGAAACCGAGCTCTGCCAGCGCTGGACACACCGGGGCCCGCGTAACACGCAGTCGCACCCGCGATGTCGTGATGCGCGGGCCTCTGATCAGCCGGCAGTTGCCGATACTCGTCGCCGTCGCGAATTCCACCCAGTGATTGAGTCTCCATTCATCCAGCGCGACGGACTCGATCCGCTGGCCAAGTGGGAGGTACTCGCGGAGGCGCACGACGTTGAATGAGACCTCCCGCGGCCACTCCAGGGTGAGGCTCGAGGTCCGCGCGTCGTCGTCAGTCGCCCAATAGGTGAGGCGGCTGCCATCCAGGACGTTCCCCGGCACGAACCGCCGATCCCTGCCGCCGCCGCGCGAATTACTCGCGCTGATGCTGGCGCCCGCGGCGAGGTTGGTCGCGAACGTCGCATCGACGATGCTCCGGAATGCGCTCAGCGCGTTGACGTCGTTGTCGTGAATACGGCCGCGCCGGTCGGGCGGCAGATTGAGCAGGAACGACCCGCCGCGCCCGATCGATGAATAGTACAAATCGACCAGCTGCGGGGGCGTCTTGACCTGACCGTCTTCGTGCGTGTGATAAAACCAGCCGGGACGGATCGAGACATCGCATTCGGCCGGCACCCAGTGCGTCCCCGGCCGGTCGCCGCTGTTCAGGCGCGCCGTGTCGGCGTTGCCAGGTGAGAAGTCGTCGCGGTTGGAGGTCGCCCAACAGGTTTCGCCCGCGATGCCGCGCTCGTTACCGACCCAGCGGATGTCCGGGCCCGCGTCGCTGAAGAGCACGGTGTTCTGCTGCAGCTCGCGCACGAGGCGCCACGTGTTCGGCCAGTCGTAGTAGGTCTTGTTGTCGATTTCGCGCCGCTCGTAGGCGCCGCCGTAGTAGCCGTCGCCGCCGTTAGCGCCGTCGAAGAAGATCTCGAAGATCGGCCCGTACTCGGTCAGGAGCTCGCGCAGTTGATTGCGGTAGTAGGTGATGTATTCGGGTCGCCCGTAGTCTTTGTGATTGCGATCCCACGGCGAGAGGTAGACGCCGAACTTCACGTCCTGCCTGGCGCACGCCGCCGAGATCTCCTTGACGACGTCGCCGCGTCCACCGCGCCACGGACTGCTCTTGACCGAGTGCTCGGTGTAGCGCGACGGCCAGAGGCAGAAGCCGTCGTGGTGCTTGCAGGTGAGGATCAGCCCCTTCATTCCACCGCCCTTCGCCGCCCCGACGATCTGGTCGGCGTCGAAGTCGGTGGGGTTGAACAGTGCGGGCGCCTCGTCGCCGTCACCCCACTCGCGGTTGGTAAACGTGTTGACCGTGAAGTGGAGGAAGCCGTAGAACTCGAGCTCGTGCCAGGCTAATTGACGGGGAGCAGGGAGCGGGGAGTAGGGAGCGGGGGGGTCGTCCAGTCGGAGCGGCAACGGCAGTCCCGCGAGCGTGATGCCCGCACCGACTGCCGTCGCAACGAATTCGCGCCGCTCGATCAGACCTGGCTCACTCTGCCTGCTGGTGCGCTTCCACAAACCAGAGCCACTTATCCACGCCGCGCGAGATGTCCGTCAGCATGTCGGCACTGTCGGCGTCTTTCAGCTCTTGCATTTCCTCGATGCCCATGCGCGCCGCCCGGGCAAAGCCCGACAGGGCGTCCGACAGCGCCGCGACGTGCTCCCCGCCGGTCGCCAGCGCGAGCGGATAGTCGACGAGCGCGGAGCGGCCTTCGACCGCGCCGACCGTTCCTTCGGCGACTCCACCGAGCTGGACGATCCGCTCGGCGATCAAATCGACGTACTCCTCGACCGCTTCATAGACCTCGTCGAACAGCTTGTGAAGGCCAATGAACGACGGGCCCTTCACGTTCCAGTGCGCCTGCTTGCATTGCAGCTGCAGATCGATGCATTCGGCGAGGCGCTGGTTGAGGAGTGGAATCACCTCGACGCGGATCGATTCGGGCAGATCGTTCTTGGTCGGGAACAGCCGCGCGGAGTCGCGCTCGCGGCTCACCGGGATCGTCGGCTGTTCGGTGATGCGTGCGGCCGGGGCGCGAGTGCCGCCGCCATTCTTCGAGCGGCGTGCAGCTTTGCGAGTTGTAGTGCTGCTTCGAGCCATGACAAGTCTCCTAGGGAAGCTTTGGAATTGCGACTGCCAGCGAGCGAACCCGGAATGCGATGGCCACCTGCACGGCGCCGGTCACGAGGGCAAACCAGGCGACTAACACGACGACCGTCGCCACTGTCAGTCTGGGATAAGCGAGGGCGAGCACGGCGAGGACGAGACTCAGGACACCACCGACGATGCTCCAGACCGGACTGGTGCCCATCGCCTTGTGGGCCCGCGCCAGCAGGAACTGCACAACAGCCGCGAAGAACATCCACAGCGCCACCGAAATCACGATGTACAGCACGGACAGCAGCGGATTGATGAATGCCCAGACGCCGAACACCGCGCTGATGATTCCCTGAACGAGCAGCACCCACCAGCGATCGAAGATGGAGCGCATGCGAACCGCCGACGCGATAGCGACGATACCATCCACCAGCGCGTACGCGGCGATGAACGCGGTGAGCACGACGACCGTCGCACCCGGCCACATGAGCGCGAGCACGCCGAATACGATCGCAGCAAGGCCACGCAGCAAAAACAGCCACCAGTGATGACGGACGGAGGCTAGTTGATCGGCGAGCATAGGGACCTCACTGTGCGGGTGAGGTGGAACTTGGAGCCGCGTACCGCGCGAGGCTAGTGGACCACAACAGCGAGCTCAGCGCGCGACCTTTGCCACCGTATCCCACGTTCGCGTCGTCTGATCCTTGCCGAAGGTCTTGTGGATCAACGCCATGAACACGGGGCCCTTGGGATTGGGCAGGTACGCGCTGAAGATCTCGCGATCCTTCATCGCCAAAATGCGCGCGCCGTCCAGCTCGACGGGCAACGCGATCTTCGCCTTCGGGCGGCCCCGCAGGAACGTGACGATGCGTTTCGCCTTAGGACTGACCTTGAACCGCTTGTACGGATCGGTGGTAAGAAGCTGGCGCAGGTGCTCGATCGGCCGCACGATCGTGAAGAACGCTTGGCTGAGGTGTTCGTGCATTGCCGCTTCGGCGCGTTGCTCGAGCGCCTGTTCCGATGTGCTACGAGCGTCGAACACCACGTTACCGCTCCCGAGCACTGTTTTCACATCGGTGAATCCTGCCGCCTCGAACGCCGCCCTGAGCGCCGGCATCTTGCAGTTCATCGGCATTACGCCCCGGAGGAAAGCCGCGTAGCGTGGCATGTCGAAATCTAGCCTCCCCATACGACTACTTCGTGTCAGGACGATATTTCGGACTCTTCGGGAGGATGCAATGAAATACCTGTGCCTGGTTTACCAGGAAGAAAAAGAGGAAGTGAACGTCCCGCGCGAGACGATCGCGCAGGCCAAGAAGGACTACTGGGCGTTCGCCGAAGACATCAAGAAAAGCGGCAATTACGTCGGTTCGCACGGCCTGCAGCATACCGACCAGGCGACGACGGTCCGCGTGCGCAACGGCAAGCTCTCCGCCACCGATGGCCCGTTCGCGGAGACCAAAGAGCAGCTCGGCGGCTACTTCCTGATCGAAGCGAAAGATCGGGCCGAGGCGATTCAGATCGCCAGTCGCATCCCGTCGGCCAAGTGGGGGTCAATCGAGGTTCGTCCTGTTTGGGGGGAAAAATGAGATACCTGTGCTTGATCTACGAGAACGAGAAGGCGTGGCAGCAGATGTCGCAGGCCGATATGGAGAAGGGCATGGCCGAGTACAACGCATTTACGGACGCCATCAAGAAGGCCGGCAACTACGTGGGAGGCGAAGCGCTCCAACCGACCAACACCGCCACCTCGGTCCGGGTGCGGAACGGGAAGGTCTCGACCACCGATGGACCGTACGTCGAGACGAAGGAGCAGCTGGGCGGCTACTACCTGATCAAGGCGAAGGACCTGAACGACGCCGTGCAGGTGGCGTCGCGGATCCCGGGCGCCAAGCACGGCACCATCGAGGTCCGTCCGATCATGGAGTTCGACCAACCGTAGACACGATCGAGTCGATCTACCGCGCGGAATCCCGCCGCGTTCTCGCCACGCTGATCCGCCTCCTCGGCGACTTCGATCTCGCCGAGGAGGCGCTTCAGGATGCATTCGCGGCGGCGCTAGAGCGCTGGCCGATAGAGGGCGTGCCGGCCAGCCCGCGATCCTGGCTGATTTCCACGGGACGCTTCCGCGCGATCGACCGGCTGCGCAAAACTCGCCGGGAAGTGCCCGGTGAGCACGACATTCCGGATGAGACTGCCGAGATCGAGAACTACGACGTCGTGGATGACCGCCTGCGCCTGATCTTCACCTGCTGTCACCCTGCTTTGAATCCCGACGCACAAGTCGCCATGACGCTACGCGAAATCTGCGGCCTCACCACCGAGCAAGTGGCGGCGGCCTTCCTCACCACCGCGCCGACCTTAGCGCAGCGGATCGTCCGCGCGAAGACCAAGATTCGCGACGCCCGGATCCCCTACGAGGTGCCCGAGCGCGCGGATCTGCCCGATCGTCTCGCCAGCGTACTGCACGTCGTCTATCTCGTCTTCAATCAGGGCTACTTCACCCGCGCCGATCTCGCGGCCGAGGCGATCCGTCTCGGCCGGCTGCTCGTCGACCTGCTCCCCGAGTCCGAGGCCATCGGATTGCTCGCCCTGATGCTGCTGCACGACGCGCGCCGCGCCACACGCACGACCGCCGCCGGGGGGGGCGAGCTGATCCCGCTCGAGGAACAGGACCGCTCGCAGTGGAACCGGGAGCAGATAAAGGAAGGCGTCGCCCTGGTGCAGCGCGCGTTGACGTCGCGAGGATTTGGGCCATTTACGCTGCAGGCCGCGATTGCGGCGCTGCACGCCGAGGCGCCGAGCTCCCAGGCGACCGATTGGGCGCAGATCGCGGGGCTGTACGACGTCCTGTTCCGAGCCGAGCCATCACCGGTCATCGAGCTGAACCGCGCCGCCGCGATCGCGATGCGTGATGGCCCCGAGTACGGCCTGAAGCTCATCGATGTGATTCTCGGGCGTGGTGAGCTGGAGGACTATCACCTCGCGCACGCCGCGCGGGCGGATCTTTTGCGGCGACTCGGCCGTAAGGCCGACGCTCGATCTGCCTACGCGCGCGCGTTGGAGCTGGCCGTCGAGGAGCCGGAGCGGCGACTGCTCGAGCGACGGCTTCGAGAGCTGCCCGGTCATAGGGCGTCATGATTATGACGTTTCGGGCGGGGTGACTGGCCTCCAGGCGGCCGCGTAGTAGGTTTGGGACATGCGTGGGGTTCTGACCGCATTGCTGCTGCTAGTCGGCGCGGAGCGCGCCGCGGCGCAGTTGTGCGTCGGCAACAGCAACTTCGCGCTCTCTCACTTCCACTCTTCCGTTGATGTCGACATCGACAACCTCGCGCATCTCTACACCGCCGAGTTCAGGTATCGGTATCAGCATTTATTCGCCGGCTTGGAGTACGGACTCAAGTCGTGGGAACTCACAAGCCTCAACGGCAGTTCACGGGCGTTCGCCTTGAGTGTGGGTCTCAGCACTCAGCACGGTAAATCGAGGTTCGATCTCTGCCCCTCCCTATCCTACCGGTCGCTCGCGGGGCCGGAGGAGATCAACGGCTCGGTCTGGAGATTCGACGAGAAATCATACTCGGTGGGCTTGAGCGCGGGCGTCCTGGCGGCACGGACGAGACTCTGGGACATCACGCCTACAGCCAGCCTTACCGTCGCGACGGGCAATCCCAAGCTCACGACTGCGACCGGCGGCAACCTGACGGCGTATCAGGATTTCTGCTGTGGATCGCAGTCGTTCACGTTGCTCAGTCTCGGCGTCGGCTTGGGATTCACCGACGAAATAACGCTGATACCAGCGGTCAGCTGGCCGCTGGGCGACGTGGGACGGACGACATACACCATCGTGGCAACCTTTCGGCTGGGAAAGGGCATCTAGTCTCCATACCAGTTCTTGTCCCACGCGTGGGGCTTGAGCTTCGATAGCATCCCAGCCGACAGCGCGCCCTTCGTCGACACCATCGCGTTCTGACGCACGTGCGCCGGCCGGCGCATTCCCGGAATGACCGTCGAGACCTCCGGTGAAGACAGGCAGAATCGCAGCGCGAGCTCGGGTAATGTCTCCACCTGGGCATCCAACACCTCTGCCAGCGCCTTCCCTCTCCGCTCCGCCTCCGTCTTGCGATCGCCGGCGAAGTACTGGGCGCGCCAGTCGCCCGGAGGAAACACGGTCTTGGCCGTGATCTGACCGGTGAGCGCGCCTTCGTCGAACGGCACGCGCACGATGATGCCGAGCGGCTTTTTCTTGGCGAGGGCGAACAGCGCTTTTTCCGGCGAGCGATCGTAGATGTTGTAGATCACCTGCGCCGTTTCGAAGAGTGGATCGGCGAGGATGCGGAGCGCGGTTTCGGGTGCGTGGTCGTTGATCGAGATCCCCCAGTGCAGGACCTTGCCTTCTTCCTTAAGGCGCACGATCTGCTGGTAGGATGCCTCCCAGTCAGGGTGCGCGAGCCACGCGTCGTTCCACACGTGCAGTTGCTGCACGTGCAACGCTTCCAGGCGGAGATTCTTGAGCGATTGCTCGGTGCTGGCGGCGATGTATTCCGCCGGGAACACATCTGAAAGGTTGTAGCTCGCTTTCCCGGGCCACTGGCGATTCATCGGCGGGACTTTGGTCGCGACGGTCGCGCGGCCGGAGCGGATCTCGTGTTTGAGCTCTTCACCGATGACCCGCTCGGAATGCCCGGCGCCGTACGCCAGGGCGGTATCGAAGAAGGTGATCCCCTGCTCCACCGCTTCGTGCAGCGCCTTACGACCTTCGCTGTCGTCTACGCCGCGCCACATTTCACCGCCGATACCCCAGGTGCCAAAGCCGACCTCGCTGACGCGGTATCCGGTGTTGCCGAGTGATCGCGTTTTCATGGCCGTGCCCCTCCCCCCGTGTCCAAGCCACCGCTGATCACGTCGCGGAGCGGAGTCCGCCGCAGTTCGGCGGCGAACGCCGGGACCGCCTTCGTCATCAAGTCCGAGAAGCGCGCCGTCGCCTCTCCGAG
>Ga0193713_1000109_pt1 | contig 24648 bp, 19 predicted proteins | sample H3a2metaG_FD_143054 | JGI IMG/M metagenome (GOLD analysis project Ga0193713, IMG submission 143054) | Soil microbial communities from a riparian zone of the East river system, Colorado, United States - H3a2 | ecosystem: Environmental > Terrestrial > Soil > Riparian zone | place: USA: East River... | reverse complement strand
CTTTTTTGCGGACCGGCTGGTGTGGTGACGGGCGTCTCGATGCGCGGCAGGTAGATCTTGAAGCTCGCCCCCCGTCCCGGCTCGGAATACACGGAGATGTAGCCGCCGCTCTGTTTCACGATGCCGTACACCGTGGCGAGCCCCAGTCCCGTGCCCTTGCCGACTTCCTTGGTCGTGAAGAACGGCTCGAACAGATGGGCGCGGATGCTGGCGTCCATGCCCGCGCCAGTATCGGTGACCGCGAGCATGGCGTAGGATCCGGCAACCGAGCCGAGATGCGCCTGCGCGAACGTTTCGTCCAAGTCGACGTTGTCCGTTTCGATGGTCAGCTTCCCGCCCTCGGGCATCGCGTCGCGCGCGTTCACCGCCAGGTTCACGATCACCTGCTCGATCTGATTCGGATCGGCGCGGACCCGCCCCAGATCGGGCGCGAGCACCGCCGCGAGCGCGATATGCTCGCCGATGAGGCGTCGCAGCATCTTGTCCATTTCCGCCACGACGACGTTGAGGTCGAGCACTTCGGGTTGCAGCATCTGACGCCGGCTGTAGGCGAGCAGCTGCCGTGTCAGCGACGCGGCCCGTTCGGATGCTTTGCGGATCTCCTCGACGTCGCCGCGTTTGGAATCGCCGGGAGGCAGGTCGCGCAGCAGGAGCTGCGTGTTTCCCAGAATCGCCGTGAGGAGGTTGTTGAAGTCGTGGGCAATACCGCCGGCGAGTTGCCCCACCGCTTCCATCTTCTGCGACTGCCGGAATTGCTCTTCGAGATGTCGCTGTTCGGTGACATCCCGCTGGGTTCCCCACACCCGCACCAGATGCCCGTCTTCGACAAATCCGACGACGTTATTAAGGAAGACGCGCGGCCGTCCCTCACGGTCGTGTTCCCGCGTTTCAGAGTCTGAAACACGGTAGCCGGCCCGCAGAAACGCGCGAATCTGTTCGCGATTGGCGGGATCCGTGACGTTATGCAGGTTCACGAGTGTGGTCCCGACGAGGTCGCGGGCTTCTTCATAGCCGTACATCCGCGCCATCGCGTCGTTGCATTCCGCGATGCGCGCCCCGGCATACAGCCGATCGATCTGCTCTTCCTCCGGCAGGCTGATCGGGACGGGCGGATCGATCTCCAGACGGGAGACGCCCTCCGAGCTTACCGCTCCTCGGCGCGCTTCCGGTCCGTCACATCCATACCGATCGCCAGCCAGCCGCCTCCCGTCAGCGGCGCGTTAGCCCAGATCGTGTCCAGGGTCGTGCCATGCCGGGTGCGGGTTCGGAAGTCGGTCCATTGCCCCACTGGCGCGCCGATCGAATCGCGCAAGCGTTGCCGCTCGCCGGGGTCGGGATAGAGCTCGGCGAAGATGTCGCGCGTGCTCGCGTCGGCGATCTCGTACCCCAGGGTCCGCGTCCACTCGCGATTCCCCCACTGAATGCGACCCTGGTCGTCCAGGAACACGAGCATCACGGGGATGTTGTCCACGATCCGCTGCAGCAGCTCGCTCTGCTCGCGCCAGGCGTCCTCGACGCGCTTGCGCTCGATCGCCATCGCCATTTGTGAGGAGACGAATGTCAGGATGTCGCGCTCGCCTTCTCCATAGCGCACGCCCTGGGAATATGTCTGCGTCACGACGACGCCGATGGTGCGATCCTTGACCTTGAGCGGCACGCCCAACCAGTCGATCGAGGGGGCGCCGATCAATTCCGCTTCGCCGGCAGCGACGAGCTGTTCGTACACCTCGGGTGTGGCGAGCAGCGGCTGTCCGGTGCGCAAGACGTACTCGGTGAGTCCCTTGCGGAGCTTGCGCGGGGGAATGTCGCGTGCGGTGTCGTACTCATCTACGAAATAGGGGAACTCGAGCCGATCGTTCTCCGCATTGTAGAGTGAGACGTAGAAGTTTTTGGCAGGCATGAGCTCGCCTACGATCTCGTGAATCGCGCGCAACAGCTGCAGCAGGTTGTCGGCCGTGTGCGCCGTGTGCGAGATGCGGTACACCGCTTCCTGCACGCATTCGGCGCGGCGCCGCGCCGTGACGTCGCGGAAGCTCCAGACGCGGCCTACCGAGCGGCCGTTCAGCCGGAGCGGAATCGAGTAGCGCTCCAGCACGCGGCCGTCCTTGAAGGTCAGGACGTCGAAGCTGTCGGATTCGGGCTCGGCGTATCGGTCCTGGATCCCATCTACGAACAGCTGCGGATTGACGAGCTGCTCGCGTACATGCGCGATCAGCCGCCCGCGGCCGGCGGCGTCATTGTTGCCGGCGATCAGGCTCGCCGGCAGGTGCCACATTTCCTCGAAGTGGCGGTTGTGCGAGACGATGTTTCCATCGAGGTCGACCACGAGGATGCCGTCGGCGGTGGATTCGAGGGTCGCCTGCAGCACCGAAACCGTCAGGGAATCGGCCACTCTACGGGGTTTCTTCGCCCTTGGCCCGGCCTTGGGCTTTTTCGGAGTGGTCGTTCGGCGTGTCGCCATGGCCGCAATCTATGGGTGCAGGGTCCCGTGACCAGCCTCACGGGTCCAACTGCGTCTCGCACCTAGCTTTCGATCCCTTTCCACGGCACGGAGCAGGGGTGCGACCGAAGCGGTTCCGCTGGCTGGGCGTCGAAGAGTCGAGCCGCGCCGATCAACAGCTGCGCGCGGCGGCGCGCCAGCAGGAGGCGGTTGCGCACCTCGGCCAGCAGGCGCTGGCCGGCGTGGCCAGGATCAATCTGTTCGACACTGCCGCCAAGCTCGTTGCCCGGGGCCTGGACGTCGAGTTCAGCGAGATCCTGGAGTTGAAGCCGGAGCACCGTAGCCTGCTGGTGCGGGCAGGCGAAGGATGGCACGAGGGTTTTGTCAGCAAAACATTGGTGACCGCCGACGCCGCGTCGCTCGCGGGGTACGCCCTGAACGCCGCCGGCCCTGTCGTCATCGCAGACTTCGCCGCCGAAATCCGGTTCAGCGCACCGCCTCATCTCGAGGAGCACGGCATCGTCGGCGGCATCTGTGTCGTCGTGCAGGGCCGCGAGCGTCCCTGGGGTGTGCTGGGCGCGTACAGCGCCCAGTCGCGCGAGTTCAGTGGTCCCGACGTGCTGTTCGTCCAGGCGCTCGCGCACGTGCTTGCCACGGCGCTCGAACGCGCGCGGGTGGAAGAGGCTCTGCGGAAGAGCGAAGAGCACTTCCGCTCCCTGACGGAAAACGCGTCCGACATCGTCACGATTCTTGGCGATGACGGCATTCTCCGCTACGTGAGCCCGTCGGTGCAACGGCTGCTCGGCTACGGCGCCAACGAGCTGCTCGGGCGCAATGCGTTCGAGTTCATGCATCCCGACGATCTCGCGCCAGTTATGGAAGCACTGGCCGACGCGATCCAACAGCCCGGTTCGCCGCAGACTGCGACCTTCCGCTTCAAACACGCCGACGGTACCTGGCGGGTGCTGGAGTCGATCGGTCAGGCGCGACTCGATCAGCCGAATGCGTACAGCGTGATCGTCAACTCCCGCGATGTCACCGAGCGTATCCGGCAGGAGGAGATACTCCAGACCAGCAAGCAGCGCCTCCGGACCGTCGTCGCCGGCGCTCCGGTCATCTTCTTTTCACTCGATCCGAAGGGCGTCTTCACGCTCGCCGAGGGCAAGGGACTGCACTCGCTCGGCGTGCGGCCCGGGATGCTGATGGGGAAATCGTTCTTCGAGCTACTCGGCGACGTGCCACAGGCGGTGGCCGACGTGCGCCGGGCGCTGGCGGGAGAGTCGGTGACCGCGCGGGTCGAGCTCTTCGGGTTCGAGTTCGAGGCCCAGTACTCGCCGGTGCGGGAGCGGGACGGCTCCATCACCGGCGTCGTGGGTGTCGCGACCGACATCACGGAGCGGCGCCGGGCGGAACAGGCACTGCGGCGCGCGGACACCGCCAGCCGCACGCTGGTGCAGCAGGCCCCCTTCGGCATCTTCCGCGCGACACCGCAAGGCGCGTTCCTGTCCGTCAATCCTGCACTCGTCGAGATGCTGGCGTATGAGACGGAGGCGGAGCTCCTGAGCCGCCATCTCGACCGCGACGTCTTCAAGGAGCCCGCGGCGCGCGCGCGCTACATCGCGCAGATGAACGACGTGGCGGGCGCCGTCGAAACGCAGGCGGTGTGGCGGCGCAAGGACGGCGAGGCGATGACGGTTCGTCTGTACGGCCGGTCCGTCCGCTATGAGGACGGCCGGGTCGAGTGTCACGAAGTGTTCGCCGAAGACGTGAGTGAGCGCCGCGGCCTGGAAGAGCAACTCCGTCAGGCCCAGAAAATGGAAGCGATCGGCCAGCTGACCGGCGGCATCGCCCACGACTTCAACAACCTGCTGACGATCATCCTGGCCAACGCGGAGCTGCTGTCCCGCGGCCCCGATGAAGCGAGCCTCCGCGACATCATCTCGGCGGCAGTGAGCGGCCGTCTGATGGTGAATCAGCTGCTGGGGTTTGCGCGTCGCTCGACCCTGACACTCGAGCCGGTGCATCTGGGCCACCTGCTGAACGATCTCGCCGCCGTGCTGCGGCGCGTGCTGCCGGCGGACATCGAGCTGCTCGTCTTCGCGGACGAGGACCTGCCCGAGGTAGCGGCGGACGGCCATGCCGTCGAGCAGATCCTCCTGAACCTCGTGAACAACGCGCGGGATGCGATGCCGGACGGAGGCGTGCTGCGGCTCGAAACCAGCTGCACGTGGATCAGCGACGCGCAGCGCGACGTACTCGGCCCCGGATCGGCGTCTGAATACGTCTGTCTCGCCGTCGACGACACCGGCGTAGGAATGGACGAAGCCACGCGGCAACGCGCCTTCGAGCCCTTCTTCACGACGAAGCCGGTCGGCAAGGGCACAGGCCTCGGTTTGGCCACCGTCTACGGACTGGTGAAGCAACACGGCGGCTTCGTGCAGATCGACAGCGCGCCCGGAGCGGGGACGCGGCTGCGGATCTACTTCCCGGTCGCCGAGGAGGCGGCGCGACGGCGGGCGTCAGGGTCGCACGAACAAATGGCCTCGGCGGATCGGGGGGGGCATGAGACGGTGCTCGTGGTGGAAGACCAGGCGCAGCTCCGTCGCGCGACGGTGTACACGCTCGAGCATGCCGGGTACACGGTGCTCTCGGCGGCTGATGGGATCGAGGCGCTGCACCTGCTCCGGCAGCACCCCGCGCCGATCCACATGGTCTTTACCGACCTCGTGATGGGCCGGCTGGGTGGGCGCGGGCTCTTTCAGATCGATCGACGGGAGGGCCGTCAGACAGCCTTCCTCTTTACAAGCGGCTACGCCGGAGCGGGGCGGGGCGAGGACCCGCTCGATCCGACGTTGCCGTTCCTCCCGAAACCGTGGACGAGCGCCGATCTCCTGGCGCGCGTGCGCCAGGTGCTCGACGCCGCGAAGCAGATCTCCTAAAGGTTTAAACCCGTATCGTGCGCGGCTTGCACGAGCCGGTCGATGAGAGAAGAGGCGGGAGGGAGCCAGACGAGCGCGAGCCAGCAAGCGATCGGCGGCTCGCGGAACGGCCGGTAGACGATGCCGTTCGCCTTCTTGCGATAGGGTGCGGCCACGGCGTCGCTCACCAACGTCCACATGTCGCCGGCGGCGATCTGGACGTTCATGGCGGGCGCTTCTCTCGGCCGCTCGAGGCGCCGCTCCGGCACGAGCCCGCGCTCGCGCAGCGCGATCTCGATGATCGGTAAAAAGCCCGGCCAGCGGCGCGGCGCCGAGTTGAGCCAGGTGAGCGCGCGCAGCTCGGCCAAGCGGATGGTCGGCTGCGCGGCCAGGGGGTGACTGCCCGGGAGGAGGACCCCCGTGACGGCTGTATCGATCAGGCGATGCGCCGCGAATCCCGGGACGGGCCATTCAGCGACAAAGATCGAACCTACATCGACGCGGCGCTCGCGCAGCGCGTGGAAGATCTCGCCATCGTGGCTGCTCGCGACCTCCAGCTGGGCGTCGGGATTGGTGTCGCGAAACCGCGCCAGGAGATTCTCGAGGTCGTTGCCGTACACGCTGAGCTCGCCGTGCGCGAAGCGCAGCGCAGAGTCCCGACCTTGGGCGGCGCCGCGAGCCGACGCGACGGCGCGCGATGCGACGTCGAGGGTGTGCCGAGCCTCGACCAGAAATGCGCGGCCGGCCGCAGTTAGACGCACGCCGCGCGGGCCGCGCTCCAGCAGAACGGTGCCGAGCTCGTTCTCGAGGTCGCGAATCTGTTTGGAGAGGGACGGTTGAGCGACCCGGAGGCGGGTGGCCGCCCCACTGAAGCTGCGCTCCTCAGCGACAGCGACGAAGTACCGCAGGTGACGTAATTCCATTGCTCTTTGCTGTTCTTTGATATACAATGATGGACACGCGCATGCAAGCCGACATGGCGGAACTCCTCGACATCCGGGAGGCGGCCGCGTTTCTCCGGGTGAGTGAAACGTCACTGCGTCGCTGGACCAACGCGGGGCAGTTGCCGTGCCTGCGCATCGGCGGGCGGCGCGAGCGGCGGTTCCGGCGGACGGACCTGCTGACGTTCCTGGGCGTCTCGGACCGCGCGTCAGCGTCTCCTCCACACAATCACTTTTGCGAGCTGTACACGAGCGACGTCGGTCGCGTTCGTGGGGCGGCCGCTTTCCTGAGCGAGGGTCTGCAGTCGGATGCGCGCTGCCTCGTCGCCGCCGACAAACAGGTGCAGCGCGCGGTCATCGTGCAGCTCGAGCAGCATCGTCCCGCGATCCGGCGGGACCTGAAAGCCGGGCGTTTGGTGGTCGCGGAGTACCGCACATCGGGGGCGGCGCAGCTCGCGTACTGGCGCGCGCAGATGAACGCGGCCCTCAAGACGGGTGTGTCGCGGGTGTACGTCGTCGGGGACCTGTCCGCGGGGGCGCTCGGCCGGCTGCCCTTCGCGGAAACGCTGGCCTACGAGGTCGAGTACGGCCGATCCATCGCGCAGGCGTTTCCGGTGACCACGCTGTGCCAGTACGACGCCCGCAAGATTTCGGGACTCGACGCCGCCGATCTCCTGCGGTGCCACGACGGACCACTCCATTGAACCTATCGCTCGCAGCGCTAGCTGCGTGAACAACAAAGTATTTGACCGCCCGTAGGAGTATTCGCGAGTTGTAGGGAGTCGCCGACTAGCTGGAATCCGCGGCGGGGGAGGAATTTCAGTCATGGCGCGCATCCTCGTGATCGATGATCAGGATTCCATTCGCCGCGTCGTACGGCGCGCACTCGAGCAGGACGGGCACGAGGTGTTCGACGCGAGTGACGGCGAGCTCGGGATGGAGATCCTGGAGAGCCATTCGTTCGACGTCGTGATCACCGACATCTTCATGCCGGGCCAGGACGGCATCGTTACTCTGCGACAAGTCCGCAAACGATTCCCCGCGGTGAAGGTCATCGTGATCTCGGGTGGGGATTCCACGGGAATAATGGATCTGCGGCAGGATGCGGAGCTGCTCGGCGCGGTGAAGAGCCTACAGAAGCCCTTCAACGCGCGCGAGATCATGGACCTGGTGCGCAGCGTCCTCGGGCCTTAGCTCTTTGGCGCATCGAGTACCTCGCGCACCTTACGCACGAGTCCCTCCGGCGAAAACGGTTTTTGAAGATACGCAACCCCGCCCTCGAGAATGCCGTGGCGCACCACTGAGTCATCCGTGTATCCCGACATGTACAGGACTCGCGTCTCCGGCCGAACGACCAACAGCCGTTCCGCAAGCTCGCGACCGCCCACTCGGGGCATGACGACGTCGGTCACCACCAGATCGATAGTGCCCTGATGGCGTGCCGCGAGGCGCAGCGCATCCTCTCCCTCCGACGCCTCCAGCACTCTGTACCCCTGCCGCTGGAGCACCTGCCTGGCCACGGCCCGGACGGCTGCCGCGTCCTCCACCAGCAACACGGTCTCTGTGCCGCGGGGCAGATCGATGCGAGCCACGGCCGCGGTGGTCGCGACCGCATCGACACGGGGCAGGTAGATCTTGAAGCTCGTGCCGTGCCCGAGCTCGGAGTACACCCAAATGAATCCTCCTGCCTGTGTCACGATGGCGTACACCGTAGCCAGTCCGAGGCCGGTGCCCTTGCCCGGCTGCTTCGTGGTGAAGAACGGCTCGAAGATCTTCGCCTTCGTGGCCTCGTCCATTCCGGTGCCGGTGTCGGTGACGGCGAGCATCACAAATTCCCTGGATCCGTCTGAGCGCTGCTGCCGCTCGGGGTCGTAGTCGACGTTCGTGGTTTCAATCGTGAGTTTGCCGCCGGTGGGCATCGCGTCGCGGGCGTTCACCGCGAGGTTCATCAAGATCTGCTCGATCTGACTCACGTCGGCTTTGACCGCACCCAGCTCGGCCGCCAAGACGGTCGCCAGCTCGACGTCCTCGCCGATGACCCGCTGGAGAATCTTCTTGAGATTGTCGACCACGCTGTTCAGGTCGATCACTTTCGGCTCGAGGACCTGCTGGCGGCTGAACGCGAGCAGCTGACGGGTCAGCGCCGCCGCCCCGTCGGCCGCCTTGCGAACCTGATCCACGTCGTCGCGTCGTGGATCGTCCGGCGGGAGATCCTGGAAGACGAGATCGCTGTAGCTGGTGATCACGGTGAGCAGGTTGTTGAAGTCATGTGCGACGCCACCGGCGAGCCGTCCGATCGCTTCCATCTTTTGTGACTGCGTGAGCTGCTGTTGCAAGCGGCGCTGGTCCGTGGCGTCGCGCACGAATGTCTCGTAGTAGTCGACCTCGCCGGCCGCGTTGCGCACCGCGCGGACGCTGAGCTGCACCTGCAACAGCCGCCCGTCCCTGCGCTTCCAGGTGGCCTCGACGTCGTCATACTGGCGATCGCTGTATGTGTCACGATCGAGCAGACGCTGGCGTTCGTCGGCGTCGGCGTAGACGTCGCGCCCCATGTCGAGCTGCAGGACCTCGTCGGAAGAGTCGTAGCCGAGCATGCGAACGAGGGCGGAATTGACCGACAGAAATTGTCCGGCCGGATTGGAACGATAGATCCCGATGGGAGCGAACTCGACCAGCGTCGCGAAACTCGCTTCGGCGTCGCGCCGCGCGGCGCGCGCCTCGGACTCGCGCAATTCGCGTTCGATCGCCGGGATCAGCCGCTGGAGGTGGCCCTTGGTGACGTAGTCTTTGGCCCCTGCGCGCATGGCAGCGACGGCCGTTTCCTCGGTGATCGTTCCGGAGACGGAGATGAAGGGAAGATCGAGGCCGCGCTCCTGGATGATGCGCAAGGCTGCCATGCCGCTGAACTGCGGCATGCTGTAGTCGCCGATCGCCAAGTCCCACGTCTGACGATCGAGGGCGGCGTTGAGCGTTTCCTCGGTGTCGACGCGCTCGTAGCCGACGTCGTAGCCGGCGCGCTTCAGCTCGCGAACGAGCAGGTGGGCGTCGTTCTCAGAGTCTTCAATCAGCAGGAGCCGGAGAGAGGTGTCCAAGGGGTCATAATATGCAGGGCGAGCTGTGAAAATTCGGCCTACGCACGATGACGAACGTGTGAGGTCAATCACATGTTCGTGCGATTCTCGGGGAATCCCTACAAGCTGCGCATGAACTGGGGAGGGAAGCTCCCGAGGCAGGACTCGAACCTGCGACCCGCCGGTTAACAGCCGGCTGCTCTACCAACTGAGCTACTCGGGAATGAGGCGCGAAATATAGGAACGTGACGTCATGACGCCAAGACGCCTAACGTCATGAGGTCTTGACATTCCCCCAGTCCCGCGCGGCGCAATCAGGGCAGAGTCCATGGCTGAACTCGGCATCGGTCCGCTCGCGGACGAATGATTCCACCGCCTCCCACGCGCCGGCCTCGTTCTTGATACGCTTACAGCTCGCGCAGATCGGCAGGATGCCCTGAAGCGTCCTCACCTCGGTGAGGGCAGTTTGGAGCTCGCGGACCAGCGTGCGCTGATTATCCTCGGCGAGGGTTGCCACCACGAGTGTGTCGTACGCGCGGCGGTGTTGCACGATCATGAAAAAGATGAAGAGTGCGATCAGCAGCATTTCCAGGCTCGTCGCGGGCTGCGGCTTTAGAAGAGGAAGCGCGAGGAGCGTCGGGCCGAACAGCACCAATGCGTAGGACGGGAAGGCCCAGTGATCGGCGACCAGGGTGTTGATCCCGCCGGCGAGCAGTCCGGCGAGCGCCATCAGCAACATCGCGAACACGGCCGGTGGAAGGAATCGTGCGGCGAGCGCCGCGCCGACGCCACACGCAAGTCCGAGGGCGACCATGATGACTCGCGTCAGCCGCACGGCTGACGCCGGATCGATCTCGTCCCGTTGTGCGCGCCCTGCCAGCACCGTCCGCAGCAGGATGGTCGCGAGGATCGCAGCCGCCCAGGCCAACAAGAACGAGCGAGGGAGTCCCCAACCGGCGTGGAGGATGACGATGACCAACAGGACGATATGAGCGGCGGCAGGAACCCAGCGGTCCTCGCTGAGTATCCTCGCCAGCTCCCGGGCAATGGACCGACCCGACTCCGCGCGAACGTCGCGTGTGCTCATGTCATGTCCAGGACTTCGCGCAGCTTGCGAGCAAGCGCTGCGGGTGTGAACGGCTTTTGCAGGAAATTCACTCCGGGCTCGAGCACGCCGTGGCGGACGATCGCCTCGTCCGTATAACCAGAGACATACAGCACGCGCAGCCGCGGGCGCTCCGCCATTATCTGGCGGGCGAGCTGCACGCCGCTCTCCCCCGGCATGACGACATCGGAAATCAGGAGATGAATCTCTCCCGGGTGGGCACGGGCAGCGGCGAGCGCTGCCGCGCTGTCCGAGGCTTCGAGCACCCTGTAGCCGAGTTTGGTGAGCAGCGCGCGGGCGAGCGGGCGCAGCATTGCATCGTCCTCGGCGAGCAGCACGGTCTCGGTGCCGATGGGGGTGCCGGTCGGAGCCGCCGGCTCACGGACCGCCTCGGCGGGCGCTTCCACCCGCGGGAGATACACCTTGAACGTCGTGCCGAGATCGTCGATCGCCGACACGAGTCGCGTCGGACGGCCGTGGAGATCCACGTCATGTGACGTGATCTCCACGTCGATAACGGTCCCGTCCTTCTTCCGATGCCGCCACAGGGTTGGTGCGTGCAAGCCAGGCTGGCCCGCCTGCAGGCGGTCGCGCAGCGCCGACACATCGTCGCTGGGGCGGATCGCCTCGATCGTCATGCCGAGGAATTCCTCGCGCGAGTAGCCGTAGTTGCGGACGGCCGCTTCGTTGACGTCCAGGAATCGCAGGGTTTCGCGGTCGAATAACCAGAGCGGATGGGGATGCCGCGCAAACAGCAGGCGGTAACGCTCTTCGCTGGCGCGACGCTCGCGGCGCACCGCTGCGTCCGCCAACTCACGCTCGATCGCGGGTACCAGTCGCTTGAGGTTGCCCTTGACGACGTAGTCCTGCGCCCCGGCCCGCATCGCCTCGACGGCGACGTCTTCGCCGATCGTTCCGGAGACAAAAATGAAGGGTGTATCCTGATCGGTCGCCCGCAACAGCTTCAGCGCATCGGTGCCGGTGAACTGCGGCATGTTGAAGTCGCTGACGATGATGTCCCACGTCCCGCGATGCACGGCGGCCCGGAATGCGGCCGCGCTGTCCACGCGGGTGAAATCCGGCTCGAACCCCCCGCGTTTCAAGTCATGCAGGATCAGCAGGGCGTCGTCCTCTGAGTCCTCGACGATCAGCAGGCGCAACGGACCGGGCATGTCAGAGACCCCGGGGCGGTGGCGCGGCCCGATTCATGAGCAGCCAGTAGAGACCCAGTTGTTGCGCGGCTTTGGTGAATTCCACGAAATCGACCGGTTTCCGGACGTAGCTGTTCGCGCCCAGCTTGTACCCATCGATCACATCGCGCTCCTCGTCCGACGAAGTCAGGATTACGACCGGTAGGAACTTGGTGCGCTGCTCGGAGCGGATGCGCTGCAGTACTTCCATGCCATTGATCTTCGGGAGTTTGAGGTCGAGCAGCACGACAGCCGGCAGGTCGGTCGGCGCGGGCCGCCCCGTCGTGCCGAAGAGATACTCAATCGCCTGGACGCCGTCCTGGGCAACGACGACGTCGTTCGTGATGTTGTGGCTCTTGAGCGCCCGCATCGTCAACGCGACGTCGTCGGGATTGTCTTCCACGAGCAGGATCTTTCCCGGGTTCACACCAGCCTCCGGCCCGCGCGGCGGGCGATCACAACGTGAAGTAGAATGCGGCGCCCTGATCCACGGCGCCCTCGGCCCATATCCGGCCGCCGTGTCGGTTGATGATGCGACGGACCGTGGCCAGCCCCACGCCCGTGCCCTCGAATTCCGCGGCGGAATGGAGACGCTGGAACACGCCGAACAGCTTATCGGCGTAACGCATGTCAAAGCCGGCGCCATTGTCCTTGATCACGAACACCCGGTCGCCGTTGTCGTCTTTCGCGGTGAATTCCACTCGTGGCTGCGGCTGTTTGCCCGTGTATTTCCAGCCGTTGCGCAGGAGGTTGTCGAGGACGACGCGCAGCAGCCGTGCATCGCCCTGTGCTTCGAGGCCCGGAGTGATTGCGAACTCCACCGCGCGCTCCGGGGTCGCTCGCTGGATATCGAGCACGATCTCCTGGGCGATGCCGCTCAAGTCGACGCGCTCGGTCCGCATTTCCGCCCGGGTCACGCGGGCGAGCTTCAGGAGGTCGTCGATCAGCGTCGCCATCTTCTGGCTGGCCGCACGCACGCGCCGGAGCGCATCTTGCCCGGCGTCGCCCAGCTGCCCCGCGTAGTCCTCCAGCACGACCTGACTGAAGCCGTCGATGCTGCGGAGGGGCGCGCGCAGGTCGTGAGACACCGAGTAGGCGAACGCGTCGAGCTCGGTGTTGGCAGCGAGCAGCTCCGCGGCATTGCGCCGCAACGCCTCGTTCCGATGCTCGAGCTCCTGCGTGCGCTCCGCGACCCGTTGTTCCAATATTTTCGCTTGCTGCTGCAGCTCCTTGCGCTGCTCCTCGAGCCGGCCGAGCATCTGATTGAAGGCGTCGGCCAGCTGTCCCAATTCGTCCTCGCCAAACTTCGGCGCCCGCGCGAAGTAGTCCTGCCGTGTCGCAACCGCCGTCGCCGTGTTGGCGAGCGCGAGGATCGGTTCCGAGATCCGTCCCTGGAGCCCAGCGGCCAGCGCATACGCGGCCAGCATCGCGATCGCGAGAACGATGACGGCGATGATGCCGGACAGCCGGAGCGCGTCGGACACCGCCTTCGTGTCCGACGCGATGTAGAGAGTCCCCAACCGCTGATTCTCTCCCTGCGCCACGGGCGTAAACGCCACCAGACGGCCACCCTCGAAGCGGGAGCCATCCGGCTCAGGCGCTGCAGGGACAAGGTCGGCGGGGGCGGCGGCGGGAAAGGTTGCGAGCACTCGCCCGTTCTGATCATACAGCGCCGCGGCGACCATATGGGGATCGTACTTCAGGGCGGCCAGCAGTTCAGTGGCGTCGGCCTCGTTCGCGAACGCCAGGGCGGCGGTACTGTTGGCGGCAAGAATGCGGGACCGCGTGGCCAGATGATCCTGTATCGTCCGCCGGAGCGTCACGACCTCATAGGTGACGAAGGCTGCCGACGTCAGCGACAATACCAATCCGCTGATGAGGAGAAGAATCGCCGTCAGCTTTCGCTTGATCGGCCAGTCGCGGATCGACATGCTCACCGTCGTGGCGGTCTGACGATTTCGGCGACGCGCAGCAGCTTCGAGCTGATCGTGACGTTGGCGGCTTGCGCCGCCTCGAGGTTGATTCGCAGACGGATGCGGCTCTTGTCCGTGACGAACTGAACCATTCCCCCCTGATTCGCAAACGCATCGCCGTCGCTGACCGTCAAAACGTGCCGGTTCTTGAGCGCCGAGAGAATCTCCGGGACCCGTTCGCTCTCCGACTGGCTGATGAAGAGCACGTTGCATTCCCCGATGTCCGCGAGCTCGCGATAGCGGCGAAGCTGAATGGGTCGCGCGCCGAGACGCTCGCCACGGACCGTTTCGTCGAGGAAGGGGCCGAACGGATCTCTGCCGAGGATGCCGATGAGGAGCGGGCGCTCGGAATCCGCCGCGGGGGGCGCGGGCCAGTCGACGAACTGCACGAAGTTGAACAGAAAGACGGCCTTCACCTGATACTCGGAGGCCCTCTGGCTCTGTACGAGTAGCAGCGCGGATGCGAGGGCGGCTATGCCTTTCAGAAATGCCATTGCGCCATCCCATACACGCCGCGCTCGATCTGCCGCCGGGCGGTGGTCGTACCGAACTCCACATGCCGCTGGTGCAACAGGTTCTGACCCACGACCGAGAAATCCACAGCGGCACTGGGTCGCCAGGTGAGCCGGGCATTCAGTTCGGCATATGCGGGTACCTGTTGCTTGACGATCTCGCCGACAGCTCTGAACCCGGCATCGAGCTCCAGATGCGCGGGTAGATCCAGGGACGAATGCAGGAAGAACTGGCGATCGGGAGCCTGTGATTCCGTCGCGCCTCGACTCGTATCGGTGCTGCCGGGGTTCGGCCAGATGTGGACGCGCAGCTCGGTGTAACCTCCGCCCAGCCGCCAGCGATCCGACACGCGATACTGTGCGGTCAGCTCGGCGCCATACGATTCGCCGTCCTGCCCGTTGCCGATGATGATCGGGGTGGGGTTGGGCGGGTTGACTTGCTCCAGGCTGCGGAGCCCGTGGTAGCGGCTGTAGAACGTGGCGAGGGACAACAGCCACGCGCCCCGCTGATGGCGATATCCCAGCTCATAGGCCAGCTCTTCTTCGGACTGGAAGTTGGGGCCGCCGGCCAGAAAGTAGGGAGGTTGACCCGGCGCGAATAACTCCCGGTCGATGCGCGATGGCGTGCGGACTGCCCGCGAAATCGCGGTCCACAGCGTGCTGGCGGAGTCGATCGTCCAGCTCAAGCGGCCACTCGGCTGGATCTCGAATCCGGTGTAGTCGTTGTGCTCGATCTTCGTGCCGATTGTGACGTGCAGCCGATCGGAGGCGAGCGCGATTTCATCCTGGGCGAACGCGGTGAGCCACTGCCGCACCACGTGAGCCGGCAAGAAGGCGAGGGCCGGCGTATTCGCGACGTGATCGTTGATCAGCCGGTAGCCTGCGCCCCATACCACGTTGTGCCGAGCGCCCAAGACCGCGTGATGTTGCAGATCGACGTCGTAGATATCGAGATCTTCGCCAAATGTGCCCGGAATATTCCGGTGCGTGCGGTCGTAGTACGCCTGGGCGGTGACGTCCGATTTCGCGGAGATCGGATGTGCCCATTTTGCCATGAGATTGCCACCGCCGACGGCGATGTGGCCGGGGGGCGCCTGGGCGATTCGGCCATCGTACCAATCGCCCTGTAGACTGAGACGGTTGCCGGCCGAAGCATCCCAGTCGAGACGAAAGCCTCCCTGTCCCATGTGCCAAGCATCGGGAGCTTCCTGTCCATTGGGGCGCAGGGTGGGAGCGCGACTGAAGGCCTTGCCGTAGATCCGATAGTTGGCCTTACGCCCGAGTCCGCCGCCATAACGGGCGGATCCGAGGCCGCTTAGCTCGGTGCCGCCGCCGGCGCTGACCAAGAGACCCCGGGTATCTTTCGCATCCTTCGTGATGACGTTGATCACGCCGTTGACTGCGTTGGCGCCCCACAAGGTCGCGCCCGGTCCGCTGATCATCTCGATCCGGTCGACATCCGCGAGCAGGACGTCTTGCACGTCCCAGAACACACCCGAGAACAGGGGCGTGTAAGCCGTCCGGCCATCGATGAGCACCAGGAGTTTGTTGGCGGTCGTGCTGTTGAACCCGCGGGCGCTGATGGCCCATTGACGCGCATCGACCTGCGCCACCTGCAGATTCGAGGCGAGGCGTAGCGCTTCCGGCAGGCTCGTAGCCCCGGATTGGCGAATGTCGTCTTGCGTGATGACCTGGATAGCCGACGGCGCTGCGGACAACCGCTCCGGACGGCGGGAGACGGACATCACCTCGACGTTCATCAATTGATCGAGGGTGAGGTGCTTGAGAGTCTCCACCGAATCGCGTTGCTGAGCACGGGCGGGGCGTGCCGAGAGGGCAAATACGACTATGAGGAAGGTGCGTGCGCGGTTCATGCATGTCCTTCCAATTGGACGCTGGCGAGTCCCTAAGACGTGCCCCCACGATAAGGAACGCCCGAGGTGAGGACACGTCAGCCATTGCCTCAAGGTCGTATCAGTCTTCGCCTACATTCCGCTCAGGCCAGCTGCCTCCGCGCGGGATTCGCCGACAACCGCCAAAACCATCCCGCCGAGAATCAAGCCGGCCCCGAGTCCCTGACTGAGCGAAAACTGCTCTCCCCAGAATAGCCACGACGTCAGCGCTGCGAACACCGGCTCGAGGCAGAAGAGCAGGGATGCGCGGGCCGAGGACATCTCGCGCTGCGCGCGCATCTGCCACACCAGCGCCACCGCGGTCGACATGACGCCGAGGAAGAGCAGCGCCGCACCGAGCCCGAGCGACCATTCGAATCGGAGCTGCTCGACCAGGAGCGCCGCAATCAACGTCGCGATCGCGGTACCGGGGAGCTGCAACCACACCATGCGCTCGGCCTGAAAACGCTTGGAGAACTCCGACACCGCGACGATGTGCCCCCCAAAGACCACCGCGGTCACGAGCGTCCAGAGGTCGCCGCGATTCAGACCGCCGGCGTCGGGCGCGGTGAGGAAGTAGAGGCCCAGGGTCGCCACGATCAATGCGACGAGGAGTTGCCACGCCAGCCGATGGCGCATGATGACCAGCGCGATCATCGGGGCGAGCACTGACGACATCGCCACGATGAACGCGGAACGGGCCGGCGTCGTGTACTGGAGCCCGTAGGCCTGTGCCGCGAAACCGGACGCCAGCAGCAGCGTCAGCAGCGCGCCGGCGCGCAACTCCGCGCGCGAAAACCGCACGCGCAGATTGGCGAGCGGCGCGAGCACGACGGTGGCAATCGAGAAGCGGACTGCCAGGAACAGCAGCGGCGAGGCGGCGGTGAGCGCGTCCTTGACGATCACGAAGCTCACGCCCCACACGGCGGCGGCAGTGATCAACAACAGATCGGCGCGACGCTTGGTCACGCCAGGTCTCGCAGGTACCTTCCCGTGGCCGACTCGGCGATCTGCGCGACATCCTCAGGCGTACCCGCGGCGACAATGCGCCCCCCCTGATCCCCAGCGCCTGGGCCCAAATCAATCACCCAATCCGCACGCTTGATAACGTCGAGATTGTGCTCGATGACGACCACGGTGTGCCCGGCATCCACCAGCCGGTCGAGCACGCGACACAGCACGCGCACGTCGTCGAGGTGCAGCCCCGTCGTCGGCTCGTCGAGGATGTAGAGCCGCCGAGCGCCCTTCGTCCGCGCCAGCTCCCGGGCAATTTTGAGGCGCTGCGCCTCGCCGCCCGACAACGTCGTGGCGGGCTGGCCGAGTCGCAAGTATCCGAGCCCCACCTGCTGGAGATACCAGAGCGCGCGCGCGAGGCGGGGATGGCGGTGCAGTCGCTGGATCGCCTGGTCCACGGTCCACTCGAGCGCCCGCGCGATGTTGGCACCTTGCAGTTTGACGTCGAGGACTTCGCGCTTGAAGCGCGAGCCGCCGCACACTTCGCACGGTACGAACACATTGGCGAGGAACACCATCTCGATGAGCACGTGCCCGGCGCCTTCACAGGCTTCGCAGCGACCGCCCGCGACGTTGAACGAGAAGGTGCTGGGCCCGTAGCCGCGTGCGCGTGCCAGCGGCTCGTTCGCGAACAGCGCACGCAGCTCGTCGAAGGCCTTCACGTACGTCACCGGATTGGAGCGCGGCGTGCGCCCGATGGGGGCCTGATCGATGAGGACGACGTCCTGGAGATACTCCCAGCCCTTGATCGCCATGACGTCGCCGACCGGCTCACCGAGATGTTGCTTGGCGGTGTGCTCGCCGCGCAGCCGTCCCTCGAGCTGCCGGTACACCACGTCATGCACGAGCGTGGATTTCCCGGAGCCGGACACTCCGGTCACCGCCGTCAGCGTACCCAGCGGGATCCGCACGTCGATGCCCTTGAGGTTGTGGAGCCGCGCACCTTTGACGTCGAGCCAGCGAACCGCGGGCCGGCGTGCCGACGGGACACCGATGCGTTTTTCGCCGGACAGGTACTGGCCGGTGAGGGTGCCCGCCTCGCGCACCGCTGCCGCCGGTCCTTGATAGACGACCTGCCCACCCGCCTCGCCACTCGCGGGCCCGAGCTCGACCATCCAACTCGCGGCGCGCATCGCCGCCGGGTCGTGCTCGACCACCACCACGGTGTTGCCCGCGTCGGATAGGTGCTTGAGCAGTTTCAAGAGCCGGTCCACATCCGCTGGATGCAGGCCGATGGATGGCTCGTCCAGCACGTACAGGGTGTCCACCAGGTGCGATCCCAGCGCGTTCGACAGCGCGATACGCTGTGCCTCGCCCCCTGACAGCGTGCGGGTCTGGCGATCAAGCGTGAGATATCCCAGACCGACGTCATTCACAAAGCCGACACGCGCGCGCAACTCGCCGAGGATGTGGTCCGCAACGGCCTGTTGGAACGAAGGCAATCTGAGTTGATCCAGCCAAGCCGCGAGATCAGTGGCCGTCAGCGCTGCCACTTCCGCGATGGTCTTGCCGGCCACGCGCACCGCGAGCGATTCTGGCTTGAGCCGCGCGCCGCCACACCCCGGGCACGTCTTGGCGAGCTGGTACTGCCGCAGGAACACCCGGATGTACTGCTTGTAGCGTTTTTCCTCGAGCCGCTCGAGGAAGGGAAAGATCCCGAGGTAGCGGCCTTCCTTGTTGCGGAGCAGGAAGTGACGCTCCCGCGCCGGAATATCCTTCCAGCTCACATCCAAGCCAATGCCACGGGCACGGGCGGTCTCGCGCAGCAGGCGCCGACGTCCTTCGTAGCGGGGCTTGGTCCACGGATCGAGCGCGCCATCGGCGAGCGAGCGCAACGGATCCGGCACGATCAGCGACTCGTCGTACTCCAGCACCGCACCGAAGCCATTGCACCCGGGACACGCGCCGCGCGGATTATTGAAGGAAAAGAGCGTGGGCGTCAGGGCGGGGGCCGCACAGCCGCACGCGGAGCAGGCCGGATGCTCGGAAAAACGTCGCCGGTCGCCGTTGCTGAGGGCCAGCGCGACGCCTTCGCCTTCGCTGAACGCGGTGGCGATGGCGTCGGCAAGACGGCCACGGTTCGTTTCGACGGCATCGATCCGGTCGACGATGATCAGCACTTCCTTACCCGCTCGCACACGCTGCTCAGCCCCCTCGTCATCGAGCCGAAGGAGCTGGCCATCGACCTGCGCGCGAACGAATCCAGCCGCACGGAGTTGTGCGGCGACCTCGACGTCGGGACGGTTGGCCGATGTGGGTAAGGGGAAAGACACGAGAATCGGCAATTCCGCATTCCGCATTCCGAAATCCGCAATTACGGAATCCACCACCTCCTGCACCGTATCCCGTTTCACGTCCCGGCCACATTGCAGGCACGTCTGCGTCCCGGCACGGGCCCACAACAGCCGCAGGAAATCATTGATTTCGGTGGCGGTCCCGACGGTCGAACGGCTCGAGGTCGTAGGGTTCTTCTGTTCGATCGCGACGGCTGGTGAGAGGCCCTCCATCGAATCGACGAGCGGCTTCGGCATCCGCTCGAGGAACTGCTTGGCATACGTCGACAGCGATTCGATATAGCGGCGCTGTCCCTCGGCGTAGAGCGTGTCGAACGCGAGCGAGCTTTTCCCCGAGCCCGATGGGCCCGTGATGACGGAGAGCGCCCGGCGCGGGAACTCGACCGTGATGCCCTTCAGATTATGCTGGCGTACGTTGCGGAGAACGACGCGCTCGGGGGGATGGCGCATAACCCCCAAAAATAACAGCTTTGGCCGTCAGATGGCCCTCGCCCTGACCCCGCGGCTGCTTCGTCGTGGCCTCGAGTTGTTCGCCGCCATCTCCCTCGGTGGAGTCGCTCTTCTCGTTGCGTACTACCTGATTCGCTTCGGCGATCGGGTGGACGTCTTCCTTACGCCGTTCCTGAGCCTGCACTGGGGATGGATGGCGGTCGGCCTGGTCCTGGCCTCGATGGACTGGTTCGGTGGTGGGCTGCGGCTCTGGGTGGTCACCCGTCACGTGTATCCGGGCGTCCGGCTGCGGGACATGGTTCTCGCCGGCGGGTTCGGGGCGTGGGGCGCGTATCTCACGCCCTTTCAGTCTGGCTCCGCCCCCATGTCGATGTGGGTCATGAAGCGCGCCGGCGTGCCAGTGCCCGTGGCCCTCAGCTCGATTTTCGTCACTTTCATCGCGACGGTCGGCTTCTTTGCGATCGCCGGGCCTCTCGCCGTAGTGCTCGGCGCCGGCAAATCACTCTCTCAACATGGCCTTATCCTCGGCATCACCCTCTACGGTCTCTTCAAGACCAGCCTCACGATCTTTGGGTTCCTCGGACTGCTGATGCTGACGGCTATAGTATTTCCTAGCGTCGTGAAGCGGGTCATACAGCGTCTGGCGCAGCGCATCGCCCGTCGGAGCCCGAAGGCCGCCGAGCGCATGGAGAAACTGTTGGTCGGCGTCGATCGCGCACACGAGTGTATGATCGCGTTCGGATCGCCGAAGGGCCTGTTCACGCTGCTCCTGGCCATCGTGATCTCGGCGCCGTCACACGCCAACAAGCTGCTGGCCGGATATGTAACGATGCGGATACTGGGCATCCCGGCCGACTTCACCGACATTCTCCTGTTGCAGACCCTGATTTCCTTCCTTCTATATTTCGCGCCCACACCCGGAGGGTCCGGCCTCGCCGAGCTGACCTCGGCCGCGGTGATGTCGATCTACGTTCCGCGCGAGTTGACGCCGAGCTACACGCTGATCTGGCGGTTCATCAACAGCTACGCGACGGTCATCGTCGGCTCGCTGATATTCTGGTACTGGCTGCGGAGCGGGCTGATCGGGCGTGAAGAAGACGTCGGCGTCACGTAACTTCTGGTTCCTTGCCCGGTTACACACCCGGGCGTAACTTCACGGCCTGGCCACAGATACGGGAGTGCGCGTGCATGGCGTTGCTTGAAATGGGCGGGCGGAGATTCACACTCCCGCAAGGGGAAGTGTTGCTCGGCGCGGATCCCAGTTGCGCCATCCCGCTCGCCATTCCAGGTGTTCTTCCCAAACACGCGAAGCTGAAATCTCTGCCAGATGGGCAAGTCGTCATCACCAAGGCAGTTCCAGAAGCCGACGTCCTCATCAACGGCGTGCGCCTGGGTGCCGAACCGACCCCCCTGCTGCATGGCGACAAGGTGGAGGTCGGAGGGCAGGAGCTGACCTTCGTCGATGAGCGGCGTAGCGGCAGCACCCAGTACGTGCAGGCGATGAGCGTTCCGCAGGCGATGGAGCGGGCGAAAGCCGAGGCCAAGGGCGGGAAGGTCACGGTGAACACCGGTGGACGCGTCGTCTCGCTGACGGATGGCCGGGAGTACGCGATCGCCGGGGCGTCGCTGGTTTTCGGCCGGGACGCCTCCTGTGACGTCGTTGTCTCCGGGAAGGACGTCTCGCGTCGCCACGCCGAAATCATGCAGACGCCCAAAGGCTATCTCATCGTCGATTCCAGCACGAATGGCACGTCGGTCAACGATGTGCGGGTGGAGGGACAGCGGCTGCTGGCTCGCGCCGACGTGATCACGATCGGCGAAGAAAAGTTTCGGTTCTACGCCGACACGGCCCCCCCCCCGCCCCCTCCACCTCCTGAAAACCCTCGGCCGGGGCCGGCCGCTAACGCCCCCTCGGCCGCCCCCCCCGCACCCGCGAAGGGCGAGAGGCTCAGGGAGACCGTGCATGGCGTCTCGGCGCCCCGGCCGACCGGTGCTTCCCTGGCGAGCTTCCTGGTACGTGGGGGTGCGCTGAAGGGACAGCGGCTCGCCGTCAAGACTCCCGTCGTCAACATCGGGCGAGCCGACTACAACGACCTTGTGTTGCCCGACGAATCGGTCTCCACGACCCATGCGAAGCTGCAACGTCGCGAAGGCGTATGGGTATTGGTGGACCTCGATTCCACGAACGGGACGTTCATCGACGGGGACCAGATCAAGGGGGAGGCTCCGCTGGCACCGGGGGCTACGGTTCGATTCGGGGATGTCTCGCTCGTCTTCGAGCCGACGGATGATGGGGTCGATGTCGCCAAGGGGGGCGGGACCCGTGTGATGGAGCAGATGGTGATGAGTGCTCCCCCCCCCCCTCGGCCGGCACCTGCGACGAAGCCTGCGCCGGCTATCCCGGCCGCTCCCCCAAAGTCTAAACCCGCGGCGCCGAAACCCGCCGCGGCCAAGCCGGCGCCGACAAAGCGCCCTCCGGCCACGCAGCAGAAGAAGGGCAAAGGCTGTGGAGGCAGCGCCGCTGTGCTCCTGCTCGGGATCGTCGGACTGGCGTACTGGCTGTTTATCTAGGGATCACGTGCACATCACATCCGCGGGCCGCACCGACGTGGGCGTTATCCGGTCGGGGAATGAGGACAGTTTTCGAATGATTCCCGACCGGGGGATTTTTGTCGTCGCCGACGGCATGGGAGGGCATGCCGCGGGCGAAGTCGCCAGCGAGATGGCGGTGCGGATTGTCGCCGATGAGATCCATTCGGTCCGCGGTCTCACCGATGCGCAGGTCACGGAGCGGATGCGCGCCGCGATCCGGACGGCGAACGGCGCGATCTTTCAGCGCACGCTGACTGAGCACGACAAGCGGGGCATGGGCACGACCGTCACGGTGCTGACGCTGTACGAGAATCGGTTTCTCATCGGCCAGGTGGGCGACAGCCGGGCGTATCTAATGCGTGACGCCCATCTCACCCAGCTGACGAAAGACCATTCCTACGTGCAGGAGCAGGTGGACGCGGGCTATCTGACGCCGGAGCAGGCCCGCACGCATCCCTACAGCAACGTGATTACGCGCTGCGTCGGTGCCAACAGCGATGTCATGCCGGACATCTATGTGGGGGCGGTGAAGCCCGCGGATCTGTTCCTACTGGCGTCGGACGGTCTGACCGGAATGCTGGAGGACTATCAGCTCTCGGAGCTGCTGTCGCCGGATCGCATGCCGCAGGACGAAGTCGATGCGCTGATCGCCGAAGCCAATCGCCACGGTGGCCTCGACAACATCACGGCGATCATCGTGCGGATCGACTCCGTCGATGCTCCGATGCAGGAAAACGTCACGACGCTGCAGACCCCCTCCCGGCCGCGCTGAGCAGGCTGCGGTCGCCGGCGAGCCGTGCGGCGATTTCTTCGCGCGGCACCGTCACCAGCTCGATGATCGCACGGGCCGGAATCTCCGCCGGCTCGAGGACGAAGACGCGCAGGCGCTGCGCGGATCGATGCAGCTCGGCGGCGACGCGCGGTAAGCCGAGGCTTCCCAATCCCGGCAGCGACACGTCGAACATGTCCGGCTTCGCAGGAAAATCGAGAAACAGCTGATCGGGGCGCAGTCCGAGCTCGCGCGCGAGCCGCTCCTCCACGCTCTCGAGCAGATCGGGATCCCGCGACGGCCAGTCGAAGGTCTCGACGGGCAGGTCGGTAGCCGGAAGGTCGAGTGCACGCTTGGCGAGCCGCCGCTCGCGCAGCGCCCGCGCCAGTCCGGTCTGATCGTTGTGCTGCAGCTCATGGCTCAACCCGTCGTCGGTCGCGACCGCGATGTCGTCGGGAGACATGCGCCGGGCCGCGATGGCGCGCCGGACCAGCCGCTTGAACATCGCAGTCGCGCTGCGCACGGCGTGGTGCCAGTACACGTTGCGGTACATCTGATACTTCGCGAACAGCAGCGACTCGAGCGCCGCGAGCCCTTTGGCGTGCAGCGCCACACCCTCCGCCGACACGGTGAGCGATGTGAGCAGCCGGTCGACGTCGATGACGCCGTACGGTACGCCGCACATCGTCGCGTCGCGCGACAAATAGTCGAGTTTGTCGACGTCGATGGGTCCCGACACCAGACCGGCGAGCGGGGACGAGCTCGTCCCCTGAATCAGCTCCAGTAGCCGGTCTGCGGAAACCCCCAGGCGCTCGAGTGCGGTCGCCAACGCACCCGTCCGCAGGTGACGGGCGGCGAGACTTTCGTGCGGGGGGAGGCCCGCCTCTTCGAGCGCGTGGGAGAACGGGTAATGACCGATGTCATGCAACAGCGCCGCGAGCTGGACCTCCAGGTCCTTGGTGACACGACAGGCAAGATGGTACGCACCCAGCGCGTGCTCAAACCGGGTGTGCGTGGCGCCAGGGTACACGAGAAATGCGTGACCGAGCTGCCGGACGTACCGCAGACGCTGAAACGCCGGGGTATCGATGATTGCCAGCGCCTCGGGCTCGAGGCGGATGTTGTTCCACAGCGGGTCGCGAACGACCTCGAATTGACTCAAGTCTTCGGTCCGGCCTCCCGGACACTCACCGGAACGAGCTCGGCGAACTGCTCGAAGTTCTTCCGAAAGAGGGCGGTCAGTTTCTTCGCCTGGTCGTCGTACGCAGCCGGATCCTTCCACGTCGTCCGGGGATCGAGCAGGGCGTCCGGTACGCCGGGCACGTGCTTCGGCACTTCCAATCCGAACACCGGCTCCCGGCGCGTCGCCGCCTTGCCGAGCGCTCCCGCCAGGGCGGCGCGAACCATCGCGCGGGTGCTCTTCAGGTCCACACGATGTCCCACGCCGTAGGGCCCGCCGGTCCAACCCGTGTTCACGAGCCAGAGAT
>Ga0193713_1000107_pt1 | contig 24715 bp, 28 predicted proteins | sample H3a2metaG_FD_143054 | JGI IMG/M metagenome (GOLD analysis project Ga0193713, IMG submission 143054) | Soil microbial communities from a riparian zone of the East river system, Colorado, United States - H3a2 | ecosystem: Environmental > Terrestrial > Soil > Riparian zone | place: USA: East River... | reverse complement strand
GAGGGCGTCGCACGCCGCGTCGATGATGTTCTCCGGCGTATCGAAATCAGGTTCCCCAATCTCGAGATGGATGATGTCGCGCCCCTTAGCCTCCAGCGCCCGCGCCTTAACCAAAACTTCGAAAGCGGTCTCGGTTCCAAGACGCGCCATGCGGTTTGCGAGACGGAGTTCCCGGGCCTGAGTCATGATGGCGAAATCAGCATTATCAATGAGCTTGCGCAACTTGTCTTTTTTTGAAGGTCGCGACGGCTCGGGCGATGAAACCAAGTCTACGCGGCGACTGCAGTCTAAATTTGCGGCTGACACAGCCGCCACTACACTTTGGAGCTTTGAGACGTCGTTGGCCTTTCGTCATTTTCGGTCTCCTTCTTCTTTTGCTCGTCGGTGGGTTGGCTTTGCAGATTGATTGGAGGTGGAAGCGAAAACTTTCGCCGTGGGGCGGGCGTTATTTTTTCCATCGTCTTGAGCTGGCGGTGCCGTCGCTTCGACAGGGAGAAGAAAAATGGCGTGACGATCCGCTGGGTGGAGTCGAAGCCAACGGGACACTCGGCGGCGAAGGCTGCGCGGTGGCTGCTGCGGCGATGGTGTTCAAGTTTTACGGCATTGAGGTCGATCCCCAGCAGTTAAACTGGTTTCTGACGTCCGTTGGCGGATATACCGAGAACGGCTGGCTTTATTGGGACCGCGCGGCGTGGTTCGCGCCTGATCGCGTGCGGCATGTGTATGAAGACCTGGCATCATATCAGCTGATCGATTCGAATCTTTCCCGGGGAAATCCTGTCATCGTGCGAGTGCGATTGCCCGGCGGCATCACGCATTTTGTCGTCATCGCAGGCAAAGATGGGTTCGACTACCTCATTGCCGATCCCGGCGCGGGCTCTGCAAAAGGCCTCTACCCGCTGCGCGATCTGGGCAGCGACATCGAGGCCCTGCGATTTTACGAACCGATCGCGAAAGCGGATTCGCACCTCGCGAATAAAACAGTGAGGGAGAAGGACGGCTGACCAACGGTCAACCTTTGGCAGCCACTCAACGCCAGCCAATTCCATTGGCAATTCCTGCGGGCTTCTGCGACCAAAATCGGGTTACTCCTTTTTGCGCAGGCAAAAAAATCACCTCATTCGCGACCGAGGAGCGCAAAAATCTCCGTCGCTTTTTGCTTTCCTTTCACGGCAACTTCGCCGAGCCGCCGCGTACGATATCGCTCCTTGGCCATAGCCAATGTCGAACTGCTGATAATGATGCGCGTTTCGTACTCCGGTGTTTTGGTTAGCTCTTCCAACCGTGAAGCCAGATTTACCCCATCGCCAAGCACGGTGTAATTGAGCCGCGTCTCCGATCCCATGTTTCCGGCGACGACAATGTCGGTGTTGATACCAATGCCAACGCCAATGATGGGCAATCCGCGCTTACACCATTGCCGATTCAAATTCTCCAATGCCTCCGTCATTTCGAGCGCAGTCTTCATCGCGCGATCGGCGTCGTCAGGATTGCCGACCGGCGCGCCGAACAGCGCCATGAGCGCGTCACCCATGTATTTGTCCACGACGCCGCCGTGGTTCTCGACGATCGCACCCATGCGGGTGAAGTAATGATTCAAAATCCCCAACATCTCTTGTGGCGAAAGCGCTTCGCTCATGCCGGTGAAATTGCGCAGGTCCGAAAAGAGAACGGTTACCTGGCGTTCTTCTCCACCAAGCGTGACCTCTTTACGCAACAGCTCCGCTGCTATGTCCGGAGAGACCACTTTCCCTAACAAATCGCGAACACGATCGCGTTCGGCCAGACCTTCGCTCATCTGATTGAACGAAGCGGCGAGCGAACCGAGTTCATCCCTCTGCTTCAGCTCGACGCGATGCTGATAATTTCCTGCCGCGATTTCGCTCGCGCCTTTGGCGACCCGCAGCACAGGCCTAGAGACGCCGCGCGCGATCCAGGTTCCCATGGCGGCGGACACCGCGAGACCTAGCAGCGCCAGACTCAAATAGGTGTGCTCAAGTCGAAGATACGGTGCGAGCTCCTTGTCGAGCGATCGTTGCAGAAGCGCGATCGGGTTTCCATCCTCCGCCGGCAGCGGCACAGAATAACTCAGGAAGGTTTCGCCAGCGACGCTAAGATCGACAATCTGTTTCGCAGGTGGCGCGCTTCCGCGCAGAATCGACGTCAATGCGGCGTGCTGCTGTTCATCGAAGGTGGTGCCGAAGGAAGTCGGCCCGCTCAAGAACGTGATCTCCAAATCGGTATATGCCTTGATCTCCCGCGCGAAATCATCGTCGATGCGAAATCCGGGACAAAGCCACGCGATTGGATCGGGCGCGAGCAACGGCGTGACCGCCATCGCGTAAAGTTCATTATCGAGAAGGACAAATGCGTGAGTCGATTCGATTGTTTCCGCCTTCTCGATCAATTTTGGAAAAGGAAATGGAACACCGTGCAGTTCTGGCCGGTGCATATCGAAAAGAAGTTCCTTTTCAAGCGAGGCGATCAGGATCACATCTGCTTTCACCCGGCCTTGAAGACTTTCCAATGCCGATAGCGTGGTCGCACGATCCTGGTCCGCGCCGGCGAAAGCTTCGAGAAAGGCGTGATCACGCGAAAGAATCGCTGCAGCGGAGGTGATCTGTTGATTGCGTTGCTCGATCAGCCTCTCGAAAACTTGCGCGCCGGCCCGCAAGCTCGATTCAATCTGCCCAAGTGCATGCTGGCGGTTGGCCTGCCTGACCACGATATAAGTCGCACTTTGAAGCAACGTTAAAAGGGCGAGCAGGAAAAAGAGCAGCCGGCTTCTGAACCTGCGGAATCGAAATTTCAGCGATATCCTCCAGTCGATAACCCAGGCACGCGCCTTGCACGAAAGTCCGGCCTCAGATCCAGAGTGAAGAGCAAGTCCTTGGCTCCATTCGCTGCAAGATCGACATGTTGGGCGAAGTGTTCCGGCGTGCCTTTGAGTGACGGTTGCCAGACCTCGACAATGTACTGTCCCGGCGGCAGATCCTTCAACCGAACGCGGCCTTCTTTGCCCGTAATCTGAAAATGCGGCGTCGCCAGCACTGCCACATAAGCAATCATCCAATCGTGAATGTTGCATCCCAGCGTGACGAATCCTTCCTTGTCGAAAGTGACCGGTTTGGCCGGGACGCCAGCATAAAGCGGCAGCTCGAATTTTTTCGCCAGCGACAACGAATAGACATGATGGCGAATGTTGTCGTTGTTCGGAAACAAGACCGACGTGCCGATCTGAAGCGCGGTTACGTAAGGAATGAACTGTTTGTCTCGCTGATCGATGACCGCTCGCTTTTTCGCAGGTGCGGAGATCGCGGTCCCTGCTTTCGCGTAAACGACTGCGTCGGAAACGAGCGCGCCGTGGCCGTCTTTAACCGTAACGTCGAGTGAACCGGCGTACAGATTGTTGCATAAACTGAAAGCCGCCAGTAGGACGCGCACGCGCAACAGGTTCATTTAATAAGCGAACGCGAGCTTCGCCTCAACCAAATGGTTTTCGTATTGCAGCGGATCGTGTGAAGTCACGGCGTACTCGTAAGCCAGCTGAACTGACAAATATCTCGTCAACGCATATCCGGCAGAAACGGAAACGGCGTTTGTCTGACCTCGAAGTCGATATGCGGTGTAGAGCGGATTAGTGCCGAAAGTTGTGACCGGTCGGCTTTCGGACGTAAGCAGGAGAATGTCGGGTCGCGGCGGGACCGCGTAGGAAATGAAGTTACCTTCGCGATAAGTGTATCCGATCGCGATTTGCAGCGACGAAGTCAGATCGACAATGACACGCGCGTTTGCGGTGTGGCCCTGCTCATCGAAGAAATCGTCGGGCGCCACGAAATTTCCGAATATGTAGGCGGCTTCGAGCGCGATCCGTTCCGAGATTGCGATGCCGCCGCGAAGACGAAGCGATTCGTCCCAGCCGCTGCGCACAGTTTCGTGAAAGCGATCGTAGCCAATTCTTTGCTCGAGCAAAATCCATGGGGCCTGACGACCCAACCCGAATCGGTAACGCAGGCCCGCCGATGCGCCGGCGCCGATCTCATTGAATCCATCGTAGTGATCCCAGACCGCGCTGTGTAAATCAGCAGCGACATTTAGTCGAAGATCGCGCGATAGTTGGAAACCGTTTCCGATCCGAAGATCGGTTTTCCAAGCCAAATCGAATTCCCTATCCGACGCACGATCCGAATTCGAGAGATTACTGTCATAAAAACCGCCCGTCTCCGTATCAAGACGCCATTCTGCTCGCGCGAAATTCAAAGTCATCGCGAGTAGCACGCTCAGAAGTGTCATTCTCGCCGTTTTCATACGTCGATTTGCCTCTGGGAGATCACCGTAGTCCAGCGCGAAGAGTTTCGCGTAGGAGCCGATGAAAGGCGAATCGAACAGCGTGCCACTAATCTAAGGCCGTAACGCGATGTAATCCCAGCGGATTCGGTCTATCGGAAAAACCGGCGCACCACCTCATGCCACGCTCCGATCTCTGCGAACGTCCCGTACCAGCGCGGACCGAGATTAATCCTCAGCAAGCCGAATGCGTATCAATCGTTTCCTCTTTCATGTCGCAGAGGTAGCTCGTCGTTTCCTCTTTCATGTCGCAGAGGTAGCTCGTCTCCGGAGCCTTAAACGTTCAAACAGTGCAATCTCTGCAAGGCAAAGCGTGTGATTCGCGCCCCCAGACGTCAGACACGCAAAAAAAGCGCCCAGACGCCTGCTCGTCTGGGGCGCGAGACCGCCTTGCCTAACCAATTACTCCTCGTCGCCGTGCTCGTCGTCGCGGGGGAAAACTTCGAACAAGTTGTTTTCGCCGTGCTGCTGGGTAAAGAAAAGCCTCGCCCGGTCTGCCCTGAATTCTCTCGTCCCGATCAATCCGTTAATCGTGCTGTCTCCCTCGGACATGTGCACGCCGGTCGGTTCGTTATCCTCTTCCCCTGGGACGCCGGCCACCCGGTCCTGCCCGAGCGCGACGAATCGGGCCACAGTGCTTCTCTCCGGATGCTGTCTGTTCAGTTTGTAAGCCCAAATAGAATCGAGCTTATTCAGCTGATCGTGCAACGTGTCGCCGCGATCTTCTGCCAACAAGACCGTGTCCCTGTCGTCCACAAACGTGATGTTATCGAATGCAGCATGGTCGGCGTCGCCCAGGACTACGAGAGAGATATTTCCAGTTTCGCGGCTTGCGTTGAGATCGCACGGAAGATTCCGCCGAGAGCGCTGCGCGCTGCCAGCTCAGGCTGTATTCCCGCGCGATTATCTGTGTCGCCGGTGACGTCGAAGAAGAATGTCCGAAAATGTGAACCAGGCTGGAACTGTCCATTCTCAGGGCGTTTGAATGGCGTGGCGCCGAGCGTTTTAGCAGCCGCGTTGGCGTCAAACGGCGCCGTGCCGTCGGTAGCAGTATCGTGCAGCGTGATCCAACGAACTGGCCATGACGCGCCGACCGTGTGCAGCCGCAGTTGATTGTCCGAGAGCACGTCTCCTGTAGGGTGCTCCGCAGAGAATGGAACGAACACGACCGGGTTGCCGTTGATTGAAACTTGGAGCGCCTGCAATTTGCCATGGGACAGGTCGTCCGGAGAGGTAGGAACGAATCGGTAAACGAACGAATTCGGATTTCTCCCAAACTCACCAGGAATAGTTCCCTGTGGTACTGTGCTGCCGCCCACGTCTTCGACGATCAGGATGTTACCCCTGTCATCAGGATGGATGCCTTCGTAGCCCCCACGGCCGAGGCTGCCATAGAGCGTTCGCAAACCGGCCCCGCCGCCGGTGTTTGGATCAAAATCGGCGCCCATCTCGATGACACCGCCGATAGCACCGTCTTCCTGGGTAAAAAGCAGGGTGCGACTAAACGGATCCCAGGTCGAACCATCGATGCTGTTGAATCCAGTCAAACCATTCGCGTCGCCTGGTGTCATGAGCGTGATGCGATGATCGGGATGCGCCACATCAAGATTGATTCGCGTGAGATAGGCGCGATTAGTATTTCCGTTAGGCATTTCATGTCCCTGAAAAAGGAAATGCCGGCCATAATCGTAGTCAGGCGTGGGGCCACCCGGTTATGATCCAGAATGAGATAAGTATTTTCATCCGGCTCAGTGCGACTGCCATCGCTTAGGTTCCCGAACCGCGTAATCAGGTCTGAGGGATTCTCGAGCAAATCGATGCCTTCGACGACCAGTCCCGGAGCAAATTCCGGTGAATACACGTTGTCGGCGATCGCGACTGGATTGGCTGCAGGCACGCCGCTTACCCTTTCATTGAACACTCTGACGTTGTCGGCAGCGGCCTTTGAGGCGGCCATGGTAGCAAGGGCCAGAGAGGCGGCTACGAGTGCGCAGGCCTTGGCCTGCAGTGGACTTTTAAAAGTTAATTTCATAGTTTGATTTGGATTGGGTTGGGTTTGTTTTGGTTTTGGATACGGCGAAACTCGCCGCACGCTCCGAACACCTACAGCCCAATTGTGACGAACCGGTTCAGAACATGTAAAACCTGCGTGACTTCGGTGTGACAGAGTTGTTACACGCGCGCAGCGACTGCTGTTTGTCGCCCGCAGCCGGTGTTAAACAAGAAGGCCAGCCTGAATCAGCTACTCGCCGTTTGTCTCAACGCGAAAGGCGATGGGGAATCGACGACCGTTTCTGCAAGGATGCCAAACCACATCAATACTACCGGAAAGACGGAATGTCCCGATAGTGCAATGGGCCGCAACATCGCCGGACAAAAGGCGCTCACCATGCCGCGGGTTTGGGAATTTGCCCATTAACCTTTTGGCGGCCACTCCACACCAGCCAATTCCTTTGGCAATTGCTGCGGATCGACCGGATAGATTCGTGACATATCCAGTTTGCTTTTTGCGCCGGACAGAAATTCAGTTTCTTCCGGACCAGCTACGATGAGCCAGAGCACATCGGCCTCGGTGTCGTTGAACACCTGACGCAACTGATCGGGCCCGACCAGCACGCCGCCGTATTTTGGCACGGTCAACGTCTCGTCCCCTACCCGCATGCGGCCCACGCCTTCCAGAACAAAATAAAACTCCTCCGTGCGGATGTGTTTGTGCAGCGTGTTCGCGCTGTTGGGCGGCAACCGCCAAAGTCTCGCTCCGAGGTTTTCGCTCTTGGTTCGCTCAAGGAAATCCCCGTTTGGGATTTTCATCAAGTTAGACGGACGCCAATGAAGGTCGTTCGGCGTGATCAAGAAGTAACCTTTTATCGATTTCATCGTACTTGATTTACCGTCCCTAATCCTGCTCGCCGAGAGTTTGGACGTACGTTTTGCCGTAAGGATAAAAGAGTTCCTTGCGGCCCTGCTCCCACGCCGTTTTGAGTTCCAGCTTTGTGATATCCCAGTCCGGTCGACATTTTCTGGTAACAGCACGGAGATCCTGGCGGACATCTTCCACGGTGGGTCTGCCGAAGAACCAGTAGCCCATGTAGATCTTGTAAATGACCAAACCGGGCTCCAGCACAATCGTGTGCGGAATCATCGGATTGTGGTCGGGGTCCGTGTATTCGGCGATGTCGAGATCTTTTTGGATTTTACGGGACGGGTCGGAAAGAAAAGGCCAATGGGCGCCGATTCCAGTGCGAAACTCATTCGTCTCGGTGATATTGTCAGTGCTAATCGTAACAAGCCTGCAATAGCCAACCTCGAGTTCACGATGGAGCTGAAGAAGCCCTTCGTGTTGCCGGCGGTCTTTGGGGCAGAAACCTCCGCGGCTGAGGACGAGAACCATTGGATGTCGTCCCTGCAATTGGGAGAGCTTGCGACGTTTTGCAGATTGATCGGGAAGCTCGTAATCGGGGAAAATAGCCCCAGGAACAATATCAGATCGCATGTAAGACCGCCTTTCTTGTTAGAACACGACAACACTCAACGTGAAGAACCAACAAAATCTCGAACCAACGCGGCGATTTCGTGTGCCGCTGTATCCAACGCAAAATGACCGGCGTCGAGAACATGCACCTGGGCGTTCGGCACATCCTTGCGATAGCGTTCCGGCTCTCCGGGGTCAAACGAGAGATCATACTTGCCCCAGATCACCAGCAGGCGCGGCTGTTTCTCGCGCATCCACGCCTGCCACTTAGGATAGGCGTCCACATTGGTGCGATAATCGTAGAACAGATCGCTTTGAATCTGCGCTTGCCCGGGCTGATTGAGAAAATAAAATTCGTCTGTCCATAGATCCGGGTCATAGCGATCGATGTTTGGATCGTTTCCGACATGACGCGTCCGCGTTGTCTGCAACGACAGAAGATTTGTGCGAAGCGCGCTTTCGTTCGCCGCTCGATCTTTCCAGAACTCGCGCCGGGTCTTCCAATTCGCGCCCAGTCCTTCGTTATGTGCGACTGCGTCTTGAACAATGACGGCTTCTATGCGCTCCGGATGCGCAAGTGCCATGCGAAAACCGACAGGGCCGCCGTAATCCTGCATGTAAAGCGTGTAGCGCGAGAGCCAGAGTGCTTCGGTGAAGTGATTCATGATCTCGGCCAAGTGATCGAAAGTGTACGCGAATTTTTTCGGGTCCGGCCAGTCGCTGTGTCCGAAGCCGGGGTAATCCGGAGCGACAAGATGAAATCGATCGGAGAGTTGGGCGAAAAGAGGTTCGAACATCCGGGATGAAGATGGCAATCCGTGGAGTAAGAGAATAGTCGGGGCATCCTTCGGCCCCGCTTCCCGATAAAAAACTGAGAGTCCGTCAACCTCAACCGTACGATAAAAAACGTGCCGGAGGCCTTTCGGGGCGGCGCCTGCTCCTGATTTATTGGTAGCGAACATCTGAGTGATTGCGGCTGCAAAGACAACGAACAGGTCGAGTCCAATTTGCCGCCTGATTTTCACGCTTATCTTTGATTGTTTGTTTTTACAAACTCTCGGCTTCGCCTTTGGTTGTAAGTACAGCTAATCCCGTTTTGAACTTGTTGGTAGTCGTTTGAATCGATCACTGGTTTTATATCGATTACCGGGGTCTCATCGATTGCCTCTATCGGACCAACATGTAGCCGGCTGCGATTCATGCCCAAAACCTTGACGCGGTGAAGCCCTATGGGATTGGGCCGATCTGGTGATCGAGTCGAAAATACTCCCGTGAGCGGTCGCGAGGCGTCGCCCCTCGGATGAACTTCCATTACGTTTCTCCGGGCGCGATCGTTTCTCCGGGCGCGATGTAGCCAGCTGATGATAATGATTTCATCGCCGACTTGCATTCGATGCAAGGCGTTCGTGTAGGAAGGAAGCACTTCGATAAATGCATTGGGCGCTCCCTCGCAACCTTGCCGAGGCGCGTCCTCGCGGCATTTCAAGTCGGAACGAATGAACCCGATTGATTTGATTCCAAAATGTTTGCGTTTCGTCTCGCCTTCTGATTGCTCCTTGTTAGTCATTGAGCAGTTTCAAGCCGTACGCGGTCGGCGAATGCTGGGACAGCGAACGCACTATTGATGATTGGCTCGATGAAGCTAATGCGTGGTCGGACAATCCAGTGGGCGCATTTGATTTTCCGCTGCGCTGGCGTCTGCGCGACTTGTGCGATAGCTACGGGTTTAGCCTTCGCAATCTTACAGACCGCGGAGTGTTAATGTCGGATCGCCCGGCGCAAGCTATCACCTTCGTAGAGAACCACGATGTGGTACGTGACAGTCCAATCATTAACGACAAGCTGCTGGCGTACGCCTTCATCCTCACGCACGAAGGTTATCCGTGCGTCTTCTGGCAGGATTACTTCAACTGGGATCTGGCCCAGCCGAACAATCAAAGCGGCGTCGACGCGCTCATCAAAGTTCATGAACAAAACGCTGCTGGTCCGACACAAGTGCCTTTCGTGAACGACGGTCTCTACGTCATGCAACGCCTAGGCGACGGCGATCAAAACGGACTGATCTTTGTGTTAAACAACCGCGATACCTGGAACGGCACGTGGGTTCAAACAAGGTGGAACACCACGCGGCTCGCTCCGGTTGCGTGGCGCGGCCGCGGTGATTCTGGCGTGCCAGAGGAGAAATGGACTAACGAGTCCGGCTGGATCAATCTCTGGGCGCCGCCACGAGGTTATGCGGTGTACGTGCCGACATGAGGAAGAAAATTGCGTTGCACATAGCGGCTGACACAGCCGCTACAGCAGTTTAACTGGCAAAGTAAGTGCGCTGCCGGGATTCGAAGCTATCGCCGAAGTAACGTTTCCACCATTGATCGGTCTCGTCGAGATGACCGACTTGCACTTCGTCGGCGTCCGGGTGTTGCGTAAGCCAGTCGCGAAAGGCGAAGTGCCTGTAAAGGCGCATGAATTCGCCAAGATAGATATCCGCAACACGCGGATTGCCGCGAATGATGAGCATGTTCTCGTCGTTATCCGTAGTGGACGCTTCGCTGAAGTTTGCCGAACCGGAAACCACCAGCGGATTGGCACCTAAAGGATCGACGAGCATGTATTTCGTATGGAGATATCGCACGTGAACGTTCAAACCTGAGAGCTGCTCCACAAGCCAATGATTGAATGCGCCTTTACCAAAACGCGATCCAATCGCGAACTTGTTCTCTTTCATTTTTCTCAGCTCAATGATTACGGCTTCATTGGCCTCTCTTTGCGCCTTGGTCCTGGTCGGGCCACTCATCGATTCCATCAATGCATAACGCAGTTTGGCGTTTCCGGCACGGTAAGCATCCTGGAAACGCTTGTTCATGCCGAAGGCAAACGTCATGAACAACGCGTCACTCGCGCCCTTGGCTTGCTCTGCATACCAATCCAATGCTTGTAGAGAATCGCGTGGACTGAAAATGGCAGTGATTTGTTTTGCGAGCGGATCGTCCGGAAGTGGAGTTTTGCCAACCAGCACGCCGGCGCCGGCAGACTTCGGCGTGTTTTTCTTCAGCTCATTCCACAGCCATAAATATTCCGCGGCGACATCGTCCCTCTCGCAGACGTGGACAACGTTGCTGTGCCCATAAATTCCCCCGATGCTGAAATTGGTCGAACCAGTAAGCACTGCTTGCGCGACGCCGGCCTTTGTTAACACAATGGTCTTGTTATGTGAAAGTGTCAGGCCCTGCGCATTGCGTGGCTGGCAAATATTCCCCAAGCCGAATTTCTGGATTGCTGCCTCATTAGCGGTCTTTTGTTCGTCGTTCTTCGCGTGGTAAAGAACCTCAACGTCCGCACCGCGGTCCCGCGCACCGCCTAATGCCTTTAGCACGTTCTCATCTGTGAATTCGTAAGCGCCGACTCGCAGTCCCCAGCCTGGACCGACAGCGCGTCTGATGAAATCGGCAATCGATTCGGCTGCTCCACGCGAAAGCCACGTGAACGCCGCCGGTCCTACCTGATCGGGCCGCTTGTCGCCAAATAGCCGCGTGTATTCCTGCGATGCAGCCGCGCCACGATTAAAATGCACATGGTGCGTCCTGCCATACACGCTCTCAGTATGTATTTTCACCGCTACGTTTTCCGATTCCTGCGGACTCGCGGGCGCGCCCCTCAGGGCAAAGACTTCATACGTGTATTCGTGTTCTGGTTTCGCGGAAAAATCCGACCACGTGAAGCCTTGAATAGGATGTTGTCGCGTTGAGTAGAGCATCCCTGGAGGTGGAAATGGCTCTACGCTTTTGAACGTTTTATATCCCGACAGCCAATATTTCTCTCCCTCGGTATGATCTTCTCGTCGCAAGGCAAATCCAAGCAGGCCCCGGCAGTCTTGCTTGGGTAAGTCCATGCCAAGGAGCACCACATGCGTCCCCGCAATCGCCTGGACACTTAAATCTCCTTTTTGCTCCTTGTTTCGCATTGCCTAGCTGACTTCGCACCAATCGGTGTTTTGTCGAATCTTTAGCAAAGTTATTGGCTGTTGAGAAGCATCGTCCGAAAGCGGTGAAGCGATGTGAGCGCCGCTTCACCGTTCCACAAATCTCACACTTTCATTTACACGCTTCACGCGGCCAGTCGCGGGTTTCTTCCAGCGATTCGCCGGTTTCCAAAAGACTCTTGAGACTCGCAAGAATCTGCGGCCAACCGCTCGAGACGGCCTGAATAAATTTCGAGCCCTCTTTCTCGATTTCGTGAATGACGGTGAGCTTTACCGATTTCCCTTCCGGTTCCAGTTGGTAAGTCAGCCGCGAATAACCTTCCGCCTTTAATTCAGGTCTGAATTCGTTGCGCCATTTCAGAACGAGTCGCCGAGGCGGTTCGATTTCGAGAACTTCACCGCTATCGGTGAGCATTCCGTCGGGAGCCACAATCTTCCACGACGAACCCGGCTTCCATTCGGATTCCTGAACTGTATTGCACCAGAACTTTCTGGTGAATTCCGGTTCCGTAAGCGCCTTCCACAATTTCTCGGGCGTCGTGCGAATGTACGTTACATAAACGAATTGGTCTTTTTTCATCATGTTACTTTTTTTTGGTTTTGGTTTGTTCGAGACCTTTTTTCAGATCGCTCAACGCCTGAAGGCGATGGCGTTCGTATTTGCCAATCCAATGCTCGTAGATCTCATGCAAGGGTATTGGATTGAGATAATGCAGCTTCTCGCGCCCGCGCCACACGACGGCGATGAGGTTTGCTTTTTCCAGCAACACCAAATGCTTGGTCACCGCCTGCCGCGTCATGTCGAGGTGTTCGCATAACTCGCTCAACGTCTGCCCGTTCTCCTTGCGCAATTCATCGAGCAATTTTCTGCGACTCGCCGTGGCTAGCGCTTTAAAGACTGCATCCATCCGTTGAGACTATGCAACTAAATGGTTGCATATCAAACGAAGCATTTTCAGGTATTTTCCGTCATGAGCTTTCTGAATCTCGAGCAGTTGCCGTTTGTCGGAATGTCGTATGAATTTGTCGGCGAAAAGCAGGGCGCACCGTTCTCGGCCTACATCGTCAAGGCGAAGCCGGCCATCGTAAAGGCGAAGCCGGCACAAGGCCCGCCGTTACACACGCATCCGTACGTCGAAGTCGCGTTCACGCTCGAAGGCTGTGCCACCATCACGGTCGGCGATGAAACGCTTGAAGTGAAAGCCGGCGGCATCGCCGTCATTCCCGCGAACACACCGCATCGATTCGTTAACTCGGGCAACACAATCCTGTGTCAGATCGACATCCACGCCAGCCCGCGATTTATTCAAACGAATCTCGCCTGATGCAAATCGCTGCTCGGCGGCCGCCTCAGCGGGCGGTGAATCCGCCGTCGATGATCAGACTGTGGCCTGTCACAAAAGACGCCTTACCGGAACATAGCCATAGAACAGCCTCAGCCACTTCCTCGACGCGGCCGAGGCGGCCGATGGGATGGAAAGTAGTAAGATCATCTTTCTTCATATTCATGCCATCGGCAAGGCGGCCGATCATTTCGGTGTCGATCGCAGCCGGATTGACCGCGTTAATACGAATCCCTTGCACGGAATATTCCAACGCAGCGGTTTTCGTAAGACCGACCACGGCGTGTTTCGACGCCGCATAGATCCCAATTCCAGGGAATCCGACCACTCCTGCGACCGACGAGGAGTTCACGATGGCGCCACCACCTTGCTCCAACATCCGGGGAATCTCGTATTTCATCGAGAGCCAGACGCCTTTGACATTAATGTCCATCACAGCGTCGAAGTTGGCTTCGGTCTGATCGACGAGCGGTTTTACATCGCCTTCGATGCCGGCATTGTTGAAGGCCAGATCGAGCCGGCCGTAGGTCTTCATCGTGTAGTCCACCAGCGCCTCAATCTCAGCGGCAACCGAAACGTCCGTCCGCCGAAAACCGCCCGTCCCGCCGGCGTCGCGGATCATCAAGACTATTTCTTCGCCTCGCTGCACGTTACGATCAGCGACAACGACCTTTGCTCCTTCGCGAGCAAAGGCCAGCGCTGTAGCACGGCCGATTCCTGATCCTCCACCCGTTACCAACGCAACCTTTCCGTCAAATTCTTTCATGAGCTTGATCTTGAAGATTGGCTGCTTAGCTGACAATTGAATCTTCGAGCCTCCTCTGCATTCGATGTCGACCCGTCATCAATTAGTGCCGGGGCACGGCTTACTAGCAAAGCGACATCACTCATGCTAAATCGGGGTCCGTGAACCCGACCTCGCCAACACCTGACGCGATTCTGCAGACTGCCTTCAGATTCTGGAATTCCAAAGTCCTGCTCACAGCAGTCACGTTTGATCTTTTCACGAAACTCGGTCAACGCCCTCTGACCGGCGCGCAAATCGGCCAAGAATTCGCTGTGCATCCCGCGGCATCGCGGATTTTCTCGATTCGCTTGTGGCGATGAAGTTTTTGGAGCGCGCGGGAGACAGCGCCGGCGCGAAATACTCCAACACGCCCACCACTGCTCTTTATCTCGATCGCCAGAGCCCCCGCTACATCGGGGGAATTCTGGAGATGTTGAACGCGCGGCTCTTCAAATACTGGCATAACTTGCCGGAAGCTCTTGGCACTGGGCAACCGTAAAACGAGACCAAGCATGGCGAAAAAAGCATTTTCGACCAGCTGTATGCCGACACGACCAAGCTCGAACAATTCCTCGACGAGCTGCTTAGCCGCCAACCTTGTATCCCCGGATCGGTGATCCCGCAGAATGGATCCCCAGAACACGTACTCCGAGTCGACCATAGCGGACAGCTTGTTTGAACTGAGAGCGTCGTATGTTAGCGTTTCCACCATGAGTCGTGAGCCACGGCGGGGAGTCGGATGCCGGGCGCAGAGCAAAGAAACAGAGGGAACAACTCATATTTTGGACGAGACTGGCTCGGTGACAACCGCGGAGCCGACCACGGAAACGCATTCGGAAGAAGATATCGACCTTCCCTGGCAGGTAGTGGTCCACAATGATCCCCAATGATCCCGTGAATTTAATGAGCTACGTGACCATGGTTTTTCAACGGGTCTTCGGGTATCCGCGCGAGAAAGCAGAAAGACACATGTTAGAAGTGCATCACAAGGGACATTCAGTGTTATGGGCCGGCATGCGAGAGCCTGCCGAGCTTTATGTGCAGCAGTTACACGGCTATCTCCTGCTCGCCACACTGGAAAAGATCAGTTGATATGGAGATTTGCCGGCACAAGGACCATATCGAGATCTCCGAGCTAGACCCTTTTCTTGCCGAGCTCCTTCGGCAGATTCCCGCAAGCGCCAGCTCAGACGGGGTATTAGCCGCCGAGCAACGTCTTTTCAGTTCTCCCGCGAACAGAAAAGAGACCGAGCTTTGCGCAGAGTGGAAGGTGTACGTCGAACCTGAATTGCGGCGCCTTTTTCAGAGCGCCACCGAAACGGTGGCTGCCGATTTGGAGCAACTAAACGGCAACGAAAAAAATCTCGCGAATCGTACCCTGCGCATTCCCGCCAAACATGCCGATGCCTGGCTGAGCGCGCTCAATCAGGCGCGTCTGGTCATCGCAGCAAAAAATAACTTCACCGAAGGGGAGCTGGGCGATCACCTTCGCTCACCCATTGGGTCGCGCCGGGACCTGAGTCTGTTCCAGATAAACTTCTACGGTTTTCTGCAGGAATTCATCCTGCGCGACCTGGGCGGTTGAGAGACGAAGGCTTGCGACTACGTTTCTTTTCGCGCACGCGCCATTGCCATGAGGCGGTCTTTGATTGCAGCTGAAGACTTCGCCGGACGCAAACTCAACGCAAATGCTTCGTGCAACCCATAACATTCACCGATGTAGTCCTCGGCCTTTTTCCCAAATTTCTTCCGCGCTTTTTCGAATTCCTCCAACTCTTCCGCTTCCAGCGCCCCGATGACGTAGAGCCGCGATTGGTTCTGGAATTCCTTAAAGTTCACCTTTCAACTCCTTGAGACCGTCATAGATTTTTTTCAGTCCTAGTTCGAGCCTGGTCTTTACCGTACCTAAAGGTGTATTCGTTTTGGCGGCGATTTCGCGCTGGCTCATGCCTCGAAAAAATGCCAGGTCGATTGCTTGCTGTTGGGCGGGTGGCAGCCCACTGATTACCTTGCGTATCAGGCTGCGCGTGTCACTAAGCACGATTTCTTCCTCAGTGGAATTATGGACCCATGCATCAGGCTGTTGTTCGGTTTCATTTTGCAAGCGTTCTTCTGCGCGCGCATAAGCCTGCTTTTTCCGCAACCCGTCAATCGCCCGACGCCGGGCCAGTGTCACCATCCAGCCAAGTGGTTTGCCCTTTTGTGAAGAGAAGTTTTTTGCCTGATTCCAAATCTCCATGAAAATCTCCTGTAAGAGATCGTCAGCCTCGGCTTCGTTGTGAATCACTCGCAAAATAAGCGCCTTCAAAATGCCGTTGTATCGATCGTAGAGTTGAGAGAGCGCATCGGGATCCTCCGCTTGGATCGCCTTCATTAATTCCAAGTCGCTAGGCGCTCCCGGTTCGAGTTGTGGGACGACAGAGAACGGTCGCGTCCGCGATTTTGTGACGCGCACCCGTTTTCTTGGTTTGCGACGTGTGGAAGAAATGAGTTTGGATCGCCCCATGAGGGTTCAAAAATTGCAGTAAATCAATCAGCGGAGCTGGCGCAAACTCGCCATTCCGTCTCTTAAGCTGCACAGACCACTTCGTCCACCGGTTTCCAAGACAGACTCGCCAAAGTACCCCTGAATCGTCCCTCCCGATAAATCTTGACCCCTCGATGGCGGCTCTGCTACGATCAGCAAACGTAAACCGCGCCTGAGCAAAACTGCTTCTGTTCTGGGAAGAAGACGCATTTCTCGCGGAACAATTGATGAACCGATGATTGCGTCGCGCGGTTTCTGCGTCAAAAATTAAACGCATGGCGCAAGAGGAGACTCCAACGAGCGTGGATCCGTTGTGGTACAAAGACGCAATCATCTACGAGACGCACGTCAAAACGTTTTGTGACAGCGACGGGGACGGGATGGGTGACTTTCGCGGACTGATCGAGAAACTGGATTATCTTCAGGAACTCGGCATCACCGCCATTTGGCTCCTGCCCTTTTATCCGTCGCCACTGCGAGATGATGGATACGACATCGCCGATTACTTCGACGTCAATCCAAATTTCGGCACTCTCGACGATTTCCGCGCATTCCTTGACGCGGCCCATGCGCGAAATCTGCGGGTCATTACGGAGCTGGTCATCAATCACACTTCCGATCAAAATCCGTGGTTTCAAAAGTCGCGTCGTGCTGTAGCCGCCGCCAGCGCCGGCATTTCCAGCGACGATCTTGCCTACAAAGACTTCTATGTGTGGAGTGATACGCCCGAAAAATACAAGGATTCGCGGATCATTTTTAAAGACTTCGAAACGTCGAACTGGGCATGGGACCCTGTCGCGAAGGCCTATTATTGGCATCGCTTTTATTCGCATCAGCCAGACCTAAACTTTGATAATCCGGCAGTGCATGATGCCGTGGAGAAAGTCTGCGATTTCTGGTTGGGCTTAGGCGTAGATGGACTTCGCCTTGACGCTATCCCGTACCTTTACGAGCGAGAAAACACCAGCTGCGAGAATCTGCCAGAGACACACCAATACCTGCGTAAGCTCCGTGCTCACGTCGACGCAAAATTTCCAAATCGCATGCTGCTCTCGGAGGCGAACCAATGGCCTGAAGATGCAGCCGCTTACTTCGGCAGCGGCGACGAATCGCACATGAATTTTCACTTTCCGCTCATGCCGCGCATGTTCATGGCGCTGCAGATGGAGGACCGCTTTCCCATCATCGACATCCTGGAACAGACTCCATCGATCCCTGAGCAGTGTCAGTGGGCGATGTTTCTGCGCAACCATGACGAGCTGACCCTGGAAATGGTCACGGACGAGGAGCGCGACTACATGTATCGAGTTTACGCTACCGATCCGCACGCTCGCATTAATCTTGGAATTCGCCGGCGTCTCGCGCCATTGCTCGCAAACAGCCGCCGCAAAATCGAGCTGCTCAACACGCTGCTGTTCTCAATGCCTGGTACTCCGATCATTTATTACGGAGATGAGATCGGCATGGGTGACAATTTTTATCTCGGCGACCGCAACGGTTGCCGGACCCCGATGCAGTGGAGCCCTGACCGCAACGCAGGATTCTCAAGAGCAAATCCACAGCAGCTTTATCTGCCGATCACGATCGACCCTGAATATCATTACGAAGCCGTCAACGTGGAGAACCACCAGAAAAATCTCTCCTCGTTGCTTTGGTGGACGCGGCGGGTCATCGCCATGCGGAAAAATTTCAAGGCATTTTCGCGCGGCTCGCTTGAATTTCTCTATCCGGACAACCCGAAGGTTCTCGCCTTTCTTCGCCGGTACGGGGACGAGATCATTCTGGTAGTAGTAAATCTCTCGCGCTTTGCGCAGTCGGCAGAATTAGATCTTTCGCGCTTTGCCGGTTACGTACCGATGGAGGTTTTTAGTCGCAACCTCTTTCGGCCGATCAGAAAATCCCGTTACGTCATCACGCTGGGTCCGCATGCGTACTACTGGTTCGCCCTGCACGCGCCGACCGATGGGCGCCGTATTCTACGAAAGAAAGCGGTGCCGATAATCGGCGCGCCGATCGAGCTGGAAAAGCTCCTGGATAATGGTCAGCGCGCTGCAATTGAAGGCGAAATTTTACCCAGATACCTTCAGACATGCCGCTGGTTCGGTTCGAAAGCGCGGACCTTTCGCCATCTGAAGGTCGTTGAGCAGCCTGCAATCTCAGCGGACGGCGATAGCGCCCACCTTTGGTTCGTCGAAATCAGTTATTTGGATGGACCAACGGAAACTTATGCGCTCCCGGTCAAGATCGCTTCTGGAGACGCTGCGCGCTCAATTTCTCAAGCCGCACCGCACGCGATTATTGCCCGTTTTGAAGGCACTGAAGAAAATATTCTGTTTGATGCCATCTGGGATCCGAAGTGTCGCTCACAATTCTTTGCAGCGATCGTTCGTGGCGAGAAAATGAAAGCGCGAGCCGGCGAACTTGTCGGCACAGTTGCCAAAACGATCGAAACAGATCAGCCCGTCAGCTACGAGAATTCACAGGTTTTGAGTGCAGAGCAGAGCAACTCTTCGATTCTCTTTGATAACAAATTCTTTCTTAAGCTTTATCGCAAGCTCGAGGACGGCATCAATCCAGACGTTGAGATAACTCGATTTCTCACAGAGCACACCACGTTCCCAAATGTGCCGGCGTTTGTCGGCGCGATCGAATACCGCCAGCCAAAAGCGGAACCCACTGTCGTTTGTCTCCTGCAGCGCGCCGTTGCCAGCGAAGGCGATGTCTGGACACTCGCTCTGGACGCAGTCGGCCGCTATTACGAGCGTGTGCTGGGCCGCAAAGCGGATCTTCAGAATGAAACCGCGCCACCCGGTGCGTTGCTCGATGAGCTGATCGGTGGCGTTTATCCTGAGAAAACAAAGTTGCTCGGACAACGCACCGGTGAGTTACATCTCGCACTCGCCTCGAATTCCGATGAACCGGCGTTCCGACCCGAGCCATTCAATGCGATGGCCCAACGCTCCGTTTACCAAAACATGCGGGCGTCGTTGCGGCGCGCGTTTACTCTTTTGGAAAAGAAAATGGAAAAGAAAATATGCGATCTGCCGGCAGCTTTCCGCGACGAAGCCAAGGAAGTGCTCGACGCCGAACAAGAAATACTGGCGCGCGAAAAACGGCTCCTCGATCGACGCACCAATGCGGCGAAAATCCGCATTCATGGGGACTATCATCTTGGTCAATTGCTTTATACGGGAAAGGATTTCGTCATTCTCGATTTTGAAGGTGAGCCGGCGCGACCGCTAAGCGAACGCAAACTAAAACGCTCCGCACTCCGTGATGTCGCTGGCATGATGCGCTCGTTTCAATACGCCGCTTACAGCGCTCTCTGGCAGCCGGCCATGCGCAAAGAAGATGTGCCATTCCTCGAGCGGTGGGCCGATCTCTGGTATCGTCACATCGGCAGCGTCTTTTTACAGAGTTATTTGGAGACGACAGGCAACGCTGTCTTCATCCCACAAAACAGCGAAGATCTCCAAATCATGATCGAAGCCTATCTGCTCGACAAAGCTGTTTACGAAATTGGTTACGAACTAAACAATCGCCCCAGCTGGGTCGTGATCCCCATCCGCGGGATCAAGCACATTTTGAAATCGGCATGAAGAATGGCGAAAGTTGTGTCCGCATAGTCACCTTTAGCCTTCTAATTGTCCCCGTTATAGCTGCGCTCGGCAGCGATCTCACTTCCCAGGCTGACGGTTGCACACAGTGGGTGAAATCGAAGGACGGCACGCCTATAGCCTTCGAATGCGCAGGAACGGGCCCGAGCTTGGTGATTATGCATGGCGGAATCGGCGACCACACTCGTTGGAAGCCAAGCCTCTGTTTCCGTTCTTTGCGCCACATTTCAGGGTTTGCGCAATGGATCGGCGCGGCCATGGAATGAGCGGCGACTCCCCGGATTATACTTTGCAGAGAGAGACCGAGGACGTTGCTGCCGTGGTCAATTCTCAACCAGGTCCCATATTTCTGTTGGGCCATTCCTATGGCGGCGTCTGCGCGCTGGAGGCTACATTCCTTACCGATAAGATTTCCAAGCTGGTGCTTTATGAGCCGCCGCTGCAAGAACGCAATCGTAGTATCTTTGCTGCAAGGATGGAAGGCATGATCCAAAAGGGGCAGCGCGAGCAGGCGTTGCTAATGTTTTTGCAAGAGATCGTGATGATGTCGCCTAACGAGGTCGCTGCCATGAAATCTCGACCATCTTGGGCCGGGCTTGTCGGCAGTGTCGAATCGCAGATTCGTCAGATTCGAGCGCTGGATGAATATCGCTTTGATGCGAGTCGAATGAACAAATTGAAAGTCCCGACGCTGGTCCTGACAGGCAGCAGAACGGAGTCGCCGGACTTGCAGCGCACAATTAGCGTGTTGATGGGTTGCCTGCCGAATCCCACGTTAGTCGTACTTGAGGGTCAGGAGCACAATGCGATGGATACAGTTCCACAGCAGTTTGCCGACACTGTTATTGGCTTCCTGCTCAATAATAAAAGTTGAATGCGATTAACAGTTGCGAGGCGCGAATTCGCATTTATAACCATCTGAGATTGGGAAGGAAATCTATGAATGAATATCTTGACAACATCGACAATGAGATCGCGGAGAAACATCTGTTGAGTCATCCGTTTTATCTAGCGTGGACGCGGGGTGAGCTAAGCAAGGACGCGCTCAAGGACTATGCGCGACAGTACTATCATCATGTCGCGGCGTTTCCGACGTATCTATCCGCCGTGCACGCGCAGTGCGAAGATCAAGCAACCCGCAAACAAGTGCTCAGCAATTTGATCGATGAAGAAGCCGGATCACCAAATCATCCCGAGCTTTGGAAGAAATTTGCGCAAGGGCTTGGTGTCAACGACATCGATCTTGCACGGATCGAGAAACAACCGGAGACGAAAGAATTGATTGAAACATTCCGCTCAGCTTGTGGCAAGGGATCGACGGCTGAAGGTTTGGGCGCACTGTATGCGTACGAGAGTCAAATTCCCTCCATCTGTGAATCGAAGATTGACGGGCTCAAAAAACATTACGGATTCACCAAACCCGAGCATTACGAATATTTCACGGTTCACATCGAGGCGGATCGAGAGCATTCCGCCGCTGAGCGCGAAATACTGAGCCGTTACATCAACGAGCGCAATTTCGAATCAGTGAAAGCGTCAGTGAACCGCGTTCTCGACGCGCTCTGGGAAATGCTCTCGGGCGTTTGCAGGCGTCACGCGATCGCGTGCTGAAACCGGTTTGTTCATGGAGTTGCGGCCACGGCGCTGTGTTGCCGTGCCATTAACGCCTCGACCCGCCTTCGCTCCGCTAACGGCGCGGCAGGCGCAGCGAGGCGCCTACATCAGCTTACCGCGGCCGCAAGACGAGAAACGAACGCATCTTGTGGCGACAAACTGACAGCACTTGCGGCTGGCTGGGATCAAGCGCCGCAGCGATCTTGTTGTAATCCGCAACTGACGCGACCGGTTGTTGATTGATTTGCTCGATCACATCGCCTTTTTGCAACTCGGCAACACCGCTGTCAGGATCAACTCCGGCGACCAATACGCCCTGTACATTGCCAGGCAGATCGAGCTGGCGTGCCATTTCCGGAGTCAGCTCGTCAACGTGAATTGACGCCAGAGGACCATTGCTCGTTTCTTGATCGTTCGACTGCCCCGGAGACTGCGGCTGCGAAGGGCCTTGTTTCGGTGAGACGCGAGCCGATTGATAGTCGATCGGTTGCTCTTTAATCTGCGTCGTTACCTTGAGCGGTTTGCCGTTACGCACGATTTCCAGTTCCACTTGTTTATTCAGCTGGGTTTGGGCGACTAGAGTCCGCAGTGCGCTGAAATTCTTTACATCACGGCCGTCGAATTTGCGGATGACATCACCTGGCTGAACGCCTGCCTGACCTGCGGGCGATCCGGGCACTACTTCCGCGACGGTCACTCCTTCTGTCTCCGTGCCGTCTTCACCAGGCTGCAACGCTCGCATCTGGATGCCAAGATAACCGCGAATGATCCGGCCCTGCTTCAATAGGCTTTCCAGTGCGGTGCGGACAGTGTTTGACGGAATCGCGAACCCGATTCCCTGCGAGCCGCCAGTGGTCGAGGCGATTGCTGTGTTAATCCCGATCACTTCACCACGCAGATTGATCAACGGCCCGCCGCTGTTGCCCGGATTGATCGCTGCATTCGTTTGCACCAAACCGCCGAAGAAATCGCTCCGGTTGGGCCGAACCTTTGAACTGATGATTCCATCTGTCACCGTTTCTTCGAATCCAAATGGATTGCCAATTGCCAAAACAAAGTCTCCGGGCTGGACCGTGTCCGAATCGGCGAGTTTAAGCGGCTTCACGCCGGGATTGTCGATCTTAAGCACAGCCAGATCCACCTGAGAATCTGCACCCACAAGGCGCGCCTTTTTCGTTTGGCCATCGGCCAGCTGGACTTCGATTTCGTCTACTTGATCGACCACGTGATTGTTTGTGATGATATGGCCTTCATTTGTGACAATCACACCGGAGCCGAGCGAATTTTGCACGAGGGTCTCGTCCCGCGGGCTGCGAGATTGCGGACGGCTACGGAAGAAAAACTCGAAGGGATCAAGCCCATATTCTCGCCGGACACCGATCTTCTTCGATGTTTTTACGGCGACAACAGACGGGATCACGCTTTTGACGAGTGCGCGCCGCTCCCGGTTCAACGCCTCCAGCGACGGGACTTGCTTTGGATCCACGCTCGGATTCGATGCCAGCGTGTATTTTTCCGGCTTTCGGCCAGAAGGTAGATTCAGACCGCCATGCTTCAGGCGATAGTCGTACAACAGAGAAATTCCCGCGCTGACGAGCAGGACAAAAAGCAAAAATTTCGCAAAGTTTTTCATTAACTGACGTTAGAAAAGGTTCGTCCCTGTTGTTCGACAATTAAACGCCGGAAACGTTGATTCTCAGGCAATTCCAAACGCGGGTCCCTTTCCAAAATCGATACGGCGGCCGCGCGCGCGCGTCGCATCAAATGTGCGTCTGTCTTTAAGTTACCGATCTTGAGCGCAGGAAGGCCGCTCTGCGCCGTGCCAAGCAGATCGCCTGGGCCACGCAATTCCCAGTCTGCTTCTGCCACTTCGAAGCCGTCTCTTGTTCTTTCTAAAACCGCCAGTTTTGCCGAAGCCTCTTTCGCCTGAGCCGAGGTAAGTAAAATGCAATACGACTTGTGCTCCCCTCGCCCGATCCGTCCGCGAAGCTGATGCAGTTGCGCGAGCCCAAAACGCTCCGCGTTTTCAATAAGCATCGCGCTGACGTTGGGAACGTCTACACCGACCTCAAGCACAGTCGTGCTGATCAGCGCGTTTGTCTCACCGCTGCGAAAACGTTCCATGATTTTCTGCTTCTCCGACGGGGGAATTCGGCCGTGCAGCAGATCGCAGCGAAACGGATGCAAACGCTCCCTCCACAATTCGTACTCGGCCGCGGCGGCTTTCGCATCGAGTTTTTCACTTTCATCGATCAACGGATAGATCACATAAAGCTGGCGGCCGGCCTCCAACTGTGTTCGCAAAAACGTAAGCACCTCGCCGAGCTTCGACTCATCGCGCACAGCCGTGACGATTTTCCCCCGGTTCCGCGGCATCTCATCGATAGTTGAGACATCGAGGTCGCCGTAGATCGTCATTGTCAGCGTGCGCGGGATCGGCGTTGCGGTCATCACGAGCACGTCTGGCGCTGGTTCGTGCGCGCTCAATCGGGCGCGCTGCGCAACACCGAACTTATGCTGCTCATCGATCACAACGAGCCCGAGGTTCGAAAACGAAACTTTATCGTATAGCAGCGCGTGTGTCCCGACGATGATCTGAGGTCCCTCGCGCACCGAATCGCCGACACACCCAAATAACGGCAACGGTCCGCTTTCCTCCTGGCGTGCGGCGGTTCGCAGCGCCACGCTTACGCCGAGCGACTCGAGCCAGCGCCGTAAGACATCATAATGTTGCTCCGCCAGAATTTGTGTAGGCGCCATAAACGCGGCCTGATAGCCGCCCTCGACGGCGAGTAGCATCGCTGCGATAGCCACAGCGGTTTTTCCCGAACCCACGTCTCCCTGTAGCAAACGATTCATCGGGTGATTCGCGGCCAGATCGCGCCGGATTTCATGAATTACCTTAGACTGCGCACCAGTCAGCTGGAACGGTAACGATTTGAGAAACCTGTCGAGCAGCTCGCCTGCTCCACAGTGTTTCTCGCCGCGGCGTATCGAGGCATCGGCGCGTCGCGACGCAATCAGCATTT
>Ga0193713_1000106_pt1 | contig 24786 bp, 26 predicted proteins | sample H3a2metaG_FD_143054 | JGI IMG/M metagenome (GOLD analysis project Ga0193713, IMG submission 143054) | Soil microbial communities from a riparian zone of the East river system, Colorado, United States - H3a2 | ecosystem: Environmental > Terrestrial > Soil > Riparian zone | place: USA: East River... | reverse complement strand
ACGGGATTGGAGCTCGTCGCGGAAAGCCCTTCGATGGTGACGATCCTGTCGGTGGCTTTGATCGCGCTGACCGGGACTGAACAGGAGCGCCGCACCTCGCCGTTGATATGCACCGAGCAGGCGCCGCACTGCGCGACCCCGCAACCGTACTTCGTGCCGGTCAGGCCGACCTGCTCGCGGATGACCCACAGGAGCGGCGTCTCGGCCTCCACCTGCACGTCGCGGACCTTGCCGTTGATATTGAGTTTTGCCATGAGCGTCCTCCTTGGACTTGGCGGCGAATCTTATGTGGGAAATCCTGCCTGGCCGAAAGCATAGCGCATCCGGGGGCGCCGGGGCTATCGTAAACGAGTCACCTCGACCGCCTTCCGGCGCTGTGCCTTGCTCTTGAAGGGCATCAGACACTCTGGACCAGCGCCATGATGTTTCCTTCCGTGTCCTTGAACCACGCAGCCTTGGCGCCGCCGGCGGTCGAGATGCCGTTCTCGTGCATCTCCGGCATGTCGTACATCTCGAACTTCACGCCGCGCGCCTTCAGCTCCGCGACCTCCCGTTCGATGTCATCGACCTGCCAGAACGCCTGGCTCGCCCGGGAGGTGCCGGCGTTCGGTGTCGGATACAGGAAGCATCCGGTGCCTTTAGCGAACTCGTAGACTACGCCGCCCGCCACCTCCCGCCTGGGCTTGAAGCCCAGTTTCGCTTCGTAGAATTTACGCGCGCGAGCGACATCCTTCGCCGGTATATATGAATACATCGGGGCGTTTTGCAGCATGGATCCTCCTCGCGTGGTTCCGTTACGGCTTGACGATCTGCTCCCGGCCATCCTCGTTCTTCAATCTCAATGAGCTGGCCGTGCCTTTCGCCTCCAGTATCACGTAAGTGCTCTTCGTGCCCGAGGGGCCGGCGAAGCTCACTCCTGCGGCCTCCTCCGACGCGCCGATCTTGACCGACGGGCGCCCGCGCTCGGTGATCAGCCGCAACAACACCGTCTCGGAGTACGTCTCACCGTTCGACGGTGCCCTTGCCGGCAATACATTGAGCGATGCCCGAACCCGGCCCCGCTCATCGACGATTTCGAGCGCGCGACCTCGCAGCACCGGCGGGACGCCTTCGGCGACCGCCGAACGTACCTGCGCCAGCGTGAAAAACAGAAGCGCCAGATTCACGATAGTGAGCACAATGAGAAGCCGCTGAGTCTTCATGATTGATCCTCGATTCTCCGAATGCGAAGCGGAAACATGCTCTACCATATCAAATTCACTCTCGCTGGAAAGAACCATAAAGGGGAACTCGATGGCTAAACCGTTCAAGAAGTGGACCGTTATGCCGCACGGCAAGGTCTCGAAGCTGGACGACAAGCTGCTCACCGTCGTCGGCGACCTGCCCATGCCGTTCGGGGCCTTCCCGCGGCGCATGACCGTGATCCGCCTGAAAGACGCGCGGCTCGTCATCTTCAGCGCGATAGCGCTCGACGAGCCCGAGATGCAGGCGCTCGAGGCGTTCGGCACGCCCGGCTTCCTGATCGTCCCGAGCGACATTCACCGCATGGACGCGAAGATCTGGAAAGAGCGCTACCCTGCGCTGCGCGTCATCGCTCCTGAAGGCGCTCGGGCGAAAGCGCAGAAAGTCGTGCAAGTCGACGCCACCCACGCCGATTTCCATGACCCGGGCGTCAGCTACGTGACGGTGCCCGGCACCGAAGGCCACGAAGCGGCGCTCGTCGTCGAAACCTCCAGCGGCACCACGCTCGTCATCAACGACCTGATCTGGAACGTCGACCATCGCCCCGGCTTAGGCGGCTTGCTGTACCGCGTCACGGGCCTCACCGGCCCCGAGCCGCAAATCGCCTCCGTCGTCCGCCGCTTCAAGATCAAAGACAAGCCCGCCCTCCGCGCCCAGTTCGAAACCTGGTCACGCCTCCGCGGCCTGAACCGCATCATCGTCTCGCACGGCGACATCGTCGAGCGCGATCCGTCCGCCGTGCTTCGCGGCCTGGCGAGCACCCTCGCTGCATAGCGGATCGAGGAGATCAGACCGCCTTCGTCTCATCCACGGGCGGCTGGGGCGGGTCCTCCTCGGCCGGCGGCTGCTGTGCTTCGGTTTTCCGCCGCCGCTTTTCTTCCTGCTTCTGCTTTTTGGCGAGATCTCTCTGACGCTTGGCGAACGCATAGTTGGGCTTGGCCATTTGCAATGCTCTTCAGTTGGACTCGGGGTGGAAGTGAACTATCAGGGTAACTCTTTTTGCCATGGATCGTTCCCTACGCGGCGATGCTGACCTCGGTTCCCGGCGGCACGAGCTCGAAAAGCTCCGCGATATCCCGGCTGCGCATGCGTATGCACCCGATCGATCCCGGCTTTCCCATTTCGACTGCATCCGGGCTGCCGTGGATGTAGATGTAGCGCCGCATGGTGTCCACGTCGCCCAGGCGGTTGCGGCCGGGCTCGCAGCCCGAGAGCCACAGGATGCGCGTGAGGATCCAGTCGCGGCCGGGAAAGCGCTCGGCCAATTCCGGCGTCCAGATCTCCCCTGTCGGGCGGCGCCTCACAAACACCGTATTCAAAGGCCGTCCCGAGCCGATTTTCGCCCGCACGATATGCTCGCCGCGCGGGGTGCAGAAGCTTCCCTCACGCTCGCCCGGGCCGTTGCGCGAGGTCGAGACGAGGTAGCGCCGGACCTCCCGTCCGTCGTCGAGAAGCCTCAGGCCCTGCTCCGGAATCGAAATTTCAATTCCCGGCATTGCGACGCGCAGCGAAGAATTCCGAAAGCACCCGCCCCGACTCGGCCGCGAGCACGCCGCCCGTCACCGTCGTGTGGTGATTGAGTTTTTTTTCGGAGAAAAGATCGACGACGCTGCCGCAAGCGCCGGTCTTGGGATCGGGCGCGCCATAGATGAGACGCGCAATGCGCGCATGCATGATCGCCCCGGCACACATCGCGCAGGGCTCGAGCGTCACGTAGAGAGAGCAGCCTTCGAGCCGGTAGTTGCCGAGCGCCGCCGAGGCTTCCCGCAGCGCCTGGATTTCCGCATGGGCACTTGGGTCCTTGCTCGAGATCGGTGCATTGTAGCCGCGGCCGATGACCTTTCCGTCCTTCACCACCAGCGCGCCGACAGGCACTTCGCCGCGCTCGGACGCGCGCACCGCCAGGCGCAGCGATTCGCGCATCCTCGCGGCGTCGAAATCGGCGTCCACGCGCCCTACTCCCACTCGATCGTCGCGGGCGGCTTGCTCGAGACGTCGTAGACCACGCGGTTGATGCCGCGCACTTCGTTGATGATGCGGTTGGAGACTTTGGCGAGCAGTTCGTGCGGCAGCGGCGCCCAATGCGCGGTCATGAAGTCCGAGGTTTGCACGGCGCGCAGCGCGACGACGTACTCGTAGGTACGTCCGTCGCCCATCACCCCCACCGATTTCACCGGAAGAAACACGGCAAAGGCCTGAGCGACGCGGTCGTACCAGCCGGCGACGTGCAGCTCCCCGATGAAGATGGCGTCGGCGCGGCGCAGCAGGTCCGCATATTCGCGCTTCACCTCGCCGAGGATGCGCACTCCCAGGCCGGGCCCCGGGAAAGGATGCCGGAACACCATCTCGCGCGGAAGTTCCAGCGCGAGCCCGAGCTCCCTCACCTCGTCCTTGAAGAGCTCGCGCAAAGGCTCCAGGAGCTTCAGGTGCAGCGTTTCTGGCAGTCCGCCGACATTGTGATGCGACTTGATGGTGTGGGCCTTCTTCGTCTTCGCGCCAGCGGACTCGATCACGTCGGGGTAGATCGTCCCTTGCGCAAGCCATTTGACCTTGGGAAATTTCCCCGCTTCCCGCTGGAACACTTCGACGAACTCACGGCCGATGATCTTTCTCTTCTGCTCCGGGTCGGCGACCCCGGCGAGCGCCGCAAGGAAGCGCTGGGAGGCGTCGACCAGATCGACTTTCACGCCTAGATTCCGCGAGAAAGTCTGCATGACCTCCTGCGCTTCGTTCAGGCGGAGCAAGCCGGTATCGACGAAGACGCAGGTGAGCTGGGCCCCGATGGCGCGGTGGATCAGGGCCGCCGCAACGGCCGAATCGACCCCGCCCGAAAGCCCGAGGAGCACTTCCTCCTTTCCGACTTCGCGGCGGATTTTCTCCACCGCCTCGGCGAGGTAATCGGGCATGTTCCAGCTGCTGCCGCAGCCGCAGATCTCGTGCACGAAGCGGCCGAGGATCGCGCCACCCTGGCGGGTGTGCGTCACCTCCGGATGGAACTGCACTCCGTAGAAATTGCGCGCCTCGTCGGCGATGGCGGCAATCGGCGTCGCATCGTTGCTCGCGATGATCCTGAACCCGGGCGGGAGCGCAGTGACCTTGTCGCCGTGGCTCATCCACACGTCGAGCAGGCCGTGCTTCTCGCCGTTGATCCGGTCCTGGATGCCCTCGAGCAGCTTGGAGTGGCCGCGGGCGCGGACCTCGGCATAGCCGAATTCGCGCACCGGGGAATTCTCGACCTGGCCGCCGAGCTGGGCAGCCATGGCCTGCATGCCGTAGCAGATGCCGAGCACCGGCACGCCGAGCTTGAAGACGGCGTCGGGCGCCTTGGGTGTCTCATCCTCGTACACCGAGGCCGGGCCGCCGGAGAGAATGACCCCGCTCGGGGCGAAGCGGCGGATGAATTCCTCGTCGACGTCGAAGGGATGCAGCTCGCAGTAGACCTTCGACTCCCGGACGCGGCGCGCGATCAGCTGCGAGTATTGCGCGCCGAAGTCGAGGATGAGGATCTTGTCGTGCACTACTCGACCTGGTAGTTCGGGGCTTCCTTGACGATTTGCACGTCGTGCACGTGCGACTCGCGCATTCCGGCGGCGGTGATCTCGACGAACTGCGCGCGGGTGCGCATGGCGTCGATGTCCTCGCAGCCGCAATAGCCCATGCTCGCACGCAAGCCCCCCATCAGCTGCTCGATCACCCGCACCACCGGCCCCTTGTAAGGCACCCGCCCCTCGACCCCTTCGGGAACGAGCTTGTCCGAATGCACCGACGAATCCTGGAAGTAGCGGTCCGCCGCGCCCTGCTGCATGGCGGCGATCGACCCCATGCCGCGATACGATTTGTAGGAACGGCCCTGGAACAGCTCGATCTCGCCGGGCGATTCCTCGGTCCCGGCGAAAAGACTCCCGAGCATCACCGTGTGGGCGCCGGCTGCGACCGCTTTGGCGACGTCCCCGGAAAAGCGCACCCCGCCGTCGGCGACCAGCGGCACGCCGCTTTTCTCGAGCCCGGCAGCGACGTTCTGGATCGCGGTGATCTGCGGGATGCCGACGCCGGCGACCACGCGCGTGGTGCAGATCGAGCCCGGCCCGATGCCGACCTTCACGCCGTCCGCTCCCTGATCGACGAGTGCCTTGGCGCCCTCGGCGGTGGCGATGTTGCCGCCGATCACTTCCGCCGACCCGGCATTGCGCTTGATCCACTTCAGCCGGTCGAGCACGCCTTGCGAATGCCCGTGCGCCGTATCGACGACGATCACGTCCACGCCCGCCTCGACGAGCGCCGCGACGCGCTCCTCGGTGCCTTCGCCGACACCGACCGCGGCGCCGACGCGCAGCTTGCCGTGCTGGTCCTTGGTGGCGTACGGATGCTCGCTCGATTTCAGGATGTCCTTCACCGTGATCAGGCCGCGCAGCTCGAAGCCGTCCCGCACCACCAGCACGCGCTCGAGCCGGTGCTTGTGCAGGAGCTCGCGGGCTTCCTCCGGGCTTGCGCCTTCCTTTACGTACACCAGCCGGTCGCGCGGGGTCATGATGGCGCGCACCGGCTGGTCGAGGTTGGTCTCGAAGCGGTAGTCGCGGTTGGTGACCATGCCGACGACCTTGCCCTTCTCGACGACCGGGAATCCCGACACCCGATGCTGCTGCGTGAGCGCGAGGAGCTCCCGGACCGAGATTTCGGGCGATACCGTGACCGGATCGCGGAGCACGCCCGATTCGTAGCGCTTGACCTTGGCGGCCTCTGCGGCCTGCTTCTTCGGCGGAAGATTCTTGTGGAGGATGCCGATGCCGCCCTCTTGCGCGATAGCGATCGCGAGCCGCGACTCGGTCACGGTGTCCATCGCCGCGGAGACGAGCGGGATGTTGAGCTGGATGTTGCGCGTCAGCCGGGTCTTGAGGCTGACATTGCGAGGCAGGACGCTGGAGTGGGCCGGTACGAGAAGGACGTCGTCAAAGGTGAAAGCCTTCTGGACTTGACGCATTGCCACACCCAAAAGTCGGATTATACGCCGGTCGCATCTGCCGGTAAATTCTCGGGTCTCGCGTGCACCGTTCATTGACTGCTGCGTTAAAACTCGCTATGGTGCGCCTCACCCGATGAAGCGAAAACCCGTCATGATTCGGATCGCGTTGTTTGCCGTCGCATTTCTTGCCGCGGCGGGCGCGCAGGCGCAGGTCTACAAGTGCGTCGATGCCGCCGGGAAAGTCGTCTATACGCAGGACCCGTGTCCGGCGAACATGAAATCGGACACGATGACCCGCAACCGCCCGTCGGCGCCGGCCGCTCCCCCCGCTGACCCGTCCGCGGACAAGACGGACAAGGCGGACAAGGCGGCAAAAGGCGACGCTGCCAAGAGCGCCGCTCCCAAGACTGCGGCCGAGCAGGAGCAGGCGTTCCGCAAACGCCAGCAGGATCAGGCGAAGGCCGCCAAGGAATCCGAGCAGAAATCCGCCGAGGCGCAGCGCAAGGGAGAGAATTGCCGCAGCGCCAAGGAACGCCTCACGCAATTCGAGATCGGCGGGCGCATGTCCCGCATCAATGCGCAAGGCGAGCGTTACTACCTCGAGGATGCGCAGATCGAGCAGGAGAAGGCACGCGCGCGCGCCGAAGTCGCGCTCCACTGCAACTGACCTTCATTCTTTCGCGCGCTTCCTTGCAGCGCGCATCCGCCTGACGTCCTTGGGGTCGGCCCGCAGCGGCCGGTAGATTTCGACCCGGTCGCGGTCGCGCAAAATCGTGTTGCCTGGAACCAGCTTCCCATGGATTCCCACCCGCGCCGGGTCGAACTCCGGAATTCCTTCGGACAGGCCGCTCACCCGGATCGCGTCTTCGACGGTGCTTCCTTCAGGCAGCAGAATGCGGCGCAGTTCCTGCCGGCCGGGGACCGCCAGCACCACATCGATCTTGATTTTCGAAAGGTTCATGTATTGCCGAACCGGTCATTCGCGCGGCGCTCGAACGCATCGACAAAGCTGTCCGCGATGTGGTGGAACACCGGTCCGACCGCTTTCTCGATCAATGTGTTCGCAAATTCGTAACGCAAGCTCAATTCCACCTTGCAGCCCTTTTCCGAAAGCCGGGTAAACAGCCAGCTTCCTTCCAAGGTTCTGAAAGGCCCCGAAACCAGTTTGATGTCGATGCGTGCGCCGGGTTGATTGATATTTTCGGTAGTGAACTGTTGTTTCAGGCCGCGGAAGTTGATGTACAGGGCGGCGACCGTCCGCTCAGGCTCATTCACCGAAACGGCCACTCGCTCGCACCAGGGCAGGAACTGCGGATAGGATTCGACGTCTGCGACCAGCGAATACATCTCTCGGGCTGTGTGGCCCACCAACGCAGAGCGGTCTATGACAGTCATCGTTGTAAAATCGGGGAATCATATAAGGAAACCCGATTTCCGTGACGATCGTAGAAAATCGCAAGGCGTCGCATGAGTATTTCATCGAGGAGCGCTACGAGGCGGGCGTCGCCCTGGAAGGGTGGGAGGTCAAGGCCATCCGTGCCGGACGCGCGCAGCTGAAAGAAGCCTACGTGATCGTGAGTAACGAAGAGATTTTCCTCATCGGCGCGCATATCAGCCCGCTTTCAGCCGCGTCCACCCACGTGAACCCCGATCCCGTGCGCACGCGAAAGCTCCTGCTTCACGCGGAGGAGATCCGCCGCCTCATCGGGAAAGTCGATCGCGCCGGATACACCCTGGTGCCGCTCGACCTGCACTACGTGCGCGGGCGAGTCAAGATCAACATCGGTCTGGCAAAAGGCAAGAAGCAGTACGACAAGCGCGCCGACGAAAAAGAAAAGGACTGGAAGCGCGAGCAGCAGCGGTTGATGCGCTCGCGGTAGACAGTCGGCCCCAACGCCCATCCAGCGCAGCCCAAGGGGCCCCTTGCGGCGCCGTCGTACGGCGTTGGAGACTGGGCCTTATCAGGGGAAAGCGCCGAGGGGAATGTGCTGCGTTGGATGGGCGACGCCGTCGATGGCCCGCCGTACTAGCTTGCCGTCACCTTCGCCTTGGCCGGTGTGTCGGCTTCGCGTGACAACTGCAACCAGGTATCGACCACGGTATCGGGGTTGAGCGACAGGCTCTCGATGCCTTCCTGGACCAGCCACTGAGCGAAATCGAGATGGTCCGAGGGCCCCTGCCCGCAGATGCCGACGTATTTCCCGGCCTTGCGGCAGGCCTGGATCGCCAGTCGCAGCATGGCTTTCACCGCCGGATCGCGCTCGTCGAACGCGTCAGCCACGAGTCCGGAGTCGCGGTCCAGGCCGAGCACCAGCTGCGTGAGATCGTTCGACCCGATCGAGAATCCATCGAAGTACTCGAGAAACTGCTCGGCGAGCACCGCGTTCGAGGGCAGCTCGCACATCATGATGAGCCGCAGGCCGTTCTCCCCGCGCTTCAAGCCGTTCTCGGCGAGCAGCTCGATCACCCGGGCGCATTCCCCCAGCGTGCGAACGAACGGCACCATGATCTCGACGTTGGTGAGCCCGAGCTCGTTTCTGACCCGGCGCATCGCCTGGCATTCCATCTCGAAGCAATTGCGGAACGACTCTGCCACGTAGCGCGAGGCGCCGCGGAAACCGAGCATCGGATTCTCTTCGTCGGGCTCGTAGCGCGCACCGCCGATCAGCTTCTTGTACTCGTTCGATTTGAAATCCGACAGGCGGACGATCACCGGCTTCGGCCAGAAAGCCGCCGCGATGGTCGCGACGCCTTCGGTCAGCTTCTCCACGAAAAAGGCGCGCGGGTCCGTGTAACCCCGGGCCGCATGCTCCACCTCGCGCTTGAGGTCGCCGGGGAGATCCGGATACTCGAGCACCGCCCTCGGATGCACGCCGATCATGTTGTTGATGACGAATTCCAGGCGGGCGAGGCCGACACCCCAGTTGGGCAGCGCCTGGAAGTCGAATGCGAGCTGGGGATTACCGATATTCATGGTGATTTTCACCGGGCATTTCGGCATCTCGCCGTGATCCCGGGACGTGACTTCGACCTCGAGGATGCCGCGGTAGATGTTTCCGGTGTCCCCTTCGGCGCAGGACACGGTGCAGGGCTCGCCGTCCTTGAGCGCGGTGGTGGCGTCGCCGCAGCCGACCACCGCGGGGATGCCGAGCTCGCGGGCGATGATCGCGGCGTGGCAGGTGCGGCCGCCGCGGTTGGTGACGATCGCCGCGGCACGCTTCATCACCGGCTCCCAGTTGGGGTCGGTCATGTCGGTGACGATGATGTCGCCCGGCTTGATGCGGCTCATTTCCGAGGCATCCTTCAGGACGCGCACGGTACCCGCCCCGATCTTGTGACCGATGGCGCGGCCCGTAGCGAGCACTTCGGATTTCTGCTTCAGGAGGAACCGCTCCTGCCCTTCCGCCGATTTGCGGGATTTCACGGTCTCGGGTCTCGCCTGCAGGATGTAAATCCCGCCGTCCGAGCCGTCCTTGGCCCACTCGATATCCATCGGCCGCTGGTAGTGTTCTTCGATCTTCAGCGCGAAGCGCGCAAGCTCGATCACATCCTCGTCGGTGAGGCAGAAGCTGTTGCGCTCGGCCTGGGACACATCCACCGTCTTCACCGAAAGGCCCGCTTGAGCCTGGTCCGCGAACACCATCTTCTGCAATTTCGAGCCGAGGCTGCGCCGGATCACGGGGAACTTGCCGCCGCGCAGCATCGGCTTGTGGACGTAGAACTCGTCGGGGTTGACCGCGCCCTGAACGACCATTTCACCCAGGCCCCACGCGGCCGTGATGAATACCACGTCCTGGAAGCCGGATTCAGTGTCGAGGGTGAACATCACGCCGCTCGCGGCGAGATCGCTGCGCGCCATGCGCTGCACGCCGGCGGAGAGCGCCACCGCGGAATGCCCGAATCCCTTGTGGACGCGGTAGGAGATGGCGCGGTCGTTGTACAGCGAGGCGAACACGTTCTTGAGCGCGGCCATGACGTTGGGGAGGCCGCGGATATTGAGGAAGGTTTCCTGCTGTCCGGCGAAAGAGGCGTCGGGCAGGTCTTCGGCCGTGGCGCTGGACCGCACAGCCACCGATACGCTCTCGTCGCCCCCGGTCAGCTCCTCGTACGCCTTTCCGATCTCGGACTGGAGCTGCTTCGGAAGGCTCGCCGCCTCGATCCAGCCGCGGATCTCCGCTCCGCAGCGCTCGAGCGCCGCGACGTCATCGGCATCGAGCCCCTTCAAGCGCGCATCGATACGGGCAGCGAGGCCGCCCTGGCCGAGGAACTCCCGGAACGCATCGGCGGTGGTGGCAAACCCGCCGGGGACCCGGATTCCCGCCTGGGAGAGCTGGCCGATCATCTCGCCCAGCGACGCGTTTTTCCCGCCGACCTGCTCGATGTCTCCCATTCCGAGCCGGTCGAAATTCACTACGTATTTGAGCCGAGCCATGAAACCGTTCTTCGTCGCGGTTGAAGGATCATCTTGAAACCGTTATGTTACAGGCAGCGCATCTCCCGCGCAGCCAAATACCCCGCCTGGCCCCCTTTTCATGCCCGCCCCCCGCCGAACCATCTTCTTCGTCTCCGACGGCACCGGGATCACGGTAGAGACGCTTGGCCACAGCCTGCTGACGCAGTTCGACGACATCGAATTCAACGAGATGACCGTCCCCTTCATAGACTCGGTCGAGAGGGCCCAGGCCTGCGTGACCCGGATCAACGAGGCTTCAGCCACGGGAAACGGCCGGCCTGTCGTCTTCACCACGCTAGTCAACGCCGAGATACGCGAAACCGTGCGCAAGGCCCAGGCGTTCGTGCTGGATTTCTTCGAGAGCTTTCTGGACCCGCTCGAGGCGGAGTTCGGGGCGAAGTCCACACACACGGTCGGCCGCTCGCACAGCGCGCGCGACAGGAAAGGCTACACCCACCGCATCGAGGCAATCAACTTCGCCCTCGCACACGACGACGGCGCCTCGTCCATGGACCTCGACAAAGCAGACGTGATCCTGGTGGGGGTGTCGCGCAGCGGCAAGACGCCGACCAGCCTGTATCTGTCGCTGCAATTCGGGATTCGCGCGGCGAACTGCCCGCTCATCCCGGAGGACTTCGACCGGATGAGCCTGCCCACCGCACTCCAGGCTTACCGCCGCAAGCTGTACGGCCTGTCGATCGCACCGGAACGGCTGCGGGAGATCCGCAACGAGCGCCGGCCCAACAGCAAGTACGCCGACCTGGAGAATTGCCGCTACGAAGTGCAGCAGGCGGAAAAATTGATGTCGCGCGAAGGCATACGCTGGGCGAATTCGACGATGAAATCGATCGAGGAAATCGCCACGACCATCATGCAGGAATTCAAGCTGGAACGCAGGGTGTATTGACCACCGGCAACACGCAGGCGTGCGTCGCCGCTCAGCAGAAATTCTGCGTGATGTAGACCTTGCCGTCGGGAGCGATCTCGGCCCCGATTCCTTCGCGCTTCCAGTGGGGCGTGAGGATGTTTTTCCGGTGCCCGGGGCTCTTCATCCATCCCTCGAGCGCTTTCCTTGCGATCTTCTCGGATGAGTTCCAGTCGTAATGCGCGATTCCGTTCACCGTCGTGACCGAGTTGTAGAGGTGGTTGAGCGCGATGTTTTCGGCTCCGCCGAGGATCGTCCCGCCGATGCGGATGCGGCAGGTATAGGCCGCCTGGCGATAGCGGTGCGGGAAGCCCTGCCCTTCTGGGGAATCGTGGGCGAGGTATTTTCGCGTAGCCATGTCGCGGCTGTGGCTCGCGGCGATCCTGGAAAGCGCCTTGTCCCAGGCGAGCGGTGAAAGGCCTTGCTTTGCGCGTTCCTCGTTGATATGCGCGTGGATGCGCAGCACGAGGTCCGCGGCTTTGACAGACGGTCTTTGCCCGGCGGGGACTTCGGGGTGTGCCGCGCGGGTCGCGAGCAGCAGGACGGCAAGGAGCCCGAGGACACGCACGGAAATTTCACCGCGACGCAGGCAAGTAGCGAGGCCCCAGGGTGTCAACGCGGTGACAATGCAGCCTGCGCCCGGCCCTGCTGGCGAATCTGCTCGAAGAGACAGATCGCCGCTGCCGCGGCGACATTCAACGACTCTGCGGGTCCCGGCATGGGGATGTGCACGTGATCGGTGGCCAAGCGACGCGATTCCGGCGACAAGCCCGAGCCCTCGTTGCCGAACAGCCAGGCGACCGGTTCCCTGAGGTCTAGCTCGTAGAGGGACGATCCGGCCTTCGGCTCCGCGGCGACAATGCGCCCTGAAAATGCGCGCGTGATTTTTCCCAGATCGACATCCTCGAAGATCGAAAGCGAGAAGTGCGCGCCCATGCCGGCGCGGATGACTTTGGGCGACCAGGCGAACACCGAGCCCCGCGAAAGCAGGACGTGCGCAATACCTGCCGCCACCGCGGTCCTCATGATCGAGCCGAGGTTTCCCGGATCCTGGATGTTCTCAAGCAGCAGGCAGCTCGACAGGATCGGCGGCACCGGACCTGCGTGGGGCGTCCGGACCACCGCCGCCACGCCCGCGGCGCTGACGAGTTGCGAAACGCGCTCGAGGAGCGCGTCCGCAAGCACCAGCCGCCCGTGCGCCGGGGAGTCTTCAAGGAACGTCCGGATTTCCGGCCTGGCGAAGGCGCTTTCGCTCACCAGGATCGTCTCCGCGACACCACCGCTCTCGTGATAGGCCCGCACCAGGCGCTCGCCCTCGAGAAGCGTGGTCCCGGTCCTGCGCCGCTCCCGCGACGATCCGGCAAGCTTTATCAGGGCTTTGACCTGGGGGTTGTCTTTGGACCGGATGGATTTCACTCGATTGGGCAGGTGCGGAATCCGGCGAAGACGTCGCCGCGGTCCGGAGTATAGAAATTTCTCCAGGTATTGGAGATCAGCCGGGACGGCGTCGCGAAGCTCCCTCCGCGTAGAACCTTTTGAGTCCCAAACCACGGCACCGAATACTCGCGATAGGGATCGCATACGAAACCCGGATAGGGCGCGAACGTGCTCGAAGTCCATTCCCACACGTTGCCGAGCATTTGCCGGCAGCCCGCGGCGCTGTCTCCCCGGGCGAATTCGCCCACGTGCACGCGGTCCGATCCACCTAGATTGGCGAGTGCGCCGTTTGGGGCCGAATCCCCCCAGGGGTGGCGCCGCTTACCGGATTCGGGCGAGAACGATGCGGCCATTTCCCATTCCGCCTCGCTCGGCAGACGCCGGCCCGCGTAACGGCAATAGGCGTTCGCCTCGTGCCAGTTGACGTGCATCACCGGGAGACCGCCGTCCAGCGGCAGCTCCTCGCCGAAACGGCGCTCCCGCCACTCTCCGTCGCGCTCGACCCAGTAGCGCGGGCCTCTAGCTTGGTTCTTCCAGTTCCAGCCCTCGGTCGACCAGAGATCGCGGCGCTGATATCCGCCTTCGCGAACGAATTCCAGGAATTGCGCATTGGTCACCGGTGCCCGGGCAATGCTAAAGGGCTCGAGCTCGACCCGATGGGCCCACTTCTCGTTGTCGAAATGAAATCCGGAATTTCGCGGAGCGCCAAGCAGAAAGTCTCCGCCGGACAGCTCGGCGTCTCCGTCCTGGGCGCCCTGCCCTGCATTGTCGGGGAGCTTGGACCGCGCGAGCGGATCCGCGTAGCCGAGCGTCTGCCGTGTATAGTGAAACGCTTCCGCGTGCATGTCCTCATGATAGAGCACCAAATGCACGAAATAGAGAAACCACTCGTTATCCGGCTCCCGTTCCAGCCGCGCCAGCACGCGCTCGAGAACGCGATCCTGGAATTCGAGCGTGCCTGAAAGGTCCGGTAGCGGCAGATCCCAGCGCGTGTCATGCGCGACCTTCGCGGAATCGTAGAGCGCATCGGCACCGTCCAGGACGCTCTCCGAGAGCGATTCGTCGGCGCGTAATCTCAGGCACCAGTGCTCCTGGAACCAGGCAACGTGACCGAGCTCCCAAAGGACGGGGTTGACGATCGCCAGCTTCGGGCCGAACAATTGCGGACCTTCGAGATCGCGGATGAGAAGCCGGGTGCGCCGCCTTGCATCGCGCAATTGCTGCGACAGGGTATCCGGTGATTCGGCAAACATGGGAGAGATTAAACATAGCATGAAAATCGCGCTCATCACCCCTGCCGGGGCGCGCTCGCGAAGCGGCAACCGGCATACCGCGATGCGCTGGTCGGGGATGCTGCGCTCGCTCGGTCACAAAGTCCGGGTTTCCGTAAGTTGGGACGGGCGGCCCGCCGATGTCATGATCGCGCTGCACGCGCGGCGCAGTCACGCTTCGATCGTCCGATTTCGCGAACGGTTTCCCGATTCGCCGCTGGTGGTCGTACTGACCGGCACCGATCTGTATCGGGACATCCGCGCCGATCGCGACGCTCGGGCTTCGCTCGTCATTGCCGATCGCCTCGTCGTTCTACAGGACATGGGGAGGCTCGAGCTCCCGCCGCGGTTCAGGCGCAAGACGCGCGTGATCTACCAGTCAGCCGAAGTCCACGCCTCCCCCGAACCGCCCTCGCGCCGCTTTCGCGTCGCGGTGATCGGACATCTGCGGGAAGAGAAAGACCCTTTCCGTGCCGCGCTCGCCCTCGCCCACCTGCGCGACTTGCCCGAACTCGAGATCGTGCAACTCGGGGAAGCGCTTTCGCCGGAGATGGCGCGCACCGCACGGCGTCTGTCGCGCGCCGATCCGCGCTATCGCTGGCTCGGAAACCTGCCGCACTGGCAGGCGATGCGCTGGCTCTCGCGCAGCCACGCGCTCGTGGTGAGCTCCCGCATGGAAGGCGGCGCCAATGTAGTTTGCGAGGCCGCCGCCGCAGGCGTGCCGGTGATCGCGTCCCGGGTCTCCGGGAACATCGGCATGCTCGGCCGCGGCTACCCGGGCACCTACCGGCTCGCCGACGAGCGCTCGCTCGCGCGCCAGATGCGCCGCGCGGCCCTCGATTCCGCCTACTACGCGCGCCTGAAGCGACTTACGGCGGCCCGCCGGCCGCTGTTTCGCCCCGCCGCGGAGCGTGAAGGACTGCGAAGGCTGGTCACGGAGTTTTCCAAGATCTCGCGGACCGGGGCGAAGCTGCGCCGATAGACTTCGCACACGCCGTACCCCCGCAGCGCGCTCAGGTGCGATGACCACGGAAGGGCCGCCCGCGCCGCCCCCTCCCGAGTGAGACCGAGGGGGATTGGGCGGTGAGGCGGCGTTATCCCGGTGCGACCCGGGAGTGTGAAGTCAATGTCACCGTTCAAACGGGCCGTCAATGGAGCCGGTACTCCGTGCGTACGGCCAACCCGGCCCCTTCACTTGGGCAATCGTCATTTCGTTGACCGCATCGATGATTGCCGCGAACGCCCTGGTGGCGCGCGCCTGCCCTTCCGCGGGCACCATCTCAGGCGCGTCGAGGCTCGTGTGGTAGAGGACGTGGTTAATCGTGTGGAAGGACGGCGCGAAGGAGCCATTCTTGGGACTATCTTCAACGCCGTAGATGGAGTTACCGAAGTCGACGAGCTTTTCCACACACATGCGCTCGAAATCGGGACTGCCCAGGGCGCTCCAGCGCGTCGCGCTCATTGTGTTGCTGGTTGTCAGGTCTTCGTTGTACATGTAGATCTGGGATTCGGAAGGATGTTCGAGGGTCAGCTTGAGTGCCACCTTCTCCCACGGCCAGATCTCGTTGATGCCGCCCTTCATGCCGTGCGCGACTTCGCCATGGTGATGATCCGGGAACATGATCCAGACCATCGTGCGCGGGCGCCTGGCCTTGGGCAGCCCTGCGTAGTGACGGGCCAGTTCGAGGCCGCTTGCCATGCCGCCATTGTTATCCTCGGCTGCGTAGAAGTAGCCGTCGGTGTGCATCTGGAGCTGGATCTGTTCATCCGTCCGGCCGGGGAGCACGGCGTAGTGCCACGAGGTCTGGATGTTGGTCAGCGGCGGCACGTTGAGATGCACGGTGATATTGATTTTCTCCCCGGCGTCTAGCCGATCGCGCAGCGCGAAGCCTTCGTCCTGACTCAATGTCATTTGCGTAACGGTCCTCACGCCGCCTTCTGGCTGGAACTGACCGTTGCCGGGCACCGCCATCACATTGATGATGAACGCGGCTCCCTTCGCGGCAGCCCGTGTGTTCGAGTTGAAAAGGCCGGCGCGATCGGAGGCCGAGTGCGAACGGCCGCCCGGAACGAACGTCGAATAGATGATTACGGCTTTGCCGCTGACGTTGCGGCCGGCAAAGTCGGATTCCCCTCCGACGCCGACCCAGACGGCCTCGGCGGTAATGCCCTCAGGCGGTGTTGACTTGGTGCCCGATGCCGGGAAAATCGTCGTTAGATTGATCGCGCCATCTTTGCTTACGTAGCTGCCGCTCCAGCCGCTCGGGCGCCAGTCGCTGGGCAGCGTGTAGGGCACGGAATAGGTCTGCAGGCCCAGGCGCTTGAACTCGTCGAGCATGTATTTGACGCCTTCGAAGTCCGCCGATGTTCCGGGGAAGCGGCCCCACCACTGAGCTTTGTTTGTCTCGCGGTACTTGATGGCGATTTCCGACAGGGCGATGATGTCCCGTTTCATGCGCGCGCCGTCGATGTCCCTATAGTTCTGCTGGTGCTGCTTCAGCGGGAACTCTGGGTACTCATCATCGTTGAAGAGCAGCGCTTTGTGGTCGCGCGGCAGGCCCTGACCGTAGGTCTTCTCGGTTTTGGGACCATCCTCCATCTGAGCCAGTGCCGAATCCATCATGGGCAGCTGGATAGACAGTGCCGAACAGCTTATTCCCCAGAGTAGTAGCTTGCGTAGCTTCACGTTCTCCTCCTTTTGAGGTATGGGTGACACGACCGAGGCGCGGTCCCCCCAGGGAGTTATCGCTTTTTGGCAGTCGTCCTGCCGCGGGCCTGCGTTGAACTCCGCCGACACTTCTCTCCCGTGCCCGCGCTCAAGACTACCACCGGGCGGCGTCAACAATTCGTTGGGAATGGTTGTGAGATCATTGCAGCTCGTTGTGAATTAAATTTCACCGACGATCAGCTCTTGTCCGGCGCTAATCTGCGGCCGTTTTCCAAGAGCAGCCTCACCGGGCGAAAGCTGAGCCGATAGACTTCGCACACGCCGTATCGGCGCAACGCGCTCAGGTGCTGCGGCGTTGGATACCCCTTGTGTGCGTCGAAGCCGTATTGCGGAAACTGTCCGTGAAGCCGGCGCATCTCGGTATCGCGCGCCGTCTTCGCCAGGATCGATGCCGCCGCAATCACCCTAACCTTCGCGTCGCCATCGACGATCGCCCGGGCCGGGACCGCAAGCATCGGGCAATGCGAACCGTCGAACAACACCTCGTGGGGCAGGACCGAAAGCGTCTCCACCGCCCGCCGCATGGCGAGCAGGCTCGCCTGCAGGATGTTCAAGCTGTCGATTTCCTCGACGCTCGCCCAGGCGATGGACCAGGCGAGCGCTTTTTTCCTGATGATGCCGGCGAGCCGTTCGCGTTCGCGCGCGCTCAGGACCTTGGAGTCGGCGATCCCGGCCGGCGCGCGTCGTCCCGGCTCGAACACCACTGCAGCGGCGCAAACCGGTCCGGCGAGCGGCCCGCGGCCGGCTTCGTCGACGCCGCAGATCAGGCGGACTGCAGCCACGGCAGGAGCGCTTCGGTAGCACGGGCCGCGGTGTCCCTGCGCAGAAGCCGCCGTATCTGGTCAAGGCGCTCCGGGAGCCTGCGGTTCACCACGGGATCGTTGAGCGAGTTCATCACCGCCTGGGCCAGGTTTTCGGGCGTCGCCTCGTCCTGGAGAATCTCCGGCACGAGAAACTCTCCGGCAATGATGTTGGGCAGGCCCACCCACGGCAGATGTCCCATCTTCGACATCATGCGGTACGTGAGCCCGGCCATCTTGTAGGTGATCACCATCGGTTTGCGGGCGAGCGCGGCCTCCAGCGTTGCGGTCCCGCTCGCCACGAGCGCGACATCACACGCCGCGAGCGCGTCGCGTGCATGGCCGAATAGAACGGTGAGCGGCAATTCCGCCACTTCCTCCGCGTACAGCGCTTCTTCGAAGATGGCGCGCGTTTCGCGGCTTACGAGCGGCACCAGAAAGTGCGCGCCCGGCTGGCGCGCCGCGATCAGCTTGGCCGTCTGCACGAAGGTCGAGGCCATATAGCGCACTTCCGACTGGCGGCTCCCCGGCAACAGCGCGATGACCTTCCGGGCCGCGGGCATGCGCAACTGTTCCTTTGCCGCGGCGGATCCGTCCTCATCGGATGTGGAATCCGCCAGGGGGTGTCCGACGTAGGCCACCGGCACCCCGGCGGCGCGGTACAGGGGTTCCTCGAACGGGAACAGAACCAGCATCTTGTCTACCGATTTGGCGATCGCAGACATGCGTCCGCTGCGCCAGGCCCAAAGCGACGGGCTCACGTAGTGGACCGCCGGAATGCCCGCCCGCTTCAGCTTTCGCTCGAGCGGCAGATTGAAATCGGGAGCATCGACGCCGATGAAAAGCGCGGGCCTTGCCGCCACGAGCCGCCGCCGGAGCTTTCGCCGGATCGCGTGGATTTCCAGAAAATGCCGCAGCACCTCGACGTAGCCGCGTACCGCCAGCTTTTCCATGGGGAACCAGGAATCGAGGCCCTCCCCCTCCATCTTCGGACCGCCGATGCCGACGAACTGCAGCCCGGGAATCTTCCTGCGAAGCGCGGCGATAAGATGGGCTCCGAGAAAATCCCCCGAAGCCTCTCCCGCCACCATGCCTACGACGACGGGATGGTTTTCCACCACGGCTAGCGAATGATGCCCCGCTGCGAGCGCTCGAGGAACTCGACGAGCACCTGCAGCTCCGGCATCTTCGCAGCCTGGCTTGCGATCTTGCGGCGCGCTTCCGCGAGCGCGAGGCCCGACCTGTAGAGAGTCTTGTAGGCGCGCTTGATCGCGGTGATTTTTTCCGCGGCGAATCCTCGCCGCTTCAGCCCTTCGCTGTTGATTCCGAACGGCTTCGCGGTATTGCCCGCCGCCATGACGTACGGAGGCAGGTCCTGCAGCAGGACCGTCGCGACCCCGGTGATCGAGTGCGCACCGATCGAGACGAACTGGTGCGCTCCGGTAAACCCGCCGAGCACCGCGTAGTCCCCGACGTGGACGTGACCGGCAAGCGTCGCCACATTGGCAAAAGTCGCGTGGTTGCCGACCCGGCAGTCGTGCGCGATATGCACGTAGGCCATGATCCAGTTGTCGTCGCCGATGCGCGTGACGCCCGTATCCTGCACGGTGCCGCAGCTGAAAGTGCAGTACTCGCGGATGGTGTTGCGGTCGCCGATCTCGAGCGCGGTCGCCTCCCCGGCGTATTTCTTGTCCTGGGGCGGTCCGCCGAGCGAGCTGAATCCGAAAATGCGATTTTGCGCTCCGATGCGCGTTCTCCCCTCGATCACCACGTGCGGCCCGATAGAAGTTCCCTCCCCTATCTCGACGTGCTCGCCGATGATCGAATACGGGCCCACCGATACTCCCGGGGCGAGCTTCGCTCCGGAATGAACGAGGGCCGTCGGGTGGATCATATCGGGCGCAGGGTGCAGAGGATCTTCGCTTCTGCGGCGAGCGCATCGCCGACGCGCGCTTCGGCCGCGAATTTCCAGAGTCCCCGGGCGTTGCGCTCGATCTTGACCTCGAGCAGGAGCTGGTCGCCCGGAACCACGGGGCGCTTGAACCGCGCCTCGTCGATCCCCGCGAAGTAGTAGACCGACTTGTCGTCCGGTTTTGTGTTCGCCGTGCGGAAAGACAATACGGCGGCCGCCTGCGCCAGCGCCTCGATGATCATGACGCCCGGCATCACCGGGTAGTGAGGGAAATGCCCCGTGAAGAAAAGCTCGTTCATGGTGACGTTCTTGAGCGCGAGGAGCCGCTTGCCCGGCTCGCATTCGAGCACCCGGTCCAGAAGAAGCATGGGATAGCGGTGAGGCAAGTATTCCAGGATCTCTCTGATGTCCATCGCTTACCTCTTTCTCTTCTTTGTGGGGAGTCGCTTCTCCAGCTCGCGGATTCGCTCGACCAGCCGGTCGAGGCCGTGCAGGTGCGCCACTGTTTTCGCCCATTCGCGGCTGGGCGCAGAAGGCAGCACACCCGTGTAAGTACCCGCGTGCGCGATGGACTTCGTTACGTTGGCTACGGCAGAGATTGTCACGTGGTCGGCGATCGTCAAATGGCCCCAAATGCGTGCCGCGCCGCCGATTGCGCAGTGCGCTCCGATGCGCGTGCTGCCCGCAACGCCTACAAAGGCAGCCATCGCGGTGTGCGCACCGATGCGCACGTTATGGCCGATCTGGATCTGGTTGTCGAGCTTGACGCCGTCCTCGACTACGGTGTCGTCGAGCGCGCCGCGGTCGATCGTGGTGTTGGCGCCGATCTCGACGTCGTCACCTATGACCGCGCGTCCCGTTTGCGGAATCTTGATCCAGCGTCCCGCATCCGGCGCCATGCCGAAACCGTCGGCTCCGATCACCACGCCGGCATGAATCAACGCGCGCTTGCCTATGACGCTGCGGGGATAGACCGTCACCGAAGGGCCCAGGCGGCTGTCCTCGCCGATCTCCGCGTCATCGCCGACCGTGCAATTGGCATCGATCACGACCCGCTCCCCCAGCCGCACCCCCTGGCCGATATGACAGCCGGGGCCAACCGTGGCAGATGCCGGAATTTCGGCGCCCGCTTCGACAACGGCGCGCGCGTGGATTCCAGGAAGGGGACGACTCTCGGGGCCGAACAGCTGCGCGGCACGGGCGTAATAGACATAGGGGTCGTCGCACAGGATCCTGGGCAAGGCTGTCGCATCCTGTTCCTCGCGCGCCAGAATCACGGCCGAGGCATGGGTGTCGCGCAATTGCGCACGGTACCGGGCATGCGAAAGGAAGCAAAGGTCGCCGGGGCGGGCGCTTTCCAGGGTGGCGATTCGCAGAATCTCGGCATCGGGATCGCCTATCAGCTCCCCGCCGAGCCTGGCGACGATTTCACCAAGCCGGTAAGTACGCGAAATGGATTGCGTCACTTGCCTGCGCGAGTATCGTCCAGCGCCTTGATGACCTTGTCGGTGATGTCGATGCGGGTGCTGGCCCACACGACCTGTTCGTTCTGAAGCACGACGTCGAGTTTTTCGGCCTCGGCGATCTTCCTCACTGCCTGGTTGGCGCGTTCGAGAACTCCTTCGAACTCCTCCTTGCGCCGCTGGCTCAGATCTTCGTTGAATTCCCGTTGCCTGCGCTGAAATTCCCGGTTCATATCGCCGAACTCGCGCTCGCGCTTCTGCCGCTCGGACTCCGACATCGTCACGGCGTTCTTTTCCAGGCTCCCTTGCATCTTCTTCAGCTGCTCCGCCATCTTGGAGAGCTCCTGCCCGCGCTGGGAGAATTCCTGCTCCAGTTTCTTCTGGGCCCGCTGCGCAGGAGGCGCCTCCCTCAGGATCCGCTCCAGGTTGACAAACCCGACGCTCGACTGGGCCAGAGCCGGTCCGAAGGCGCCGAGGGCTGCCGTGAGAGTCCAGCGAACTAGGGAGTTCCTTTTCGAACCTGCCATGAAACCTGCCTTCAAAAAGAGGATTATACCGGGCCGTCAGAATACGGCGCCAAGCGTGAACTGGATGTGCTGGATACTGTCCCCGGGCTTGTCGTTCAGGGGTTTCGCGACGCTGATTTTCATCGGCCCGACCGGCGAGTTCCAGGCAAAGCTCAGTCCCCATGAAGCACGCACTTGCGAAAGGTCGAGTTTTTCAGTCACGCCATAGACTTGTCCCGCGTCTATGAAGGCTCCAAATCGCATCGACCGGTCGGTGCTGCCCGGAACCGGAAACAACAACTCCGTCGATGCGTTGACTTTCCGATTGCCTCCCAGGAAGCTGCCGTCGATATCGCGTGAACCCAATGACGCGGTCCGGAATCCGCGTACGCTGCCGATGCCGCCCGAGTAGTAGTTCTTGAAAAATGGCAGCGGCTTTCCGCCAAACCCGTCGCCGGCGTCGATCTCCCCGCTGAGCACCAAGGTGAAGCTGCGCGAGTACGGGTAGAAATACTGATGGGTATAGGAATACTTCCAGTACTCGAGGTCTCCGGGCGGCGTCGCCAGCTCCAGAGTGGCTCGCTCGAGGTGACCCTTCGTCGGCCAAATCGCACTGTCTCGCGAGTCGCGGACCCAGCCGGCGCTGCTGACCAGCGCGAGATAGGTGCCGCCGAACTGGTTTTGAAAGACGAGGTAACGCTGCGGGCTGTCGCCGGCGAGAAAAAGCCTGACCTGTTCCGTACCGAGGCCGAAAAACAGAGTGTCGTACTCGGTAAAGGGCACGCCGAACCGTACCGCCCCGCCGCTCGTGCTGGTCCTGTAGTTGCCGACTCCCAGCGAGGTGGCGTTCACATCGCGCCGGTAGACGTCAAAGCCGCGGCTGACGCCGTCGACCGTGTAGTAGGGGTCGGTGAAGGAAAACGACGCCACCCTGTTGACTGACCCGGACGCGACCTGGACGCCCACGGTGTTGCCGGTACCGAAAAAATTGCTCTGTTGAACCGAGGCCTGAACGATGAATTTATCGATATTGGAAAAACCCACGCCGAGCAGCACCGCGCCGGTGGGCTTCTCCTTGACCCGCACGGTTACGTCGACCTGGTCGGTCGTGCCGGGCACCGCCGGCGTTTCGACCTCGACCTCGCTGAAATAGCCCGTCTTGTCGATCCGCTGTTTGGAAAGCTGCAGCTTCTGGCTGTCGAAAAAGCTGCCCTCGAGCTGGCGCATCTCGCGGCGCACCACCTCGTCGCGCGTGCGCGTGTTGCCGACGACATTGACCCGCCGGACATAGACGCGCCGTCCCGGGTCGATCAGAAACGTGAAGCTGACCTTGCGCTTTTCCTTGTCGATATCCGGGTTCGCGTTGACGTTGGCGAAAGCATAGCCTTCCCGCCCCAGCCTGTCGGTAATTGCCTTGGTCGAATCAGTGAGCCTTTCTCTGGAGAACGTTTCGCCCGGTTTGATCGTGATCAACGAGCGGAGCTCCGCCTCGGAGACGAGCAAGTCTCCCCCGAGCTTCACGTCGGCCACTTCGTATTTCTCTCCCTCGGAGATGTTGATCGTAATGTAGATGTCATGACGATCGGGCGTAATCGAGACCTGGGTGGAGTCGATATTGAACTCGAGATAGCCGCCGTTCAGGTAATACGAGCGCAGCGACTCGAGGTCGGCCTGGAGCTTTTGCCTGGAGTATTGGTCGTTCTTCGAAAACCAGGTGAACCAGCCGGGGGTGCGCAGTTGGAGCACGCGGAGCAATTCTTCCTCGGAAAAGGCCCGATTGCCTACGATGTTGATCCTCCTGATCTTCGCGACTTCCCCTTCGTTCATGCTGAAATTGATTGCGACCCGGTTGCGTTCGAGCGGCGTGACGGTCGTGGTGACCTCCACGCCGTAAAGACCGCGCGTCAGATACTGGCGTTTGAGCTCCTGCTCGGCCTGATCGAGCAAGGCGCGGTCGAAAATGCGCCCTTCCTGGAATCCGACGTCGCGCAGCCCCTGCTTGACCTTGTCCTTTTCGAATTCCTTCATCCCGACAAAATCGATCGAAGCAATGGCCGGCCGCTCTTCGAGAGTCACGATCAGCACGTTTCCCTGGACCTCGAGCCTGACGTCCCGAAAGAACCCCGTGGCGAACAGCGAGCGGATCGCCCCGGCGGCCTTTTCATCGGTCATCGTGTCGCCGACTTTGACGGGCAGATAGCTGAAGACGGTCCCCGCTTCGATGCGCTGGATGCCCTCGACGCGAATGTCCCGCACGACGAAGGGTTCGAATGCCCACGCCTGCCCGACGAGCACGAGCAGGAAGAGCGCGGCTCGTAGCGCGTTTTTCACTGATCGATCATTAACCCGCGAACAGGCGGTTGAAGTCGTTGTAGATGGCGAACGCCATCAGGAACAGGAGCAAGGTGAGGCCCAGACGCTGGCCCAGTTCCATCACCCTCTCGGAAACCGGGCTGCCCTTGAGAATCTCGACGAAGTAATACAGCAAGTGCCCTCCATCCAGCAACGGGATCGGAAGCAGGTTGAGCACGCCCAGGCTGATGCTGATCAGCGCGAGGAATGCGATGTAGGCGCCAATCCCGAGCTGTGCCGATTGACCCGCGTAGTCGGCGATCGTCACCGGTCCACTCAGGTTTTTCCAGGAGACCTGGCCGACGACCATCTTGCCGAGCATCTTCAGGCTGAACGCCGACGTTTCCCAGGTCCGCTCGAGCGCCATTCCGAGCGCGGCAACCGGCGCGTAGCGCACGGTCGTTACGAGGCTCTTCATCGATTCGGCATCGATTTGCGGAGCCGTCCCGATTCGGCCGAAGCGCTCGCCGTTTTGTTGCACCGTCTCCGGTCGCAGCTGAACTTCAATCTGGTTGCCGCCGCGCGCGATGCCGAGCCGCACGATTTCGCCCGGCCGGCGCCGGACCGCCCTCACGACATCTTCCCACACCCGAATCTCGCCCCCGTCGACCGAGATGACCCGGTCTCCCGGGCGCAATCCCCCCGCCTCGGCTACGCTCCCCGGGACGACCTTGCCGATGATCGGCGCAACATCGGGCCGGTCCAGCCTCAATCCCAGACGCGCGAGAGATCGGAAG
>Ga0193713_1000105_pt1 | contig 24809 bp, 20 predicted proteins | sample H3a2metaG_FD_143054 | JGI IMG/M metagenome (GOLD analysis project Ga0193713, IMG submission 143054) | Soil microbial communities from a riparian zone of the East river system, Colorado, United States - H3a2 | ecosystem: Environmental > Terrestrial > Soil > Riparian zone | place: USA: East River... | reverse complement strand
GGCCGGGGAAGCCTCCCGTTGTTGCGGAAAGTTCTGAAGTTCATCACTCAATTTTTTGGCTCGTTCAATGATAGCTGGATCTGTCGCAGGATCATCGGATTTGAAGTCGGGTGGTACGTTGGAGGTGTTGATCCGTTGTCCGAGCGGGTCTAGACATTTAGCGGTATAGGTCTCGCCAAGGAAATCAAAGAGCGATCTGATGGCGGACTCCGACCGACCTAAGAGAGCTGAATATCGCATTCGATATACGACCTGCGGACCATAAGCTTGCTCAGCTTCGACGCAGGCGCTTACGCGTCGGAGCCAATATTCGTACGCAGCCTGTTCGCTGTCGACCAAGCGATTCTTATCGTGTGGAAAGAAGTTTAAAAGCGAACGCACTACATCGGCGACTTCGCGAACTATGTGAATGAAGAGGGCTTGTGGAAATAGTTTCCGTAAGCCACAGATATTCATAGAGTACTCTGGGGTTTGGTCCAACCAGCGTGTTTTGGGCCCGGCCTCTGAAGGCGGTATTTCAAGGGCACGAAGGGTCTCGGCATTGAGCTGACCGTTTACCTCGAGCCTGTTGCGAAGTTGATACCAGCGAATCAACGCGGTCAGATCGCCACTCATTTCGCGGGTAATTTCGCTATAGTCAAACCTCTGATCTTTCAGCGCCCTCTGCGCCCTCTCGATCGTGCGTTTCCTCTCCAAGTCTTCGCGATGCTTTAAGATCAAATCGTTGACGCTCCGTCCGAAACTGGCGAAGAATTCCTCGCATGGGATGTCCATTGCACTTAAGACCGAGCGATCGCCGCGCGCCGCTCCTATTTGATAGCGAATGGCGAGGTCGATCGCCAGATCGCCCATCCAGCCGGACTCCGGCAGCGTGATAATATTCGGGTGCTGCTCAAGACACCACGCCAGAACGCTCGTTCCAGAGCGCGGTGATCCCACCACAAAAATTGGCTTGTTTATCGTGTCTTGCATTTCAGTTGCATGGTCGGGTATAAAGTCGATGAGCGTGAATCGCCTTTTTCGTTCACACAATTCATCATTACATGACCGATCGTCGAATCGCGGGCGGTCGTGAACTGTTGATCCTTATCCTGAACGTGCCGCGACCAAGCATGCGCCCTTAGAGTTTGAAGCCGGCCGCGACCGCGTCCTGGTGAAACATGCGAACCGTATCGAGCGAGAGTTCGTCGAGGTCTTTACCTCCGAGTTCGACGAGTTTTTTGAGAATATCGTGGGGAACGGTAACGATATTACAACGGCAGGCGGCGGCTTGAAAGACGTTAAGCACTTCGCGAACGCTCGCCCAGAGAAGTTCGGCCTTCGGCAAACCACGCAGTATCTCCAGCGACTCCTTCATGATCGGCAATGGATCGACCCCAGTATCGGCGATGCGGCCGGCGAAAACCGAAACGACGGCCGGGACGTTCGGACTTAATGCGGCAGCGACCGCCTTTACCTGACGCGGGGTTAACAGCGCGGTAACATTCAGTTTTACGCCCTCACCGGCTAGCTCCTGAATTAACGGAATAGCGGATTCGCCGCTCGTGTTTGTGATCGGGATCTTAACGTTAACGTTGTCCTGCCAGTCGCGCATTTTAAGCGCCTGGCGGCGCATCTCGGGAAAATCATCAGAGAAAACTTCAAACGAGATCGGTTTGGATTTCACCTCTTTCAGGACCGCTCGAGCAAAGGTTTCGTAATCGGTCAGGCCGGCTTTTCGCATTAAAGTCGGATTCGTGGTCAGCCCCTGGATATAGGGCTTGCGATAAAGGTCCGCGATGCCCTGCAGATCTGCGCCGTCTGCGAAAATTTTTATCGGCAAATCCAAGACGTGTTGACTCATTTTTTTGGAGCTACTCGAGACTCAGGGGCGTAAGCAAACAGTATCAGGCACGCGCGTCGCGGAGAAGAGCATTCACCGCATCGCCGAAGGTCGCAACCGTGAAATCGGGCGCCTCGCGCAAACTCTCTTCGTAGCCGCGTTCGATGAAGATCGCTCGACAACCTGCGGCGCGCGCACAACCAATATCGCGCCACCGGTCGCCGATGACATAACTCGCGCAAAGGTCAATTTTCAGCCCGGCTGCTGCTCGCAGGATCATCCCCGGTCGCGGCTTGCGGCAATCGCACGAATCGCCGTAACGCTCGCCCGCATGATAACAAATTTCGATGCGATCAAGCGATGGAAGCGCCAATTGCATTTTTGCATGCATCGCCTCGACCGCTTCGCGACTCTGTCTGCCGCGACCTACGTCGGGCTGGTTGGTGATCACAACCAGAAGAAATTCTGCTGCCTTAAGTCGCGCGCAGCCGTCTGCAACGTCGTCGTAGAGTTCGAAATCGTCGACGCGAGCCGGAGGATGGGGCTGACCGTTGCGGACGATGGGCCAATTGAGCACGCCATCGCGATCCAGGAAGACGGCGTGTCGCGCTACTTCGTGCTTTCCCATTTTGTCTCTGCCACCTTCAGAGCGGGGTGGGAGACCCACAGATGCCATACAACGGCTTGAAACGCTTCCGAGTGCGGCGTGACATTTGCGGGGTTGACGGTCGGAATCACAATGGCCACATCTGCAACCCGCGCGGTGTAACCGCCATCTCGACCGACAATCCCGAGAATTGCGCTGCCGCGTTCCTTGCCCAGTTGCAACGCCGCCACCAAATTTGGACTCACATTTTTTTCCAAGCTGCCTCCGCCTACTGACAGAATAAGGAGCGCGTCTTTTTCACTGAGGCGACTTCCCTTGAGCCATTCGGCGAAAACGGAAGTCCATCCCTCATCGTTCGTTCGTGCAGTTAGCTCCGAAACATTATCGGTGGGTGCGTAGCATTCCATGCCTGCGATCTTTCGGAAATCGTTGACCGCGTGAGAAGCGTTCGCCGCGCTACCTCCAACCCCGAGGATAAACAGGCGACCACCGCGTTCGCGCACCGCCGCGAGTAAATCGACGGCCTTTTCACAAAGTGCGGGATTCAGTTGGGAGACTATTTGGGCGGTTTCTTGCAGATGTTGTTCGGAATAATTCATGATGTGCAAAATGCGGATTGATTGCGGAGAAGAGCGTCGAGTTCCGCCAGGCCTTCGGGCGAACCGATTTCGTAGAAGCGCTGCTTTACTTCATACCCGGCAAGTTGTTTCTCAGCGGCGAGTTGGTGATAGACCTCCGCCAGATCGAACACTTCATTGTCGGGCCATCGACTAATCGCTTCCGCGCGCAGCACTCCCAGGCCGTAGTCGATATATCGCATCTCTGGCGTGCGTTGTTTCTTGTCATAACACAGGATTTGATTGCCATCGAACCAGACATTGCTCGTGTCCCACCGGCCGTCGTTCTTGAATACCGTCATGAGGGCCGGCTTCTCGCTGACCAAAAAAGCGCTTGCGGCCTGGCGATAGTCGATGGGCAGATAGGAATCGCCGTATAAGACGAAAAATTGTTTACCCAGCAATGGCAGTGCCCGCTTGAGGGCTCCGCCCGTTCCCCGAAGATGTGGCCCGTCGAAAGAGTATTCGATCCGCATATCAAACCGTGCGCCGTTTCCGAAATGTGCTTCAATCATTTCGCCCAGGTAACCCGCGCAAACGACGACATGACGCAACCCCGCGCAGCTGAGCAAGCGCAACTGATGAGCGAGAAATGGCTCGCCCGCAACGGAGATGAGAGCCTTGGGAATTTTTTCTGTGATCGGCCGCAGCCGTGTCGCCACGCCTCCCGCGAGAATCGCAACGGGCCAGTCGGCGATCTCGCTTTCCTCCGGTGTTGGGCTCATTGATTCAGAATCTTCGTGCCTTCGAAATCGAAGCGAAAACGCACCTCCGTTAATCCCTTCTCTCGCATGACGTGCCGCAGACGAGCTTTATCTTTGGCGTAGAACATGAGAAAGCCGCCGCCGCCTGCTCCGATTATTTTTCCGCCCAGCGCGCCATTCGCCATCGCGCAATCGTACCAGGCATTGATGTCCTGATTGCTCATGCTTCGTGAGCGTCCCTTTTTGTGCTGCCAGTGGACGTCCATCAACCGGGCGAACTCATCCAGATTATCGCTTTGGAGGGCGGCTTGACTCTGCTGCCCGAGGTTCTTCACAAAATGCAGATTCTCCACCATTGCTTTGTCGGATCGCTTGCTCTTATCATCCTGTTCCTGCAAAATCTTCGAGGCTGAACGCGAGTAACCCGTAAAAAACAACAACAGGTTGTCCTCCAGATTAAACAAGGTTTCTTCCGAGATCTTGAGGGGTGACGCCTGGACCCGGCCATCCGGCAGAAAGTTAAAACAAGTGATGCCTCCGAAGGCTGCGATGTATTGGTCCTGTTTCCCGATCGGCGCGCCCAATTTTTCCAGCTCGATCTGACAAGCCTGCTCAGCAAGCTCAGCGGGATGGACAAGATTCTTTTTGTGAGCGTGAAAGGCCTTGAGCAACGCAGTGGTAAAACTACCAGACGAACCTAATCCCGTGCCAGCCGGGATGTCCGCCATACTCGTGATTTCTAACGAGGGCGTCTCGATGCCGACCATGCGCAGTGCTTCGCGGATAATAGGATGTTCTACCTCGTCCACCGTGAGCACACGCTCGAGTTTGGAATATTTGATAATCAGCTCAGGGACGAAGGTCTGGTGCAGCGTGATGTAAACATACTTATCGATCGCGGCGGCAATGAGAAAGCCGGAATGCTCGCGGTAGTACGAAGGCAGATCGGTCCCACCACCCCCAAGGGAGACGCGAAGAGGAGAACGCGTGATAATCATAGCTTCAGATAACCACCGCCGCGATAGATCTTCTCGACGACTTCCATAGCAGCTCGCGCCTCCTTCAAACCAGGCACCGGTGTGCGCTCTAAACGGATATCTTCCAAGAACGCTTTCATTTCACGGTTCCAGGAATCATCCTCGCCCGGATATTCCCAAATCGTTGTCTCGGGAGGGCCCATCTCCGGCAACATTTTGTAAAGCGACAAACGCTCAACGCCGTAGCTGCCACCGAGTCCCTCGATATGCAGTTTGCCTGTTCGCCCGTAGATCTCGAACGAAAACAAGTTTTTCCACTCTGTGCAACTAACGTGGAGCCAGGCGACCTGGTTCGCCGCAGTGCGGAGGCTAACGAAAGCATTGTCATCGACTGGCATATCCCAGAAATAAGTAGCGGCCTGGCCTTCAGCCCGCGTGAAGGCACCGAGAAACCATCCGGCAAGATCGATCAGGTGTACGCCTTGATCAATGAGCTCGCCTCCGCCAGAGAGCTTCGGATCCGCTCGCCATTCACGATCATAGCCAAGTCGCCCACCATGACCGTAGCGGCCCCGAATGAACATTAGTAGACCTATTGCGTCGTCGTCAACGAGCTCGCGTGCTTTCTGTAGCGCCGGATGATAACGGTGATTATATCCAACGCGGACTGGTAATCCGGTGTCGCGTGAAAGTGTGATTAACTCGTCGAGCTCGCGCGTTGAAATTGCGCCCGGTTTCTCCACAAGCACAGCCTTGCCAGCGCGCAGGGCGCGCGCGGTTACTGGGGCCAGCGAAGCATTCGTGACAGCGACAATAATTGCCTGCGCCTCGCTCTCTAGCACTTGAGTTAGGTCGGTGGTGGCGATTGCGTGCGAACTCCCGCCCGCGACCGATTCGGCGCGGGAAAGTTCCGAATCGCAGGCGACCAGCAATGAATCCGATGGCAAAGAAGTAAGTCGCTTCCGGCCGACCAAACCGCAACCAATGATTGCAAACTTAACTCCGGTGGTTTGCATCTTTCATTTCCAAACCAGGCGCCGGTCTTCGGGTGTGATGCGACGCAACGTGAAAATATCCGTACCTTGGAGCTGGGATTTGTGTTCCGCAAAATGCTGCCAATGGTCCCAGTGAGCGCTGATTAATTTGCCACTGATGCCGTCAGAAGCCGAGCTCAACAAGAAATCCACGAGCGCGCCTAGACGTTCAAATGCTTCGCTGCCTAGTTTAAGAGTGTCGTTCGCGTTCGCGACTTCTTTCTCTCCAGCGGCACTAGCACCGAGTTCAAGAATTTGATTGGTCATTTTTGTAGAGAGGGCTCCGGGAGCGATCGCGTTGATATCGATCGGGATGCCTGACCATTCTTCAGCAAGATTTTCAACCAAACGGACGACCGCCGTTTTTGAAACCGAATAAGCGCTGAAGTTCGCTCGGGGCTTGGCTGCGCCTCCTCCCGAAAAGCATAAAACCTTTGCGTGATTGCCTCGGGTTCCTCGCAGCAGATCATAAAAGGCGCGGATCATGTAGAACGTGCCATCGAGATTCACGCGTGCCGTCGCGCTCCAAGCTATCGGGTTAACACGCATTGCTGGCGAGATTGGGCCTTGTTGCGCTGCACATAGAATAATCGCATGTAGCTGTGCAAAAGACTCATTGTTAGCAACATCGTTAGCGAGATTGACCACTTGTTCCCAATCGGAAACGTCGCAGAGAGAAGCGCGAAAAGAAGGGTGTTGAATAGCACGATTTGCTGACCGTGAAACACCCCAAATGTTGTTGCGATCAGCGAGTAAGCGTTCGCTCAAGTATCGGCCAATTCCCGAAGTTGCCCCTGAGATCAAAATGTTCATCCGCAATATCGTGATACAGGTTTAAAGGCTGAAGGCATGGCCGATACGCCAAACACCCAGTCTGCCAATCGCAGTATGACGCGAAAATTCGCCAGACGGACGAGGAATTCACTGCTTCGGATTCGGGGAAGGTTTTTCAAGAATCGAAATTTCATGGAACCGTAGTACCGTACCCTGATTGGCGCGAGGCCAGCCTTGCGGTAAAGCCGCTTTAGCAGTTTCGGCGTTAGCAAACTTATATGAATTTTCGGTATGCAATACCCGAATTTGATACCTTGCAGCTTCGCGAGTGGCGAGTCAAGATTACCAGTCGTCAAGATCAACAATCCACCTTCCTTTAAGTTACGTGCGAGGAGCTCGATGACCGACCAGGGATGGGGTACGTGTTCGATAACCTCGATACATGTGATAATATCAAAACGACCCGGTGGCAGTTGCGATAATTCGTCCCAATCAAGGATTTCGAATCCGTCCTCCCGCTTTAACCTTTCGGCATAGCTGCCAATGTCGTGACCAACCGGATGAACGGCGATCTGACGACCATCACAAGTAAGTAGTTTGGAAATGCGTAAATACTTAAGCAACCCACCTGCTCCGCATCCGAAGTCTAGCCAGCTTACATGCCCTTTACCGGACAAGCGCTGACCTCCGGGCGGCTAAGGTGATTCTGTGCAAATCTGACGAAATCTTCGAACTCGAAGCGGCGCGCCGTCGAAGCATACTTAGTGTATTCTTCCTGATAATTTACCAGCGGATCGATGCCATGGCCGGCATAATAGGCATCATTATAGACGTTAACGTCTGTTATCGGATCGACAAATAAGAAGCCACAGTCACGACAATCGTAGAAGTAAAAGTCTGCATCAACAAAACGGCCCCGTTTTACCCCCTTCAGCTTGATGTTAACCGAGTCACAAACTCGGCACCGTGGGTTCGGCGTTCGCTGGCCCGAGAATCCAATATCACTCGTCTCCATATTGGTTTGGCGGGAACTTACCTCGTATATCCCACGAGCTGACGACTGCGATTACGGCGTCGAATCGCAATCATTATTTTATCGGCGCGCAAACACCCACGAGTTGCGCTGTAGCCATTCGAGCGTGCGGGCGACACCTTCGCGAATAGTAACTTTTGGTTGCCAGCCACTATCTCGAATCTTCTTCGTGTCGAGAAAGATAAACGGATTGTCGCCAATCCACCCCCTATCGCCGCCACTAAATTCCAACTTTGGATTTACACCCAAAATCTGGCAAATCCAGCCGATTGAGTCCATCACACAACAGTATTCGTCGGTTCCAAGGTTGTAGACCTGGACACGATGCGGCGCATTACGGGCGCTCGCCGCTCGCACAACGGTGAGGACCGCCGAAATGCAGTCCTGCACATAAAGGTAGCTCTTTCGTTGGGTGCCATCGCCAAGGACGCGTAGGCGATAGGGATGTTCGAGGAGCTGGCGGTAGAAATCGAAAACGTGCCCATGCGTGTAGCGCTCGCCTAGGATTGAGACGAGCCGGAAAATGTAGCCCTCGAAGCCGAAGCCTTCGGAGTAAGCTTGAATGAGACTCTCGCTGGCGACCTTCGAGGCGCCGTAGAGTGAGGTCTGGATTGGAAACGGCGCGTCCTCCGGAGTTGGAATCATCGTTGCTTCACCATACACGGAACCCGTTGAGGAAAAGCCAATCCGCTTGATGCCGTTGGCACGCATGGCTTCGAGAACGTTGAATGTGGCCAGGATGTTTTGCCGAAGGTCCTTGCTGGGATGGTTTAGGCCGAAGCGGACGTCGGCATTGGCTGCGAGGTGGAAGACAGTGTCGCAGCCCGCCATCGCGCATGTGAGGGCTGGCAGGTCAAGATTGTCACCCTCGACTAGCCGGTATCTGGAGTGTCTGAGCGCGCCTGCAACGAACTGCCGCTGACCGGTCGAGAAGTCGTCCCAGCCAACAACAGTGTTCCCGTCGGTGAGAAGGCGATCCACGAGCGCGGAACCGATGAAGCCGCCAGCGCCAGTGACAAAGATGCTTTGCATGGAAGGAAACTCACAGGGCTGCGGCGGGCAGCGGATGTGAACGAGGGACAAGGCTTAGACCGATGACGAGGTTGCTGGAAACAAACGGGAGGAATGGAAGCGGAAAAAAGCTGCGTGCCTCGACTGTGAAGTAAGGGTGCAACTCGGCGAGGATTTCGTGCGGGCTGTTGATGTGCTCGCGCGTGTATAACCACGAGTAGTCGCCGCCGAAGCGTTTCTTGTAGACACGCTCGGCAGAAATCTTGCGGGCGAGCGAATACACCGGACTGCCCTCGCATGGAATCACGACGAGAAGCTGCCCGCGCTGCTTGTCGAGGAGCCGGTAAGCTTCTCGGATCGTGGCCGGGAGGTTTGGGAGGTGTTCCAGCACGTGCACAGCTATCAACCGGTCGAAGAAATCGTCGGCGAAATCGAAGCGCTTCTGGCAGTCGCTGAAAACGGTCTTCACGTGGGGAAATGATTTGCGAATTTCTGCAACCATGTTCTCACGGAATTCGTTGGCGTAATAATTCTCCTCCTGCGTGCGCGTCAGTTTTTCGTAGCGGATATGTTCTCCGAGGCCTGATCCGATCTCGAGCGTGGTCTTAAAGCCAGGGCGCGAGTATTCGACGGGAAACTTGTGGTTGAACTTTTCGATGAGTCCGTAGCGGGGCCCACCGGCGAGCTCTTCGTGCCAGCACTTTATAAACTCATCGCTAATGCGCTGCTGCTCGGCTGTGAGCGGCGGGAGACTTTTGGGCCATTTGGCAGCAGACGTCACAGCAATCATTTAGAGTCGAATCCCTCGGCGCGGTCGACGATGAATCGTGGGCGCTGGCGGACCTCTTCGTAAATGCGACCGATGTATTCGCCGAGAATGCCGACGCTTATGAGCTGGATGCCGCCGAGGAAGGAAATCAGGATCACGAGGGTGGGGTTGCCCCAGAGGATTTCCCAGCCCATCATCTTGTAGAAAAGATAAATGGCCATGAGCAAAAAGGAGAAGCCGGCGATAACGAATCCGAACATGGTGCTAAGTGTGAGCGCGTAAGTCGAGAAACAGAAGATGCCGTTGAACCCAATACGCAGTGAGCCGAGAAAACGATTGTAGTTTCCTTTACCCATGAACCGCTTGGGCCGATCAAATAGAACTGAAGTTTGGCGGAACCCAACAATCGCGACCATGCCGCGCAGAAACCCGTGTGATTCCTTTAGCCGATTGATTTCCTCAACAACTCGGCGACTCATCAATCGGAAATCACCGGTATTAGGGGGAATGCTAACGTCAGCGATTTTGTTAATTAGCCTATAACCAAGTGCAGACACCACTCGCTTTAGCCATGTTTCTCCCTCTCGGTTCCGCCGCTGAGCGTACACTACGTCGAAGCCATCACGCCACCGCTCTATCATCTCAGGAATAAGTTCAGGGGGATCCTGCAGATCGACGTCCATAACAATGACAGCCTCACCGCTGGAATAGTGCAAACCACCCAGGGTGGCCATGGGTTGGCCAATTCGCCGCGAGAAGCGCAATAGTTTTATGCGCTGGTCTTGGGCGCGGCATTCTAGGACGACCTCTTCAGTTCGGTCCGGTGAAGGGTCAATCGAGAAAATAATCTCGAACTCGCCGGTTATCTTCTCGAGAATCGTGACTACCCTTGACACGAATTCTAGAATGTTTTTCTCCTCTCTATATGTCGGAACCACAATCGAGATAAGCATGCCTTTATTCTAAGCTGACAGAGGAATCTTTAAGCAGCCTCAGCTTAGGAGATATCCTTGCTCGAATCAATCTTGTGGGAGAGCAAAGTAGACCTGCCAACGGGCTTTCCGGCATCCTGTGCAATCTCGGATTTGTCGTCTCTGTTTCTAATCAAAGGAAAAATCGCGGATAGCGATCCAATCCGCCACTGGATCAGTTTTGGAGAACACGTGGAGCTTGACCTGCAGAGTTTGCGATGGCAATGCGAATTCATACTTGCGCCATACCGGAAAATCATTGTTGGTTAGGGGAGGAACACGCCGGGAGAGGAGCAGCTCGGGTCCGCTGGGGGTCGATGCGGTGATCTCAATATCCGCCCCGTCGCCCATCCCATACACATGTGAGAAGCACACATGAAGGACCGTGGCGGTCGGCGGGATCTGAATACCGACTTCCACTGGTGCGACCTCGATCATGCAATCGACGCCGTTCTTCGATATTCGGAATTCCGGTGTCCTAGTGGGGGTCGACCACTGATTACTCGGAACAAAGGCGGCCGCTGACGCCTCAAGAGCAGTGAAGCTCATTCGATGAGTAGGCGCCGCGACAACGGCTGCTTCCTTGCCCTGAACTATCTTAAAGGAGCGGTCAGCACCGGTGTAATTCAACACGACACGCGATTCATCCGTTTGCTCAGCCGGTGAATCCCGGCTGACAAATTCCAAAGCCGGCAGATGATAGAACCGCGAAAATGTTCCGTCCATGAAGACCCAGCTTTCGGCAGGCACATCACCCCGAATAAGAACCGCATCACGGGCGCCGATGCCGTCGATATGATGCAGAGTGCTAGCCAAATTGCTCGCGATTTCCTCTGCCTGAAAGGCAAAAAACTGTGAGTGTCGCCGGCTAAGATAAAGCTCGCGTGGAATCGAGAGCAGTACAAGGCACGTGAGCCCTAGCTGAAATCCGCGGTGACGCGTCTCGCTCTTTTGAACCGAGAAGCCAAGGAAAACCAAGAAACCCAGATACGCGGGGTAGAGCCACGAGTACTGTTGTCTGAATGTGATACTGGCGGACAACAGCAACCCTGCGACTGCCGAAGCGTACAGCGCCAGCCGGAAAATGGCCAAGCGCGTCTTCTGCCGGCGCTCTGACGTCACGATGGACGCGACAGCTCCCAGCACCAGAGCGATGGACAGTACCGCCGTCGCTACAGATACGACTCGCATCCATAAGGGAGAATTCGGGAAATCTTCGAGCGAGAGATAAGCTGGCCCGGAGTTGATCCCAACCAGATTAAGAGTTCCCCGCCAGACAAACAAAAGGATCTGTCGCATATCGAAGGCGATCGGCACCGTCTCGGTTCCTATGAGAAAGGGAGTGCTGAGGAAGAATTTTTTTATCGAAAAATTCAAGAGTGCAGCAGCGATAGCCCCAATTGCGACGATGGAGGCCGCGACGCGGTTCGAGCGGAAGGTGCAGACCCCAAGAAGAACTAGGGGCAACCCCAGCGCAAGATAAGGTTCGTAGGTGTGGATGATCGCTGCGTATAGGATGACCAGGCAGAGAGCGCGTCCAACCGTCGGTCGCTCGAAAAAAGGCCAGGCTATGATGAGGATGAGCAGGAAAAGAGCGATGGCCAATCCCACGGTCAGGGCTGAGTCTTGCATGAAAAGGTAAGTGCAGAACCGGTTGAAAATCGCAATCGCCGTCATCGCGATGCTTATGAGGAGCGGAAGACGAATCTGTCGATAGAGGATGTAAAAGAATAACAAGCCGTTCGCAGCGTGAAGCATCAAAGAAACCAAGGCAACGGCGCGGAAATCGCATTTCGTCACATGCGCGACGGTGCCGAAGAGGAGGGCGGTCACCGGTCGAAATTTGTAAAACGAGATTGTCATCTCGTTATAGCCGGTGAATCCTCGCTGCGCCGCCGGGAACGAACGCAAATCGTCTCCGGCGAAGACGGTGAATTGGAAGACATCGTACCAAGCGCAGATTGCGAGGTACAATATCATCGGAATGACCAGCCAAAGCGGCAGCAGACGCAGTTTCGCCGCAACCATTGTTGTTACTCGATTCCAATTCATACAACGATTGCCAGCCGGTACGGGACGCCGATCGCGCGCGGGTAATGCATACCGTCGGCACCACTGTCGGAGACCATCCCTAGTCCATGCGTACTACGTGTGTGGCAAGGCCACGCGAAGAGCTTCCAGATGTCACAAAGAAACAACGAAATGCGGACCAGACCGAATACAAGAAAGCTCTCTCGCAGCACCGGCGGGCAGCGGCCCGGCCCTTTCGTTGATTCACGAGAGATTTCTCGGGTTTGGGTGGTCAAAGTGGTGCCAGTTTAGTCGCTCCGTTAGCGCTGCGACGAAATGCTTTCCGCCGCCCGGCAATGCGCCCGAATGACTTTCGAACTCGTGATTTGCCGCAAAACCTTGCGCTGCCGGATTGGGTGCAACAAATTTCTCCTTTAGCCTGTCTCAACACGGGTCGATGCGCTGAAAGCGTCGCGTTCTTTCCGAAGTTTGGCGATTAATTTTTGGGCTTCGCAGTATTTCCTTCCCAGATCGCAAAAATATCGGACCTGTTGATTAAATTCAGCTTCCAATTTTTCAGCAACGCTCGCTGACGCCTCACGCTGCTGTGGGCAATTCTGAAGTTCATCACTCAATTGCCTGGCTCGTTCGACGATGGCCGGATCGGTCGCGGGATCGGTCGCATTAAAATCGACCGGCACATTGGCGCTGTTGATACGTTGCGCGAGAGGCTCCAGACATTCTGGAGCGTATGGTTCGCCGAGGAAAGCAAGTAACGAGCGTATAGCGGACTCAGGCTGCTCGACGAGATGTGAATAGCGCATCCGATAGACGACATCCGGGCCATATGCCTGTTCCGCCTCGACACAGCAATTGACTTTTCGAAGCCAATATTCATAGGCGGCTTGCTCGTTAGCGACCAACCGGTTTCGACCGTCGGGAAAGAAATTTAGCAACGAGCGCGCTACATCTGTGACGTTTCGAACCAGATGAACGAAGAGGGCTTGGGGGAAAAGTTTGCGGAGTCCGCAAATGTAAAAAGAATATTCCGGCGTGCCGTCCACCCAACGGGATTTGGGTTCGTCCACGGACCGGGAGACCTTGAAAGGCGGGGGCAACCACTCAGCCTTTCGCCGGAGATCCATGTTCTCAAACTGTCTTCGATGGGTCACAATCAATTCGTTAATAGTTTGGCCGAAGAATGCGAGAAACTCTTCACGTCGAATGAAATTTGCGCTGAGCTGCCCGCGTTCTCCGCGCGCGCTACCGCGTTGATAGCCGATGGCAGCGTCGATCGCAAAAAGGCCCAGCCAGTCTGATTCTTCCTGTGGAAGAATATTCGGGTGCTGGCCAAGGCACCAGGTGAGGATGGTCGATCCCGATCGGCCTGAGCTTACGATAAAAATCGGCTTACTCATTGGTTCAACCAAAGATGGCATTTCGTCGTAAAAGCTTTAAGACAGGCTCTGTGCAGACTCAATCTTGGCGGTTAGCATTCTTAGTTTTTGTCCTTGTATTACCCTGATGTGCTTATCGCTAAACAAATGCCGCAAGCGTTTCCGCGCCGCTTCGAATGAATAATCCGCTTTCGTTTTCTTGACGCCGTTCTCCGAGAGCCGGTTCCAAAGGTCTTCTAATTCATAAAGGTCGATCAAGGCGCGCGCAAAATCTTCCGGCTCGTCCGCAACCAGAATGTCTTCATGATCGGTCAGCTCCATTCCTTCCACGGCGAGGGAGGTTGCGACAACCGGCACACCAAATCCCATACTTTGGTTGATTTTGCCTTTCACCCCTGCACCCCAGCGCAATGGCGCGACGGATAATTTAACACTCTCAAAAAAAATCCGGACGTCACGCTGCAATCCAGTGACAATGACGTCGTCGTTCGCCAACGCAACTATCTCCGGAGGCGCTTTGTCCCCGATGATATAGAACTTGGCATCGGGAAGGCGATTGCCTACCAGTGGATAAATTTTCTCCATGAAAAAGAGAACTGCATCAATATTCGGTGGATGTTGGAAACCGCCAATGAACAGAAAATCCCGGCGCAGCGAAAAAGGCGTTAGAGAGCCAGGCACATCAACAATGTTGGAGACGATTTGAATGGACTTGTCTGGCCATCTTTCCTTCAGAATTCGATGCTCGGCGTCGCTGACGACCCATGTCTCATCGGCTTGATCGACTAAATCATATTCAAGCTGTTGCTTGTCTTGAGCCTTGCGGCGGAGTTCGGAATCGTCGATTAACTCCGCTTCGCGATTTTCGCGGAGAAAATGCAGGTCGACAGTATCGAAAATGATACGGCTTTGCGGCGCATTGAGACGCACATCGGCAATGTGCTTACGCGCAAAGTCACACCGGCTCAGCACGACGGCGTCGAAACGCCAGCCGTGTGCCGTGAGATAGTCACACACCTTTTTAATGTAAGGATAATAAACGATTTCGATTCCGCGCTTTTGCAGTTCATCGGCGTACGGTGGTATGTCAGCCAAATTATCTGGGATGAATGTCACGCGATGTCCCAAAGTGCGCAGAATCTTTAAGATCTGGAACATCCGCAGTGAGCCGGAATCCCGATCGGGCATCGGAAGATGATGGTCGATTACGAGAATGTTCTTTCCGCCCGGCGGCGGCTGACTTAGCGATGTGAGATCGCCCGTAGCCGGTCTTTCCATCAGTTCGGCAGCCCAAGTTTCGGCAAAGGTTAACCGGTTAATATCCTGGTGTTTTTTCGTGCCTGCTAATAGATCAGTGCCGCCGGTAACACCTTCGTAGTGAATTACCTCACTGAGCGGCTGGTACAATACCTTGTAACCGGCCTTCCGGATCTTGAACGATAGATCAGTATCTTCGTAATAGGCAGGCGCGTACTTCGGATCAAACCCTCCAAGGTTCTGAAAGAGCGATTTTGGAATCATCAAAGCGGCCGCCGAACAGTAATCGACTTCTCGCAGATAATTGTATTCTGGTTTCTCCGGGTCATCGAACTTGCCATAATTCCAGCCCGAAGCATCGCGCCATATAATTCCGCCGGCTTCCTGCAACCGACCGTCCGGGTAAACGAGTTTTGAACCCACGACTCCTGCCCGCGGCTCTTCAGCGAAGGTGTCAAGCAAGGCGCTAAGCCAGCCCGGCTTAACGATGGCGTCATTGTTCAGGAAAAATAGATACTTACCGCGCGCCTTCTCCACCCCTCGATTGCAGGAAATGATAAAACCCGAGTTCGCCTCGTTGCGTAGATAAACAACACCATCCATCCGCGGGACAAGTTCAGCCGTCTCATCCGTGGAACAATCGTCCACAACAATCACTTCGAAGCACGATTGTTCTTGGACAGTCTTTAGCGACGCAAGACAGGCGTGGGTGAATTGAAACTGATTGAACACAGGAATGACGATTGAAACATCGACTTCCTCGTGTGCGGGAAAATGGATCGACTCAACCGGCAGCGACGGAACAGGAGGTCCAACAGCGTTCACATACTGAGTGCTTCCTTCCGAATCGGTGCCGGGACACTTTGGCGTGGCCGCGAATTGGAGCGCTTTGATTTCGTCTTCGATGCGCGCGATTTCGGGATGGGAAGCGCGCCATTGCGAATAGGCGGTCACAATTTTTTCGAGGTGGCCATAGCCCGGCAATACCTTCCCCGTGAGTAATTTTGCCTGAATTACACCTCCTGGATTCGCCAACTTCCAGCGGCGGGACGAACGCAAACGCGCCGCCGCCTTTTCCGTATCATCAAGTAAATGCAAAAGCCTTCTTGTATCCCAAAGCTGTTTGCGCAAGCGGTTTGTCAGCTCCACGACGAGTTGCTCCTGTTCCGCCAGGCTAATGCTTTTGTTGTGAAGCAAGTGATTGATTTGCGTAACGCGATCTCTCAAATCATCGTTAGCCTTGGCAATTTCGGCCATATCTTTATGAACCTTCGCAACTTCAAACTGATGCGTCGCTGCCCGCTCCGATAAGAGCCTTTCCAGTTCACTAACCTTGGCAAAAAGTTCGCGCAGCTGGAGCCGATACGCCTCCAGTTCACTAACCTTGGCAAAAAGTTCGCGCAGCTGGAGCCGATACGCCTCCAGTTCACTAACCTTGGCGAAAAGTTCGCGCATCTGGAGCCGATACGCCTCCGCTTGCGCCGAGCTTTTGGAGGCCTCCGCAAAGAGTTCGTGCATCTGCAGCCGATAGGCCTCCGCTTGCGCTAAAGCTGCTTTAGAAGCCGTGCCCGATTTCTTTAAGCTGGCTTCAGGCTCGAACCCCCATTCTAATAATCGCTCAACGCGTCCGGCCTGATCGACTTTCTCCCGGAACAAAGCCGCGACTTCTGGCCATCTGACTTCGGGATCCACGCTAACAGCGCGGTTATCGATAAAAGGATCAGCGCATTGACAATATTGCTGCACGGCCGGGTCATCGTGTAATCGGCTGAACAAGAAAAGAGCCTCGCCCGATCGTTCACAGCGGTCGCAGAATTCTTCGAACGTAGGCGCTCTGGTCATGTAGCTCATGGCGGACCGGTGAAAGACCACGCGCAACCCGAACCTCGATAGGCGGTATCCTAATTCAATGTCCTCGATTCCTGGGGCCCGGAACTGTCGATTAAAGACTCCATGTTTGGCGAGAAGCGATCGTTTACACGAACAGCGGCCGGCCCAGAGATAGGTAAAGTCGAGCATTTGCCCGTCCTTGAGATCACCATAGGCGAAAAGAAAACGTCCAATATCTGTGACGTAGTGCATCAAAGGTGTCACTGAAAGCGTCGGCGCCCATGTCGTATAGCCAAGGACGGCGATATTCTCCTCCGGATGACGTTTGTGCGCTTTTAAATGTTGTTCGAGCAAGCGACGATCGGCGATATCGTCATCATCGAAAAAAAGCAGAATTTTGCCGCGAGACGCCAGGATACCGGTGTTCTTCGCGGCCGATGTGCCCGAGTTATCAATATGGAGGTACTTTAACTCGATCCGCGAGACAAACTCACGACACACCTCCGGCGTCGAATCTTTAGAACCATCGTCGACGACGATCACTTCGTAGCGATTCTTCGGGATGGTCTGGGCAGCGAAGCTCTCCAGAGTGTTGGCCAACATCGCGGCGCGATTAAACGTCGGAATTATGACGCTGATGGCAGGCGATCTAGTTTCCATGTGCTCCGTCTTGAGCAGTCAGGGCTAATGACATTCGCTTATACCTCGCAGTTAGCATGTTCCGTTAAGGTCTTGAGCCATGCGCCGTAATCGCGGATGTAATCGTCGACGGGGGGACCTTGGCGGTTGCGGGATGTGCATGTTAGCGGTCAGGCCGCTACCTTTCGTAAAGCTGAGACAACGGTCGAAATTTGTTCATCGGTCAACTCTGCGTACATCGGGAGCGACAGGCATCGTTCACAAAACGCTTCGGTCACCGGTAGATCGCCGCGGCGATAACCAAGGAATGCGTACGCCTTTTGCAGGTGAATAGGCAGGGGATAGTGGAGACCGGTTTCAATGCCGGCCTCCTGCAAAACACTCCGGACGCGGTCGCGATCCTCACATTCGATGGCATAACAGTGCCATACACATTCGCACTCGGGAAAAGACGCAGGCAACTTGTAGGACGAATCCTTGAGCTGTTTGCCGTAGCACGCCGCGCGGCCAGCACGAATCGCATTCCAACTGTCGAGCCGTTTTAGCTTAATGGCGAGGACTGCTGCCTGGAAGCTATCCATTCGGTAGTTGTATCCGATCTCATTGTGGAAGTATCGCTCGTTCTGCGCGTGATCACGCAAGGAACGGGCACGCTGTGCGATCAGAGCATCATTCGTCGTCAAAGCGCCACCTTCGCCATAGGCGCCTAGATTCTTGCCCGGGTAAAAGCTAAAGCACGCGATTCGTCCGAATTGGCCAACCCGTTTGCCGCGATATCGTGCTCCGTGCGCTTGTGCGGCGTCCTCGATAACAGGTATACCATGTTGAGCAGCAATCGCGTTGATCCTGTCCATTTCCGCAGGCATACCATAAAGATGCACTGGAATTATAGCTTTTGTCTGGGGAGTAATGGCGGCTTCGAGTTTAGTCGGAGACATGGTCCGACGTGCAGCATCGATATCAACAAAAACTGGCGTTGCACCCACATAGCTGATTGCCCAGGCAGTCGCGATAAAACTCATGGCGACGGTGATGATCTCATCCCCTGGACCAATATCGAGGCAGCGCAGCGCAAGATGAAGGGCGCTCGTCCCGCTGTTCAAGCTGATGCAGTAATTGACGCCACAATAAGCTGCGAATTCCTCCTCAAATTTTGATGTCCGTGGTCCCTGCACAAACCACGCGGATTCGCAAATTTCTTCCAATGCCTTCAAAACTTCGGATCGAATGGTGCGGTATTGAGCTTGGAGATCGACGTACGGGACCATTGTCCTGTTCTCTGTTTTGTTTTGGTGTGTTGTCATTGGACCAGTATCAGCAATACAACTATCGCCTCTCGTTAATTCCGCGCAGAGTGGCTACAATGATCATATAAGCGTGCGCGTGAATTAAGATGTGCGACACGAGATCGTCAAATCTCGCTTGATAGGATACCTCGGAGGCCAACAGTGTGTCCTACCCCGAGTCGCTTGTTATGGTCCTTGGGCGATGGGCAGGTCGCAGCGCCAACATTCCGGTTGTAAAGACGCTCGCCATTCGTTCTCCGAATTCTCTTCATTCATGTGTTAGCGGAAGAGCATCAGCTTCGGCTTCGCGGGAAAGAACAACGCGAGCGCCGTCACTTGCCAGGGAAGTGCTTGCTGCTTCCAAAATTCTGACAACCGCCAGCCCAGCTATGCCGTCCGATCGTGGCGCTTTACTGTTGTGGACACAATCAACGAAGTGCTCGCATTCGAGTGAAAGCGCTTCACGCATATCGAGTTTTGGCGACCACACGTCGCCCATCCGGTAATCAACTAACGCTTTGTAAATTCCCTCTTGAGATTTGACTTGTATCCCGCGATCGTAAACGCGAACTTTTTCGTTGAGCTCCATGTCATCGTAGACCAGCATTTGTCGGCTCCCGCCGATCAAGTTCTGCCGCACTTTCACTGGCGAGAGCCAGTTAACGTGGAAATTCGCGATGAAGTTATTCGCAAAGTGCAATGTGAGGTAGGCGACGTCAACAAGCCCGGGTTCGATATGGTAGGCACCTTCCGCGGAAACCGACAGCGGCTTATCGGGAATAAGATAAGTTAAGATAGACAGATCGTGCGCCGCCAAGTCCCAGATGACATCAATATCATGCCGCCATGGCCCCAGATTTACCCGCACGGAATCAAAGTAGTAGAGTTCGCCAAGATCACCGGCTTCAATGATTTCCTTCATCCTGCGAACCGCTCCCGTATAGATGAAGGTGTGATCCACCATCAGAGTGAGACCTTTTCTTTCGGCTAAAGCAATGAGCTCCTCGGCCTCTTTGACCGTGCGGGTCATGGGCTTTTCCACAAACACATGTTTGCCAGCTTCCAGCGCCCGCTTTGCGAGCGCATAATGAGTGAAGACGGGTGTTGCCAGAACCACCGCATTTATCTGCGCGTCGCTCAGGATTTCCTCGGCGTCGGCAGAAACCTCGACACTCGGGTAACGTTTACTCGCAGCGGCGCGCCGCTCGGAGCTCAGATCGACGCATCGCTTAACCTCCACCCCATTCGTCTCGTGCAAGTTGCGAAGCAGATTGGGTCCCCAATAGCCGTAACCGATCAGACCCACTTTCATTTGTATGTGTCCATTTTTAAATAGTGATCGGCTACCGCAAAGTAAACTTTAATGCGACTTCCCACCTTCGCGACCTGCTCATGGTGCTTTATGGCCTTGAGCCAGGTGCTCGCCGGACATCCGAAGCATCCGTCGGCAGGTCTTCGCCTTTTGCCGGAACCTCCACGCGACCCGCTTCATCGATCTGGGAAGAATACCCGCGAATGCGAGCGGGATTGCCATGCACTATAGCATTTGGAGGAACTGATCGCGTCACAACCGCCCCAGCGCCGACCATGGCGTTTCGACCGATCAAAATTCCGGGGAGAATGGTGGCATTGGCCCCGATCGAACAACCTTCCTCAAGCGTGGTTCTTGCAAAACGGCTTGGCCGTTGTCTGCTCTTAGGGAAGAAATCGTTTGTAAAAGTCGCGTTTGGGCCAATGAAGACATCGCTGCCCACACGCAGGCCGTCCCAGAGCTGGACGCCAGACTTCACCGTCACGCGATCTCCAAGGACGACATCGTTCTCGATGAAAACGTGATCGCAAATGTTGCAATCTTGGCCTATGATCGCGCCCGGCAAAACGTGCGCGAACGCCCACACCTTGGTTCCGTTTCCTACCCTATGGCTTTCGCAAATACCCTGTGGATGAACGAAATGACCCACATGCCTCCTTAATTGAATTCTATTTCCCGCAAGACGACGGCCCCAGGTCGTTTCTTTGTATTTTCATAGGCCCTCCAGACGTACGATCCCACGATCCCGAGGCAGATCAGATTAATACTCCCGAAGAAAGTAACCGTCAAAACGATCGGGGAATATCCCGGGACCTGAATCCTTCCGGAAAGACGAGCCCATAATACGATCACCGAAAAGACGAAAGATATCACGATTCCAATGGAGCCCACCCAAAGCAGAACCTTGATTGGCAAATCTGAAAAAGAGAACAAGGAATCCAGTAGGTAGCGCATTTTCCTTGCAAATGTCCAGGCACTCTTACCGTGTTGGCGTCGTGCCCTCTTGTAAGGTATGGCCTTGCGTCTGAATCCCAACCAGACCAACAGACCAACAAGAGAACTGTGTGATTCCTCGAGCTTGAGCAGCTCGCGACGAAAGGCGGCGTTACAACCAAAAACGTCGATTCCACCCCGCGGCAGTTCCGGTTGAACTAACTTGCGATAAAGAAACCAAAATACTTGTGAGGCCACCTTGTTTAGAAGTGGATCGTCTCGTGACTGGCGGGCACCTATAACCACATCGGTTTCGCCTTTTGCAAGCTCTTCAAAGAAAGCCACAATCAAATCGTCCGGTTCCTGCAGATCCGCCGTCATAACAGCAAAGTATGGACCGCTGGCTTTTTGTAGACCGACTCGGATCGCCGCGAAAGAGCCGAAGTTTCGAGACAGTGCGATGAGTTTCGACTTAAAAGACAATGTCGGAAGCTCTAAGGCCAAATGTTGGAAGGACTGGTCCGGGCTTCCATCGACCACAAAAACGACTTCGAGGGCAGAATTCAACTGCGTGCCAATCCCACGAAGGGCCATCAAAAGATCAGGGATCGATGCTTCTTCCTTGTAGACCGGGATTACGATGGAGTACATGGGGTCTGTGATCTCGCCCAACCGTTGCAGGCCGCTAGCACTTGCTTGACGTCGCTGTCAGACATAAACGGATGAATGGGGAGGAGCGACACTTCCTGCTCGGCAATCGACGCGCGTTGTTAACCTCCCCATTAATGGCGAATAAATAGGCCTGGAGGGCAGGAAAGGTTCTTCGCATACCGGTGAAATTTGTATGTTGAATCAAATTGGACCCAGTCAACTTTCAGTTCGTTTCGCGAAGATCATAAATCCGACAGATCTCATCGTCCTGAATAATTCGGTACTGACGATCCAGATGTTCTTTCAATCCTTTGTAGTCCTCAAGCCAGGAGACGAGTTCGCGCCGTATCAGTAGGAACTCGCCTCCTTTTGCCTTCAACGTCTCCAGTTGCTCGATCGCCTCGCCGCCATTAGCAGGATATTGCATTCGGAGACTCTTCATCAAGACTTGGATCACTCCTGGTGAGCCGTCGCCGGTGCTCCATCTGATCGTGGTTTTGCCGGGTTTTGTTCCTGCTGGAACTGGGTTCGGCCGTGCCTCGATAAAAGCCCCGTTTTTGCGTGGCTCCCGGTCGGAAGGAGGCGGGTTGAGCGCGGTTCCATTTTGCGTGACTGTGACTGAAGCGAGCAAGTTGTCTTGCGCAGCGCCTCCGTACAAGCGAAACTCGTAAGCGCTTGCTGCTCCGATCCAGGGGGCCTCGGCAGAACCGGAGGCACCCGATGCAAAGTGCTGTTGCGTTTGTTTGGGCGAACGGTCTGGGAAGGCCCAGACTTGGTGCTCCTTGAGCGGTAATTGGTCCTCGTGAGCTTTACTCATTACGATCACGACGGTGGCCGGTGGCAAAACCTCTTGTGCGGTTTTCGCAAGCGAGCGCATGCTAGCAAGCTCTTTCCGCCGAAGAGCCACCAAAGGCTCAACAATGTGGTCGAATCGAAAACCCAGATTGGCGTTCATGGTTTCCTGAAACGCAATCAGTCCATCGAGTTTTTGAATAGCGTCATTCCTCGACCATAAACCTTCCTTGTGAATTCTGTATACTCCAAGGATTTCATCGATATATCCAATTTTGCCATGTTGCGCACATAAGATGTAGAGAGGCCAATCTCCGTAGGACATGGTGTAGTACCATTCTGGAAGCTGACCGAGCGCATTTTTCCGAAACATTGCTGCGCAGCCAGCGATAAAATTGGATTGCCAAATATCCTCAAGAGTGAAAATTCGCTGCTGGCCTGCAAAGTTTTGGGGAAACGGGGCACGGTTTTCGTCCTCGTAGATTCTTAGCGCGTTGTGGAAGCAGAGCGCGCAGTCGGGGTGAAGCTCCAAAAACTCTACCTGTTTTTGTAATTTTTTCGGCGAGGTCCAGTAGTCATCACCGTCCAGCAAGGCCACGTATTCCCTCTGCGCCAGCTCAAAGGCTTGAGCAAAGACTCGGTTGCCGGCGCTCCCTAAATTTTCCGCCGGCAACACAAGACGAATTCTCTCGGGATTGCGGCGTTGAAAATCGAGGACAATGGAGCGCGTTCGATCGATCGAGCAATCTTCAGCGACGATGATTTCGTAGTCGAAATTTGTTTTCTGCATCAGGACACTATCAAGAGCCTGTGCAATATATTTTTCATGGTTATATGTGGTAACGAGTGCGGTTACTTTCATTACTCAAGCGTGAAAGTCAGCTCCTGCTCCGACTCACTCGAAATAGCTCTTAAGCGAATGGTGCCGGAGTGGTTGTTTCAACATTCGCTCTTTTACCGCCTTGCTTTCGCAGGCAATCAACCGGATGAGCTGACAGATCCCTTTAATCTCGCTCGCACCCACAGCAGTGCCTGTGGGTAAACAAAGAACTTTGTTCGTCAATCGTTCGGTCTCCGGCAACAACAACGCGGCTTGGGGATAGCTGGTGCGGTAAGGCTGCATTCGATGACAGCCGGGGTAAAAATAACGCCGCGATAGAACGTTTTCGGCCCACAAGATATCGTCCAATTGGTCCCGAGTAATTCCCATTGCTTGGTCATCAATCTCCAAAACGACATACTGATAGTTGCATTTTTCGTGCTCGTCGAACGTTACTAGGGATATCCCCGGCACATCTGCCAACTGTTGCTGGTATTCCCTGTAGTTTCGATAGTTTACAGCGACGAACTCTTCCAAACTCTCCAGTGACGTCAAACCCATGGCGGCCGACACCTCGCTCATTTTGCCATTGGTGCCAAGGTAGGTAACCGTATCAAGACCAGCGAAGCCAAAATTCCGCATCAACCGGAGCTTAGCTGCCAGCTCACTGTCGTTGGTGACGATCGCGCCTCCCTCAAACGTATTTACGAATTTTGTGGCGTGAAAACTGAACAGCTCTGCATTTCCAAAATTACCAATCATCTGTCCGTTGTGCGAGCTCCCAAAGGCATGAGCAGCGTCGAACAAGAGCTTTAACTTGTGGCGATGCGCGATGTCAGCCAATGCTCCGACATCACACGGCCGTCCCCACAAATGGACCCCAATGATTCCAGTTGTGCGCTCGGTGATCAATTCCTCCACACGCAACGGATCGAGGTTGTGCGTGACAGGATCTACGTCGCAAAAGACGGGAGTAACCCCGTGCCATAGCAAAACGTGGGCGGTAGCAATAAAAGTAAATGAGGGAAGGATCACCTCACCAGAAAAGCCGATGGCTTTCGCCAGAATTTCAAGACCGACTGTGGCATTGCATACGGCGACGCAATGCTTCACGCCGAGGCGTTCGGATATACGCTTCTCAAATTCCTGCAGGAACGGTCCATCGTTGGTCAGCCATCTCCGATCCAGCAGATCCCCGATCCGTTCCAGCAGGCGTTCGCGGTTTCCGATGTTGGGACGGCCAACATGGAGTTTCTGCTTAAAGGCCGGCGGAGCGCCCCAGATCGCAAGCTCCTCCACGTTCGACTTCATCATTCAGCTGGCCGCGAGCGTGGATTCGGTGCCCATCGAAAACCGAGGGATAAACACCTAACGGTAAACATACGTGGTGTATTGATATAGGCCATAGTCGTGACGGAAGGCAAAATTCCGGCTCAACTTCTGGCTTAAAAAGGAGGCGAGCATATCGAATGGCAGGTGAAAGAGATCGTCGCGCTCCCAATCCACCTGCTTGGACATCACGTTAAAAGCGATACCAACTTCGGCGTGCTCGAAAACTTTCGC
>Ga0193713_1000104_pt1 | contig 24837 bp, 16 predicted proteins | sample H3a2metaG_FD_143054 | JGI IMG/M metagenome (GOLD analysis project Ga0193713, IMG submission 143054) | Soil microbial communities from a riparian zone of the East river system, Colorado, United States - H3a2 | ecosystem: Environmental > Terrestrial > Soil > Riparian zone | place: USA: East River... | reverse complement strand
GTGTTCAGTTTTACAGAGATGAGAGTGATGTAGACGGCTGTCAAATTGAATACCTTCCATCTTGAAACTTCATTCGGCAGCCGGTCGCTCTTACGGGACAATTGGCTATGCAAGCGCATCATCGGGGATTTGCAACGTCATGAAACCTTGACAGAGGAGGAAATCGACGCACTACGCATGGTTTCTCTTCATAGAACCCTGGTCTCGGCCATCTCGAAATTACCTTACTACCGGAAGATCCCGAATCGTTTTCCGGTCACGCGATCGCTCGAGGTACTACAGCGGCACTTCCCGATCATCAGCAAGGAGACCCTGCTGCAGAACCGGGACAAACTGTACCCGAACGCCGGGAGGCCCCGGCCGTGGAACTCCGTGGGGAAAACCAGCGGCACAACGGGAACGCCCCTCTCCGTGTTCAGAAGTCCGAAGTCGGTGCTGATGGAGAACGCGTTTTTGAGAAGGCATTGGGAATGGGGCGGGTATCGGCACGGCATGCCGCGCGCGACGCTGCGCGGCGAAATGATCGTGCCTTTGGGTCGCACGGCTCCACCGTTCTGGTTTTGGAATCGATACGACAACCAACTTCTGATTTCTTCCCGGCATCTCACGGATGCTTGCGCGGATGCAATCATCGACGAATTGGAGCGGTTTTCGCCGGTGATGTTGCAAGCGTATCCGTCGACGGCATTTACCCTCGCCCAGCTCATGGTGCGCAGGAATCGCCGCCTCGGCATCCCGGTGGTGTTTACCGCTTCCGAACCGCTTTATCCCCATCAGCGGGAATTGATAGCGGAGAGATTCGGCGCAAAAGTCATGGACATGTACGGAATGGCGGAACGAGTGGCGTTTGCCACGGAGTGCGAGTTTGGATCGATGCATGTCAATCCGGATTATTCCTATGTCGAACTGGTCGACTCTGACGGACAGCCGGCTCGAGACGTCGGCTACATCGTTGGAACCACTTTTCACAATCTTGCGATGCCGCTGCTGCGCTACAGGCTTTCGGACCGCACTCGTTGGATATCAGGCGGATGCCGCTGCGGGCGCCCTTTTCCAATGATCGAGCCAGTCACGGGGAAATTCGAGGACAGAATCTTTGGCAGCAATGGTGCGTTCGTCAGCCCATCGGTGCTCACCTTCGCGTTCAAAGGAGTGCAGAACATCAAGAAATCCCAGGTTGCCCAAGTCGCTGCAGAACGCTGGGAAATCCGACTCGTCCCGGCACCGGAATTTGGCGCGGACGATCAGCACAAGCTCGTCGACAATATTCACAAGCTGGTCGATCCCGGTGTGAACGTCGACGTGGTGCTAAAGGATGAAATACCCTGCACGGCGTCCGGAAAGTTCCGATGGGTGGTGAATGAGTGCTCCCACGCCGGCGAATGACCTTGGTCCTCACGACGGAAACGGACTGACTGAACATGTGCGGGATTGCCGGTTATCTGAGGTTGCGTCCGGAAAACTCCGCGCCGATCTCACCTCTTGCGGCGAGGGAGATGCTGGCGGCGATCCGCCGGCGTGGACCGGACGGAGAAGGCCAGTGGCGATCCACCGACGATCTGTGCTGGCTCGGCCACCGGCGCCTCGCAATCATCGACCTGCATACCGGCGACCAGCCGATGTGCAACGAGGACGGGACGATCTGGACCGTCTTCAACGGCGAGATCTATAACTACGCTGTTCTGCGTACCGAACTCGAGGCGCAGGGTCATCGTTTCAAGACCCGCAGCGATACCGAGGTTCTGGTCCACGGCTACGAGCAGTGGGGGCTTCGCGGGCTGGCCGGGCGTCTTCAGGGCATCTTCGCCTTCGCTGTATACGATGCGGTCGAGCGCACTCTGTCGCTCGCCCGTGATCCTATGGGGGTCAAGCCGCTCTACTGGTGGAGCGACGGCAATGCGCTCGTCTTTGCGAGCGAGATGAAGTCCCTTCTTCGCCATCCCGCTTTGCGCGACCGCAAGGTGAACCGCGCGGGCGTCGCGCAGGTCCTCGTGACGCGTTACGTATCGCGCCCGCACACGATGTTCGACGGGGTGTCGCGCTTGCCCGAGGGATGCTGCATGGCCGTTGCCGTGAACGAGCGCCTGCCCGCGGCGCCGCTGCGTTACTGGGACGTGCGTCACCGATCCGAGCAAGTCACCCTCGAAGAGGCGACGGAGCAACTGGATGCGCTGCTGAGGCGCACTGTGGATATGCAGCTGATGTCGGATGTGCCGCTGGGCGTGCAGCTCTCCGGGGGAGTCGACAGCAGTCTGGTGGTCGCCCTGATGGAAACCCTGCGCCGGGAGAAAGGAGATCCCGCCCCGGTGAAGACCTTTTCGGTCGGCTTCGATATCCCTGAGTTCAGCGAGCTCGGCTACGCACGCAAGGTGGCGGAACGCTACGGAACGGAGCACCACGAGATCACGGTGGGCTTCAAGGATTTTGCCGAGGAGCTGCCCTTCCTCGCCTGGATCTACGACGAACCGATGGGGGAACCTCCGGGAATCCCCACCTATTTCATGTGCCGCGAGGCGAAGAAGCACGTGAGCGTGATGCTGTGCGGGGAGGGGGCCGACGAACAGTTCGGCGGCTACTCCAAATACATGTTCGACCAGTTCTCCGCGGCGCTGGACTGGATGCCGTCCGGGGTCCGCAATGGACTCCTGCGCGGCGTTGCGAGCGGCTTGCCGTTCAAAGGCCGGCGTCTGCGCAGCATGGCGGAGATCCTCGCGATAGCCGATGCTCCAAGCCGCTTCGCTTCTTGGTACGGAGGCTTCGACACGGAGCTTCAAGCCCGTGTGCTTTCCGACACGATGCGAAACGAAATCGGAGACGGCGGTCTGGCCCGAACCTTCGACGAAATCGTCAATAGCTGCGACAGCAGCGGCGCTCTCGATCGTTTCCTTTACTGCGACGTTCATACCAGACTGGTGGACGATATCCTGGTCAAGAGCGACCGGATGAGCATGGGAGCCGGCATCGAGGCCCGTGTGCCTTTCCTCGACCACAAGCTGGTCGAGTTCGCCGCAAGCCTGCCGCAGCACCTGAAGGTCAGCGGCCTGAACTCGAAGATCGTGCTCAAGCGGCTTGCCGAGCGCTACATCCCGCGAGAGACCATTTACCGCCGCAAAGTGGGTTTCACGGTTCCACTGACCCGCTGGTTCGCCGGGCCGTGGCGCGGCCTGATCGATGATGTGCTGCTTTCCGATCGCTGCCTGGACAGAGGTTACTACGACGCCGACGTCGTGCGCGGCATCGTGCGCGACCATGTCCAGGGTCGCGTCGACCGGGAGCAGGGGATCTGGCTGATGCTCACGCTGGAAATCTGGCATCGGCTGTTCGTGGACGATGACGGCAGTGAATCGGCCGTCGACAGGGTCAAGGCGGACTTCGGCCGCTCATTGGACATGCTGGCGGCCGCCGCATAAGCCCCGGGGCATGTCCTGACATAGCGATGATCGGCGTTCCCATGACCAAGCGGAAGATCGTCGTGTTCAGCCCGTCCCTGGACGCCCTCAGCGGCGTGTCGACCCATGTACGGATGCTGTTTGCTTCCGATCTCGCGCGGGACTATGAGCTGCTGCACTTCCAGGTCGGCAGCGAGGGGCGCAGCGAGAACGCGCTGCAGAAGCTCATGCGGTTTACGCTCAGCCCTCTCCATCTGGCTCTGTTCCTGCTGCGAACCGGTGCCGAGGCTGTTCATCTCAACGCTTCACTCGACCCGAAGGGCTATTGGCGGGACCTCGCGTATTCGATCGTAGCCAGGTTGCTCGGCAGGCGCGTGGTGAACCAGATCCATGGCGGCCCGATGCCCCAGGATTTCTTTCGGGGGAATGTCCTCCTGACCTGGGCCCTGCGGCGCTTTCTCGTCTCGAGCGACGTGGTAACCGTGCTCTCCAGCGCGGAGCTGATCGGGTACCGGGCATTTGATGCGCGAATCAAGGTCCATCTCGTTCCCAACGCCATCGATCCGGCAGGGCTTGCCGATCAGAGACGTTCCTACAACACCGACAAACCCCTGAAACTCGTCTATGTCGGCCGGCTCGTGCGCACCAAGGGACTGTTCGAGATGATCGAGGCCTTGATGCAACTGCATCGTGCTGGACGGGAGTTCAGGCTTTCCGTGGCCGGAGAAGGTCCGGATCGGCGCGAATTGATGGTCGCGACGGAAAGGGCGGGCCTCAAGGACCGCGTGCAGTTTCTGGGCGGCGTGTTCGCGGCGGAAAAGCGCCGGCTCTGGCTCGATTCGGATCTGTTTGTTTTTCCCTCGTACATGGAAGGGCTCCCGTACTCCCTGCTCGAGGCGATGGCGGCTGGCTGCGTTCCCGTCACCACGCCTGTCGCCGCGATTCCCGACGTGATGCGAAACGGGGAGCACGGACTGTTCGTGCCGGTGAAGGATGTGGGCGCGCTGGTGAACGCCGTGGCCGCTCTCGACGACGACCGCGAAAGCCTGATACGAATGGCCGAGGCTGCCCGGCGGCGGGTGCTGGAGCAGTACACGGTGGCGCGACTCGCGGACGATTTCCACAAACTCTACGATGGCTGCTTCGCATGAGCGCGACGCTCGCATGGAAATTGAATCGCCTCAAAGGCATGGGGCCCGCCGAAGTCTGCTGGCGGTTGCGGCAAGGTATTGCGACCGGGGTTGAGCGCATGGGTTTCGGTCTTGCGCGCGATGTCAAAGCCGGCGCGGGCGCTGCCGGCCCGGCATGGGTTTCGCCTTTGCCGACGAACTTCGATGCCATGCCGTATATCGAGGCGGCCAATCGCCTCGTCGCCGGACGGTGGGATCTGTTTTCGTTGCGCGATAGCCCTCTCGGTTTCCCGCCGCTCTGGAATCGCGATCCCAAGACCGGCGTGGACGTGCCGCTCGAATTCGGCAAGGGCATCGACTACCGGAACGAGCGTGTCGTGGGCGACATCAAGTATCTCTGGGAGCTGAACCGTCACCTTGAACTGGTGACGCTGGCGCAGGCATGGCATCTGACTCGCGAACCGCGCTTTGCCGAAGCCGCACGCCGCCTGCTTGTGTCCTGGCTGGATCAATGCCCGTATCCCCGGGGTCCGCATTGGACGAGCTCTCTCGAGCTGGCGGTGCGCCTAGTCAATTGGGCCTGCGCCTGGCATCTGCTGGGTGGCGACGCTTCCGCGCTGTTTGCCGCCGAGGAGGGCCGGGCGTTCCGGCGCCGCTGGCTCAGCGCGATCTACCAGCACTGCTACTTCATATCGGGCCGCCTGTCACGCCATTCTTCCGCAAACAATCATCTGTTCGGGGAGTTGATGGGGCTTTTCGTGGCCTCGGCGGTCTGGCCCCTCTGGCCGGAATCGGAGCGCTGGCGCGCGCGCGCGCGAGACGAGCTGGAAGCCGAAGCAATCAAGCAGAACGGCGCCGACGGCGCCAACCGCGAGCAGGCGTTCTGGTACCACCATGAGGTGGCGGACATGATGCTGCTGTGCCTGCTCTTCGGGCGGGCGAACGGAATCGACTTTTCCAGTCAGTTTACGAAGCGGCTCGAATCGATGCTCGAATTCATTTCTGTCGTCATGGATGCGGGCGGACACGTGCCCATGGTCGGTGATGCAGACGACGCCGTGATGGTGCGCTTTTCGCGCGAGCCGGAGTTCTGTCCCTACCGGTCGCTTCTTGCAACCGGGGCGGTGCTGTTCGGGCGGGGCGACTTCAAGGCCAAAGCGGGACGCTTCGACGAGAAGAGCCGTTGGCTTCTCGGCGATGCGGCTTCGGAGCGTTTCCGCGCGTTGCCAGCAGCGCCCGTGGAGCCTGCCAGGCGCGCGTTCCCCGAGGGCGGATACTACGTCCTGGGGCAGGACTTCGGCATGCCCTGCGAGGTGAAGGCCGTAGTGGACGCCGGCTCCCTGGGTTACCTGTCCATTGCGGCACACGGACACGCGGATGCGCTGGCCTTTACGTTGTCTGCCGGCGGCAACGAGGTCCTGGTCGACCCGGGCACCTACGCCTACCACGACCAGAAACGCTGGCGTGACTATTTCCGCGGAACCTCGGCGCACAACACCTTGCGGGTCGATGGCGAGGAACAGTCCGTGCCCGGCGGAAATTTCCAGTGGCTCTCACATGCCCGGGCGCGGTGCGAGCACTTTGAATCCGGGGTGGAGCGGGATGTGTTCGAAGGCGTGCACGACGGTTACCGGCGGTTGAACGATCCGGTGCGCCACCGGCGGCGGATCAAGTTCGACAAGCGGAGCATGCGTACCGAGATCACAGACACGCTGGAGTGCAGCGAGGAGCATTGCGTGGAGCTTCACTGGCATCTGGCTGAAAGCTGCGTGGCGCGGGTTTCCGGTCATGCGGTGGAAGTCAGCTGTGCGAACGTGCGCATGAGGGTCGAATGTCCGCGTGAGTTGGGTACGCCGGAAGTGGTTGTCGGTCGAGATGACCCGCCCCTCGGTTGGATATCACGGCGATTGGGCGAGAAGAAACCCTCGCCGTCGATCGTCTGTACGGGGCGCATTGCCGGTGGCACGAGCCTGGTTACCGAAATCACGATCGCGACCGTCGCAATGAGAGGGTAGGAAGCCGGATGCTCGGCGCAACACTGGATTATTTCATTCTGCGCGGCCTCGCCCATCGTCGAAACCTGGCGACCGAGGAGGAGCTGGACTCGCTCTCCAGCAAGGTTTCGGCGGAGTCGTTCGAAGAAGCGATGTCGAAGTTCCGAAAACTCTTCGACCGATACGAAGGACATCTTCCGGTCGATCACAGCCTGCGCTATCTGGACATGGGGTGCGGCACGGGCGGGTTGACCCTCGCGTTTGCGAAGCTTGGGGTCAGGCACATCACGGGCGTGGATTTCCTGCCGCGAAACATCGAAAGGGCCGAGGCTCATGCCAGGCAGATCGGGTCGGGTCGGGGCGTGCAGTTCATTTGCCGCGATTTGCGCGACTGGGTTCCCGAGGAGAAATATGACGTGCTGTTGTCGTTCGATGCGCTCGAGCACATCGACGATCCCGAGGCGTTTCTGAGGAAGATGACGGATTTCATCGCGCCCGGCGGTATTGCGATACTCGCTTTCGGGCCGCTGTTTCATTCCCCCCTTGGCGACCACATGTGGGATTTCTTCCGGCTGCAAATTCCCTGGCGAGGAGTCCTGTTCTCGGAGCAAGCCGTGCTGCGCGTCCGCAGGGAATGTTTTCGCTCTACTGACCCGGCGAAAGGCTACCGGGAAATCGCCGGCGGCCTGAACCTGATGCGATATTCGGAGTTTTTGAAGCACGTTCGTGATACCGGCTGGGAATTCGATTACCTGGCCGTCAATACCTTCCTGAAGCGTCTGCCGCCGCTTCGATTCATATCCGATATCGTCATGCGCCTTCCGGTGGTACGGGATTATTTCGCGCACAACGTTTACGCCGTTTTACGCCTCGCGGCCTGAAGCCGGCGCTGGTTCGCCGCTCCGAAATCATCCGCTGGTCCAACCGGACTACAAACTGCTTTGCAGCCGCAGCACGGGCGTCAACAAGCCCTTCCTATGCTTGGAGCCATGCTTACCGGAGAGTGCGAGTGCGGCCGCGTCTGCTTCCTGCAGCGCGTGGCCATTGCAACCGTAGGAGGCGTTCATGAAGCTTAGCGTCTGGGGTCTCGGATACGTCGGGACCGTTTCGGCGGGATGCCTGGCCCAGGAAGGTCATGAAGTCATCGGCGTCGATTCAGAGCCGACGAAGGTCGATCTCATCAATGCCGGCAAGAGCCCCATCATCGAAAAGGACATCGGCCAGATCATAGAACGGCAGGTGGCGGCCGGCAGGCTGTCGGCGACGACGGAACCCGAGATAGCGGTCCGGCAGACCGATCTGTTTCTGATCTGCGTGGGAACGCCGAGCCGCGGCAATGGCGACATCGAGCTGAAATACGTGCGCCGCGTATGCGAGCAGATCGGCGCGGCTCTGCGCGACCACCAGGGCGCACCGGTCGTGGTCATCCGCAGCACCATGCTGCCCGGAACCATGCGTGACGTGGTGATCCCGACGCTCGAGGCGTTCTCGGGCCGGCGCGCCGGCGCCGAGTTCGGAGTCTGCATCAACCCGGAGTTCCTGCGCGAGGGGACCGCCGTGCACGACTTCTCCAACCCGCCCAAGACGGTCATCGGCGAGCTCAACCGGGCAAGCGGGGACCTGCTTGCGAATCTTTACGCACGGATCGCGGCGCCGCTCATCCGTACCGACATCGAGACCGCCGAGATGGTGAAGTACGCGGACAACGCATGGCACGCGCTCAAGGTCGGTTTCGCCAACGAGATCGGCAATATCTGCAAAGGCCTCGAGGTGGACAGCCATCGCGTAATGGACATTTTCTGCCAGGACACCAAGCTCAACCTCTCGCCGTATTACCTGAAACCCGGTTTCGCGTTCGGCGGCTCGTGCCTGCCCAAGGATCTGCGCGCGCTGCTGTACAAGGCGAAAACGCTCGATCTCTCGCTTCCCATCCTCGCCGCGATCCTGCCGAGCAACGAGCAGCAGATCGAGCGCGCGATGCGGACGGTGATCGATAAGGGCAGCAAGAAGGTCGGCATACTCGGCTTCAGCTTCAAGGCGGGCACGGACGATTTGCGCGAGAGCCCGGTTGTGGAGCTGACCGAGCGTCTGATAGGCAAGGGCTATGACCTGCGCGTCTACGACGCCAATGTCAGGCTCGCAGCAATCCACGGGGCCAACCGCGACTACATCCTCAACCACATTCCCCACATCTCGCGCCTGATGACCCGGAGCATCGATGAAGTGCTCGATCATGCCGACACCATCGTCATCGGCAATGCCGCGCCGGAGTTTCACGACGTTCCCAAACGCATTACGGATGATCAGATCGTCGTCGATTTTGTCCGCATTACCGACTCGCGCAGCGTGTCCGGCGTCTACGAAGGGATCTGCTGGTAATGCCTGAAGCAAGCGCAGGAAGCGACATGGGGCGGCCCAAACGGGTATTGATCCTGGTCGAAAACCTGCCCAGTCCGTTCGACCGCCGGGTGTGGCAGGAAGCGACGACGCTGCGCGACGCCGGCAACCTCGTGTCGATCATCTGTCCGACCGGGCGCGGTTACGAGGGGAAATTCGAGCCGATCGACGGGATCCACGTCTACCGCTACAACCTGCCCGTCGAAGCATCGGGCGCGGCGGGCTACGCGCTGGAGTACGCGGTCGCGCTCGCCTGGACCTTCGCGCTCGCCTGGCGGGTGTTCCTGACGCGCGGGTTCGACGTCATTCACGCCTGCAATCCGCCCGATCTGTTCTTCCTGATCGGGGGGTTCTTCAGGCTGTTCGGAAAGAAATTCGTTTTCGATCATCACGATCTCAGCCCCGAGCTCTACGAAGCGAAGTTCGGCCGGCGCGATTTCTTCCATCGCCTGATGCTCGCGCTCGAGTACTGGACTTTCAGAAGCGCCGACGTATCCATTGCGACCAACGAGTCCTACCGGCGCATCGCGATCGGGCGCGGCCGGATGCCTGCCGAGCGGGTGTTCGTCGTGCGCAGCGGGCCGAGCCTCGAGCGCCTGAAGACCCTCCCGCCCGACGCGCGGCTCAAGCGCGGCCGGCGCTATCTCGTCGGCTACGTCGGCGTGATGGGAAGGCAGGAGGGCATCGACTATTTGCTGCAGGCTGTGCGCCACATCGTGCTCTATTTCGGGCGCAACGACATCCATTTCGGCCTGGTCGGAGGCGGCACGTCACTCGAAGAGATGAGGGCGCTTGCGCGGGAGCTGGGCGTCGCGGACCACGTGACGTTCACCGGGCGCGTGCCGGACGGCGAAATGCTGGCGATGCTCAACACCGCCGACGTCTGCGTCAACCCGGACATCGCCAACGACATGAACGACAAGTCCACGATGAACAAGATCATGGAATACATGGCGCTTGGAAAGCCGATCGTTCAGTTCGATCTCACGGAAGGGCGTTTCTCGGCCCAGCAGGCATCTCTCTACGCGCGGAAGAACGATGCTCTGAATCTGGCGGAGAAGATCCTGGAGCTGCTGGACGATCCCTCCCGGCGCGCAGAGATGGGCGAATTCGGGCGCAGGCGCGTGGCGAACGAGCTCGAATGGCGCCACGAAGCGCCCAAGCTGCTCGCTGCCTACGAGGCGCTCTGGCGCGGCGTCGAGGTTTCGCCCGCGGCGCAGGGCGTCGAAACGTGAAGCTTCTCCCCTGAGGGTTTGGCGTCGGACAAAACGATCGCCTCGGGATGTGGTTTGCGAAGATACTCAGACTCAACCGAGGTGAACGGCGGTGGATGCGAAAGTCAGGCAGAAGACGCTCCGGATGCTGTCGAATGGCGTCTACGTCCTGACCTCGCGCAGTGAAGATCAATACGGCGCGGCGACCGTCACCTGGGTCTCCCAGGCGTCCTTCAAGCCGCCGTTGATCATGGCGGCGGTCCGTACGGAAAGCAAGGTGTTCAAGTGTCTGGCCGAAAGCCGCAGCGCAGTCCTGCACATCGTGGGCGAACGCCAGAAGGCGATCGCCTGGAGATTTTTCTTCCCGACGCATGCAGTGTGCGGAACGATAAACGGCGAAGCATTCATGGAGGGAAGGACCGCTGCGCCCGTATTTCCCAACCTCCCGGCGCACATTGAATGCGAACTCGAGCAAATCGTGGATACGCGCGGGGATCACGCGGTGGTGATCCTGCGCGTGGTGGAAGCCGAATGCCAGGAAGACGTCCGGCCCCTGACCATGGCGGAGATGCCGTGGAAATACTGGGAGTGATCGCAACACTCTCCGCGCAGCGATCGTGTTACGGCTCACGGTCTGAATCCGTTCGGACTATGTAACGGCATCGAGCCTGTCTTTTGCCGGTGTCATCGTCTTAGCCGGGGGCGTTCGGGGCGAACATGGAACGATTCGTCGTATTGGACAGCTGGCGCGGCATCGCTGCATGCCTGGTGGCGCTGTTCCATCTGGAAGCCTACAGCCATGTGTACGACGTGCCGTTCCTGCGCAACTCCTGGCTTTTCGTCGATTTCTTTTTTGTGTTGAGCGGCTTTGTCATCGCCGCGAACTACCAGCAACGGTTGCTCGAGGGCTTTGGCGCAGGACGGTTTCTTTTGCTGCGGCTGGGCAGGCTGTACCCCCTTCATTTTGCGATGTTGATGCTTTTTGTCGGCTTTGAGCTGCTGAAGGTCCTGAAGAGAGTCCTGATTCCGACGCTCTTGTCGGTCAACCCGGTAGCACCATTCAGCGCCCCCCAAGAGGCGCCGAATACGATTCTCGCCAATCTGCTGCTCATCCAGAGCCTCCATCTATACGATTACCTGACCTGGAATGTGCCGAGCTGGAGCATCAGTACGGAGTTCTACACCTACGTCGTCTTCGCCGCGTGCTTGATCGGACTCCGCAAGCATGCGTGGATCGCCCTGGTCCTCGCCATGACAGGAGGTCCGGTATTGATCGCGAACTTGAGCGAGCGCAACATGGCCACCCTTTACGACTGGGGGATCATCCGGTGCATCTACGGATTTGCCGCCGGGGTGTCGGCTTGGATCATCTATGAAAGATGGAATGAAAAGCTCAGAAAATGGCTCTCCGGAAGCGTTATCGAGTGGGGCGCACTCGGACTCGTTGTCGTGTTCGTAAGCGTGGCGGGCACGACTCTCCTCTCGATCGCGGCCCCCTACATATTCGCGCTCGTCGTGCTCGTCTTCGCGTTCGAAGCGGGGACTGCGAGCGCGATGCTCAGATTGCGCGCGCTGGTTTTCCTGGGAACCCTCTCGTATTCCATCTACATGACGCACGCCTTCATCGGGAGAAGATTGTTCGACGCGGCCAACGCGCTCGACAAGCTGTGGCACATCGAACCCTTTACGCACCGCGACATCAACGGGCGGGATTTTTATTTCTTGGGAACCCAGCTATGGCATGGCGATATCGCCTACCTGGTCTATCTGGCGATGATCATCGCCATGTCCTATTTCACTTACCGCTGGATCGAAAAACCGGGGCGGGAATGGGTCAGGAATCGGGTTCTCACGCGGCAACGGACAGCGCCGTCGCCAAGCACCGTCAGCGCTTGAGCGTACTCGGTCTCTGCGGCGCCTCGATCAGGCCTTCGCCTTACGTCTCTAGCGCAGACGTGCCGCGAAAGCGGCCCCAAACCTTGCGGGCGATACGACCCCAGGCGGCGCGCCCCGTAAGGAGTTCCCACCCGCGCACCCTCGCGCGCCGGAGTCCGGTGTAAATCCTGTGCGCGACCGCCGGAGTGCGGGTGATCCGGACCAGCCACCAGAGGGCGGCCGCGAGCGACGGGCCCTGGCCGCGCTTCGCTTCCCAGAAGTAGCGCAGGGCCTCGGCGCGGTTTCCCTGGCCGAGGGCGGCCAGGCCGACCACGAGCTGCCTCGCTCTGCGCAGCGCGGCGATTTCGGCATCCTCGCCTCGCTCCGCCTCGAATAGTTCCTCGAACTGGTGCAGCAGATCCCGCTCAAACGCGAACCGCGTCGAGCCGGTCGAGAGGTGTCCCTCGTTCAGCTGCGCGCCGTCGTGGGCGGACTCGTGCTTGATCGCCATGGGGAGCGACAGGAAGTTGGCGGTGAACCGGCGGCAGAGATTGGCCAGGTAGCTATAGTCGGCGCTGATCCGGTAGCGCGGATCGAACAGGCCCACCGCTTCGCGGGCGCGGCGCGTCAACACCGTGGGCTGCAAGGCGAAGAGGAAGCCGAAGCGCATGTGCTCGAAAACGCGCCCCCGGTACAGGCGCGCGTCGCGACAGCCGATGCGGGCCACGATGTCCCGCCCCCATTCCCCGATCGGCTCTACGCTTCCGAACATCCTGCGGTAGGGATCGCTCTCTCCGGGAGGCAGGTTCAGCAACGAGGAGCCCGCCTGCTGCGCGAGCGGCGGGTACCACTCGGTCAGCGCGCTGCGGAGGAAGGGGACAGTGCCTCCGGGGACCCACTCTCCGCAGAACTCCCCGGAGAGGAAGTCCTCACCGGGAAAGGCCCGAAAAAATGCGACGCTGAGCTCCAGGTGATGGGGGAGCCACTCGTCATCGGAGTCCAGGAAGGCGATGTACTGGCCGCGTGCGCGGAGCATGGCAGTGTTCCGCGCCCCATTCACGCCCTGGTTCTTCTGCCGGATCAGGACGAGACGAGGGTCCGAGCCCTCGATCAAGGCAGCCGTGTCGTCGGTGGAACCGTCGTCCACGACGATCAGCTCCCAATCCGCGAAAGTCTGCCGTTGCACACTTGCGATCGCGGCCTGGATTGTCTCCCTGCGATTGTAGGTCGGGAGGATCACGGAGACGAGGCTCATCGCGCGGACTCCCGGATCGCCTCATCGCGCGGGCTTTCAGCCGCGCTTCGCATGGACGGATCGTTATGCATCTGCATAATTGGAATACCGAGAATTGACACCGCCGAGCAATCACGGTAGTCCGATCGGCGCATCCCATGATAAGAGGAATTAGCGCAATAGCGCCGCAAGATAGTTGCGTGTTGAACGTAATCCTCGTAGCAGCGGGCCTTTTCGTCGTCTCGACCGGTACGACCATCGCAGCTGGCGGCGATGGCACGACCACGCCGCGCGCTGCGAATACTGCCGCCGGTGTGACGTCACCCAAAACCGTAATCACAGCCGCAACCGCAACTTTTCCCCGGCTGATGGGCGTGAACATCGGCGCAAAGAACTACGAGAGCGCCGCTTATCGAGCCGCGATGGCGAAGCTGGACGTGGTGATTCTCGGCTTCTACCGGGGTTGGAAGAACGGGCACGCCACGACGTCGACCTTGGCGATGCGCAGAGTCGTCCAGTCCCTCAAGGCGATCAATCCGAAGATTCTCGTCGGGCAGTACACCATTCTCAACTCGGCATTGGACGATCCGAACGACACCGCATCTCTCGACATACGGACAAAGCTCGACACCGCTGACTGGTGGCTGTTGAACGCTGCGAAGCGGAAGGTTCAGTACACGCGGGAGTACGGGCCGACCTGGGAGGTGAACGTTTCGAACTGGGCGCCGCAGGATGGCAACGGCGAGCGCTGGCCGGCGTGGATCGCCGAGCGTAACTACAAGGTCTTCTTCCGGGAGATCCCGGAGCTCGACATCATGTTCCTTGACAATGTGGGCAACGTTCGCACGGCGGCGGACTGGAATCGCGACGGTGCGGACGAGCCTGCAAACAGTCCTGCCGTCCTCGCCGCCAATTACGCCGGGCACGTCGCCGAGTGGAACCGTGTCAGGCAACTGCTCCCCGAAGTATTGCTGATCGGCAACACCGACAACGACCTCGGCAATCCGGAGTGGAAGGGGCAGCTGGATGGCGGATTGCTGGAGGGCATCATGGGCGAAATCTGGTCCATCGAGACCTGGGCAGGTTGGTCCGCCGCGATGGCGCGCTACCGGGCGGTGATGCAGAACACCAGAGCGCCGAAGATCGTCGGATTCAACGTCCACGGCAGCCCCTTTGACTACAGGTTTTTCCGCTATGCCTATACGTCCTGCCTGCTCGACGACGGGTACTTCTCGTTCAGCGACAAAGCCGTCATGTACAGCAGCGTTCCGTGGTTCGACGAATACGACTTCAAGCTTGGACGGGCGCTGTCGGGGCCGCCGGCCGCTGCGTGGAGCCAGGGAGTCTGGCGCCGGGACTTTCAGAATGGCGTCGTGCTCGTCAATCCCACGATCTTGAGCAGGACGGTAACAGTCGAGTCGGGACTGCGGCGGCTCACCGGGACCCAGGATCCTTCAGTCAACGACGGTGCTGTTGCGGGCCAGGTGACCTTGAGGCCGAAAGACGGGATCGTTCTTCGCAGATAAGTTCGGGGGAGGAGCTTTTCCTCTCCGGGATCGCTCGCGGACGTTCCGCCGGCGATTCTTTTTTTCGCGAGCCTCCTGCGACCAGGATCTTCGTCTCGGAATAGTTTGGATTTGAGCGAGTAGAACCTTCTGTGTTTCTTCGATCATGGTAGCCGGTAAGCTCATGCCCATCGCGATACGCGCAACTGCCTTGACGCTGCTCCTGGCCGCAGGTGGTTGTACACAACAGCACGAAACCGAGTCGCCCTTGGCCCAGGCCCTGGCCCTGAGCTGCGTTCCGAACCAGAACACCGACTGGATGGTGAACATTCTGCTGAACCGGCAGTCCCCGCTCTACAATCCCGGGGCAGCGACAGTGCGCCCCGGTGACTGCCAACAAGTCCAGCAGAGCCCGCCTGATTTCAGCTGGCCCCATCTGAGCGGCACTGTGCGATACCAGGTAACCCTGACCTATCCCGATAGCCACACGAAAACTCTCTCCGCGCCGCAGAACTGGATCAACTGGGATGAAGGTCTGCCGCCCGGAAACTACTCGTGGCAAGTGCAGGCGGGAACTCAATCCAGCAACGCGCGCCGATTTACCGTGAGCGCCGATGCGGTCCCGTTCGTCGTGCCTGACATGGCGAGCGTCATCGACCAGCTTCTCGCCAAGCCGCATCCGCGCGGACTGCCGGACGCCGCCACACTGGCGCTGATGGCGGGCCAGAGGGCGGGCGCCCGGCTCGCCAGCCTCAGGACCCGGGTAAACAGCAATCTGAACGAACCGCTGCCGCCTGTTGGAACCCAGGGCCAGGGCGCTCAATACGGCGATAAGGCGCTGTGGTCGCTCATGGCGTTCGTGTACGACCGGACAGACACCTATAGAGATGATGCGAAGCGCCGCGTGCTGAACCTCGCTTCGTGGGACCCGCGCGGCGCGACAGCGCTCGACGACCTGGAATCGCTCAACATCGCGTGGGTCGTCACGCTCGGCTACGACTGGCTCGGACCCGTCCTGACTCAAGCCGACAAGGACCAGATTCTTCCGAACCTTGGCACGCGCATCGGCGACCTCAATGGTTGGGTGATCGGTGCCAACGGGTGGCCCCTTGGCTCTCCCGTCGTACCCACGCCCCTGTGGCTGAGTCCGCGTGACTCCCATCGCAACACCTTGGCCGGAATGGTGGCGATGATGTCCACCCTGCTCGTGGGCGATCTTCCGGCGGCGAACAGCTGGGTGCGGAACCTGCTGCCGTTCGCCTTGAACGTGGCCAGCCCTTGGAGCGGCGAGGAAGGCGGCTATGCCAACGGCACTGCCTACAGCATGTGGGACGTGGGCTCGCAGCTGAGCGCCTGGTACGCGCTGCGCTGGGCCACCGGAATCGATCTTGCGCAAAAGGCCTGGGTGCGGAACTACGGGAAATTCCTTGCCTACTTCGTGCCGGCGACCGCAAGAACTGGCAACCCCGGCACTCAGACAACCGATCCCGGTACACCGATCGGCCTCTTCGGCGATGGATTCGAAGAGGGGCAGCTTTTCGAGGAGCGAGCGCGCTTCGACAAGGGTCACACCTATTTCGCGCCGAGCGCGCTTGGGTGCTGGTATGCCTCGCGTTTGACCGGTGAAGATTTCACCCGCATCGAGTACCTGATGTCGCCGCCGAACACTTGCAACCCGACGCCCATCTTCCCGTCCGGAACGTCCAACTCGCTCCATTTGCCGTCGATTGGCTGGATGGCGATGCACAGCGACCTGGCCGACCTCACCCGCACCTCGGTGTATTTCAAGTCGAGCCCGCGGCCGTTCGGCGCGTACAACCATCAGTCCGCCGACCAGAACGCGTTTGTCATCAACGCGGGCGGAGAGCGGCTGGCGATCGAGTCGGGCTATTACGGTGACTACGATGGCTACAACACCGATCATTGGCAATGGTGGGTGAAACGAACCAAGTCCAAGAACGCCATCACTTTCGACGGCGGCAAGGGACAGATCGCGTTCGAGCACCAGCCGAATCCGTACCAGCTCGCGAACGCTCGTTACGGTTCGATCACCCAGCAGCAGAGCACGGCCGATTACGACATCGTCACCGGCGACGCGACGGACGCCTACGCCGGTGCGCTTACCAGGGCCGTGCGCTCGCTCGTGTACCTGCGCCCGGGCACCATCCTGGTGTACGACAACCTGAGCTCCGGCGCCGCGCGCACGTGGGAATGGAATATCCACGCGCTCAACCCCATTGCAGTGATCGACGGCAGGAGCATTCAGATCACCAGCGGCGCGCAGTCGCTCTGCGCGGACGTGCTCGCGGGGCCGGACCGACAGTTCATGCCGATATCCGCACCAGACTATAGTTCATGGGGACGCTCGGATGACCCAACGAATGGCGTCAGCGCTGCACCGTCGAATCCCAATGCACCTGCGCAGTACCACGGCAAGTTCGTCAGCGCGCAGCCCTCGACGTCCGCCGAAATCATCGCGCTCCTGCGCGTAGGTTGCGCACCGACCACGGCGAGCGCCACCAAAACCGACGGCGCATGGATGGTGCAGATAGGGAACAGGACCGTAACGATCGACGCCAATGGCGTTGTCAGTGTTTCGCCATGAAGACGACATTCATTGCGGGAGCACCGGCGCGGGCACGACGTCAACGATCTTCGTGACGAAAGCATTGCCAGGGCCGCGGGGTATGGGCTGGAAGGCTCCCACGGTCGTCGGGAAGTTGGCCGAAGTGGTGCTGCCAGTTACGTAGGCGTCGCCCGACGGGTCCAGGGCGACTCCCGATACATGGTCGGCCCCGCTGCCACCGAGATAGCTGGAGTAGACCAGTGCAGAACCCGTGGGGTTGAACTTCGTGACGAAGCCGTCGCTGTTACCACCGCCATAGGTGGGTTGGAAAGCTCCAGGGGTCGTCGGGAAGTCGCTAACGCACGAGTATCTTCCGCAGCTCAAAATGGTCCCACCCGCGACGTAGGCGTTGCCGTTGCCGTCCACCGCGATCCCGCTGCTTCCGGCACCGCTATACCCGCCGAGGTAGGTTGAGTAGACGAGGGCCGAGCCGGTGGGATTGAGTTTCGTCACAAAAGCGCCGCCGCTAAAGGCAGGCTGGAAGACCCCTGCTGTTGTCGGGAAGTCGGAAGAGCCAGTCCCGCCCGTTACGTAGGCGTTGCCGGCGGCATCCACGGCGATCCCGACGCCGCTGTCATCGTAGCTGCCGCCGAGGTAGGTTGAGTACACGACCGAGCCGGCGGGGTTGAACTTCGTCACGAAGGCGTCCTGGGGTATGCCGCCGGAAAAGTAAGGGCCGCTGATGGCAGGTTGGAAAGCTCCCGGCGTCGTCGGGAAATTGTTGGAGGTGGTATACCCCGTCACGTAGGCGTTGCCGTCGACGTCCACTGCGATCCCGTAACCCGAGTCGGGTGCTCTGCTACTGCTGCCGCCAAGGTAGGTTGAGTAGACGAGGGCCGAGCCCGAGGAGTTGAGTTTCGTCACGAAGGCGTTTTGCGCTCCGAAGCGGCTGCCGCCCGCCAGAGTCGGCTGGAAGGCCGCCGCCGTCGGGAAGTCGTTGGAGGAAGTCGTCCCGATCACGTAGGCATTGCCGGCGCTGTCCACTGCGATGCCGGAGCTGAAGTCACCGTAGACACCACTGCCGCCGAGGTAGGTGGAGTAGACGAGAGTCGAGCCTGAGGGGTCGAGCTTCGTCACGAAGGCGGTGCCGACGCCGGCAGGGGCCGTGAACGTAGGCTGGAAGGCTCCTGCTGTCGTCGGAAAGTCGTTCGAGCGAGTGGAGCCCGTTACGTAGGCGCTGCCGTTCGCGTCCACGGCGATGCCGCGGGCCGCGTCAGAGTCGCTGCCGCCGAGGTAGGTGGAGTAGACCAACCCTGTACCGGCTGGATTGAGCTTCGTCACGAAAGCGTTGGGGCTGGCGGGGGCGAAGACCGACTGGAATGCGTTGAGTGTTGTCGGGAAGTCGAGGGAAGTGGTATATCCCGTTACGTAGGCATTGCCATCGGCGTCCACGGCGATGCCATTGCCCGTGTCACCGCCGCTGCCACTGCCACCGAGGTAAGTGGAGTAAAGGAGTACCGGATCGATAATGAGCGGCTGGCTGGTGTCATAGGCGGCGACCTCAAAGCCGACCCGATCGGCGCCTTTGCGTACGTAGCCCCCGGCGATTTCGCGCCGGACTCCGTCGATGGTTTGATAGATGACGGGCTTGTGCTGGCGTATGTCTCCGCCCGCCGCGTGCAGCACCAGGCCGCCCTGCGCGTCGATCTCGAGTTTGTCCGCGCCCTTGAAGCCAAGCACGATCTTCTTCGGATCCGCACCGGGTGCGAGGACGAAATCGTATTCGAGCTGTCGCGGGTTACCGTAGTAGACGAGATCGATACCGGGATAGACCTCTCGGTAGTGGACCTTCGCATAGGTCGGCACGTTGGTGCGCCACTGCGCCGGATCCTTGCCGATAAAGTAGTTCACCTTTCCCGGTTGTGCTTCAAGACCACTCACGAGCGGCTTGGACGCAGCACCTACGAGGCTCATGCGGAGCGCGACCGACTGCGTCGGCGCGTCGGGCCGCGTTTGCGCGCTGCGCGCACCGCGTTTTGAATCCGGGTCGGGCTTGGACAGCACCAGCACCGCCTCGCCCGCGGTGAGATAGAGGCTGTAGCCCGGACCGCGCGAGAGGAAGCGCACGTCCTTGTGCGTCTGGCCGCGATTCGCTTCGAACTGCAAAGGCAGCTTGCCGTAGCTCTCGCTCACGCGAGCGTCCGTAGCTGCGGCTGCTGGCAAGGCGAAGCAGGCGAGGAACGTAAGCAGCGCCGGCATGCTGCGAGATTGGATCAACGCGCGCTGGCACATGGTTGTCTCCTCCTCTTTTCAGAATGACGGAGACCCATGACAAACAGGTGCTACACGCTGTTCCGGCGCGTAGTCCGTCAGGCGCAGGTCAGCTCAGTGCTCGGACAGTTTTCTCTAAGCGGCGGAAACCGCAACTCCGTGATGCTGGGAGAGGGTTTCACCACGACCCAGGTAGATCAGCCGCCCGTTCTTGACCTCATAGACGGCATCGCATCTCCTGAGTGTGCTCAACCGATGCGCGGCGATTATGACGGTCTTGTTTTCCAAATGGTCGATCGCGTCCATTACGGCCGACTCCGTTTCCGTATCGAGCGCACTGGTTGCTTCGTCGAAAGCAATCAGCGGCGGGTCGGAGTACAAAGCGCGAGCAATGCCAAGCCGCTGACCCTGGCCGCCGCTCAAACGGACTCCTCGTTCACCGATCATGGTTTGGTAACCCTGCTCCAGGGACAAGATGAACTCATGGATGTTTGACTGCTTAGCCGCTCTGATTACGGCCTCCATATCAATCTCTTTCTCATCCACCCCGAACGCTATGTTCCTTAGAATGCTCTGGTCCGTGAGAAAAATGCTCTGAGGCACGTAGCCGATGCGGCTTCGCAACCGGTGTGCATTCGATCTCTCGATGGGCACTTTGCCCATCCGAACGTGGCCGGACTGCGGCTCGAGGAGGACAAGCAGGACGTCCATGAGGGTTGACTTGCCGCCCCCGGATGTTCCCAGCAGGCCAATTTTTTTCCCAGGCTCGAGCGTAAGCGAAAGCTTCCTCAGTGCCGGAGCAGCGGCTTGTGGATACGAGTAGGTAATGTCGGCCAAGACTATTTCCGCAAGGCTCGAGGCGCTGTCCACCGGCTCGGCTGCGGGTGCAACAGCGGCTGGAGCGACACGATGCGCCCGCAAGTCCGCCAGCATGTCATCGACCGTTACGAGGTATGCGGTCAACGTATTCAGATTCGAGAAGCCTGAACTGAAAAGTGGCAGCATCCTGTAGCCGGCGACAACGAACAAGCCGATGCTCGGGATCAACGCCGCCAGACTGACTTCGTTGTAGACGGCTACTCCCAATCCACTCAAAACAACCGCAATCGTAATTGCCTCCAGGTAATAGCGGGGAGAACCCCCCAGAAGGGTAATCGACTTCTCCGCGTTCGGAACCGGAGCTTGCTCGTGCGCGAACTGACGAACAAAGTAGTCCTCCTTGCCGAAAATCTTGACCTCCTTGATACCGCGAAGGGCTTCTGATGCCACTCTGGTTGATTGGGTCCGCCCCTTGTAGGAGACGGAAGCAAGTTTGCGAACGACCCGGTGTGAGTAGAGCGAGAAAGCCCCATAGGCGGAGGTGAAAAAGGCCAGCAAGAGCAAGGTCGTGACGGGCTCGAACGCAAGCAGCGTCAGCCCCAGGGCCACGATGACCAGGAGCTTCGCCGTGACTTGCAGCAGCGGCAATAAGACGCCATTGCCAAGAACCAACGAATCCTGAGTGATTACCTTTGTCAGGTCGGCGCTGTTTCGGCCGAGAAAAAACTCATAGGGTTGTTCGAGGTAGTGCCTGAACGCCCTCGTCGAAACATTGCGCCAGTTGATCCACGCGAACTTGGAGCTCTCGCTCAGCACAAAAACGCTCAACAAATTGGACAACACCAGAAAGATCGCAAAAACGGAAATCAGAAACAGCGCTATCTCGTTTGTCGAGGTAAGTCCGAAGTTCTTGAAATAGGCGGCGATGGCCCCTTGTGCGAATCTATCGGGAGTCGAGAGTATCTGAAGCAGCGGGAATATGGACCCTACGCCTACGACTTCGATCAGCGTTGTAAGGAGCATGAGGCAGAAGAGCGCAAGCAGACGGCTCTTCTCCGAGCGATTCAACAGAGAGTAGATCTCCTTGAGCTTCAAAATCGCGCCGGTTTGATGGTGAACGGTCATTTGCGGATTGCCAAGGAGAAAATCAACCGGGCGAGGCAGCGTTCCAATGCCCTTGGCCAGGCGCGCTTCGCGCGTGGATCGTTGTCGCTTGGCCCAGCGACTCCCTGAACCATGCATGGAACTCCTTCAGGGTCATGCCGCGGCACCAAGTGGAAAGATACTCAAACAGCATCTCCAGGCGATCGTACAAGCGCTCTATATCCCATTCGTCCCGGAAAGTCGGACTGCCGCCCGGCATGAGCTCCGAGGAATGCAGCGCGAACTCCAAATGAGCTGCATCTTCAGCCCGCGCTCCGCGCGCTGCGCGCAACATTGCGCTCAGATTGCTCTCTGCCGGGGCCAGCCAATTGAGCGCCGGCGACACCAGCCTGTTGGCGGCCTGGCGCAGCAAAGGCATGCGATACGCCCAAGGCGCCCTTCGATACAGGGCGCTCGAGCGGACTGTCAACGGTACCTCCAGCATCCCTCCGAACGTCGGTACCGAAATGTCGGAGGGGCTGAAGAAGTAGGGGCGATCAGGGAAAGCGGTGTAGTCCGGGCCGCCTTTCCCGTTTGGATCGCCCGGAGTTCCGCGCCAATCGACACCCGGGCTCACCGAGCAGTCGACCCCATATCCCTCGTCGAGCAGCATGGCGGCATAGCGCCCGTCGAAGCCCAAACGCCCGGCACGATGACTGACTATCGCTTGATCGAACCGGTCTTCGAGGAGGCGGGTAATCGTCTTGATCTTCTCCTTCATCACCCGGTCCGGATATTCGATCAGGTAGGGTTGATAATGGAAATCGTCGCTGGTCAGGGGGACGAGCGGCGGCGAGTTCCAAGCATGTAGGTGCATTCCGATTTCGCCGGCGCCGCGGGCGAGCACGTCGCGCGCGAATTCCACAAAAACGTCGGACATCACCATCTCGTAATTTGTCAGGTAAACAGGCTTGAAACCGAACCGCTCGCAGAGCGATTGAAAACGAGGCAGATACCCCGCGTTGCGGGTGGTGATCTCCCGTGGTTTCCCCCAGAGGTCGTCGCCCTCGGTATCGATCGTGATGATGAAATACGTCTCAGACATGGCGTGCCTGACTCGAAACGATCATTTCGGCCTTGGCGGTGCCCATGCGCATGACGTTCTCGAAGGTGTCGAGGTAAGGGGCGAGAACCCTGTCTTCGCCGTATTCCCGCGCCATGAACGCGCGGCAACGATCGCTTGCCGCCTTCCACGCTGCGGGGTTACTCAACAGGTGACTGATCGCAGAAGGAATCTGTGCGGCGGAGCCTGCGGCAACGCCAAGACCTTCGCGCTCGATTACGCCGTCCGGATCGATGAGAGTGACGACCGGTACGCCTCTGATCCAGGCTTGCAGGTACGAATTCGGGAATCCTTCGACATCGGAAGTGTTGACCAGCAGCTTGGCCCGACCATACAGCTCATTGGCGTCCCAGTACGACAGGCGGCCATGAAACGATACGTTGGCCGTGGCCGTTGCAGTGAGCCTGATGTCGAGGTAAAGGGCTTCTTCACCGGGCAGGGATCCTCCCACCATATGAACCTTCACTTCCGGCAATCTCCCGGCGAGTTCCAGAACCCGGTCCGGCCTCTTTTCGCGCCGGATATTGCTGACCCACAGCACGTCGATATCGCGGACAGCGACCGGCAGCGGTGTCTCAACCAGCATTCCGGCCACTCGACCCGCCAATCCGTAGTTGCGCGCCAAAGTCTCCGCCTGAGAAGCACTCTGGACGAGAATGGCATTGGCCCGCCGCAGGCCATATGCATAGAGCCAACGATCGCGCGCAAAACTTACGAGCAGCCGGGAACCATCGCAATCCGTATCGCTCGCGGTGCGAAAGACGAATCGCCTCCGAAAACTCCGGCAGAATAACGCTACCAGGCCAACCTGCATGCCCGCGCAACTGGTGTAGTAGAGGTCTGCATCGGCTCGCGCCAGCGCCGACCACATGCCGGTCCAGCGCGGATGAACGAAGCGGACCGCAGGAAGCCCCGCCTCGAGCCGAAAGGCCTTGAAAACCCGTATCGCCTCCCATTCCGCGCCATCCCTCTGGCCGTAGTCCGCGACGACCATGCTCACATCATGGCCCCGGCGCGCCAGTGCCCGACCGAGCAATGTTTGCTGAACCGCCTCACCGCCGATGGTGTGCCGTCTGTATTCAGGGGCCAGAACCGGCAGATTGTGGAACCCGACGAAGCAGATTTTCATCGCTTAAGATCGCAACTTCGCAGTCAAAATTCTCGGAAGCCTCAATCTACCGGTCGGAAATTGCAGACCATGACCGCCAGCGGGGCGGACACCCGATCCATTCGGCTCATGACGGGACGACGTCGGGCTTGGATTTGGGTTGGCAGAATTTGTCGCAGAAGTAACAGGAGAAAGCGTCCTGGACCTTGGGGGCCAAGTCTTGGTAGACCACTCGGCGGGTGCAGGCTGTCGTGAGACAGCTACGCCCTGTCATCGGATCGCCACAGAATTATCAAGCTCCCTCGATAGTGGGTGAATACCCGGCGCACTATCATGATTTGGTATCGTGGCACCATGGCCATCCCCTGCCCAGGACTGTGAGCGTCCTCGTCGCAGACGTGCTAGCCGGAGTAAGGGAGCGACTCTCGCGAACGCGCCAAGAAAAGATTACGAAGCGAAGCGGCGCCGATTCCGAATGTACCTAGTTTGGTGCGCAGCGGCGCGGTTTTGGAAAAACAGGCTTGTTGAGAGGTCGAAAATGACAGACATGCAATTTATCCCGGATGTACTCAACCGTAAGGGCCTTCTGAGCGCGTTGCGAGCGTTCAAAAAAGGCGATTTCTCAGTCCGTCTGCCCATGGATCTGATCGGGATCGACGGAGAAATCGCGCAGGCTTTCAACGACGTCGTGGAAGTGAACGAGAAGGTGACCGACGAGTTCGCGCGCATCCGGGACGAGGTCGGAAGGGAAGGACAGATCACTCAACGCGTCAGATTGCCCGCCGCGACGGGATCGTGGGCCGACTGCGTCGACTCGGTCAACACGCTGATCGGAGATCTCGTCCGGCCGACCTCGGAGGTGGCACGGGTCATCGAATCAGTCGCAAGAGGTGATCTCTCGCAGCGGATGCTGCTCGAGATCGACGGCAGGCCGTTACGGGGCGAATTCTTGCGGATCGGCAAGGTCGTCAACACGATGGTCGATCAGGTCGGTGGGTTTGCCTCGGAGGTGTCGCGGGTGGCGCGCGAGGTGGGCACCGACGGGAAACTGGGCGGCCAGGCGCAGGTGCCCGGGGTGGCCGGGACCTGGAAGGACTTGACCGACAACGTGAACTCGATGGCGGCGAAC
>Ga0193713_1000103_pt1 | contig 24888 bp, 23 predicted proteins | sample H3a2metaG_FD_143054 | JGI IMG/M metagenome (GOLD analysis project Ga0193713, IMG submission 143054) | Soil microbial communities from a riparian zone of the East river system, Colorado, United States - H3a2 | ecosystem: Environmental > Terrestrial > Soil > Riparian zone | place: USA: East River... | reverse complement strand
GGCCTTCGCCCGGTTGAGGTGGGACTGCACCACGCGGCCGCCCGCCAGCCCGACCCGGGCGATGATGTTCTTGAAGACCGCCTCGACGTCGTTGCAGGCGATGTTCAGGAGGGAGGTCTCGCGCGGCTGGACGTTCGTGATGTTGTAGACGGAGAGGCGGAAGATCGTGTCGGCGCGCTTCACCTTGGCGTCCACGGGCCGGCCCTTGCCGTCGTCGGAGGTCTGGGTCTGGACGTCGAGGCGCGCGACATGTCCCAGCTGGTTGAGCCGGTCGCGCAGGGCGCCCGCGTTCTCGGGGGGCGCCTCGCAGGTGATTTGCAGGCTGAACTGGTCGGCGGCCAGCTTCTTGAGGTCGGAGGCGGTGATGCGTCCCTTGGCTTCCGTGATCATGGCGCGGAGATCCTTGTCCGCCTTCAGGACGTCTTCGGCCTCGACGCCCGCGTCGACCGTCTCGGTCACCGTGATGACCGAAGGGGAGCGGATGTCCTTCTCGAGGAGCGTGAGGGTGAGCGTGCTCAGCGAGACGAGGTTCCCGTAGTAGCGGAGCTCGCCCTCGAAGACCTCGATCTTCTCGCGCCACTCGCCCAGCTCCTTCTCGGCGGCGAGGATATCCTTGATCTCGCCCTTGCCCGTCTTGATGATCTCGATGAGGCGGGTCTCCATCGTGCGGGCGGCCTTGAGGCGGCTCTCGAGGTCGTAGTACTTCTTCGAGATGTCCTCGCTCGTGATGCGCTGGCTCTTGAGGTCGCCAAGGGCGCGGAGCTTGAGGACGAGCCGGTCGAGGGCGTCGGGCGGGACGCGGAGGACGACCGTCCCCTTCACCTTGCCGTTGGGGAGGCGGTCGGAGTTGACCGTGGCGACGAACCCCTTCTCCTCGTTGACGATCCGGGAGACCTTGTCGACGGCGGAGTCGAAGTTGTCCACTTCGAATTCCAGCTCGCCCTGCCGGATGATCTTCCGCTGGGGCGCCTGGGGGTCCTGCGCCGGGGCGGACTTCCCGCCCGGCTCCTGGCTCTTGGCCTTTTCGGCATCGCTCGAGTTCTGACCCGCATCGCCCCGGGACATGCCGGGGCGTGGAGCCGCTTTGGTCGCTCCGCCCGCTCCGCCGCCGACGCCGAGCGACTTGTACTCCTCGGCCGCGCCGGCCGGCTTGAAATAGAGGTTGTCCTGGATCGTGGCCGCGTCGGCCAGGGCGGGCTCTCCCGCGGACCTCAAGGCTTCCTTGCGCTCCAAGTCCTTCTTCCCCCCGAATTCCTCGCCTCCCACGGGATTCTTGTGGGCCCGGTACTCGGGCCTACTCCGCTCGGACTCCTCGAACGCCAAGGCGGTTTCGTTGTGGTCGGAGGCGCGGGTTTCCTTGTCCCGATCTCCGGTAACTGACGAAAGCCCGGACTTCAGGCGGGTCAGGAGCTCGTCGCTCTTGTTGCGGGCCATTTCGTCGGCCGGGGCAAGAAATTCGCGAGAGTAATAGTTAGTCCGCTGGGCGAAGGCCACTGTATCCTCTTTGACAACCGCACCCTTCAAAGAGCTGACGATACGACTCCTACCGTTGCTCGCCAATGCCTTGGTCTCTTTCCCAGCGGATCCGGAATCAAAGTAAAACCCGACCACCCCCATGAGCAGAACGGCAGCGATGGCCGAGGCGAGGCGGTAGGCGGGTCGAGGAATGCTGAAGCGAGGCCCGGGGGCGGAACGGAGCGACTGGATGACACGATCCTCCATTCCGGGACTCGGCCGGTCGCCATCGAGAAGCTTCAACAACGACATCTCCGTCGACTGCGCCTCCTGGAGATCCTCGAGACAGGGGCCGCAGCCCCCGACGTGCGCCTCGAACCGGGCGCGCTCCTCTTCGGGGAGGCCGCCCGCCAAGTAGGTCGCGATGTGCTCGCGCACCCAGCCGTGGTCGATCGATTCATGCGTGGTCATTTGAGTTCTCCGGCAAATTCGGGCCCCAGCGCGCGCTTCAATTCCGCCCGAAGGAGCTGCAGCCCGCGGTTGAGCAGGCCGCGCAGCGCTCCGGGCGAAAGGCCGAGCTGGAGCCGGATGGATTCGTAGTCCGCGCCGCCGAGATAGCGGAGCGTGAGGGGAAGGCGGTAATCCTCGGGCAGCGACCGCAGGATCGCGAGGACGCGGTCGCGCGATTCGCTCCGGCCGGGGCCATCGGGAGTCGCCGGGGCGGCGACATTGTCGAGCGCTTCAGCCGGCGCCTGGGGCGGCGGGCTTCGACGTACGCGGGCGTCGCGGCGGTGCGCGTCGATGCAGGCGTTCTGCGCGATGCGGAGAAGCCATCCGCGGAAGGTCGCGACGTTCCGCACCTGGCGGATCGACCGGAACGCGATCAGGTACGTATCCTGGACGAGATCCTCGGCGCGCCGCGCGTCGCCCGTCTCGAGGACGATGCGGGCAAAGACCATCTGTCCCGTGCAGCGGACGATTTCCTCGAAGGCGCCGCGATCTCCGCGCTGCGCCCGGGCGACGAGTTCGTTCAGGTCCACGATCCGCTCCTTATCTGGTAAAGACGCTCTTTGGACGCGGGGTGCACGAAAAAGTTCCATGAGCAAGACTTCGGACATCAGACATCAGACTTCGGATGGAGGGGCCCGCAATCCGCAATCGGTAATCGGTAATCAGCGATCATTGCTTGAAGGGCAGTCGTTGTCCCGTCGCTCTGCCTTGACGTGAGAGTCCGGTGTTGAAAATGGGCCGTAGAGGATTTGAACCTCTGACCTTCTGCGTGTCGAGCAGACGCTCTAGCCAGCTGAGCTAACGGCCCGGAAGGTCGGATGAGCGGCGCCGATTCTAGGCTTCGCACCTCCCTTTTGCAATGTTCGCTCCGCCCTTCCGACTCGAAGCTTGAAACTTCTGAAACTGGGATCTGGGATCTGGGCACTGGAAGCTCACCTCGCACCCACATGTGCCCCCGAATGACACTGGTGTGCCGTAGTGTCTCTACAGGAAAGGAGACTTTCATGCTCACCATGGCCCCGCCCCTTCGAGCCCGCACCCGCCGGGTGGCCGCATCCACAGACGTCCTGACGTCCGCCGATCGACGGACGCTCGGCGGCGTGCTCGGATTCCTCATCGGCCTCGCCGCTCTCGGGCCCCTGGCCGGCGTCGCGGGAGCCATCCTGGGGACTCTCATCGCGCAATTCGCCGATCCTCGTTAACGCTCCCACCGGCGCGCGCGTCTTGTCCGGCAGAACGCACACGGAGGACAAGACATGCGCATGCTCATCGCCCTCGCCGCGGCGGCGCTCCTGACCTCGGGCGCCGCGCCCCAGGATTCCGCCAAGGTCGTCGTTCACGAATGGGGCACCTTCACCACCGTCGCGGGCTCCGACGGAGCCTCCCTCGAATGGCGACCCCTCGCCGGTCCGAGCGACCTGCCCTCCTTCGTCTACACCGCCACCGGCTCTCCAAAGGGATTCCGTCACGGACAGGGCATCGATCCCTGCCCGCGCTGCGGCGGCGGGAAGGACGGCGGATGCAAGGGCTGCACCCAGGGCACGATCCGCATGGAAACACCGGTCCTCTACTTCTACTCCGACCGCGAAACGACGCTCTCGGTCAAGGTCGATTTCCCCAAGGGGAAAATCACCGAGTGGTACCCGGCGGCCCGTCAAGTCGGCAAGGGCATCGATTGGGGAACCGTCCGGATTCTCCCTGGCGCGAATGCCCCCTTCCTGGTCGAAAAGGGCGAGAGCCACTACTATCCCGCCCGCGAAACGGACGCCAACGCCGTGCGCATCTGCAGCCTCGGCGGTACGAAAGCCGCCGAGCACGAGAAGTTCCTCTTCTACCGCGGTGTCGGGACCTTCGACCTGCCGCTGAAGGTCAGCCTCTCCGGCGACAAGGTCGTCGTGCGGAACATCAGCAAGGACCGCATCGACCAGGTCGTCCTCTTCGAGAACCGGAATGGAAAAGTCGGCTATCGCATCCACTGCTATCTGAAGGACGAAGTCGTCCTCGACCGGCCCGACGCGGACCACGGAATCGACCCCCTCACGTCCGACCTCACGAAGATCCTCACGACCCAGGGCCTCTACGAAAAAGAAGCGCGCGCCATGATCACGACCTGGCGCGACTCGTGGTTCGAGCCGGGCCTGCGCGTCTTCTACACCGTCCCGCGCTCCGTGACCGACACGGTGCTGCCTCTCGAGCTCGACCCGAAACCCGCAGAGCTCGTGCGCGTCCTGGTCGGGCGCGCCGAGATCCTGACGCCCGAAATGGAGGCGGCGATCGCCGCGCAGGCCGCGAAGCTGGGCAATGATTCGATCGAGACGCGCGAGGCCGCCATGGCCGCACTCCGCAAGTACGGTCGATTCGCCGAGCCCACCCTGCGGAAGATCCTCGCGACGACGGAAGATGCCGAGGTGAAGGTCCGAATCAAGAACCTGATCGGAGGGTAGCGTGAAAATCATCGCGATCGCGTCGTTGGCCGCCCTCGGCCTCGGCGGCGCCTTCTGGCCGCAGGAAAAGGGAAGCGCCATCTCGAGCTCGGAGCGCACGAAGTTCCTGTTCCACGGGGTCTTCGAAGGCCTGGTCGAGGACGGGGCCCAGGCGGAGGTCGTCGACCGGATCCTGGAGAACAAGGACGCGTGGTTCGTGCCGAAGTGCCCCATTTGCGTTTCCGTGCACGCAGCCTTCCGCGCCTATTCGAGCTACGCCCGGGACAACGGCTGGAGATCCCCCCGTAAGGACGGCCTGCCGCCCTTTTTCGGGGATGGATTCTCGAAAGAAACGGTCGAGGCTCTGAAGAGCGACGACACCAAGAGGCGCCACGGCGCGCTGGAGAAGCTGGTCGAGAAGTACATCACCCGGCGGTTCGCGCAATTGAAGATGACCCAGGAGGAATTCGACCGGATGCACGAAGCCCTCAAGATCGGGATGAAGGAGGGAATGGACGCCATGAAACGGACCCAGTCGGAAGAGCGCTTCCCCTCCTCGTGCCCGTCCTGTGAGGGAGCGAATTAGGGCTATCATGCTTTCCGTGATGGAGCCGCCGCGGGTGGAGGTCGGAGACGAGATCGCGCCGGTCGTCGAGGCCGCGCGCGGCGGCGATGCCGGCGCGTTCGCGGAGCTCTACCGCCGGTTCTCGCGGTCGGTTCACGCGGTCCTCCTGGGTCGGCTCGATCCGGAGGAGGCGCGCGAGGCGGCGCAGGAGATTTTTCTGACGGTCCACCGGAAACTCGGGGAGCTGCAGGACGCCGCGGCCTTCGGGCCGTGGGTGCACGCGATCGCGCGCAACCTGGCGGTCTCGAGGCTGAGGAAGCGCCGGTCGCGCCCGGTCGAGGAGCCGCTGAGGGATGTCGCGGCGCCGGCCCGGGGAGATAACGAGCTGCGGGAGCGCGTCCTGGAGGTCCTCCGATCGCTCCCCGAGGCGTACCGCGAGACGCTGATGATGCGCCTGGTGGAGGGATTGACGGGGCCGGAGATCGCGGCGGCGACGGGCCTGGCTCCCGCGTCCGTGCGGGTCAACCTTCACCGCGGAATGGAGTTGTTGAGACCGCTGTTGCAGAAGGAAGGCTGGCGATGAACGACGATTACCTGTGGGATCGGACGGGACGCGACCCGGAGGTCGAGGGCCTGGAGCGCCTCCTGGCCCCCGCGGCGCTGGGCGCGCCGAGGCGCCGGCGGTCGCTCCCGTTCGCGTGGGCCGCGGGGATCGCGGCCGCCGCGCTCTTCGCGGTCGGCGCTTGGCAGGCGCTACACCGGGCGCCGGAATCCCCGCCCCCGGACCGCGACTGGGTCCTGCAGGAGGACGGGCGCCGGAAGTTTGACATGGGTCGCTACGGCCACGTTCTCGCCGAGCCCGGCGCCCGGGTCCGCGTCGAGCGGATCGACGAGGAGATGCGCAAGCTGCGGCTCGACCAGGGGACGATCCACGCGCGCATCACCAAGGAGGCTCGGCCCCGCCTGTTCCAGGTGGCCACTCCAGCGACCACGTGCGTCGACCTCGGCTGCTACTACACGCTGACGGTGGACCCGTCGGGAATGTCCCGGGTCCAGGTCGAGTCGGGCCGGGTGCTCTTCGACGACGGACGGCGGCAGGTCTTCATTCCCCAGGGCGCGAGCGGGAAGGCGGCGCCGGGCCGCGCGCCCTTCACGCCGATCCATGACGACACGCCCCAGCCTCTGAGAGCGGCGGTCGAGGCGTTCGACGCCGCCCCGGTCGGACATCGTGAAAAGCAGGCGAAAGAAGTGTCGACGCTGGTCCGTCGGCCGGAGGACGGCCTCGTGGCGTGGCATCTCCTCCAGGATCCCGAGGACGGGGTTGTTGCGGCGGCGCTCACGGCGCTGGTGAATCTATCCACGCGTCCCGAGTGCGGCGTAAAGCGCCCGCCGGAGGCGACGCTGGAGGCGGCCCTGAAGCACGATCCCGTCCTGTTGAAGAAATGGAGGGACGAGCTTTTCCCGGAATGGTCGAAGTGGGACTAAGACAGCTTAAAGCCTCGAGCTCCGAGCTTCGAGCAGCATACAGATTGAAGCTGCTTGCAGCTGAAGGCTTGAGGCTGTCTTTTCCAGCTCGAAGCCTGACGCTCGAAGCTTGAAGCTTACTTCTTCTTCTTGTTCTTCTTGCGCTTCCGGCGCTTTTCGCGCCTTCCGCCCTGGAATCCTGCGGCCATGGGATCCTTGTAGCACGCCCCCGGGCGCGTCGTCAACCTTCAACGCGGACGCTTCGAGACTTCCGGAAGAACCCCCCCCGACTATTTCATCTTCTTGCCGGCGGTGGGGGCCTTGTGCTCGTAGTACGATCCCTTCCCGTCGCCGCCGGGCTGGGCGTCCTTGGCCCAGAAGTAGTAGGTGTTGACGAACACCTCGTCCAGCCACCAGGCGAAGCCGGCGACGATCCCGTAGAGACCGGCCGAAATGACGTTGCCAAAGAGCCAGGGAGACGAGCCGTACTGCTGGGCGTACCAGTCGCTGAGGCCGTTGGCCAGGTAGAACGGCCCGCCGCATCCCACCGCCACGACGACGAAGATCACGGCCACGAGAATGATCCCAAGGGTCCGCATGAGCTACCTCCCGAGACAGTCTCCCCACAGGGCGGGCCCGGAACCGCTCCGGGCCGATCGAGGCAGGATACCTGCGCGCGGATCATAATCCCAAGTCATTTTTCCAGCCGGGAGAGCATGCGTTCGCGCGCCCACTTGATGGGAATCGCGAAGCCGATCCCCTGGTAGCCGCCGCTGCGGCTGACGATCGCCGTGTTGACTCCCACGATCCGGCCCTGCAGGTCGACCAGCGGGCCGCCGCTGTTGCCGGGATTGATCGCCGCGTCGGTCTGGATGAAATCCTCGTCCTGGGCCACTCCCATGCCCGACCGCCCCTTCGCGCTGACGATCCCCGCGGTCACCGTCTGCTCGAGGCCGAAGGGATTGCCGATGGCGATCACCCACTGGCCCACCTCCACCTTGTCGGAGTCGCCGAGGGCGAGCGCCGGCAGGTCGCGCCCGTCCACCTTGATCAGGCCCAGGTCGGCCTGGGTGTCGACGAGGGCGAGGCGATTGTTCTTCTCGCTCCCGATCGGCTCGGCCGCCAGCAATCGGCCGTCGGCGAGATGGACCCGGATCTCGACGGCGTCCCGCACGACGTGGGAGTTGGTCAGGATGTAGCCGCGGGAGTCGATGATCGCGCCGGACCCCGTCGACTGCTGCCGGCTTACCCGCTTGCGCCCGCGGTAGGGCGTCCCCTCGTACGAGTCCCAGAAATCGGCGAAGGGGTCCCTGTATTCGACGAGCCGCGTCGTGAGGATGTGGACGACGGACGGCCGGGCCGCGTTCGTGGCGGCGACGAAGGGCCTGGAGAAATCGTCGACCCGCCCGAGAACCTCGTGGAGCGCCTCCCGGTCGAGCACCTGCACCACCGGACGTCCCGCCGCCGTGGCGCGGCCGAGCGAGAAGCCGCTGACGAAGAGCGAGCAGAGGATGAGGAGGGTCGTCGCCAGGACGGCCAGCGCGCGCAGTTTCATGGGAAGCCTCCGGGGAAAATCGGGCCCATTATAGCGGGGCGCCTTGACAGGGCCGCCGCGAGGGGGGTACGTAGTTAAGTGGATGGCTTCCACGCCGCTTCCCGAGAAGGTGCGGGTCCTCCTCACCGACCCGCGCCAGACGCCCGCCGACCACGACCGCAACGGCGATCTCTTCATGAACGAGGGGCGCCCGAACATCGCCATGATGTTCTACGAACGGTCGGGCTCGAAGGACCGGATCGACAGGGTCCTGCGGCAGGCCGTCGACGGCGGGGACACCTTCCTCGTCGAGTGGGTCTTCAAGGTGCGGCCCGAGCTCGTCCTTCCCCAGATCTGGATGCGGACCGGCGAGGCGGCGATGCGCGCCCAGAAGTTCGCCTTCGCCCGGGATGCCTTCCAAAGAGCGGGCGATGAAGCACGCGCGCTCGAAGCAAGCAAGGCGCTTAATCAGGCACTTGGGAATTAGCCGGCTCCCCGTTTCCAGCTCCCCGTACCCAGTTTCAGAAGCTCCCAGCTTGGAGCATCCGAGAGCGGGGAACGGGGAGCTGGAATCGGGAAGCTCCCCCGCATTACTCAAGGTCCGTGGAGTACCTGCCGATAAGTTGAGTGCCTCCGCATTTGGGGATCAGAAGAATGCGGGGGTGGGGTCGCGGGTTTGTGCATCCTGAGGAGGGACGATGCACATTCCGACGGTGACCGACCAGATGCTCGACAAGGTCCTCGAGGCGGCCGCGTCGCCGGTCCTGGTCGAGTTTACCGAGGGCGGCAGCGACACTTCGGCGAAGGTGCACAACCGGGTCGCGATGCTGGCCGAGGAATTCGACGACCGGGTGATCTTCCTGCGCCTCGACTGCGACGAAAACCCCACGCCCGCGGCCTCGTGGCGCGCCCTCGAACTGCCCTGCATCGTCATCTTCAAGCGGGGCGCCGAGTTCGGCCGCTGCATGGGCAACGTGGACCGCGATACGGTGGAGCGCCTGCTCGAGCGCGCAATAATGGCCGATGTGTAGGTGAGGTCACTCTCAGCTGTCCGCTAACCGCTGTCCGCTATCCGCTCTCCGCTTTCCGCCGTCTTACTTTTCCAATTCACGCTTAAAGGGCCGGGCGGGGATTTCAAGATCGGTTCCGGCCAGGGATTCCAGTAGAGGCCGCGCCGCTTCCGCTTGGCCAGTCCGAAGGCAATAGACCGCCAGTCCGAGCCGGTCCGCCGGCCGATCGCTCCCCAGCACCGAGGCGGCCATCGTCCGCACCTGCCGGGGCTCGATTGCGGACCAGGAGACGTCCCTCATCTTCCCGTCAGCGACCACCACGATCCGCCTGGCGTCGGCGCCGACGACCTCGGCGTGGTCCAGGGTCCCCGTTCGCAGGCGGAAGGTGTCCGCCGTGTAACGCGTCTTTCCATTGATCGCCTGAATCAGCCGGTCCTTGAGCTTGCGGACCCATTCCACGCTGGCGGTCTGCCGGTCGATCCAGTCCTCCTCCGTCCCCCCGGAGGCCGCCGCGACGTCCCGCAGGCCTTCTCCGGCCGCCTCCACTTGGAAGGACTCGAGGAGCTTGTCGAGCCGGGCGCCCACCTCCTTCAGCTGGCGCCGCATGCCCGCGTCGCCCGAGGCGGGAGCGCCGCGCAGGACGAGCCAGAAGGAGAGCGCGACCAGGGCCGCGACGGAGACGTAGAAGGGCAGGCGGCCCACGGGCCGGACGGCTGATTCCGGCACCTGCACGGAGGGCGGCGTGGGCAGGAGGCGCCCCGATTCGGTCGGGGGTTCGCCGGGCTTCGCCACGCGGGCCGCGGCGTCGAGGCGCACGGTGTGGGCGTCGCTCATGAGGACGTGCTCGAATTCCGCCACGAGTTCGGCCGCCGTCTGGTAGCGGCGGTCCTTCGACTTCTCCAGGCATTTCATGCAGATCCACTCGAGGGTGGCGGGGACCGGAGAGCGCCGGCCGTTCCCTCCTCCCGTGTGGACTTCGCTGGGACGCCTCGGAGGCTGGTTCACGACGCGGTGGAGGACGTCGAGCAGGTCCCCCGTGAAGGGAGGCTGGCCCGTGAGGAGCTCGTACAGGATGGCCCCGATCCCGTAAATGTCCGTGCGGGCGTCGATCTGGCCCGAGTCGCCCGTCGCCTGTTCCGGGGCCATGTAGGCGGGGGTGCCCCGGACGCCGGAGTCCTCGGCCGCGGTGCGCTCCGCCTCCATCTCGCGGGCCAGGCCGAAGTCGAGGACGTAGGGCCTCCAGGTCTGGTCGATGATGATGTTCGAGGGTTTCAGGTCGCAGTGGATGACCGGGAACTGGCGCGAGTGGGCGTATTGGACGGCGCGGCAGATGTCGCGCATGACGGTCGTGAACTTGTGCGGGTCGTCGTAGAAGGGGGAGACTCGCCCTTTTTCGCGCGCCTCGCGGACGAGCTGGAGCAGCGTGCGCCCGTTCAGGCAATCCATCGAGATGAAGAAATGGCGCTCGATGCGGCCGACGTCGTAGACGGTCACGATGTTCGGGTGTCGGAGGCGGATGGCGTTGCGGGCCTCCTTGAGGAGGTCGTGGATGAGGGACTCGTACTTCGCCTTGTCCTCGGGGTCGGCCGTCTCCGGCGGGGCCTTGAGGAACTTGAGGGCCACGTACTGGTGGAGGTAGGTGTCCCACGCGCGGTGGACGATGGCGGCGCCCCCGCGGCCCATTTCCTCGAGGAGGATGTACTTGCCCATCTTGCGGGCCGCGTCCTGGGCCGCCGCCTCGACCTCGCGGGGAATGGGATCCTTGGCGACGAGGATGACCGAGGTGTCGACGACGCTGACGCTGTGGACTTCCTCGGGCTCCTTCATGTCGCCGCCGCAGCGGACGCACTTGTAGCCCGTGACGTTCTGGCGTTCCTCGACGTTGACCTGCGTCTTGCAGTTGGCGCAGGCGAGGATCTTCTTGTTCTGGGCGGCGAGGGCGTCGGCGACCTGCTGTTCGGTGACGGCGCCGCGCCGGATGAGGATTTCGCCGAGGCGGGGGATCGGCTCCATCCCCTCGACGATGCTCCGGCGCTGGAGCGCGAGCGCGGCCTCCAGTTCCTGGGCGGAGATGAAGCCGCGCTCCACGAGCAGATTGCCGAAATCCACCGAAGGGCCTTTCAGTTGCTGCAACCGAGGGAATTATAACCCATTATTATTGGGTTAGTCCAGTCCCCCGAGGCGGGAAAGCTCCCGCGCCGCCGGAATGTCGAGCACCCCCCCTCTCAGCTTCCGCAGCCGTTCCCGCGCAGCCTCTCCCAGGCCCGTCGCCCCCTCGTACAGCGCCAGCCCGAGCTTCTCGGCCTCCCCCATCGGAGCCCCCGACCCCAGCGCCAGCTCCACCACCTGCGTCGGCTCCAGACGGTCCCATCCCACGTCCTTCGATCCTCCCGAGCCGTAAATCACCAAGGCGTCCGGCGTCGCCTTCAAGATCTCCACCTGCCCCAGGCGCTGACCGCCCCGCAGGCGGAGCTCCGGCCGCGACAGCCGCACCCGATTCAGCCCCTGGATCACGCCCGAACGCATCCGATCCACCCATTGCGCGCGATCCAAGAGGACCTCCGCTTCGCCACGCTCGGGCTCCTCTTTCATGTCCGCCAGCGCCGCCCGGCAGAATTCCACCGCCGAATCGGGCCGGAATCGCGCCAGGGCCGCCTCCACCTCTTTCCGAAGAGCCGCCCCGTTCGAAACCCGGCCGGCCGACCCGCGGCCGCCAGCCAACATCATCATACCCGCTCCCAACGCCAATCCCCCGACGAGCGACGCGATCACGATCCACCCGAGGGGACGGCGAGGCGCCACCGGAGCGGGCGGGGGCGCGGGCGCCGGCATCGCCGCGGGCATCGCGGTCTGCGGAGTCGGCGTCTGCTGGCGCAGGACCTCCTCGATCGCCTCCCCCAGCTCCTCCGCCGTCTGGAACCGGTCCTCCCGGCTCTTCTCGAGGCACCGGAGGCAGATCTCCGTGAGCTCGGTAGGTATCCGCGGGACGAGATGCCCGGCCCCGCGATCGACCAGGAGCTCCGCCGGAGGTCGCGGCGGCTCCACGAGCGCGTTGCGCAGGACCTGGCCGAGCGTTCCCGCGAAGGGCGGCCGCCCCGTCAGGGTCTCGTAGAGGACCGCGCCGACTCCGTAAACGTCCGTGCGCGCGTCGATGTCCTCGGGGTGGCCGGAGGCCTGCTCCGGCGCCATGTAGTTCGGGGTGCCCGCCACCGATCCCGCTTCCGTGATCTCGCGCGAGCGGAGGGTCCTCGCGAGGCCGAAGTCGAGGACCGTCGCGCGGCCGGTCCGCTCGACGAAGATGTTCGACGGCTTGAGGTCGCAGTGGATGATCGGCGAGGGGCGGGTGTGCGCGTAGTGGATGGCGCGGGCGATGTCCCGGAAGACGCTGAGGTACCGCCGGGGCTGCTCGAAGAAGGGCGAGACCTTCCCCTCCTCCTGCGCCTTCCTCAGGTGGTCCCCGAGCGTCGCGCCCTCGAGGAACTCCATGCTCACGTAGAATTCGCGGGCGACGCGGCCCACTTCGTAGACGGTGACGATGTTCGGGTGGCGCAGGCGCGCGGCGCTCCGCGCCTCCTTGAGGAGCGAGGCGGTTCGCGATTCGGGGTCCGAAAGCCCGGGCGTCCCCTGGGCCGATCCCGAGTGGATCCGCTTGAGGGCGACGAACTGGCTCAGGTAGTGGTCCCACGCGCGGTGGACGACGCCGGCGCCGCCGCGGCCGACCTCGTTGATGAGCGTGTACTTTCCGAACTTCCGCGCGCGGTCCTTCGACGCCTCCTCGACCTCGCGCGGCACGGGCTCGCGGCTGATGAAGATGATCGAGTCGTCGCTGACCTTGACGTCGCGCGGCTCGCGGGGGGAGACGAGGGTGCCCCGGCAGCGGATGCAGTGGACTTCGCGGACGTCGGGGCGGCGCTGGACGTTGACCTGGACGTCGCACCGGGGGCAGTAGAGAATCGTCTGCGCCTGCTGGGAGAGCGCGGCGACGACCTGTTCCCGGGAGAGAAGTCCGCGCGCGATGAGGAGCTCGCCGAGACGGGGAATGTCGTCCAGCCCCGCGCGCGCCACTTCGCGCTGGACCCCGAGACACTCCGCGAGCGCGGCTTCCGAAATGAGCCCGTTGCCCACCAGGAGTTGACCGAGGTCAAACGGCTCGATCGCGGCCGCCGGCTCCAATTCCCCTACTCTGGATCCGGACATGATTGAATCGGACCATGCTACTGCGCGACCGGACCAAGTCCAGAATTTTCTGGACGCCGGCGGGAAGGCCGGCGCCCCCGGGGCGAGAAGGGCCACATTATTAATGGGTCGCCGTTTTCGGGGTCATGCACATTTGACCCGAGGGTCATTCAATTCGGAATCGTCGACGGAGGGCGGCCGCCGCGAGGATCGCGAGGCCGAGGAACAATCCGCGGGCGCCCCCCGCGGCTCCGGGAACCCCGAAAGCGCACACGCTCCCGCCGTCCCCCGCCGCGTGGTCCTTCCCGTCGTCGGGAATCACCCGGAAGGTCCGCCGCGGGCCCCAATCGCCGGCGTTGCCTCCGATGTCGCGGGCCCGGATCCTCCAGTACCGCGAGGCGGCCGAGGTGGCGAGGAACACCGACCATGAGGTCATCCCCGCCGGGACCTCGACGGAGGTCTCCAGGTCCTCGAACGCGCGGTCGTGCGCGACCTCGATCTCGTACGTGATGGCCTCCGCGGGCCCGTCGTCAATGGACCCTTGCCACGAGAAGTCCACAAGGCCGCCGGGGTAGGGAACCTGGATGTCGTAGCCATCCGGAGACTTGGGGTCCGGGGCGCTCGGCAAGACCTGGTCGCTCCGGAAATCGGGCGATCCATCGTTTCCGAACGCGGGAGCCCAGGTCTCGGGATAGGAATTGCCCGCCGTGTCTTCGACGCGGTACTCCCAGTCATAGGCCCCCGCCGCGGGAATCGCGTACGGAAGGAGGATCCTTCCCTGCGCGGAGAGCCCGCTGTCGAGCCAAGTCCACGTCGAGCCCGCCGCAGGTCGGACGCGGACGCGAAGTCGGACTTGATCCTGCAAATCCCGATCGGTCACCGTCGCCGAGAAGACGATCCGGTCGTCGGTCCACCCATCATGGGAAATCGGGTCGGCGACCGCTTGTGAGGAGGTTTCGGCTTGGCTGCCGATTTGTGCCACGTCCAAGGGCGAACTTGGAGCGAGACCGAACGCGGGTGGCGTGTACTCTTCGCCCAGGGTGTAGACCGCGAGCCCGCCGTACACCACACCCCGCCCGTTGATCGTCGCGGCCGCGTGCTGGTAGCGCGACCGCGCCATGGAGGCGCGCGCCGTCCAGGTGTCGGTCTCCACGCGGTACTCGAAGTTCGTGTTCGAGGGGCCGCTCCCCGTGTAGCCCCCCGTCAGGTAAATCCGGTCCCCCACCGCGAACGCGGCCGGGAATCCGCGCGGCTGGAGGACGCCCCCCGCCTGGACCGGCGCGCGGGTCGTCCACGAATTCGTGGAGGGGGTGTACTCGTAGCAGACGGACTGGTACGCGCCGTCGCGGTAACCGCACATCGCGTACATCGTGCCGCGCCACGGAATGGCGGCCGCGGCGTGAAGGTAAAGGGCGCCGGGCATGTCCGCCCGTTGCTGAAAAGTTCCGGTCGCGGGATCGAAGGCATCGGTGCGCTGAGTAGGGCCTCCCGAGTAGCCGCCCGTGAGGTAGATCCGGTCGCCGAGCACCGCCGCCGCGGCGCCATACCGGTTCAGGGGCACCGTCACACCCGCCAGGATCGACCACTGATCATTGGCGATGGAGTACGAAAGGACGCGGCCTGTGCCTCCCAAGTAGGAGGTGCCGAACGAATAGAGCCGGCCGTCATAACAGGCCCCCGCGTTGTACTGGTAGAAGATCCCGGGCGGATCGTTCGGAAGATCCGCGAGCGTAGTCCACGCATCCGAGGCGGGATCGTATCGCCGCGCGACCCGGTAGTAGGAAGGGTAGGAGGGTCGGACGCCGAGCTGGTATCCGCCGAACACGTACAGGTAGGTTCCGTCCGTGGCGTTCCCGCCGCGCGCGAAGTAGGCGCCGGCGGCCTCGGGATTCCAGGATCCCGTGGGCTCGTCCTGCGCCGACGCGACCCCGCTTCCCGTCCCGATCACGACTCCAACGACGAGGACCTGGATCATCAACCGCATCCGCGCCTCCCTTGCAACACGTGCCGACTTGGCCTTACCGGTGTGCGCGAGGGGAGGCGAAGTACGGATGAAATCGACAGAAGGCAGGGAGGCCTAGTAGTGACTCAGTTTCGAGTCTCCAGACTCCAGATCCCAACTTTCGGAAGATTGCGGTTTCAAGCTCCTTAGTCGGGAATCCCACGGTTGGCTCGGAAAGGAACTCCTCGGCTCCGGCTTGAAGCTTGGAACTTCAGGATCTGGGATCTGGGATCTGGAAGCCGAGACACCCCCAGAGACCCCGCGCCATTTCCAAGGCGTCGGGACTGTGGTAGATGTTTACCTTCTGCTGGAGTAGCTGAACCTGGGCCGCAGACCCGTCAGGCCCGCCCTTCAGGATCCACGCATGATCGATCCGGCCGGCCGCCATGCCTGGTTGTGGCTTCTGCCCGCGTTCGGCCTGTGCTATTTCTGGAACCTGGGCGCTTCGGAATTCACCCCCATCGACGAGTCCCGCAGCGTCGTCATCGTGCGCGACATGACGGAGAGCGGAAACTGGCTCCTGCCGCGCACGCCGGATGGATACCTCTCCGAAAAACCCCCGCTGTACTACGGCCTGTCGGGTGTCGCCTCATCGCTCCTGGGACGGAACGAGTGGACGATCCGGGGAGTGTCCGTCCTCATGGCCTTGGCGACCCTCCTCGTGGTCGGCTGGACGGCGCAGCTCTTCGGCACTTGCCGGACTTCGGTGATCGCGGTCGGAGTGCTCGGGTCCAACATCCTGTTCACGGCATGGGCCCGCACCGCGATGGTCGACATGACTTTCACCTTTTTCGTCTCCGTAGGCATGGCCGCCTATTTCGCGGCTCGAAAGGGCCGCCTGGGGCTGTGGGCCGCCGCGGCGCTGTGCGGCCTCTCCTTCGGCCTGGCGGTGCTGTGCAAGGGGCCCTTGGGACTGGCCTTGCCGGTGGCCGGTGTCGTGGGCGATCTCCTGATTTCCAGCCGCGGTCGGTTCTGGAAGGCTCCCTTTCCCTGGGCGGCCGTCGGCGCCTCCCTCCTGATCACCATCGAAGTCTCGCTCCTCTGGTACCTGCCGGCGGCGCTGGCGGGCGGCCGGGAATTCCTTCAGACCTCCGTGCTGGACGAGAATTTCTACATGCCCTTGGGTCTCAGCCGCGGGATCGCCGGAAGCCACGCCAAGCCTCTCTGGTATTACCCCACGCGCCAGCTCATGGTGTTCCTGCCGACGGCGGCCTTCCTGCCCGAGACCTTTCGCTGGCTCTTCCAAAAGCGCGCCGATCCGGACCGGACCCTGCTGGCGACGTGGACCGCCGCGGGCCTCCTGATCCTGATGGTCGCGTCGAACAAGCGGGCCTACTACCTGCTGCCCCTTCAGCCGGCGATCGCGCTCATGATCGCCGCGGCGGTGTCGCCATTGTGGGATGCTGACCCCGCGAAATGGCTGCGTTGGGGAGCGCGACTGGCCGGCGGTTTGGTGGTGATCTTCGCCCTGACGGGAGCGGCCATCAACGTCGCCCGCATCGACATCCCGGGTTTCGAGGAGGGGCACCGCCTCGCCGATCTGCTCGAGGACCGCCACGGCTGGGTCGCGGTCGCCTGCGGAATCGCGGGCGCATCGGGAATCCTGATGCTCCTGGCGAGCCGCGGGCGATCCTCCGCGATGATCCAAGCCGCGATCCTGTCGGGCCTCTTGATCGCCGGACTCCGTTCCTTCGTGCTCGACCCGATCCGCGGCTCCGAGGACCGGATGCGTCCCTTCGTGAGTGACATGATCCGCCACGTCCCCCCGGGGGCCCGCGTGGCGATCTGGCCGCCCATCTATGGGTACGCGCTGGACGGATACTGGCCCACCCGGTTGAAGCGCGATGTCGTGACGGCGGCGGCGGCGGACCTGTTCTTCGTCCGGGAGAATTCCATCCCGGAGCTGCCCTTTGCGGTCGAGACGCTGGGCACTCTCGGGTACTCGACGGAGATCCGGCGCGTCGCCCTGGTCAGGAGGACGAAAAACCCAGGAGCATCGCGATGAGGAAGTAGATCGTGGTTCCAAAGAGGTCGTTGAACATCGTCACGAAGGGGCCGCAAGCCGTCGCGGGATCGAGCTTGAGGCGGTGGAGAATCAGGGGTTCGAGGGTCCCGACGACCGACGTGGCGGCCGTCGCGGAGAGCATCGCCATGAAAATGGCGACCCCCAGCTTCACGACCTCGGCATGACCGGATCTCAGGATCATGGCGAATCCGGCCGCGCCGACTCCGCAGGTCACCCCGAGCAGGAGCCCCAGGCGCAACTCCGCCGTCAGCACCTTGAGGACTTGGTTCGTCCGGATCGTCCCCATGCCCAGGCCGCGGATGATCAGCGTGGTGCTCTGGAGGCCCACGTTGCCCCCCGTGGCCATGATCGCGGGCATGAAGGCCGTCAGGATCGCCGCGCGCGCCAGGGTGGCGAGGAAGATCTTCGTGATGACGAGGGCGATGAAGAGTTCGCCCCCGAGCGTGAGAAAGAGCCAGGGTAGGCGGAGCCGATATCGAACCCACGTGGGCGTGTGGAGGGAGTCCACGAGCGTGGATCCCGCCATCTTCATCATGTCCTCGCCCGCTTCCTCGGTCACCACGTCGAAGAGGTCCCGGAGGGTGACCACGCCGATCAGCCGCATCTCGTTGTCGACGACGGGCACGGCCCGGAGACGGTACTTCCGCGCCAGCTGGGCCACCTCCTCCTGGTCGGTGTTCACGCCGACGAAGTTCACCTCCCGGCGCATGAAATCGCTCAACGGCGTCTCGGGCGAATGGCTGAGGAGCGACCCGACCCCGCAGACGCCCTTGATGCGTTCGTTCTCGTCCACGACGTAGAGGACCGAGACCGTTTCCGAGTTGACCGATCCCTGGATCGCGCGGATCGCCTCGCCCGCGGTGAAATGCTCGGGGACCGCGACGAAGTTCTTCGTCATGCGGCCGCCGGCCGTGTGGGGGTCATAGGCGCGGAGCTCGCGCACGTCCCCCGCGTGCTCCTGGTCCATGCGCGACAGGATTTTCTTCTCGCGGTGGATCGGGAGGTGGTCGACGAGGTCGGCGACGGCCTCGTCGGGCATCCGGTCCAGCACGTCCGAAAGCCTCTGCTCGCCGATGCGCTCGACGAGCTCGACCTTGGGCTGGTGCGGCATGGCGGCGAGGACCCGGGCGGCGCGGTCGGGATCGAGCAGCTCGAAGATTCGGACGCGGTCTTCAACCTCGAGGTCGGTCAGGTATTCGGCGAGGTCGACGGGGTGGATGTCGGCGAGGAAGGCCTTCAGGCGATCTTCGGTGACGCCCTCCTCGGCGAGGAGATCGGCCAGGCTCTCGGGGGGACGGTCCGCCGCCTCAGGCATGGGTCAATACTAGGGCCGTCGGGAGGCCCCGGTCAACCCGCAAAGCGCCGTCCGTCGATACTTGTTGCACCCCTTGACCTTCAGTCTTGTATACTGGCTCCACCAATTCCGAGGAAGTACATGCCGCTGGTCACCGCCATTCAAGAGCTTGTCAGATTCTGCCGCGACATCGACAACCTCGCCCTCATGAGAAAGATCATGGAGGTTGAAAAACTGGCCGGGGAGACGGAGAAGGAGATCGCCGCGCTCAAGGCCTGGAACCGGGAGATCGTGAAGTTCAAGGCCGACGCGGAACTCCGGGACAGCGCCTACTGGCTCAAGGGGGACAACGATCCCTTTTGCTCAGGTTGTTTTGACAAGAGCGGCTACGTGATCCATCTCGTCGACGCCGGAGCGAACCGCCGCTGCCCCGCGTGTGGTGTGGTCCTTCCGAAATCGGGGAATTCCGACCGGTCCAAGTCGTCCTAGCGGGCTATCGGCCACCCTCCGTCGATCCGTTGGATCGGAACCGAATCCGGAAAGTTGTCCCCTCGCCGGCCCGTTCCGTGAATCCGATCTCACCCCCGTGGGCCTCCACGATCCACTTCGTGATGGCGAGCCCCAGCCCCGCCCCGCCGGCGTTCCTCGAGCGGGACTGGTCCGCCCGGTAGAAACGCTCGAAGACGTGGTCCCGATCCTCCTCGGGAATCCCGGGACCCGTGTCCGAAACGGCAAGGACGCCCTCCTTGAGTGCGATATCGACCCGGCCGTCCGGGCGGTTGTACTGGATGGCGTTCGTCACGAGGTTCGTCACGGCCTCCCCGAGCCGCTCTCGATCGCCCATCATCCGGAGGGAGTCGGCCTCCACCGAGAGATGAACGCCCCGACCTTGCGCCAGGGGACGCACGAGACCGACGGCCTCCTCGACCACTTCTTTCAGGTCCAGGGAATCCCGGCGGAGGTCGACCGCCTTCCCGTCGGCCCGCGCCAGGAACAAGAGCCCTTCCGTCATCGAGGTCATCCGCCGGACGGCCTTGAGACAGATGTCCAGGACCTCCCGGTATTCACCGGGCGTCCGCTCCCTCCGGAGCGCCAGCTCCATCTGGGTCATGAGGACCGTGAGCGGGGTCCGCAATTCGTGCGAGGCATCGGCCGTGAACCGGCTCTGGCGCTTCATCGCCGCCTCGAGCCGGTCGAACGCGGAGTTCAAGGTTCGAGCCAGGTCGCCGAGCTCGTCCTCGGTGCCGGCCACGTCGATGCGGCTGGAAACGTTCGACTCCGAAATCGTCGCGGCGGTCCGGGTGATCCGGCGGATCGGATTGAGGAGACGTCCGATCAGGAACCAGGCGCCGAGAAACCCGCCCGCGAAGACGAGCACGCCGATCCCCAGGATCAGGCCCAGCAACTCGCGAAGGCGCTCCAGCTCATCGTGAATGGATCGGCTCACGAGGATCATGGAGCCGGCCGGTCCGGCGATCAACACATCGAGGCGGTCGCCTCTCGTCCGGGGGCCAGGCTCTCGCGGAACGGGGGCGACGGATTCTCGATCCGTGAAATCCACAATTTCGCCGTTGTGGTCCCAAATGACGTACTCCCCCGCAGCCTTGGAAAACCGCGCCTGGGAATCCGAGAGCGTAATTTCGAATCGTCCGTTCGATTTCACCTCCATCGAAGTTGCGATCGCCTGGGCCTCCACAAGCAGTTCCCCCTCCACGGTCTTCAAGGTGGAGTCGCGGACCTGCAGGTAGAGAAGGCCGCCGAACGCCGCCATGACCCCGCCGAGAATCAGGGTGTACCCCAGGAGGAGCGTCCAGCGGATGGATCTAACCATGGACGATATAGCCCTGGCCCCGCCGGGTTTCGACGAATCGCGTTCCCAGTTTCTTCCGGATGTTCGACACGTAGACGTCCACGACGTTGGAGAGACTGTCGTCCGTCTCGTCGTAGATGTGGTCGTAGATCATGGTCCGCGTCACGAGTTGGCCGCGATGGAGAATCAGCAGCTCCACCAGGGCATATTCCTTCGGGGCGAGCGGAATTTCCTTCCCGTCCCTCCGCACCGTCCGGGCCGCGGTGTCGATTTCGACCGACCCGGCCCGGACCAAGGGAGCGGGATGTCCCGCAGACCGGCGGATGAGCGCGCGCAGCCGGGCCAGGAGTTCGTCGAGCTCGAAGGGCTTGGTGAGATAGTCGTCCGCGCCGGAGTCGAATCCCCGGACCTTGTCGGGAGTCGCGTCCCGCGCCGTGAGGATCAGGACGGGCGTGGGCTTCTTCTTCCGCAGTCGCTTCAGGAGCTCCCAGCCGTTGAGCCGGGGCAGCATCAGGTCGAGGATGACCGCGTCGTACTCCCAGTTCTCCGCGTTGAAGAGACCCGATTCGCCGTCGCCCGCGACGTCGCAGGCCATCCCCTCCTCCACGAGCGCCCGCTTGAGCGCCCCGGCCAGGTCGGGTTCATCCTCGACGACCAGGATTCTCATTTCATTTCTTCGACCGCCAGGTCATCGAAAAGGGTGACCGAGTCCGCCTTGGTCCAGACCCCGATTTTCCCGGCGTCCGGAAACGTCTTGTCGTCGGCCTCGAACAGTTTCTCGTCGCCCAAGTAGACCTTGATGGCCGTTCCCTTGTGCTCCACGCGCAGCGTGTGCCACTCTCCGGCCTTGAGCTTGACCTCGTCCTTTCCCGCGAACTTGGTCCGGTTGCCGTTCACAACCCGGTAGAGACGCACGTTGCTCTCGAGGACATTGGAGCGGGCCAGGTAGTAGTTGTCCGGGTCTTTGTACCGCCAGACAAGCCCCGCCGCCTGGTCGACCTCGCCGGAGACCGGCTTGGCCCGGACGGAGAGCTTCAGGTCCTTGAAGGAGGAATCCTTGACCACGGCCATCGCGAACCGGCGATCGGTCTTGTCGGTGTCGGTCTGGGCGAGGGCCTTGTTCTCGCCGTCCTTTCGGACGATCCACTTGCCGGCCGGAGTCTTGGCGGTCGTCGCGAATTCGAATCCCGCCGGGGGCTTGTCCACCTCGTCCGACTCGAACGACCACGTCGTGCCCATCGGAATGATCAGAGCCATAAGCACCGCCCTCATTGCTCCTCCAGGAATGGGGTCCACGCCTACAGGATTGTGGCCGGGTCCACCTTAAGCCAACATGAATCCCCCGGGCCACGGACTTCACGTCCCCTTAAGGTTACTCAGGCTAGGCTCTCCACGGATGCGGATTTTCCGCAGGTGACACAAGCAAGGAGGCGGTCATGAAGGAGTTGCGCTCGAGAGTCGGGTTGGCGGGCCTGATGGTCGCGGGAATGCTCGCCCTGGGAGGTCCGGCCGGCGCCGCCGGGGGACAGGACGACCTGCTCGGCGCGCTGCCGAAGGCGAAGCACTCGCTGGAGGAGGGAATCAAGCAGCTCGCGAAGGGCACGGAGGTCGCCATCTCCGGGAAGTTCGAGATGGAGGACGGGCATCTCTCGCTCTCGGTTTACACGGTAGAGAAAGGCCTGGGCGCCGACGCCGAGAACAACGTGCTCAAGGAGTTCGCCGGCGGACCCGAGCAGGAAGCATGGAAGCCGAATGCCGAGGTCTTCAAGGACGCGCCGCATGTCTCGCGCGCGTCGATGCAGCTGACGCTCATGTCGATTTCCAGATTCTCGCTGCCGGACATCATCGAGAAGGCCAGGAAGGACCAGGCCGGCACGGTCTATTCCATCAACCCGCTCCTGCGCGATCGGAAGCCCGTCTTCGTCGTCCTCGTGGCGAACGGGGGCAAGTCGGTGGAGCTCAGTTACGACCTCATGACCGGTTCCCGGGCGGATCGGAAATAGGGCCAGACCTGGGGGAGGAAATGATGCCCACCCGACGCGAGTTCCTGGCGTTTTCGGCCGGGGCGGCCATGATCCCGGGCCTGCCCCTGGGCCGGGGACAGGAGGCCGAGCCTTCCGCCCTGGTCACCGGCAAGGCCCGACCCCTAAAGTACGAGGAGATCAAGGGCTTCCTCTCGAAGGATCAGCTGAGCCCCCATCATCAGGCCCACTACGGCGGCGCGATCAAGAGCCTCGGGCAGATCGAGGCGGAGCTCGAGGGGGCGGATCGCTCGAAGGCGAACGCGAACTACTCGGCGGTGCGCGAACTGAAGCGCGAGCAGGTCCACGCCGTGAACAGCGTGATCCTCCACGAGCTCTACTTCGACGGCATGACGCCCGAGCCCAAGGATCCCGGGGAGGCCTCCCTGGAGGCGCTCAAGAAGCGATTCGGATCGCTGGACAAGTGGGTCGAGGATTTCAAGGCCGCGGCGGTGGCGGCGCGCGGGTGGGCCGTCCTGGCCTGGCAGCCGGTGAATGGCCGGCTCTACAACGTCGTCACCGACGTGCACGACGTGGGGCCGATGGTGCTGGGGATTCCGCTCGTTGTCATTGACTGTTACGAGCACGCGTTCTATGTCGACTACAAGAACCGCAAAGGCGACTACGTCTCGGCCTATCCGAAATTCATCGCGTGGACGGAGGTGGAGCGGCGAATCCGACAGGTGAAATAAGGCGAATTACTCGAGAATGTTGAAGCCGTGCTTGCGGGCGATCTCTTGGGCCCAGGACTCTTTCAATACGTCGAAGAAGGCCCTGCCGGCCGGCTTGAGCAGTCCCGTGGAATAGAGAATCTTCGGATGACATTCCTCGGGGAACGTGTAGGCGATTCTCAGTTCGCGATCCAAGCCCGCGTCGGTCGCGTAGACGATGCCCGCCTCCGCGCCCCCCTGGGAGACCTTCGATAGGACGTCCCGAACGTTGCTTCCGTAGATCGTCCGCTCGGGCGGCTTGAGGCCCATATGGGCGAGAGCCGCCTTCGCATATTTGCCGGCGGGGACCTGCTCGTTCGCGAGGGCGAGACTCCTGGCGGACTTGAGATCGAACGCCCCCACCTCCTTCCGCACGACGACCACGAGCCGGTTCGAAAGCCAGTCCCTCTTTTCGGTCGCTTTCACCCGGTCAAGCCATTCCGGAGCGGCGGCGATGAACACCGCGGCGGGCGCTCCTTCCTTTATCTGGAGGGCGAGGGCGGACGTGGCGTCGAACTGCAGTTTCACTTCCTGTCCGGTCCTCTTCGTCCACTCCCTCGCGATCTCCGTCACCGCCTCCCTGAGGCTCGCGGCCGCAAAAACCTTGATGGGCTCCATGGTCGGGCCTGTCGCCGACGAGGCTCCGCGGCCGCACCCGAGCAGGACCAGGAGGGAAATAGAAATTATTCTCATGACGACCCCGAATCGTAGTTGGCTTCTACACCATAAGCCTCGGGCAGCGCGGGAGGAATCAGAAATCACGATAACGAAGCGTCCCGGGAATTATTCGAAATCCCTGCCGCACCTGGCATGCACGTGGTTCGACTCGCGCCTCCGGCTGGCGCGGCGAGTCGAAGTGGCCCTTCAGATACTCGCGGCGAACCACGCCGGGGTGGGCCGACGCAGCCGTAGCCTCCGCACCCTGACCCCCTGCTTCGAGCGGGTCGTCGACCGCCGCAAGGCGCTCGTCCTCGACGCCAAGCCGATGATTCTAAAGCACCTCGGCGCGGTTGAGAAGAAGGTCTGGATGCAGTACCAGACCCACTTGAGTCGGGTCTCACCCCTGGCCCGGGCGGATTTCTATGCCCAGCAGATGCAGGCCCGTGGACTGCGGAGTTTCCGAAGCCTGGCCCAGGTCCTCGGGGAGCCCGTCGCGAAAGTCTCCCAGCACTTGAAGCTCCTCGGGCTACCTGAGCCCGTTCAGCGATTTCTTCGGGAATCGAAGAGCCCTGTTCATCTCCGGTACTTCTGCGAGCCCCGGCTCCGCGAGATCCTCAAACTCAAGGACGCCCGGTTGGCGTGGAAGCGATTCCGCGAGATGCTCTCGGACGCGGACCGCGAGGCGGGGGTCTGGGCTTCGACCTAGACCTGCGCGGACATGACACCTTCCGGCCATTCAAGAGACGGCGCGCGCCAACCGGCGCGCCCGTCCGTCCCGTGCGCGGGACGGGCGAGCGTGTCGAGTTCTGTGACAATCCGGGGGAACCGGGTCCATGTGCCGGAAACGTGGGCATTGTGGGCGCGGTCGGGCTTCGTCCCGGCCCCGCCCCGGAATGATCCATTTTCCAGTTTCCCCACTCTCCGTAGTCGTCGGGACTTCTCCAACCCGGACGGTCGCCTACTCCGGCTGGAACTCTCGACGGCGAACAACATAGATCCGATCCCACCAAGCGGGGCCATCACTGTGATGGACGCCCCGCCCGCGAGGCCCATGCCCGGGCTCGCGGAGCCTCCCTTCCACGCGAGCGGCCGTGCGCGAGCACGGGCCGCGAGGCGCGAGCCGCGGACGCCGGCCGGCGCGAGCCGGCCGCCTCCGCGCGAGCGGAGGCTCGAGCGCCACGGGTCGGCGGGACGCCGACCCTGGCCATCTGACGGAACCGCGCGCGGT
>Ga0193713_1000102_pt1 | contig 25026 bp, 31 predicted proteins | sample H3a2metaG_FD_143054 | JGI IMG/M metagenome (GOLD analysis project Ga0193713, IMG submission 143054) | Soil microbial communities from a riparian zone of the East river system, Colorado, United States - H3a2 | ecosystem: Environmental > Terrestrial > Soil > Riparian zone | place: USA: East River... | reverse complement strand
CGATGTGCAGTCACAGCTGCAGCGGGACGGTTATTACGATGGGGCGATTGATGGAGTACTTGGGCCAATGACCCGAGAGGCTATCGCAGCCTTCCAAGCCGACAACGGATTGGCAGTAACATCAGTAATCGATGAGCCAACGCTTGCCACGCTTGGCATAGCGTAAGTTATCGGAGCTGTTTTGGGAGCCGCGTGATGTGTTCCATCGCGCGGCTCCTTTTTTTCAAAGGCGGAACCTCGATTTTTCGACGATTCCGTTGATTCGGTCGTTCTCATGGCTCTATTCGGCGACCGGAACCGCAGAGATACGTGCGACGTAGATGACAAACCGACTGGTCGAATGGAGCTTTGGGGGAAAGCGACATAGAAGGCAAAGCCGCGATGGGTAGCGGCGAGTGAGCTGGGAAGCGAATGAGTTTCAAATGAGCGGGAGCGGAATGAGTCAAATCACATCTGACTGCAGAAGTAGTGCTCGCTAGAACTGCGGAGATGTAGTTGATTCGTATCCAAGTGCGAAAGAAAGAATCAGATGTTCACGCTCGTTCCCGAGTGTTGGTGCTGGTGGATGAATCGAACGTCGGCAGTTCTGTGCGGACTGCGGGACGCGGGCTCGATTGGTTAAAGCTCCGGGATTTTCTCGCCGGCCCAAACAGCGGCCGTGACCTGATCGAGATGGTGGTCTATGCCGGATTGCCGCCGGCCATCCCGACGTGGCAGGACGAGCGAGACAAGAAAAACAAATTCGTCCACTGGCTGCGCTCCAACGGATTCATGGTCGTGACCAAAGATGGCGCGCCCGCCGAGGAAGGCCATTACAAGGCGAACGTGGACGTGATGATGGCGATCGACGCGCTAGAACTTTCCATCGAGATGCGGCCTGACGTTGTGATTCTCGTGACTGGCGACGCCGATTTCGCTTACCTCGCCATCAAGCTGCGGCGACACGGGATCCGGGTGGAGGTCGCGTCAGTCGCCGCAAATCTCGGGAACATGTTGAGATCAGCCGCGAACGACGTGATTGATCTGGCGGGGCTCTTTCGCACGTTCGAGATCACGAACACACGCGACGCGGGACGCGCGCCAGGAGGCGGCCAAGCGGCCAGGTCGCTGGCGGAAGCGCGGGATCAGCAAGCGACCAAAGTTCAGGACGCGCCCGCGCCGGTATCGCATCGACCGCAGCAGCAGCGCAGACGCCGGCCTCGGTTTCGTCCGATGGGACGTCCAGACACTTCGGCTGCGAAGCACCACTAACACAGACGCAGAATCCGCTGCGAGTTTGCTTTCGGTCTTCGTTGAAACTACGACGTGACGAGATGGCGCGAGTAGGTGAGTCTTAAAACCTATGGGACACAGCAAAGGCAGAGACAACGCCAAGAAACGCGCAAAACGCCGGAAGAAGACGGAGCGCCTTGCGCTTGCCAAGAAAAAGCAGCGAACAGCGAAATAACGCGCTGACTCCTGATCTGGAATACCCCGGCGTCCTTGCCCAGGAGGTTCCGACCTGCGTGCGGACAATTGCTGGAGTTTCAACCTCGGTCACCGCGTTTGGTGGAGCGGCGAGTCGCGGAAGAAGCTACCGCGCGGTGCGGATAAATAGAACTCGAGGACGGTCTGTTCCTCAACGTACACAAGATTAGGGTCGACTCTGACAACAAGCGGTGAGCGCGATACACCAAGATGGCTTTAATTCAATCTAGAAAGGTAAAATAAAATGAATACATCAAACAAAGTAACAACATGGAATCCGCTGAGAGAGATCGACGAAGCACAAAATCGCTTAAGTCGGTTCTTCCTGGGCGGCTTTCCCAACAGAATGGGCAGTGGCGAGATCCCCAACCTGGCGGTCGCAGATTGGTCACCGGAGGTTGATATCAGCGAGGATGATCACGGGTATCTCCTTAAAGCTGACCTGCCTGAAATGAAGAAGGATGACGTCAAGGTCACAGTCGAAGACGGCGTTCTTAGCGTTTCCGGAGAACGCAAAACCGAGAAGGAAGATCACAAAAAGAAATTCCATCGCATCGAGCGATGCTATGGCACTTTCCGACGCAGCTTCACGCTGCCTGAAGATGCCGATAGCACGAAAGTCACGGCAGAATTCCGCGACGGCGTGCTGAAAGTGCACCTCCCGACGACACCGGTAGCAAGATCAAAAGCCACCCAAGTTAAAGTGGCGTAATGCTCTAACACTGACGGTGAGCGTGCGGAACGGTCCGTGCGTTTGCCCCAGTGTAAGGCGGCTAACTTAGTTGCCTGCTCCTTTGAACCAAGGAAGAAGGATCTCATGATCTCGAAAATTATTAGCCGCGCAGCATGTCTGGTGGAACTCGCTTCCAATCCCAACTCCTTCTCCAATTGTCCAGACTTGCACGGTGGTGTCCCGGACTTGCTCAAAGATAGAATCTGTATGAAACCCGCTTTGGGTAAGAAAAAGGCCGTCACGCCGGCAATCGCAGTGCTTGTGCCCTAAAATTCGACTACGCGCTTGACTCGCATACATCGTAATCCGCTTACGATAGAATGCATGGGAAGAATTTCGGGCTTCGGGTTTCGACCCGTTGCAAACTGCAACGTGTCTGATAACTCGTTCTTTAGACCTCAGCGCAACAAGCCTAACTCTTACTTCTCTTATAAAGCCAGGGAGCGAGAATGATAGCAGCTAAAAGAACGAACTGAATTAACAAGGTAGATATGTCGCCGGTCATTTACTTCCCGCAGCTACGAAAGCCCGAGCCCCTAATGAGTCTTTAGCTCCCAGTCACTGCCGGTTCCAGTACGCGATGAAGAGGAACGATCGATCCGTTGAATCCCGTTCGTTTCAAAGGGTGGAGCATTTCCGTGAGGCGCGCCTCGTACGAATCACACATGGGGGATTTGCCATTTGGCTCAATCCATTCGGGATGTTGGATTCGCAGATCGTCGTGAATCTGGTGCTGGAGTTCGGTGTACGTGTGGATTCGAGGAGACATGGCAATTGGCCTCGGTAAAAGATTTAAGATCGGCGCGGGAGGTATCCGACGAAGGGCTCGGCGGGAATGGCGTACGGGCATGGGTGCCGTAAGCGCCCGCCACGGCCAGGTAAAGGTACTCCAAAGGGCGGCGCGCATGTGCTTGCGTTGTGCACGACGCCAAGCCAACTGGCTCATTTTGTAGCGCTGGCGTTGCAACAACACGGCCAGCAGTCCGCTTTGTGTAAGGGTCGGCGTTAATTTTCTCATGACGTAATCTTTCTATTTTTCCTTGTCCGAAGGACTCTGTAATTTACCGCGTCTGTGAGTACGGTCTGGCCGTATTTTCCGAAAGATTGACCGTTTCTTGTCGTGCGAATTCCAGACTCGGCAAGGGAGCCAACGACGCCTTGCGCCTCCAGCACATCCCGACTGGATCGAGCCGAACGGCAATTGCCCCACTTACGACTCATATGAGTCATGCCTCGCGAAACTGCTCCGCCTTTCTCACCGGACGAACAGCGTTATACCGAGCGTCGCAGCTTCGGAAGCGATTCGCGAAATTGCGTGGGAGAGCGACCGACAATTCGCTTAAACTCGCGATTGAAGTTCGTCATGGATTGAAATCCGCATGCGAAGGCAGCTTCGCTGATTCGCGAATTGGGATTGAGCAAAAGCGTCTTCGACTTCTCCACTCGAACTCTCGAGAGATAGTCGGTGAAATTTATCCCAGTCGCTTTCTTGAACATCTTGCAAAAGTAATGCCTGCTAATATTAGCCACCTGGGCGATCCGCCCGAGCGACAGCGGCTCGGCTTGATGATCCTCAATAAATTGTCGGGCTCGCGTCATATTTGTGGCCTCATCGTTTTTGCGCCGTACGGCTAGCTGATTCGACAAGATCGAAAGGTGTTGTGCAAAAAGACTCAGGAGCCGCAACATCGCGCGGTACCGGACAGGCGATAAAACGCACGACCGGAAATAGGCCCGCTCAAGTTGCTTCCAATCCGTCTTGTAGCCCCACGCGCGGAGCTGCCGGGTAATGCTAGCGAAGTGTTTCTTTGTCGGATTCTTGAGCATTACTTCACCCGTCTCGAGAAAACCGAGAATGTGGTCACCCACATACACTGGCACTGCGCTTTCTGAGAGTCCTGCAAACCAAGTAACGGTGCGGGTCGGCGAGGCCGATTTTTGGGACGCATCGGTTTGGGCCCTTAGGCATGCGGCACGGGCCTGGTTGAACCGAGCCAGAATCGCCGCGAATGAATCGTGATCGGTTTTGCCATGGTGTGAAGGCGACCACGAATTGTGTGCTCGAATATTAAGCGGCAAACCCACCGCTTCGCTGAAAGCCTGTTCGTAATCTTTGAAAATCTGAGAACGCGACAGATGTAGCATGACTTCCTGATCAGTGGATCGGGCTGTCGGGCCCCGTCCCCGGGCGTTGCGGATCAGGCCTCTTCTTTTTGAGCGTGTAATTGGCATCAATTATTTTTCGACACCGGGTTAGCAACGGAGATTGCATCGTCGACAGCCGGAACGCTCTCTTCTTTAGCGACACTCTTGCGCTCCGTTAAACTAGCCGCGGTCATATCCAGGCGTTCGTAATCTGAGCTACATTGGCAGCCCTCGGCACGCCGCATGCGATTAGAGCTTTGGTCGTGTCTTCCACAGTCAGGAGGTGCTTGCGCACGATGGGATGAATTGCGTATGCGACTTCAGCATCTCGCATTATTTCGCGGAATTGGATTAGATGCATATGGCGTTAATGGTAGCAGAATGCCTTCAACGCGCCTGGCGCCGGACCGGTTGTGCCGTCTTCCTTCCGATCATCACACGGTAACTGTTGAAGTTGCCCCGGATTCCCACCGTCGTTTTCCCAACGGCGCTCTGCGGCAAGATCGCTTTGTTCCTTTTGTGAGGTTGCGGAGGTCAGGGGATCCATGATGACAATTTAGTGAAGCGGCTCAGCGCCCGTTGTCCTTATGAAGTCGTGGTGCGATTAATAACTCGCCGAAGGTCAGCTGCCGCCGAACATCCGGGCTCCGCTTGCGGGCCGCAGCGCGAAACTTCTTGAAAAGCGCCGCGCGACCTTTTGAAGTTTTATGTTGCGCGTAGTAGAGCGCGCAGTTCTGAGTCAATGTTGGTTCCATTTTAATTCTCCCTTTATTTGCGCTGGCGGCGGATTGACGCGGGCGCTGATGTCTGAGCAATTCGTATCGAGGCGCGTGATATAAGCATCCAGGAAGGCCACGAAACCTATCCGTGAGACGGCAGTGTCGCCCGACAAGTTCTCAAGCAATTTTTTAAGCTCATCTTTATGAGCAGCGATAGCATTCATGATGCTGTTTTGTGTGCAGAGAGAAAGGGGCCGCACACCTGCGCGATCGATTGACGCTGCGATTGTTAAGGAGCCAGCATACGGCTGCCACTGCCGATTAGCCAATGGTATTTACCGCCCACGCGTTCATTAATCGCTCGCGCTTCTCCGAGCACGTCGCTTATTGAGCCGGCGGATCCGTCTGGCCGTCTATTCTGTAAAATACTTCGCGGCGAGGAATTTCGCGCCAGGACCCAACACACTGGCCGCTGCTTTGCTACCGAGCAGTTTCCGCAACAAAGATTTCGCTTCATTTTTCTGCTGCTCCGACACATCGGCTTGATTGATCGCCGCGATCACTTTCTCCAGTGCCTCCGTAATCATCTGCTGCTGCGGAGTTCCCCCTGCAATCGGTGCTTGTTCCCGCTTAGAAACGGTGGGCCGTCCGCTCTCATCGATAGAGATCCGGAGCGGGGCCGAGACGTCACCTTCGAGCACTTTGACGCCGAAGTCGTTTATCTTGGCAAAGCCGGACAACAGACCCATCCCGCTCTTATCTTCGAGAGGGGTCCAGTCGATGAGGCGATACTCTGAAAGCTGGGCTACGGCGCGCAGCCAGTCACGGCGATTTATACCTCCTGGCGGCGGGACCGCGTGCTCAGCTTGGCCGAACGGAATGGGACCTTCGGCTTGCCGCTCATAAAGAAGCTGCAACAGGCATCCTCTAACGACAGACTCTTTCATTAGGGTTGCAATATCCTTCGCATCCCGCGCACCAACAACTCATCACCGCCTCAAACTTCTCCTGCGGCGGAACTATTACGCAGCTGCCGGGTCGATCCGGTTTAGTCCATGTTTAAGCGCGCGGTGAATATCAGCGACAGTTTTGTCGGGTCCTGTTCTCCTAAAACTGTCAAGCTCTTCCATCAGGAGCGCCTCGTACGAATCACACATGGGACAGTCGCCATTTGGCTGGATCCATTCGGGATGTTGGATCCTGAGGTCGTCGTGAATCTGTTGCCGAAGCTCGGCGTACGTGTGGATTTCGTGAGACGCGGCCATTGGTTTACTGAAAGATTCAGCCATGGCGCGCGGCGGCTTATCTAATTTACTTCGTGGGTGAGCGCGCTTTCTTCTGAGACTGACGAATTTCATAAACGTCCTTTCATTCAGAGGTTGACTGTTCCAAATCCGCGCGGAACGAGGAACCAAATCGCGCTTTGAACGGTGCCTCAATTCGGATTCCTCGGGGATTCCGGTTGAATCTGGAGATCGCGCAAGCGGTGTCTCAGCGAAGGTTAAGCCTTTCAACCACCTTTTCACCCGGCCGAAAGTGCGTTGAGGCGTCGGATAACGTAATCGAAGATGATTTTACTACCGGTGACGAAAGCCGCAAATAGGACTTTAGTCCAATACGTTTAGGAGCGGTCGCCACAGCGAGCAAGCTTCGGGCCGGCCGAGCAGAGCAAACCTGTTTTCGTCATTCGCGAAAACGCTAAGCCTTCGATCTGGCGTCTGCCTCGAGTGCGCGCATTGGCGTAGTCAGTTCCGAACTAGGCTTGGAGGATTGATGTGTGAGCGAAGAAATGGATAAAAATTGGGCAGCGTTGGTCGCGACCATGGTGGCCCGTATCGAGAGCGAGGGCCTGGGTTCGCCTGCCCATGAGAAGACAATCACGGACGCATTGAACACGATCGACGGGGTTCAAGAAGTGAGCATCGAGAATGGAGCTATCCACGTCACGTACGATCCTCTGCAAACCACCGAGAAAAGAATCGAAGATTCAATCCGTGCGAGTGGAAATAGCGTAACCTCAGCGGAGACCGAAAGCGAGGCGCCTCGCCCAGTCACCGGCCCTGGACTCGCGGCCACGCGCGAGCCAGCCGCGCGCGACTAAGTCGGCACCGACAAAGAGCTTTCGTAATGCCTTTCGCCTGCTTCCATCTCTTATCGACGTACGGGCGGAATAATGACGGGTCTAATCCGGAAACGAGGAAGTCAGGGAAAAGGGCCTGTAGAGTCCGCTGTCCTCAGCGGAGTAAATCCAAATTCATTTCATCCTGCGCTGAGACAGCGCACGCTACAACCCGGCGCGATTTCAAACTTTGGTTTGGAAATCCTGAGCATCCGTCGCTGCGCTTTTAGTACGAAAGCCGGCTGTTACTGGTCGGTGCGAGCACAGCTTCTACAGCTCTTTTGCAGCTGCAGTTAATGTAAGGCCGCCGTCATCGCTAGCGGCTCAGCTCTGTGCTTAGTGCCAGTGATGGTGAGAGCGCCAATAAGCCTGGCGCCCGTAGAATCGGTGGGCACGATACGCGCCGAACCGCGGTCCGTAGTAGCCATAGCCCGGGCCAACAACCACGCCAACTATCGGCGGTGGAGCATAGAAGACCGGTCGCGGCGGTGGTGGCGCGTAATTGTACGTCGGCCTGGGAGCGCTGTAAGGCTCAATCATTTCGGTGCCGGCATTCGAGCGCGAAACAGATGCAAAGCCCAATACGAGCACGGCAGATGCTATCACACTTAGTTTTTTTTCCATGATTCGATATCCCTCCTGTTGTTTGGCCGATTGAACCCAACAATCATCGCGTGGTTGCCCAAAAAAGAGGCGCCCCGGAAATAATTCATCGTCGGGAAAATGGAGACATTCCCCCCGCTGTCTGAGTTGGGTGTCAGACCTCAGAAACCAAAACGCCGGGGCGGCTTTTCTTGTGCTAACCGTTAGATTCGGGCGCTACTTTTTGTCTAACAGAGGCAGGTACGCTTCGTAACCGCTGGCTTTCATTTGTTCTTTTGGAATGAAATGGAAAGCGGCCGAGTTGACGGCGTAACTTTGTCCAGTGGGCGATTTCGGGTCGGAAAAAAGATGGCCAAGGTGGGCGTTACTTCGTTTGGCGCGCACCTCGGTGCGCTTCATATCGTTCGAAGTGTCCGGCTTTTCGACCAGAAGATCTTTCGAGATCGGTTTGCTAAATGTGGGCATGCCGATCTGACCGTCAAATTTGTCGAGCGAAGTGAAAAGTGGTTCGCCGGTAATGACGTCGACGTAGATGCCGGTGCGCTCGTTGTTCCAAAAGTCATTTTGGAAAGGCGTTTGGGTGCCGCCTTCCCGCACGACGAAATATTCCTCGGCTTTTAATCGGCGTTTCAAGACGGTGTCGCTCGGGACCGGCCGGTTCGGATCGAAACCTGTGGTCTCCTTTTTTTCTTTCTGTGTGAGAAAGAAGACGTAGAGCCCACCGGCGATGAGCACGATCGCGATGCCAACGCCGACGTACGTGCTGATCGCCGATCTTTCCTCGCTGGTGATTCGCCCCCCGTACATTAGATCGCAATCAACATCATTGAATCGGAGATTGGCGGTATCCGTCAAGACAGAATAGGACAGAACAGGGATCTGATCTGCTACCGCGTCGCGAGTTGGAACCGCATCCGCAACATGAAGCCGGCCGAAAATTTACCTTACAGGACGCGAAAAATGCAGAGATCATCCACAGATTTCGCATATTACTTCGAATACCCGCCATCCAAAATCTGTGTAAATCTGTGCAATCTGTGGACACCACTACATTAAATGAAGTTGTCGCGGAAATTTGAGGAGGCACTGGTTTACGCGAGCGTTGTGCACGCCGGCCAGATCCGAAAGGCAACCGGAATTCCATACATTGCGCATCTTCTCGGCGTGGCCAGCATTGCGTTCGAATACGGCGCGGACGAAGACGAAGGCATCGGCGCGTTACTCCATGATGCGGCTGAAGATGCTGGTGGCGCCGCCCGGATCAACGATATCCGGGTCAGGTTCGGCGAAAAAGTGGCTACGATAGTAGAAGGTTGCACCGACACTCTGGAGACGCCCAAGCCGCCCTGGCGCGAGCGCAAAGAAAAATATCTCGCGCATCTCAAAGAGACCGATGCGTCCACACGGCTCGTATCCGCAGCCGACAAATTGTTTAACGTGCGCAGCATTCTTCGGGAGCTACGCCAACGCGGCGACGCTGTCTGGGCACGTTTCAGCGGCGGCAAGAAAGATCGGCTCTGGTATTATCGCGCACTTGTGATCGCGTTTCGGCAGCACGGCGATCATAGCGATCTCATCGACGAGCTCGATCGCGTCGTGAACGAGATCGAAAAGCTTGCTTGCGCTTAGCAACACGAGATGAACGGGCCAGAGAATTGGCCGCGGGTTTCAACTCCGAAATTCTTCGCGAGTACGAGGCTACTTCTACAATGAGGCGCTCAGGAATTTAACTCTTCAGCGTGACTTTCGCGCGGGCCTGTGAAGTCGGGCTTCAGCCAGGTCAATGTCGCGTTGGATCCGGCGCAACGCCTGGTCGTTGATGGCTTCTTCGTTACGCAGTTGAATCACGGTGTCGCGTTCTGTTTGTAACACTTCGCGCGCTAAATCTTCAAAGTCTTCCGAGAACAATCTGCTGACGCTTTCTTCATCCGGGGTTTCACCGCGCAGTTGCCGGATACGGTCTTCGTATTCCGAACGAAGCCGCTCAACGGTTCTGGGGTTGGCTCGCTTCGACGATGCGATTTCCTCGAGACGAGCAAGAGCTGCTTCGTTGGCCTTCAGGCGCGCCAGTCGCTCTTCTTTTTCCGTGATGCGATCGTCCTTGATTTTCAGCCAACGGACCAGCGGCGCCAGAGTGAGTCCTTGCAGCACGAGCGTTGCGAAAATGACACAGAACGTCAGCAAGAGGATGAGGTCGCGTCCAGGGAATGGCTGGCCGTTTGCGAGCACAAGCGGGATGGCCAGTGCGCCGGCAAGCGAATCCGCCCCACGCAACCCGGTCCATGCGATCAACGCAGTTTGCTGCCACGGAGCGGGATTTTTTCGGCGGAAGGTTGGGCTCAGCAGACGCGGTAAGTAGGTGGCTCCGAATACCCAGACGAAACGAACCAGCACGATTGCAGCAACAAACACGATCGCCAGCCAGGCTGCGCGAGTCACTGTGCCCGGAGCGAGCGCGTGGATAACCTGGGGCAGTTGAAGCCCAATGAGCATGAAAAGTATCCCGTTCAGAATGAACGTGACCATTTCCCAAACAGGGAACGCTTGCAGGCGCATGCGCCCGCTCAAGATTCGCGGCGCGCGCCATCCGATATAAATGCCCGCAATTACGACTGCGAGGATTCCTGAGACATGGAGATTTTCGCCGCTGAAGTAGGCCACGTATGGCGTAAGCAAAGAAAACAATGTTTGGACCGGCGGATTGTCCAAGCGCTTTTGCAGTTGGACTACCAGCCAACCCACGGCGAGACCAACACAGATGCCGCCCGCGGCAACAAAAAGAAACTGCAAGCTTGCCTGTGCGAGCGAAAAAGTGCCGATCATCACGGCGGCCACCGCGAAACGGAACGAGATAAAAGAAGTAGCGTCGTTTATCAGGCTTTCTCCTTCGAGGATCACAATGATCTTGCGAGGCACCCGCAAATTTTGAGTGACCGCCAGCGCTGCCACGGCATCGGGCGGCGAGACGATGGCTCCGAACACAAAACCTACCGCCAAGGGTAACCCGACCAGGCCGTGGAACAGATAAGCAGTAACGGTCATCGTCAAAAGAACGAGGACAATTGCCATTGGGAGAATTGAGCGAAGGTTCAGTCGGAAATCTCTCCACGAGGTGAAAATGGCCGCGGGATAAAGAAGTGGCGGAAGAAAGAGATTAAACACCAGTTTCGGTTCGAGGTGAATCGCAGGAAGACCCGGGATTAGAGCGAGGACTACACCACCGATCGTGAGAAGAATTGGATATGGGACTCGGATTTTGCCGGCAACGATCGACAGCAGTGCGACCGCAACGAGACAAATCAAAATTAATTCGGTTTCGTCCACGATGGTTCCGATTGCGTCCGAGCCTCTCCGGAATTAGATCATGCGCCCAATCATGGCGAGACAATTCAAGCCTGTGCGTTTTTTTGTGATGATGGCCGTGGCGGCATTTGTCGTGTGTGGCGTGACAGCGTTCTACGCTCATCGCGCGGCTCACGGCCGAACGGCGGAAGAACGTGCAGCTTATGCCATCGGCGAGAGAGCCGGAGAGCAAGCGCCGCGCGACACAAAGTTACCGACAGCCGCAGAATTGAACATGATGGCTCAGAAGCATTTCAAGCAGGAGGGAACCGGCAACCAGTTCCGAAATCCTTCGCGAGCAGGCGAGCTGCAGGCTTGGGACCTCGCCTTCGAAAACGGTTACACGGACGGGTTCAAGAAAACGCATTCGCGTTAGTTCGTTCGAATTGAAGGATTTTGAACGCCCCTTCCTGCGACAATGTCTAGTTTGCACTATGACCAAACTCATTGCGTTAGTAACGGCGGGACTCTTTACCGCAGCCACCATGTTCGCTGGGGAACATGGCGACTGCACAAAGCAAGTCGGCAACAAATCGAAGATGGCGTGTACGGTTTCCATGGCGAGTCTAAACCTCACACCCGATCAGAAAACAAAAATGGACGCAGCCATGGAGGAGCATCACAAGGCTGGCTGCAACGACGCCAGTGAGGCCAAATTCATGGAAACGGCAAAAGGAATCCTGACGCCGGAGCAGTACGCGAAATTCGAAACTCAATGCAAGAAAGGCGAAAAAGATAAGACGCAGACTTGATTTTCCAATTTGCAATTAGATTTAGGCTCGCGCCGAGAGCAATCTCGGCGCGTTCCGTGTACGGGGAGCTGTTGTAGCCGTCGCCCTGCGGGCGACGCATCTACAGATGTAAACAGATTCGGTGGGCTTCCCGCAGGGAAGCGGCTACAGATCGGTTTCGGCCACACGATCTCAATCCGAGCAACGGTTCGTAGAACGCGACAAAGACGGAGCGTACGAGGAGATCCGAAGTTGGTGTTTGTTCGCCTCGTGTGAATCCTGTTTAATTCAAGCCGACCGAACCAGGTGAGCAAGGATTCGACGCGCTTCTATGAAAACAAGAACCGCACTTAAATGGACAATCGGCGTAATCGCAGTTGTGATTCTTATGGCGGTGGGCGCTGTGGTTTCGTTGTTCGTCGCTTTTTTTGTCTCCATGGAAAGAGGCGAAAAACATCAGCGCCAAATTCGCACGGACCAGCGCTCAGGAAGATGGGACTTTGGTGATCAATCGGCGTTGTTCGCTGTGGCCCAAGGTATCGCGAAGAACGATCCGGACGCGATTCGTGCGGCGGCAAAGGCCGTCCCGGATTTGCAGGCACCCGGCCGAGACGGCGCGACGTTGCTCTACTTTGCTGTGACGCAATCGTGGCAGCGCCCGGAATTAACCGAGGCGGTCAGAACTTTGCTTTCGCTCGGCGCAGATCCGAATTACACGAACGGAAAACGTGACTCCTTCGCAATGGCTAACGCGGTGCATGCGTCGGCGCCGGTTCTCCGCGCAATGCTAGAGGCTGGTGGAAATCCAAACACCCGCGACGAGTTTGGCCCACCAATGATCCTCATGAACTGGTATCTGGGTTACTACAAAGATCAGGCAAGATCGCGACTTGAGCTGCTCCTTGATCATGGTGCCGACGTCAATTCGGCGATGCCCACGGATTATTTGGATTCTGCCGGGTATCCGTTGCTGCTTTACCGCACGAAAATGGGACTCGATGACAGCCTCGCTTATGCAGATGCATTGACCTTGCTCGACCGCGGCGCCGATCCGAATCGTGCCGGCGCTGATGGAATGACGTTTGGAAAGATGCTGATGGACCACCGGGCGCATTTCCAGCGAACGCTCAAACGGCCGCCGGTCGAATTTATTGTGCTTTGGGACTGGGCCGAGAAACACGGGATCGTTCAGCAAGCGCAATAGATCTGTTAGCTATCGATCAGCTAACATGCCTGCTCGACAACCTGGCTATGACTTCTGTATTAGGTCGCCGGCATGAACCCACCACCTCTACCGATTCGAAAACGATTTCCCTGGATCCTTTATGGGATTACGCTTGTCCTGATCGTTGGGTTCGCCTTTGCGCCGGTGGGATCAGTGATGTTGTGCGCTTGGATTGCGAATATGCACGGGTGCAAAGTGGATGAAGGCTCGGTGCATCCATGCATTATAAACGGCCACGATTATGGCGAGCTCCTTTACGATCTCGGCGTGTTGGGTTGGTTCATGCTTGTTACTCTTCCCGGCGGCCTACTCGCATTTCTCAGTTGGCTGACGCTTGGATTGCGAATATGCACGGGTGCAAAGTGGATGAAGGCTCGGTGCATCCATGCATTATAAACGGCCACGATTATGGCGAGCTCCTTTACGATCTCGGCGTGTTGGGTTGGTTCATGCTTGTGACTCTTCCCGGCGGCCTACTCGCATTTGTCAGTTGGCTGATCCTTCTCATCCTCCATCGCGTCGCCTGGAAAAAGCGGCTCCCTACAAGAGGTCCTCCTCCGATTCCTCAGCCGTCATCAACGGCGTGAGTTTTAGAACTGTGAGGATTCGCATCCTTCAGCTTCTTGCCCTACCAGCTCTCGCCTGCATCCCACTCGACAAGCAAGAGACATACGCCGCTATAATAGAAATTGCAGGCGACACGCCTGCCGCTACAGCAGTAAGGACAGCATTCGTTTTCGGAGGCGTCGGTTATCTGTACCGGTGGTCGCAGAATGATCAATACGAATTTACGCCGGAACCTCAGGAGGACCTCGACCTCCTTGCGCGCCATACCGCCGCTAAGATGCCTGGTCCGACCGCCGCTTCGACAACGGTGTCGCAGGCAGAATTTACGGCTGTTCGGGTTTGACTAGCAACTGCAGCTCTTGCCGCAATTGCATGCCTTACCGTCATTCATAGGGCAATTCTTGCCGCTCTTCTTGCACGCAGGCTGATCTGCGGCAAACGCCGTTGCGCAAATCATCGCCGTGAGAATCGAGAAGAGAATTTTGGCGTAATTTTTCATACAGCTTCAATCTTCCGCAACAACCAAAGTTGCGCTAGTAGAATAATGAGAAAACATCGGCGGTAACCGGCCGCCGCGATGGCGGCGGACTGGTCATCGTAAGCCCGTGTATGATCTTGGCTCGGAAACAGCAGTTCGAGCTTTGAGCAACTGAAACGTTAAACGAAGCTGGGAGCCAATGAAAGATCTAACTCAAGGGTCGGTCACCAGACATTTAGTGCATATGTCTGCGTTTCTGGCCATGAGCATGGCGGTGCAGACCCTTTATTTGCTGGCTGATCTCTACTGGGTGGGACATCTGGGGAAGGAGGCAATCGCGGCGGTCGGTGTGGCGGGCAACATCACGATGATTGTGCTGGCGCTTACCCAAATGCTGGGCGTGGGCACAACTACATTGATCGCACAGGCGGCTGGAAGAAAAGATCAAGTGCGCGCCGAGCTGGTTTTCAATCAGTCTTTCGTCATGTCGATCGTGATTGCGTTCGCGCTCGGTATTGTCGGATTCCTTCTGCGCCCGGCTTATTGCGATTGGCTGAGCGCGGATGCAACGACGGCGGCGCTGGCAAAGGCTTACCTGCTCTGGTTTCTTCCCGGGTTGTTACTGCAGTTTCCTCTCGTGGCTCTGGGCTCGGCACTGCGCGCCACCGGGATCATCAAGCCGGCTGTAGGATTCCAGGTGCTGAGCGTGCTGCTCAACATCGTGCTTGCTCCCTTGCTGATTTTTGGAATCGGCCCGTGGCCTAAACTCGGAGTAACCGGCGCGGCGCTCGCAACGTTCATTTCCATTCTCGTCGCCGACGTGCTGATGGTTATCTATTTCGAAAAGAAATATCACTATTTGCGTTTCCGATTTCCGCTTTTTAGACCGCAGACAAAAATTTGGTCGGGGATGCTGCGCATCGGTGTGCCCGCTGGCGCTGAGTTCATGCTGCTCTTCGTTTACATCCTGCTTGTCTACGCAATCATCCGCGGCTTTGGGCCAGCAGCTCAGGCGGGTTTCGGAATCGGCGCGCGCGTAATGCAGGCGCTTTTTTTACCGGTGGTCGCGCTCAGCTTTGCCGTGTCGCCTGTGGTGGGTCAGAACTTTGGCGGTCGTCGCGCCGACCGGGTCCGTCAATCTGTCTATTCGGCCATTGGCTTAGCGTCGCTACTGATGCTGGTCCTTACGTTGATCACGTTGCTCGCGCCGGGGACGCTGATTCGCATCTTCTCGCGCGATCCGCGAGTGATCGCCTTTGGCAGCGAATATCTTCGGATCGTGTCAGTGAATTTCGTGTCGGCAGGAGTTGTCTTTGTAACTTCCAGCGTTTTTCAGGGAATCGGCAACACGCTACCACCGCTGTTTAGCTCGATGACACGGCTGGTCCTGTTCGCCCTGCCGGCGATTTACATCTCGCGGACGCCCGGGTTTGAAATCAGGCACGTCTGGTATCTGTCGGTTGGGTCCACCATTTTTCAGATGTGCGTTAATCTTTTGCTGCTGCGACACGAACTGCGAAAGCGACTTCGATTCGACGAACCGGACACCTTCATTCCTGCGAGCGCGACGGCGTCGTAGTCACCCGCGGCAGGCTCTCTTCAATTTGGTCAATCAACTGAGGAATATTGATTGGCTTGGCGAGAGATCGATGCCCTTCGATACGCAGACCAGCCCTTGTTTCAGGTTCTGTGATTAACGCGGTGAGAAAGATTATCGGCGTGCCACACAATTCTGGATCGGCTTCAATTTGTGCCGCTACTTCGCTTCCATCTGTCTTCGGCATCATGATGTCGAGCAAGATCGCATGCGGTCTAAAATTCCGGGCGCTTTGGTGAGCCTGATCAGCGTCGTTCTCTTCGAGCACGACATAGTTGCCGGTCTTTTCCAGGAGAATTTTGACCAGGTGTGTGCTGTCCGGGTCGTCGTCAACGATCAGGACGCGTCGTTTTTCTTTGATGAGCGACCTGGTGATCCCATCAATCTCAGATTGATCGAACCAATAAACATGAGACCGCGGGGGATTCTCGCTGACCACGTACGAAGCGTTGACGTTAAAGCCGTCAGCGTCCTCGATGACCTGAAGCACGCCGGATACTTCCGAATCTATTCCGTCTCTTACGGGCTTGAACATTACAGACCGTCCGTCGATCTCGTCGGGAGATAGTGGCAGCTTAACTGTTGGCGGTCGGTGGCTCATAACGCGTACGTAATCTTATGGCTTCGGAGGCTCGCCCGGTTTTGCCGCTTCGCCGGGCTTCGGCGCCGCGCCGCCTGCAGGTGCGCCGCCGGGAATATCTTGATCGGCCGGGACCGCCAGTATGTCGGGTTCGGTGAATGAATTCGGATGGTTCGCGAGTTCTTTGCGCAACGCAGCGATTTGCTCGGCGGTGACGGGACTGGCTTGGTTTCCCCACTCGCTTCGTTCATACGTGAGAACGTCGGCGATCTGTTTATCGGTCAATGTTTTGTCCCAAGGTTGCATCACTGCTGTGCCAAACTGTTGGCCTTTCACTTTGACTGGGCCTTGCAAACCTTTGAGAACAATCATCGCCGGACGTTGAGAGCCGCCGGTTGTAAACTCGGAGCCCGCAAGTGGCGGATATTGGCCGGCTACGCCTTCGCCGTTGGCTTGATGACACGTCTGACAATTTGCTGAGAAAACTTTTTTGCCGCGATCGTGCGGCGATAATTCGACAGCTTGCTCGCCTCCAGCAGGGCCTCCCGCTGCTTTTTTTGCGAGAGGAGGCGCGCCCATCGGATCGAGCCCGCCGCTGGTGAAGTTGCCTGAGTAACGGCCTAGATACGCGCCACCAAAAAATATCGCCAACCCGTAAATCGCGATCAACCAGATCGAGAGCGGCTCGGCGCCGACGCGCGGTTCGCGTTTTTCGCGTTGAACAGCGGCGTGCACCTGTTGGACGTCGGACTGTTCGCCGTAATCCATTCCCTGCCCTACACGCGCTGGCTGTTTCGGTTCGTCGTTCATTGCATTGTCATTTTGCAGGAGGCGGCGACGGCGGTGGCGATCCGGCTGCGGCCGCGGGCGACGGTGCTGTAGATGCCGCGGGTGCGCCTCCGGCCGATCTGACATCGTTCAGGGGATGCGATTGATTCAGCGCCATCAAGTAAGCGACGAGACATTTCGCATCATAAGTGGGAATCACTTCCCATCCTTCCGGTGGCGCATCAGAGCCTGTCAGCTTCAAAGCTTCAGCCGAACGTTGGTCACGGATGCGGCGCTTTTCATAGAGGAAACGATACGCTGGCATGTTCGAATCGAAGTTGATACTGCGGGGCGAATAAAGATGCACGTGATGCCAGGCCGCGGAGTACATCGGCGGCTCACCAAGTGTTTGTTCTGGCCACGGTGCTCCTGCGGTCTGCAGCCCAGATGATGGAGTGGTCGTCGCTCCGGGGCTTGAATTTGCCATTGCTCCTGGCGAGGGCGAAGCAATACCGGTAGGTGGAGCGGGTGACGCTGCCTTTGCCGGAGACGAACCCGGCGCTTGAGGTGGCGGACTAGCCGCCTTCGCCGAGGCTACGGCGCCCGAGGAGACCGCCGCCCCTTGGGTAGCCGGAGAAGCTGCTGCTCCGGGAGAAGCGCCTGGTAGTAGAGGCGACCCACCTTGCTGCGCAGGCGAAGCTGCAGGAGATGCAGCGCCAGCTGGAGGAGGACTCTGCTGTTCTGCAGGCGCGCGCGCGCCGATGTTCGCGATGTCCTGTCCCATGCGCATTTTCGCCAGAAACACCGGGCGCTCGAAAATGTAGTCGCGAGGCGCGCTGCGGCGGTTACCCCATCCTCGCTCGATATCGGCTCCCGCGTATTCGGCGCGCACTTGCTGGCTGTGACAATAAACACAACCGTTCGCAGCGTAAACGTGCGCGCCGCGCTCAAACATTCCTGATTGTGGCCGCGGGTAAATGTCTGTGCCGTCCTCGTCCGACTGCGGATTGAGATGTCCGATCTGCCAATTTGGAAGCACGGTCAATCCCACCCACGAGAAAGCGAACGTGCCGAAGATTCCCAGGAAAAGAGGGGCGAGACCTTTCATCAATGCCCTCCGGAGGTCTCGGCTTCAACCGGGTTGAGGAATGTGGGAACTGTCGATGTGCGTCCCAATCCCAAAAGCATCAATCCGAAGTGATACGCGAAAACGAAATGGGACGCCGTGAGCAAGATTCCGGCGAGACTGCGTCCTCGAAGATACGGGAGCACCGTTTCCACAGTCTCGCTGAACGGGAGCGTGGGATTCTCCATGTCTGCGCCTTGGAGAAAGCCGCCGGCGAGCAGCATCAGCGTCATTAAACCGATGCCGTAGGCCGATGCCCAGAAATGCAGTTTAATCAACGACGCGTACCGCCATTCGCGGCCGACCAGACGGGGCACGATGTAGTACATCGAGCCAAAAATTACCATCGTAAAAAATGCGTAAAGACCGAGGTGCGAGTAAGCGATGCTGGTCTGACTGAAATTAACGTAGCGCGCGACCGAGCGAAGCGAAATCAACAGACCGACGACGCTAAATACCGTGTAAGACATTGCTCCGAAGACGGTGAACCGCAGCGTTGGGCTATAGCGCATCAACGGAAAATAACCCCGCATTGTCATATGATGATTCAGTCCGACAGTCGCGACAGGGATCATGCTTAGGATCATCGCGGCGATGCTGGCGGTGACCATCCACGCCGGAAACGGCCCGTCGACAAGCCGCTGCATTCCAGTCCAGCTTGAGAAAAGCGCGTAACTCCAAAAACCAATTGTCGCCAAGTGATAACTGTACACCGGGCGGCCGATCACTTTGGGAATCATGTAGTACGCCGTGCCAAGGGCGATGGCCCCGAACCACAGAAAGAGCAGATTATTCGCGTACCACCAGCCAACAGCCGATTGCAAAACTCCCTGCACCGGCACAACGAAAAGCATCAGCTGCCCAGCCGCGTATAGCCACGGGAACCAAAGAAACGCGCCCAGCAAATACCATTGGGTAATGTAAATTTGGTCGCCGCGCCGATAGCGAAACATGAGCACCGCCCACGAAGCAACGAGCGTGTAAGCAACGAAAAGAATTATCGCTGCGTAGCCCGGAAATTCGAGCCATTGATAGGAAATTCGAGCCATTGATAGCCGGTGCTATCGCCGAGAAGAATTCCGCCGACGCCGAGCAGTACGCCCAAGTTCCAAAAACCTGCGCCCGCAACGAGCAACAGCGGATATCGCAAAACGGTGCGGCACAATCGCGCCATGAGCCAGATTGCAGTGCCCATTCCGGCCATCGACGCCCAGCCATAAACCATGACGTTCATGTGCGCGGGCCGCACGCGCCCCCACGTGAGAAAACTGATATTCGAAAGCAGGTCAGGCTCGTGCAGTTTGAACGAAACGAATCCGGCGAGCAACGTGCCGAGGATTAGCCACGCCATCGCCGACGTGTAGAACATCAGCACTGGCACACGCGTTGACGCGTCGATGTACGCGCGTTCCAACTGCTCTGTGGCTCCAGCGGCAGCAGAAATAGACGGTTCTTTCAGTGGGATCCCAGTGGCGTTCATTCCTCGTTGAAGTGGTGAAGAGTTAAAGTGTCGAAGCGCAGAGTGTTCATGGAGTCGTGGCCGGGGCAGGAGAAGCGGCTGCAGACGGTGCTGACTGGGACGCTGGCGGAGACGACGCGGGAGCTTGCGTTTGAGGTGACGCAGCCGTTTGAGCTGGCGGCGAAGCGGATGCAGCAGGAGCAGCCGCTGAAGGCGAGCCAGCCGGCTGGGCCGCGCCAGGTTTCGGAGGACCGCCGGGAGCCGGAGAAGTGGCCGGGGCTGGAGATTGCACCTGCGGTGTAGCAATCGGACCCGCTGGCGCTGGTTTTTGCTTCGCAAGCCCGGCGGTCGTCAGCTCCATCGCGCGACTGATCGGGATGCGAACAACGCCTTTGTTCTTATCAACCCAAGCGTACGTGTTCAGCGCCTTCTCTGCGTCTTCGCGCACCGTGTTCAGTTGGTCCATGCGCTTCTTCGCCCGCATCTCTTCGTAATCGCTTCCACGCGGCATGGGCCCAATCACGGCGAGCACGATTACGCCGAACAATGCGAAGAGAAGGACTACCCCCAACCACGTGGATAGTGGAGCGCGCGAATGTGCGATCTGGCGGAGAGACTCGGGATCGGCCATTTCAGTTGACGGTTTGCAGAGATTCGATCAGGCGTGGATCGCGCACGGGAAACAGTGAAGTCCTCGGCACCAGTCGCAGATAAACGAAACCGAGCGTCGCGCCGATGGCGATGACCGAAAGCAAATCCCAAATACTGGGATGAAAGCCGGTGCCGTGTAACGAAGGCAGAACAATTAAGTAGATGTCGAGCATCTGCATGCAGACAATCCATCCCGCCACGATGCAGAGCTGGTGCGGATGCTTCTTGATGGAGCGCATTAGCAAAATGGGGAACGCTATGAAGAACCGGCCAATCACCAGGAGCATACTCAGTGCCCACCAGGATTGGGTATTTCGAGTGATGAAAAATTGCGTTTCCTCCGGGAGGTTCGCGTACCAGATGAGCATGTACTGACCGAAGCCGATGTAGGCCCAGAAAACGCAGAAGGCCAGCATCCATTTCCCCATGATGTGGTAATGCTCCACGGTGACGATGTCCTTCAGGTAACCGGCTTGACGCAACGCCGTGATCACCAGAACAAGGAGCGACATCGAAGCACCGGCTGCGCCTGCAAAGATGTAAACGCCGAACATGGTTGAGAACCAGCGGTAGTTGAGACTCATCAGCCAATCGAACGCGCCGAATGTGAGGCAGAGCGCAAACATCGGCAGACTGATGAACGACACCTTGCGCATTCCGATGGTGAAGCGCGGATTGCCGTTCTTGTCCTGTTCCACCGAAAGTCTGCGCAATGCGAGCGCCGCCAAAAGGAAAAACCCAAGGAAAACTACGGCGCGCACGAAAAAGAAAGTCCAGTTGAGATACGCCCGCTTGGTGTCGAGCGATGGTTCGACTCCGCGCGGAATATCCATCCACGCATAGAGATGGTGACGGAGCAGAAGAATCGGCACAAACAAAAGCGCCAGTACCGTCAGCAACGCAGCAATATTCTCCAATTGCCGGCGCACGACCACGCTCCACTCGGCGTCGGTCGCATGATGGACGATTGTCCAGAAAAAGCAGCCGGCGCAGAGCGTGAAGAAAAACGCAAAAGCAAACAGCCATGAATAACTAAATTGATGCGGGTTTACTACTGCGCCGATGACGCAGAGCACAAGAGCGACCACTGCAACAAGTCCGAGCAGGAACGAAAGCCCAGCGAACCGGCTGCTCTCGAAGTACTCGCCCTCCGGCGTCGGCACGGTTTGTAAACGTTCGCTCATTTCTTCGGGGTCTCCTGCTTTGCCGCGGGTTTGGCCTCTGGCGGCTTGTTCTCAGCCGGTTTGTCCAACTCGGCGCGATTTTCTTCCGGAACATCGGCAACTGCCGCGTTTTGACTGCGCTGGACAGCGCGCAGATAGGCAATGATCGCCCAGCGATCCGGCACGATGATGTTTGGCCCGTAAGCCATCATCGTATTTTTTCCATTCGTGATGGTGTTGAAAATTTCGCCGTCCGACATTTTGCGGATCCGCTCATCCTGAAGCGAAACCACGGTTGCGAGACCGTGTTGTTTCACGATCCCGTTGCCCATGGCCGCAGCGCCGTGGCACATCGCGCAGGTGATGTTGAACCGCTGTTGGCCGCGGTCCATTAACTCGCGCGTCACTTCTAGTGGAATACCTGTCCCCCAGTTATCGCCCATTTTGCCTGTGTTGTAGTAATCAGTGCCGAAGCTGAAACTTGCGTTCGGATGCGACCAGGGACCGACTGCGAGCGGCTCAGTTTCAGGCGTGTCCAGCTTCGGCATTTCATAGCCAATTGGAACCGTGCCGGCAATCGGTAAGCGCGGGCCACGACCATCCGCGAAGAAATCCAGCGGCGCTTGTGCGCGCACTTTCATCTGGCGCACCATGTCTGGGAAAATCTCCTGCGGCGGCGCGGTGCTCTTTTGTCCACGAAACCCGAATACCGCGATGATCGCGATGGTGCACAAAATAAAAATCACGAAAAACCCGCGCAACATAATCAGTCCTCGTGGACGACGGTGATGTGTTCTCCGCCGGTTTCTTCCAGCAACTCGCGCACGCCGACCTCGGTAAATCGCGGATCGCGCGCTTCAATCGCCAGGAAAAATCCGTCGTTAGTTACGCGGCTGAAGCGTTCCCAGTTGAACATCGGGTGATACCAGCGCGGTAACCCATTCATGACTTGCCAGGCAAAAAAGGCAGCGAACGCGCCGAAGAGCACGGTCAACTCAAACATGATCGGGAAGAACGCTGGGACAGTCCAAAAGTTCCATGGCTTACCGTGTACATCGAGCGGATACAGACCCCACGACGGGCCAAATTCGACAATCGCGGCGGTAAGAAGGCCTGAAACTCCGCCGAACAAAACCCAGCCGCTCAGCCAAGATTTTCCGAGGCCCATCGCATCATCCATTCCGTGAATCGGGAATGGCGAGTAAACATCCCAACGCCTGAAGCCCGCGTCCCGGACGCGCTTGGCCGCTTCGTACAGCGCGGCGGCACTCGGGTACTCCGCAGCCATTGCGTAAACTCTGTGGCCAGCAGGCGTCCGCATCATCGTGTGCGCTCCTTTCCCCCTGGAGATGCCGATTGAATTCCAGTGGGCTCGCCATAATGCGGGTCCGCTTCGGGTATTGCGGTCTTCACTTCCGACATCGCGATCATCGGCAGGAATCGGATGAAAAGCAGGAACAGCGAAGTGAAAATTCCGAGCGTCCCAATGTATGTCCAGATGTCGACCCACGTCGGGATAAACAGGCGCCACGAGGATGGAAGAAAATCCCGGTGCAATCCACCGGCGATAATGATAAAGCGCTCGAACCACATCCCGGCGTTGACGCACATAGCGACGAAAAACACGACAAGGATGTTGCGTCGGCACCATCTAAACCAGAAAAGTTGTGGTGAGAGGCAATTGCAGAAAAGCATGCCGAACCACCAGTACCACCAGTAGGGTCCAAAGATGCGGTTCCAAAACGCGAACCGCTCGTAGGAATTGCCGCTATACCACGCCACGAAAAATTCCATCGTGTAGGCGTAGCCAACGAACGAACCCGTTAGCAAAATGATTTTCGCCATTTTGTCGATGTGCTGCGGCGTAATGACATCGTACAGCTTGAAGATCGCACGCGCTGGAATCAGCAACGTCAGCACCATGGCAAAGCCGCCAAAGATCGCGCCCGCGACAAAGTACGGCGGGAAAATCGTGGTATGCCAGGTAGGCAAGACCGACGTAGCGAAATCGAAAGACACAACGCTGTGCACGGAGAGAACGAGCGGGGTCGAGAGACCGGCCAGGAGCAGGTAAGCCATTTCGTAATGGCGCCAGTGCCGGTTCGAACCGCGCCAGCCAAGGGCGAAAATCCCGAAGAGAAACTTTTTGATTTTTGTCCTAGCTCGATCGCGCAGCGTCGCCAGATCGGGGACCAAACCGGTGTACCAAAATAGGACTGACACCGTGAAGTACGTCGACACCGCAAACACGTCCCACATCAGCGCGCTGCGGAAGTTTGGCCAAATCGCCCAGTTGTTTGGGATGGGTGCCAGATACCACGCCATCCAGACACGCCCCACATGGACTCCGGGGAAAATCGCGGCGCAAATGACGGCAAAGAGCGTCATCGCCTCCGCCGAGCGGTTGATCGACGTACGCCATTTCTGCCGCAGTAAAAACAAGATGGCAGAGATAAGTGTCCCTGCATGTCCAATACCGATCCAAAAAACGAAGTTGGTGATGTCCCAGGCCCAGCCAACCGGGATGTTGTTTCCCCAGGTGCCGACACCCGTGGAAATTTGATAGCCAAGACAAAAGAGACCGAACGTCGCGGCACTCGCAGTGATGGTGAACGCCACCCACCACCAGCGCGGGGCTGGTTGTTCCACGACACCCGAAATGCGCTCCGTCAGCCAGCTAAAATTGCGCCGGTTTAGAACAAGCGGTGCACGGGTAATCTCTCGCTCCGCTTCTTGAACCATTTCTGGTGCTGTTGGTGCTGCATCCATAGATCAAATTGCCAACTCCGAACTAATCGGGGCTCGCGAATTGCTTCGGAGTTGCAAGTAGCCAGTAGCTGTAGCCACGGCCCCGCGGGCCGTCGCAACGGGACGTGCCACAGGCACGTGGCTACAATGTAAGATTGGCATTCTCATTCGGGTATCTTCTCCACCAAACTTGCGACTCCGATGTTCTGCGCATCGGGCATTTTCGGGTTCGGATTGCGGACACGCGCGAGATAACTGTTGCGCGTGGCTACGTTCAGATAGTCAAGTAGTCGGTAATTGCGATCCTGTTCTTTCATTTTAGAGACGCGACTTTGCGAGTCCTTGATATCGCCGAAAACGATTGCGCCTGTGGGGCAGGCTTGCGCGCATGCTGTAGTAAACGAATCGCGGGGAATGTGCGTGTCCGCAGACGCGCCTGCACGGGCGTGCGCCGCAATTTTTGCTTCCTCGATACGCTGGACGCAGAAGGTGCATTTCTCCATCACGCCGCGCATGCGCACGGTAACGTTCGGATTTTTCTGCATCTTGATAATGTCCGGCGCACCTTTGGTGGTGAGCGGCGCGAAATATTCTTCGTAGACGCTGAAGGTGCCTTTGATCTTTCTTTTGCCGACCGGCCGCTGATTGTAATCGAAATAATTGAACCGGCGTACCTTGAACGGACAGTTGTTGGAGCAATAGCGCGTGCCGACGCAGCGATTGTACGCCATGACATTCAGACCATCCTCGCTGTGGACCGTTGCATTGACCGGGCACACTGTTTCGCACGGGGCGTTCTCGCAAT
>Ga0193713_1000101_pt1 | contig 25078 bp, 27 predicted proteins | sample H3a2metaG_FD_143054 | JGI IMG/M metagenome (GOLD analysis project Ga0193713, IMG submission 143054) | Soil microbial communities from a riparian zone of the East river system, Colorado, United States - H3a2 | ecosystem: Environmental > Terrestrial > Soil > Riparian zone | place: USA: East River... | reverse complement strand
TGCGATGCGTCCTCGCCTCGCTTTTATTCGGCAGCAGCGCCGCTGATCAACCGGCATCCTTGGCCGGCTTCTTTCCAGGCTCTTTAGTTTCAGCAGGCGACGAACCTTTCGCGGGTTCCTTTGGCGTGGCGGATTTTTCTTCGCCAGACGAGCTGGCAGGAGCCTCCTTTTTGGCTGCCTCCTTGTAGGAATCGCTTCGGTAGTCAGTGCTGTAAAAACCCGATCCCTTGAAGATCAGACCTGCGCCAGTCCCGAACAGACGCTTCACTTTACCGTGCCCCCACTTTGGCAGCCGGCAGAGCTTTTTCGGGCATTCCCGAAATGGTTCGTCACGCATCGACTGGAATGCGTCGAAGTTCTGGCCGCACTTTTGACAAAGATACTCGTAAGTTGGCATCAGGAATATGAGAAGACGCTCGAAAGTCTGCATCAAACGGGTTGCGATTCAAGCTTTCAAGTCCCGTTCGCTCTCTAATTTCCGTTGTTTGATTGGCGTCCATTCGTGTTTATTAGTGGTTCGTTATGACATACGGCGTGACCGAAATCGCGGGGCTGTTTCCCAGCTTGAAGGAAATCAAGGATGAATCATTGCGCGAAAAAGTCGCGTCAGTGTGGAACGAAGCCATTACCACAGGCTGCGGCGGAAAGGGCTGGACCTTTGACGAATTGCGCGCGGTCAAGTTCACCCTGTTGGCTGGTGACATCGACATGACCTTCGTGGAGCATCTTAACTCCTGTGCCCGGCAATGCGTCGCGATCGCCGAGGTGCTGGAAAGTTCGTTCCGGTGCGGCATTCCCATTCAGCGCGATTACCTCATCGCCGGTGCACTGCTGGCCGACGTGGGCAAACCGCTCGAGTACGACAAGGACGCCTCGGGCAAAGTCATTCAGGGAAAATTTGGGCAGCAATTACGTCACCCGTTCAGCGGCGTTGCCCTGGCTTACAAGCATGGGATACCTGGTGAAGTCCTGCACATCATCGCCACGCACAGTCATGAGGGCGACAAGGTCGAGCGCTCGATCGAATCGATCATTTTTCATCACGCCGATTTCGTGGACTTCGATATCGCAAAGGTGCTTGGCAAGCGAGCAGATAAGAAGGGATTCCAAACGAGTTGATCGTTGAGAGTTGATTGTTGAGAGGCTCCAACATGCCTTATGCGGCTGACATTTGAATGGGACTCGCGCAAGGCGCGATCGAACCTTGCCAAACACGGCATCGGCTTTGAGGAGGCTTCAACTATTTTTGGCGATCCGTTGTCGCTCACGATTCCCGATCCCGACCATTCGCTGCGCGAAGAGCGTTACATCACCATGGGTACAGCGTTTACAGGCAAATTGCTCGTTGTTGTCCATACCGAGCGAGGCGATAATATTCGTATTATTAGCGCAAGGCCGGCAAGCCGAAGAGAGCGCAAAGTTTATGAAAAAGTCATCGAATAAATCAGCACAAAAACAGATGCGCGACGAATACGATTTCTCGCGCGGTGAGCGTGGAAAATACGCGCGGCGTTATGCAGAAGGAACCAACGTTGTTGTGCTGGAGCCTGATGTCGCCAAGATTTTCTCTAGCTCTAAAGCCGTGAACGCGTCGCTGCGAAAAATCATTCATCAGCGGGCACTGGAAGTCGCGAAGTAAGTAAGACTCGTTGGATTAAGTATGGGATTGACGCTTGTTGAGAAGATTGCTGGGCGTCACGCGGATGGACTTGCTCCGGGCACGGTGGTTCGCAGTGGCGATTTCATCTCGATTCGCCCACGTCACGTAATGACGCATGACAACACCGGTGCTGTAATACCGAAGTTCAAGCAGATCGGGGCGACAGTGGTCGCAGACCCAGCGCAGCCAGTGTTTGCCATTGATCACGACATCCAAAACACTTCGCCGGAAAATCTGGCCAAATACGCGAAGATCGAAGCATTCGCTCGTGAACACGGCATCGATTTTTATCCGCCAGGCACGGGCATCTCGCATCAGGTGATGGTGGAACAGGGCTACGTTGTTCCCGGTTCGCTGGTGGTAGCAAGCGATTCGCACTCGAATTTGTACGGGGCCGCGGCCGCCCTCGGCACGCCGGTGGTGCGGACCGATGCCGCGAGCATTTGGGCAACAGGCGTCACATGGTGGCAGGTCCCACCCGTGGCAAAGGTGGTTCTCAAGGGATCGCTCGCGCCGGGTGTGGTCGGCAAGGATGTCATCATCGCGTTATGCGGACTCTTTAACCAAGACGAGGTGCTTAATCACGCCGTTGAGTTCGTAGGCGACGGCATAGCGAATCTTCCAATGTCAGCGCGCATGACCATTGCCAACATGACCACTGAATGGGGCGCGTTAGCAGGCGTGTTTCCATTTGATGAAGTGACAGTGAACTATCTGCGCTCGCGCGTCCCCGAGTTCACGAACCCGAAACGCCCGGGAACGCGCGGTCCGACGAGTCGCGCCGGTTACACGAATGGTGATATCGACGAATGGTGGAAGAATCGCAGCGAACTTAGCGCTGACTCTGACGCGGAATACGCGATCGAGCTGGAGTTGGATCTTGCGACTGTCGTTCCGCACGTGTCCGGGCCTAACGAAGTCAAAACCATGGTATCGCTGACGGAAATGGAACGGAAGCACGTGCCTATTCAGAAAGCGTATTTGTTATCGTGCGTGAACGCGCGCTTCGAAGATTTGCACGACGCGGCAGAAGTCGTGCGAGCCCGGGGCGGACGCGTGGCCGACGGCGTCGAGTTTTACCTGGCACCGGCGAGCGCCGAAGTGCAGGCCAGATCGGAATCGAACGGCGATTGGCAAACTCTATTAGGCGCAGGTGCGATTCCGCTACCGCCCGGTTGTGGCGCATGCATCGGGCTGGGACGTGGTCTTGTGCAAAAAGGCGAAATCGCGATCAGCGCGACGAATCGCAATTTCAAAGGACGCATGGGCGATCGCGATGCGTTCGTTTATCTCGCTTCGCCTGCTGTGGTCGCCGCCAGCGCGTTGGCCGGATTCATTTGCGCGCCGACAAATTTCAGTGAACGCCCTGCCGGTACCGCAATCCGACGCCCTGAAAAAAAATCAAGACCGGCAGGACCGGTGCAGATCATGGAAGGTTTTCCGTCCAGTGTGCGCGGTCGCGTTCTGTTTATCGACAAAGACAATTTGAACACCGACGGCATTTATGCAGGCAAACACACTTATCGAGACGATATGACGCCGGAGCAGATGGCCGCGGTCACATTTGAAAATTACGATCCGAACTTCAACAGCCTGTATCGGCGCGGCGATGTTGTCGTCGCTGGATTCAATTTCGGTACTGGATCGAGTCGCGAACAAGCCGCCACCGCGCTGAAGTTCAAAGGCATCCCTTGCGTGATTGCCGGCAGTTTCTCGGAGACTTACAAGCGAAACGCGTTCAACAACGGCTTCGTTGTATTTGAATGCCCCGAGTTGGTGACGCACCTGCGCGCTATCCCGCGGATGCGGGACGCGCCGACCGCGGTCGGCCCAGAGATTACGATCGATTACGCCAAATCCATCTTGACCGTGGATGGAAAATCATTCGCCTTTCCGCCACTGAGCCCCGCCGCTCAGGAATTAATCGTTGTCGGTGGCGCCGAAAATCTCGTGGCCGCTCGGCTTCGTGCAAGGCCGCAACAAAACGTGTAATTTTTGGACCGCCACGCGGCAGTGTCTCAATTTGGTTTTTTTGAGCACGAAAGAATCGAGTGCTCGAGGAAGAGCGAGATTTACAGACTAAGTCCGGTTCTGATGTCCCCGACCGTGACCCGGCTGGCGCATGCAGCCCCTGGACGATCAGGAGACCGCCACGGTCGCTCACGAGCAGCGGACACAAGGCGCTCGCCCGCGGTAGGGGAGTCGACGGCGATGCGCCCAGCCCGCGGCACGCCACCAGCTACGACTCGCCCAAACGGATGTTGTCGCGAATGTAACGGAAGTATTCGCTGTCCTCACTCATGGGGATCGATTCCGGGCTACCAGCGTCCGCCTTTTTGCTTCCTTTGTTACCGCCAAACCACCGGTCGACAATGGAACCCTGAGCTTCGACGCCGTACGAACTCCAGGCCGCCCCGGAAGCCGCGGGAGTATACTCACCATCGACTATGCCCCGGCACAACCAGCCGGGAACGTAACCATCCTTCAAAGATCCGTGCTGGATCTGCCAGACATGGGTGAGCTCGTGGATCAGGAGCTGTCCGGGAAAGGGATAGCTGTCAAAGACCGCGTCCTTTGGCGCATCGAAGGAATTGCCGATGTTGATCAGAATCGTGTTGTCCACGGTCGGAAAAGTGAATGGCCTGGTTCCGATTCCCGAGAGGTTTGTTAGTCGAACATGTTCGAAATCAATCGAGTCGCCGAATACGCGCTTGGCGAAATTCTCTTCGTCCGTCGTTAGGCGGCGGATCTTCACCATTGAGTCGACAACGGCTCCAGCAGCGACGCCGATGAGTATAGCTGGCCCGATGGCGAGCGGTCCCCAAATGAACAGCGAACCGCCCACGATGCCCAAGCCGACGACCCCTCCCAGCCCGGGTACCGAGACGCCAGCGTCGCCGAGTTCCGACCCGATCACCAGGCAGATTGCGAGACCTGCGCCCAGCGTCTCGGCAACCAGGAGGAATTCAGCGACGTCTTTGATAATATCGACGGCTGTACCCAGAACCCCGCTCAACTCCGTAGAGCGGTTCACCACCATGGTGCCGCGGCTGATGTCCGGCCACGTATTGCGGATTAACTGCATCCGCTTCGGGTTGTCGCTGACCTCGTCCCAGTTGAATTGGCGGTCACCGGGCGTATCCGTCCCAAACACCTCGCCGCCGCGCTGTGCGGCCACCGTCACCTGTTTGCTCGCGCTTCGGACGACAGCACTTATCCGAAATGAGAACGACAGAGCACCGGACGCGCGCATGAACCCGCGGAACCGGTAGCTGCCGTCGCGATTCAATGTAATCGTAACCTCGCCCCCCAGAGCGGTGCCTGTCTCGATGATAGAGTGGAAAGGCACGGAGTCAGGCAGCGATGCGATCTTAGCGACCAGAGCGCTTAGCGAAACTGGCCGTTCCATGCGGACGAACTCGGCGACTTCGCTGATATTGAGCGCGTCCCCAGGCACATACCGTGGAAGCGTCGCAATGCTGGCACGCAGCGATGTCATTGCAGTGCCACCAGTATGGGAACTAGGCCGCGTCCGCTGGCCAGCGGTCGCAACGCTTTGCCGATGACCGCGCCGAACGCCAATGCAGGATTCTCCGCCTTCATCGCGTGCCCCGGTGTCGCGGAAGTTGTCAGGAGATCGCCGACCGCGATCGGGGACTCAGAGGCGTCCACTCTGCAGTAGACCTTACCCATGAGAGCTAGTGGGCGGCGCGGAGTTTTTGTAGCGTGACGATCGAGGATCACCGCGGGTTTGTAGTTTCCTGCTCCGGAGACGACGCCGGCCACGCGACGATCGTAGGCCTGGCTGCTCATACGGACGCCACTGGAATCATCGAGCACCATGACGCTGCCAGGCGCTGCGCCGTCGGGATCGACAATGTCGAAGTCCTCAGCGTAGTCAGCTCCGGACAGTTGGATGTCGCCATCGACGATGTGATCGCCTTTCGTATGAAGGTCGCCCGTGACGTCGCAGGCTCCGGTAACCTTGACGCTTCCTTCGAACTCGGCCGCGAGCCCGGCCCCCTTGGCAAATAAACCGGTGCCTTGTTCGCTGGACGCGAAAACGCCGAAGTTGCTCACGCTAAAACCGGCTATAGCCACTTTGTCGCCGAACTCGCCCTCGGCCCTTTCCACCAATTTGGCGCCCTCTGGAGTCACCACATGCGGTACCGGCTTATTCGGGATGAAGACTGTTGAGGATCCGGGGCGTGAGAGCCCCGGTACGGGCTTATTCGGATTGAATTCTTCGGGCATAACTGGTATCTCCTTTGTGTTGGGTTTTCCGATTCACTGACGGTTTAACGAAGAACTTCGCGACCGACGGTTGTGACGCGCTTGGCTTCGAGAATAGGCGCGACAGCTGACTGTAGGCGGCTTCTTACGCGCTGCCGTATGCTGATCTAGATAAGCATTGTAGTTGTTTAGCGCAACAGCCATTCGTCATTGCAAATTAGTAGGAGAGATCGGACCCGATCCGCCCCCCGCTTGACCATTCGGCGTGCCTGCTGTATTTCCGGCGCTTCACGGTTGAACCTCTATTAGGGAACATACTGCTATGGCTAAATACAGAATTGCGTGGATGCCGGGCGACGGCGTGGGGAACGATGTCATGGAAGCAGCGCGGATCGTTCTCGATCGAATGAAATTTGATGCCGAGTATGTCCCTTGCGATATCGGCTGGGATTTTTGGTGCAAGGAAGGCAACGCGCTTCCGGATCGCACGGTGAAGGCGCTCAAGGATACCACGTGCGCTCTCTTCGGCGCGATTACGAGTAAGGCGCAGGACAAGGCGAAAGAGGAATTGAGTCCAGAACTCAAGGGCAAAGGGCTGAGTTATTTCTCGCCAATCGTGGGACTGCGGCAGCTGTTCCATCTCCACACCAACATGCGGCCCTGCAAAAGTTATCCAGGTAATCCGCTGAATTATCGCGGCAACAAGATCACGAACCGCAGCGGCGAAGACGTGCCGATCGATCAGGTCGTGTTCCGTGAAAATACCGAGGGCATGTACGGCGGCGTGGAGTTCTTCCCGTTGCCGGAATCGGTTTACACCGCCCTGTGCGCGAATCCGAAAATGAAGAAGTGGAAGGAGAAGGGCCTTGAGAATGTCGCGCTCTCCACACGCATCATGAGCGTGCAGGGATGCACCAATATTTGTAAAGAAGCATTCGATTACGCAAAGAAAACCGGACGCAAACGCGTGACGCTAATCGAGAAACCAAATGTGCTACGCGAAACCGGCGGCTTGATGACGCGCTCTTTCCGCGACGTAGCAAAGGATTACCCCGACATCTGGCCGGACGAAGTGAACATCGACGCCATTTGCATGTGGATGTTTAAAAACCCACAGGATTATTCAGTGCTCGTGGCTGAAAACATGTTCGGCGACATCGTCAGCGACTTATGCGCGGGTCTTGTCGGAGGACTCGGCTTCGCGCCCAGCGCGAACCTCGGCGACAACTACGCTGTGTTTGAGCCGACACACGGTTCGGCGCCGAAATACGCCGGCCAATACAAGGTGAACCCGATCGCCATGCTTCTGACTGTGAAACTCATGTTCGACTGGCTCAAGGAAGACGAAATGGCAACGCGATTGGAATCTGCCATCGCTCGTGTAATCGCAGAAGGCAAGGCGCGCACGTACGATATGGGAGGCAAGGCGTCAACTCTCGACGTAGCGAAAGCCATTGGCGATTATGCCAGCTCATGACGTCACATCGAATCTAGCAAAGTCCGGCCTCACGACATGTCCGGTCGCCGCGGCGACGCGGACTCGCCGTGGCGAGGGCGGGAAAGATTCCACGCTCGACGTGGCTAAGGTGGTTGCTAATTACGCAACGGCATAATGCTGAGGTTCCCCACTCCCGTTTGTCAGTTTGAAAAGAAACATTGACGGGATCTTATAATCCGTGCTCGATGGAGGCATGAAGATAAGAACTGTTGGATTAACTCTGGCGCTTTGTTTTTTCGCGGGGGCAGCGTGCTTCGCCGCCGACGACCCGAATATGGGCACGTGGAAGCTAAACGAGACTAAATCGAAGACCGCTCCTGGCATGGAGAAGCTTACCACCGTTGTTTATGAGGCTGCAGGCGACCAGGTGAAAGTTACCATCGATGGCACCGACGCGAGCGGTAAGCCGATACACAACGAGTGGACGGGTAAGTTCGACGGAAAGGACTATGCCGTTACCGGTGACCCAACATCAGATATGCGCTCGTACAAGAAGATCGACGCGCAAACGTTGAAGTTCACCGTTAAGAAAGGTGACAAGACAACCGCCACCGGGCGCATTGTCGTAGCAGCCGATGGCAAGTCCCGCACGGTAACAGCGAAAGGAACTGATCAGCACGGCAAGGCATTCAAAAACGTGTCGGCATACGACAAGCAGTAACGGTCTGAATACTCTCGAGGCAGCGACGTATTTTTGCGGCTGACACAGCCGCCACTACAACGATCGCCCGTAAAAATCCGCGCGGCGGATCTTATGCACGAGGCTTCCGCCGACGCTGAAGCTATGGCGCGACAAGTCGGCGTGATAGGTATGTTTGGTAAGGCAGTCGGCGCGACCCGGCGCTTGCCAGGCCCGGGATAAATTCTATGTGGCGGATTGGCCAATGGAAAAAGCGCCCATCGGTTTCGCGTCGGGATGCGGCTCTCTTTTCATCAGGTCATCCTCGACATATCGACGGAATTCATCGCCAAACATATAGCCGCGGTCTTTCCAAAAGGCTTTGCCACCAGGCGCGCAGACGAGATTCATGATGACAAGCTCCCAACCCATCCATAGCGGCGACGCGAGCAATCCCTCGCGCCACTTCAGAAATGCATTCTGCGTGTAAGACAGAAACGCCATAAAGGTTGCGACAAACCGAACTCTCTCCTTTTCAGAAAGCGATCCGTAGTCACGCAACCCTTTCGCAACGATTTGGGCAAGCTCATCATCGGCGGCGACCAGATGGTACCATTTGGCAAAGTGTTCGTGCACGGTCTGAGCGGTCGCGGACCGAACGGCGTTGGTGTTTTGCCGAATCTGATACGCGACATAGATCAGCGAGACCACGACGGCAAGAGCGCCGATAATCTGTCCGAGATTCGCCAGGTCGTCGAGATTCATCGGTTCCAATTACAACCGAGAAGGCGATTGAGGTCAATCGCCCCTACCTACATCAACTCCGTGCTTGAGCTGGCGTTCGTACTCGGCAGGGTCAAAGTGGCCTTTCGATTCCCGGATGAGTCCGTCATTGATTGACTCGCCTCCCTGCTCGTCAACCCTCTCGGGCTTTCCCGTCCATGTCGCCCGGCTCCCGCCGGCTCCATTGTCGATTTTCCAAAGTTCGTAGCCACTGATTCGAACGCGTTTTCCACTACCGCCCGGGCCGGTGTTCGTTCCAGTTAATGTCCAATGGAAGACGGCGTCGCAGGAGCTCCGCCCTCCATCGGGTGCGCCGCATTCGAGTTTGTCGAACGTCACGGTCATGTCTGGAAAAGTTTTCATGAATCCTTGCGCCTCCTCAGCAATCGCCGCTCGGCCGACGGCGGGCGGCCCGTTGTTAATGCTAATTGAGCCGCGCTCGGCGAAAAACGCAGCGACCTTCTTAGGATTCTGACTGCACCACGCGTCGGCGTAACGTTTTGCGAATTTGGTTAACTCGTCACTCGTCATGTCGCCAGTCCAGCTCGGACTCGTGAGTAAGCCGGAACATAAGGTCGCGTGGCGCGATACCGCACGATCTGCGTCGCGAGCCATTCGCACCATTCCAAAAACTCATCCTGACCAGTGCGTTTCCGCCTTTCTTCCGACCAGTTTTTTGCGCGCGACCAGAAACCGAGAATAGCGCCACCGGCAAGGTCGTTCACGATTTGAAGATCAACCATTCCATGTGAAACCATGTAGCCGGTTACTTCCAGCCGCAGTCCAAACTCAAGAATCTGGCGTTTTGCTTCTGCGTCTAAATTATCGATTGCTGGTGCGGAAGCGTTTTCCGGAACGTGGCCGAGCAATTCTAAAATGCGCGCCGAATTTTCGCTCAGGGCAGCCATTTGAATCACAGTCACCGCCGCTTGCTCGCGCCGCGCGCGATTGGCGGCGCGCACTTGCAAGCCGGTGAAGATGAGCGCGCCAATCAACGTGACGGTTGAAACAAGATTGAGCAGGTTGGCGAAATCGAGATGCATCAAATGAAGCTTAGCGCACGAGCAGATCAAGCTGGCGCGCATCCAGGCCAGCCTCGCGGTAGTACTTCCGCGTCAGCTCTAAAAGAGAGAATCCATCCTCGTAGGCGGCGAAGCCACCACTCACCGCCTTGTCCAGATAGATCAGGCCACCTTCAACCACGAACACGGCTACCATCGGCTCTGGCGAGTCCTCGGTGATTACCAGCGTGTGAGCCTCGCCCGCAGGTTCGTAGATGTAAGTTCCAGGCTTTGCAATCCAGTCATGCTCCAGGTATCGCCAGTGACCACGCATCGTGTACCCATGCACCGTGCCAACATGGTAGTGGGTTCCCACCATAGAGCCGGGGAGACCTTTCAGAACGACGCTGAATCCTCCGGATGTGACATTAAAACAGCAGGGCTGGAACCAGACACCATTCGCGTAAGGAACCCAGAGACGCTCGTCTTCCAGGTTAACGTTCGTGATGAAGTGTTCGCGGCTCCTTCGAGTCGGCTCGAGGCCGTCGGTGAAACTGCTAAAGGAAGTGATCGGCATATGTCCCGTTTAGTGGATCATTAATTGAAATGTCAATCTCCGTCCGAAACGCCTCACAACTGCTCATATTATCCGCACATCCCGCTCGGCAGAATCCTTCAAAATTGTTAATGCAGCTTGATATTCCGGGCTCTCGTATGCCTCAATCGCCTTTTGCGTGCTCTCGAATTCGATTATGACCAGCCGTTGATTGAGTCCAAATTCATACGCTTTCACTGGGATCCCTCGCGCCAGAAAACGGCCGCCGTGCGCTTCAATGGCCGGCCCGGCTAGCCTCGCGTAGCTCTTTATCGTCGCCTCATCTGGCACTGAGCGATAACATGTTATCCAGTATCCTTTAGCCATTACGCTTATTTCAACGGGCAACGGGAAATTCTTTCATGCGACCCAACGAGACAGAATTGAGCCACCACTGGCCCGCCGCGTGGGTAAACGGCAGCGAGCGCGGCATCGACAACTGCTCCATAAGTAGCGGAATCTTTGAATTGTAAACGAGCGCAAACCTATTTCGTGGTCGTTACACGAGTGACAGTGAAAATCTCGCTCGGAAGGACCTGACCTTCAGGCCTACCTGGTCCCTCTTGTGAAATGATGCGGGACTTAAAAATCTTTTCAGTGAGTTCGATGATTTCCTCCACAGCCGTCGAATCCGAAGACTCGCCGTTAAATCGCCAGGTTGTAATCAACCGGCCGTGTTCAATCCGCCATTTTCCGCGGGAGTTATCTCCTTCGTCCGGTGGATCCATAATCCAGGTTCCGTCAGCGCGATATTGAGTGTCGTGTCGATGACCGTGCCATGTTCCAACCAAAAGCCGTGACAAAGTTGCATCGTCCGGAAGCGCCAGTGCGATAACCGGCACAATCAAAGCGACAATGACGAAAGCGGTACGCATTAGTGCTTCTGACTGATATAAGCAAAAATCTTCGCGTTGTACCGACGCGCGTATTCTTCCTGTCGTTCTCGAAGCGGTATGTCGTTGGTGACACAGCCGACTCCGGCATCGGCTTTGGGATACTTCTTAGCCACCTCGATCGGGACACCGACTGGCATTGATGCGATGCTGCCGGACCAATAAAACTTGATGTGCCCTGTGCGAATATCTTGTTCTGCTTCCTTCACCGCATCAGCCGGGTTCCAAGTCGGCTCCGCCGCAACACAACACCCAGCGACGAGGAATAATCCGAGAATGCGCAAGATCTTCATCTAACGTGATAACAAAATCAGCGGCCGTTACCGAAAGCGAGATGTTTTTGCGCGCGATGTCATTGCCCCGGGTGTGAGAACGCTTCTGAACTAAATCATTGGCGTTAGCGCATGACGACGGAGCGATCAACAGCAACGCGCAGCTACTTTTTCTCGCCGGGCACCGGAAGATCAGAATTCCAGATATCAGTGCCGCACTTCCATTTTCCGTCGGACTGCTTTTCCCAAACCTCGACGTATTTGCCGTGGTCGCTGACCGGCTTACCACTGGCGTCGTTCATTGTCAGTTTATAGGTGCCGCTCAAGCAAGCCAGGTCACCGGACTCGGCCACTTCCACTTTGGTCGTCTTCCAACTGATAACGAGGCCAGGGCTCGCGAGCAGATCTTGCCAACCTTTCCGAATCGTTTCCTTCGTCGTGTCCGCGGGAGCATTCGGAGGCATTACGATGGCGTCTTCAGAATAGAAGGAGACTGTCTTCTCTACCTCTTTGGCTCCAGCAGCTGCGGACCATTGAGCGTCAAGATCGCGAAGAACTTTGGTGTCCGTTTCCGACGCCTAGCTGGCAAATGCGAATGAAAGCACAGCGAAACAAATGGACAGGACTGACTGTTTCGTTTTCATGGTATCATCGAGCCGGAAATTGAATCTGCTGTCAATGTTTTTCCAAGGTTGACGGCCGCTCGCGTTGACGCTTCTGCAACCGCGCTCGAATTGGTATTGACGCCTAAGAACATTTCTGACGGAATCGTCGCATGATGAAAACTCGAATTACAGTATTGGCTGTGGCCCTGTCGTTTACGGCAGCAACAGCTTGTTTTGCGGCCAACCCTCACATGGGCACTTGGAAGCTCAATGAGGCGAAGTCGAAGCTCGTGCCGGGCATGGGCAAAAACACCACGGTCACTTACGCGGAGCAGAAGGACAAAATTAAGATCACCGTGGACGGCGTAGACAAGGATGGGAAACCGACGCACAGCGTTTGGGTCGGCAAGTTCGATGGGAAAGCCTACCCGGTGAAAGGGAATCTGCCTTATAACTCCGTCGCTTACAGAGTGGTAAACGATCGGACCAACGACATTACCGCGATGAAGGATGGAAAGATCGGCTGGACAGGGCAAATCACCGTCGCGGCGGATGGGAAATCGCGCACGGTCACCATTAACGGAACAGACGCGAACGGGAAGAAGTTCAAAGGCAAAGCCGTTTACGACAAGGCGTAAAGAGAACTCATTAGACAAAGTCAGACAACAGATACGGTGAGGAACGTGCAACCCCTCGGTGTTGTAATCGTCACAGTCTATCCATGAGCACCCAGTTCTCAGCAGTCACTGGTTTCGCTTTTCTTTCGGCGTCATCACATCGTTCAGATTGTACGTTGAGTAAGCCTTGGGTTCATCGCCTCGGGCGATAATCGCATCAATGACACGGCCAAACTCTTCCGTGTGCCAGCGTCTCCGCGTCTCCCACCATTGGTGTACGCCGGGATAGGCGATCACATCGCTCATCGTTCGCTCCACCTCGCCCCATAAGGATGCGCTGAGCACGCCGTCGCGGTGGGAGAAATACATCGCCTGGAAATTTTTGAAGAAGCGATTCAAGAACGCGCTAAACCTGAGTTTGGACACCGCATCCAGATCGGCGAACGACTGCACGCCGCGGAGATAAATCGCGCAAAACTCGGCGTTGTCGTGAAATGACTTTGTGAGATCGCCCCACTGGACGGTGAGAGCGTTCACCGCGGAGTGACGTCGCTCCTTGGTTTGCTCGCGAATCTGCAAGGCCAAGTAAATAAGAGAAGGGATTCCAACAAGTACCGCCGCTAATTGGCCGATTGCTGTGAGCATTTCCCAGTTCATATGCCTACTGCGGGTGCGTCTCGCGCGGCATGATGCCCAGCGCTTTTTCAATCGCTGTCGGGTCGTAAACTTTTCCGTCTTTGATTACCGTGGTGATCTTGTCGATGTCCTGGATGTTCTTCGTCGGATCGCCATCCACAAGGATCATGTCAGCCAGTTTACCCGGGGCAATGACGCCGCGGTCTTTGTTCACGCCCATAACAAGAGCAGGCGTCCACGTTGCCATGCGCAGAATTTCAGCCGGCGCAATACCAGCCTGGGCATAAAGTTCGAGCTCGTGGTGGAGCGTGTAACCGGCTAATGCATCGGTTCCTGGGATAATCGTCACGCCCGCGTCGTGAATTGCCTTCAGTAAGCGCAACATCGCCGGGAAAGCTTCGTGATAAGCCGACTCTTTCTCTTTTGGAACTTCGAGCGCGCCGCTCCGCATCGCGCGCCGCACCTGCGGCGGGAAACGAGGCACGATTTCTTCCAGCCCGGGCGTGATCGCGCTGGGGTCACCGCAGAAAAGCCCCTCAAAGCGGTTTATCGTCGGATCGAGCACAGTGTGACGCTGCCCGAGGAAATTGATGAACTCGCGCACTTCGGGTTTGTCTGGAGTAAATTCGCCGGCGCGTTCGGCGACTTTGATAAAACGATCTCGATTGCGCGTCTCCTTTACTTCGGGAAACAGGAAGTTCAGCACGATGAAATTGAGATGCTGAATTTCGTCAGCGCCGCCTTCGACGAATTGGCGCGCTGACATAAACGCGGGCACGTGCCCGCTTACGCGCAATCCCCGCGCATGCGTATGATCGGCGATGATCGGAACCAGCTCCGGTTTGATTGAAGAATAAATCTTAATTTGGGCGTAGCCGTGGTCCGCATACCAATCGACGTCCTGAATCGCCTGCTCGGCTGTGTCGACTCGCATCTTCGTGGGACCCGCAAACTCTCCGGTGCCATCGATAATCCCCGCCTTTAGAACGCGCGGCCCAAGCTCGCTGCCGTTGTCAAAACGCGCGACGCGTTGAAGAAACGTATCGGTGTCATTCGCCATATCGCGCGCGCTGGTCACACCATTGGCGAGATCGAGTGCACCATCGTTGTCACTGAAATGTTGGTGATTGTCCCACAATCCGGGCATGAGGAAGCGGCCTTTTGCATCGAGCGTCTCCGCGTTCGCAGAAGGTTTAACGTCGGCGTCCGGTCCGACGCGGACAATGCGCTCGCCACTCACCACGACGCTTGTTGCAGGCGTGAGACGCAGATCGCGCGGGTCGAACAATCGCGCGTTGCGAATGACTAGATCACCACGCGGAACGTGCGCGAGTGCGCGGGCAATGCGCTCCGACCATGCGGTACCAGTTTTTTGTTGCGCATCGAGCAGCGGGATTGAAGACTCGGATCCATCCGGCACCACCGAAAACCAGGAGGACACGGATACGGATGTGCCATTACGATCTAACCAGATCGGTTGCGGCGAAAATCCCAGGCCGGTGATGCGGTATTCGGTCAATTCTCCTCCTTTGCCGGAGGGCGACGTGATTTTTTGGGCCTGCTCGATGCTCGCTTCGCCGGCAGGCAGGAGTCGCAGTTTGTGGTTCGGTGCCTTTAACAACGCGCGTGCCAGCACAGCGAAGAATTCCGGGGGCGCGTTCATCGATAGATAGAATTCCTCGCCGTTCACGGCTTTCTCGCCCTGTTCGCTGCGATTCTTCCAACTCGCCCGACCGTTCCCTGTTTCAAAATGCTCTTCGATCGGTGCCTTCATATAATCGTTGCCGCGGCCATCGTATTCTGTCGGCACACCAGCGCTACCGACTTTCCAAGTCGCAGTGATATGATCGCCGCGGCCGCGATCGTTGTAGGAGTATTCAGCGCGCACTGAACCATCAGGCTGAGCTTCGACCGTTTGGGTACCAGCCGGGTTACCTTGAATAACAATTTTGTCGGTGTGTCTCGTCGATGGCTGCCCGCTATTGGATCGCAATAATTGGTAGGCAAGCAGACCAAAGGCGATCACAGCTACGCCAATAACGAACGTGGCAAACTTTCGTTTGCTCCAGTAGGGAAGCGATTCGCCCGGCGTAACGTCCGCTGTTCGTTTCATTCCCTCCGGCGTCATTTCAAAGGACCACGAAATGATTACGGCAAGAATGAAACCGAACACCAGCAATCCGGTGAATGCCGTCATGACCCATGAAGGCGCGTCGAACATGGGCAGAAGAATTGAAGCGGCTTCAATGAGCAGCCACGAAACGACCACACAAACAAGCGCAACCTTATCAACGTGGCGCCGCTTCAGCTCGGAGAAGAAGGAAGGCTTATGGCTCATGACGCTGCGGGCAAACCGAGTTTGGCGAGTAAGTTCTTGTAGCGGGGATCGTCGCGCAAGCCGCGCAACAACGGATCAATTAACAATGTAAGCGTCCCGGTGTCGTGATTATCAAACGAGATTTGCAACCACTCGAACGCTTTGTCTTTCTCGCCGCGCACAGCGTAAACCTCAGCGATTTGATAGGCCAACTGATCCCGGCCATTTGCAATGAGATCAGCCAATGCCGCGTCTGCCGCCGCGCGATCGCCGCGCACGTAGTGGGCGAGGGCGAGCTCAAAACGGCGATAGCCTTCATCGGGCTCCAGTTCCGCTTCCCGCAGGGCCGTCTCACCATCGCCGCGCTCGACCGCGACGTGCACCTGGTAGCGATGATTGCCAGCAGCTGCTGGCTGCAACTCCGCTGCTTTGCGTGCTACCGCATCTGCCTCATCCAGTTTTCCCGCGACGAAAAGGACGCGACCTAGATTAACTTGCGCTGTAACAGAAAGAGGATCGAGTTCCACCGCATGTCGGGCATGCCGCTCGGCCTCATCGACTTGCCCCAAATAAACGATCACCCGCGCCAGCAGATCGTTTGCCGTAGGATTTGCCGGCGAGAGTTCTTTCGCGCGCTTTAGTTCGCTCAGCCCTTCCGCGAACTTCCAATCGATAAAAAAGCGAACCCAACCCAGGGCCGCGTGCGCCTCCGCCAGCTCGGGCGCGATCGCGACGGCATTCTCTGCATCGCTTTTCGCCTTCGGCCACGCGGTCGCGCGTTGCCCGGTGAGATCGCCTATGAAGGACCACGCTTCGGAACGCTCCGCGTAAGCCAGGGCATAATCAGGATCCAGCCGAATCGCTTCATCGAAGAAGCTCACCGCTTTCCGGAAGTCCTCGAGATTACGACGTTGAAAATGGAAATGGCCCTGAAGGTAGGCATTATGCGCTTCTGTATTTCTCGTCGCCGGCTTGGTGGATGATCGTTCATCCGATCCAAGCAACGTCACCTTCAGTGACGAAGCCACCGCGGCGGCGATTTCCTCCTGCACGGCAAAGATGTCCTTCAGTTCGCGATCGAACGTTCGCGTCCAGAGCTCGACTCCGTCGCCGGCATTAATCAATTCGGCCACGATTCGCACGCGCTCTCCCTGCTTGCGCACTGTGCCCTCGAGAAGCGTTCCAACACCTAGCTTTTCACCGATCGTTTTTGATTCCTCTTTCCTTTCTTTGAAACGAAAAGAAGAGCTGCGGCCGATGACCTTGAGCTCTTTGATTTGAGCCAGGGCTGCGATCAGTTCCTCCGACAATCCATCCGAAAAATATTCGTCGCGCGGATCACCGCTTTCATTAAGCATCGGCAGCACCGCGATCGATTTCTGTGGGGCCGCTGTAGCCGCCGCGCTGTGTCGAGGCGTTGCATTTCCCGCGGTGTAGCGCCCGAGAAAAAACAAACCGATCGAGAGAAGCGCGCCGACGATGACAACGTAGATCCAAACTTTGCCGCGTGAGTGCTCACGCGCCGCGTCGGCAACTTCCGTTCGTTTGATTCCCTCCGGCGTCGCTTCAAACGCCCATGCGACCACCAGCGCGATCGGAAATCCGAGCGCGACCAGGGCGACAAGTGTTTGCGCAAGCCATTCCGGCGCATGAAACGTCGGCAGGATGGTGGAACTCACTTGAATGACGAGCCAACCGACGACGGCATAAGCGACCGCGACCTTGTAAACATTGCGCCGCTTGAGCTCGGCGAAGAAGTTGTCGGTCTTCATTATTTCCCGTGGGTAATCTTCTGCACGAGCGCTTCGAAGCGCGGATCGCTGCGAAGATCGTCGAGGAATGGATCTCCCGGGAGGAGGAACAAGTAGCTTTTGTTGCCTCCCGTAAAGCCGTGCTCGAGCGCTTCAATGGCGCGTTCTTTTTCGCCTAACGAGGTGTAAGCGAGGGCCAGGGCGTACTCCGGAACCTCTGCGGACTTCGCCATTTCATTCAGGTGCGCGAGAAGTTTTCGCGCCTCATCCGTTTGTCCATTTCGGGCATAGGCCTGGGCGAGCATGGCGATGGAATAAGGGTCGTTGTTTAGCTCGACTGCTTTTTGAAATTCCGGGATCGCCTCTTTGAGTCGGCTCGTTATTTGCAGCGCTGCGCCGAGATAGTAGTGCGCGACAAATGAGCGCGAATCGATTTCCAAGGTCTTGCGCGCCTGCGCTTCGGCGGCGTCGTAGCGACGGGCATAGAGATAGATGATGCTTAGGTCGGCATTGATGATCATGGAAAGCGGATCGAGCTCGAGCGCGCGCTTTAGTTCTCCAATAGATCGATCAGATTGCCGCAGCGTCGCGAGCGCAAGGCCGAGCCAGTGATGGGCGGTGGCGTAATTCGGATTTAACTGAATCGCGCGCTCCAGTTCGTTCACCCCGCGGTTGACCTCGAGCTCCTCGGTGGCAATGAGACCAAGCGAAGCATGTGCCTCAGCTAACGAATCGTCCAGCTCCAGCGCTTTCTTCGCCGCAGCTTCTGCCGGCACCACTGATTCGGCTGGAGAAGCTCCGCCGTAAAAACGGAGCAGACCATATGAATCGGCTAGAGCAGCATAGGCCAGCGCGTAGCCGGGGTCTTTGGCGATCGCTTGCTTGAGATAGTCGATTGATTTGCGCAGGTCGTCGCCGGTCCGCTTGTTCCAAAAGAATCTGCCCTTGAGGTAAAGCTCATAAGCTTCCGGATTCACCGTGGGTGTTTTCGCGATCGAGCTTTTCTCCGATCCCGTGAGTCGTGCTTGCAACGTCTCAGCGATCGTTTTCGCGATCTCGCTTTCGACCGCGAATATGTCGGTCAGTTTTCGATCGTATGTGTCGGCCCAAAGATGCGCGTCGGTGAGCGCGTTGATCAGCTGCACATTCACCCGCACCTGGTCGCTGGCTTTCTGCACGCTCCCCTCCAAAATGTGAGCGACGCCAAGTTGCTTCGCGATCTGGGGAAGATTCTCCGGCGCGCTTTTGAAGTGTTGCGTTGAAGTGCGCGAAATCACCTTGAGGTCGGCGACCTTAGCTAACCGCGTGAGAATTTCATCCTGCACGCCTTCGCAGAAGTAAGCGTTATCCGGATCACGGCTGAGATTGTCGAATGGCAGAACGGCGATGGATTTGTTCGTAATTCCAGCAGGCGAAGCTGTCGTGTTTCCCGCGCTGTAGCGACCGAGAAAAAATAATCCGATCGAAATTGCGGCGCCGATCACGACGACATAAATCCAGACGTATTTCTTCTTTCGCGTCGCCTCCGGCATCGCGTCGGCTGTTTCTGTGCGCTTAATTCCCTGCGGCGTCAGCTCGAACATCCACGCCAGAACGAGCGCGACCGGCAAACCGAGAATGATCATCACGACAATCGTGCGGATTACCCAGTTCGGAACGTCGAACACCGGAAACACCTGCGCGATTCCCTGCGAGAGCGCCCAGCCCGCGAAGATGTAAGCGACCGCGACTTTGTAAACATTGCGCCGCTTCACCTCGGCGAAAAAGTTGTCGATTTTCACTTCTTCGACTCGGCTTTTGTCCTGTCAATTTTCTGGACCAGAGCTTGAAAGCGCGGCTCGTTGCGCACGCTGTCGTAAAGCTGATCGCCATCGATCCACCAGAAAATGGGATCGCGGTCTTCATAAGCTTTCTCCAGCCAATCCAAAGCTTTCTCTTTTTCGCCGAGCCCTAAATAAACCGCCGCCCGGTTCGCGGGTGAGACATATCGCTGCTTCGATAACTCTTCCAAATCCTGAAGTATTTGTTCTGCCTTAGCACGATCACCCTTGGCAGCGCAGGCGTAGCCGAGCGAACTGATATACCAAGGCAGGTCATCCAGGGAAGTGGCTTTTTGGAACTCCGTCCTTGCCTCAGCTTTGTTCCCTTTCCCGATCAAGCACCAGCCCAGGATCGAGTGGGCGAAAGCGTTGTTCGGATCCAATTCCAAAGTCTTGCGGATTTGCGTAGTCGCCTCCTCATAACGGCGCGCCCAGTAAAGAAAAAAGGCGAGGTCCGTATTAAGGAAAGTGTTTAGCGGATCGAGTTCCAGCGCCTTCTTTTCTGCCGCGATCACGTCGTCAAATCGGCCCATTTCCGAGAAGGTCCAACCGTATTGATCATAGATCAGCGGTAGGTTGGGATTCAATTCTACGGCGCGGTCGAGTTCTTTCTGGGAGGCATAGGGACCGAGCACGCTGAAGAGCGCTGTTCCCATGGATAAATGCGCTTCGGCGAGATTGGGATCGAGCGCCACCGCCCTCTGCGCGAGTTCCATTTCTTTGGCCCAAGCTTCCTTGCCCGCCATAATTTGCCCGCCAGCCCAGCCATAGGTATCAGCTAGTCCGCAATAGGCTAAAGCGAAGTTTGGATCTATTTGCAGCGCCTGCTCGAAGTAGTGGATCGCATTGGTCCAACCGACGCGCGTGAATTTGGCGAAATGATAACGGCCCAGCAGGTAAAGACGGTGGGCTTCCGGGTTCTCGGTCGGCTTTTTCGTCAACGCGCGCGCTTCCTCGACACCCAGCTGTACCTGCAATGCCTCGACCACGCGCCTGGCCACATCGCTTTGCACGGCGAGGATGTCCTTCATATCGCGGTCGTATGTTTCGGACCAGAGATGAAAACCATCGGCCACATTGATGAGCTGAGCGGTGATCCGCAGCTTGTCGCCGGCTTTGCGCACACTGCCTTCCAAAACGGCATTCACATGCAGTTGCTCGCCGACTTTGCGGAAGATGTCCTCCTCGTTTTTCCCTTTGAACGCGAAGGACGAACTGCGCCCGGGTACGTGCAGGCTTTTCACTCTTGTCAGCATGTTGAGAAGTTCCTCGGTCATGCCGTCGCTGAGATATTCGTCATTCTTGTCCGCGCTCAGATTCAAGAACGGCAACACGGCGATACTTTTTTCGGAAACGCCCGATGCAGGTCTCGTCGATTTCTTGGAGACAATTTCAAACGCGGCGACAATTCCCACAAGTAGGAGGAGGCCAGCTGCAATTGCGCTCCAGCGCGTGAGGGAGCGACCTCTCTTGAAAACTTGCAGCTTCTTTGGGATTTGCGAATTTCCGATTTCGTCGCTGTAGAAATTAACGACACCGATACGCGCGCCGTGTTTTACTTCGCACTCGCCGAGTTCGTGCAGAAGCGAACGCCATTGCGGGTAGTGCTCCAAGTCATCGGCGACGCGCTTTGAGAGAAGAATGTGTCCGGCATCGCCGCAATCCATTACGCGCTGAGCGATGTTGATGCCCGCGCCTGCAATATTTGCTTGTTCATTCAGATCAGTGATTTCGTTGACCGGCCCGCTGTGAATTCCCATGCGAACGTGGAGTTCGGGATGATTTTTCAATTCCTTGCTAATTTCCAGCGCGCACAAAACTGGGGCTTCCGGACTGTTTCGAAAAACGAGCGCGCCACCATCGCCCGTCGGCAAACGCATCAACTTCCCCTGTGCTTCGGCAAGGCGGAGCTGTTCGGTGCCGCGGACGATTTTCCTTAACGTTTGGATCTGCTCGCTCTGCTCGTTGATGAGCAACTTCGAGTAACCGACGATGTCGATGAACAAGACGTGACCGATTTCGAATTTCACGTCTGAGGATTGCTCGGTTGGCCGGGGATTTACTTCCATCTTAAGCTTGGCAGCTGTGCTGCTATTCCAATCCAATCTTTTTCGAAATAGCCTGGAAGCGCGGCTCGTCACGCACGCCGTCGTAAATCTGGTCAATCTTTAGATACCAACAGGCGCTGTCCTGCTCCTCGTAAGCTCTTTCCAGCCAATCCAGAGCTTTTTCCTTGTTGGCAAGTCCCAGATAGATTGTCACAAAGGCTGTCGGACTGACGTATTGTCGTTTCGCCAATTCTTCGAGTTCGCGCAACGCTTGTTCGGCTTTCGCTCGATCTCCAGAAATGGCGTAAGCGTAGCCGAGGAATCCTTGATACCACGCACCGGGATCCGGCGCTTTGGATTTTTGCAATTCCGCGATTGCGCCGGCCGTGTCGCCTTTTTTGAGGAAAGAGAGGCCTACCAGAACATGGCTGATCGCTGAATTCGGATCCATCGCCAGAGTCTTTCTGGCTTGCGGGATCGCGTCGTCGTATTGACGTGCCCAATACTGGTAGAAGCTCAAACTCATTTGAAAGAACGGATTCAGCGGATCGAGTTCGACCGCTTTCTTGGTCTTGGCAATCGCCTCGTCGAATCGACCGAGCCCGTTCAAAGTCCACGCTTGTAATTCATAGGCGAATGCCAGATTCGGATTCAGTTCGAGTGCGCGATCGAATTCTTTCAGACCGTTCCGCCAATCATAATCGGCGACGAGTACCAGGGCGAAAGACATGTGCGCCTCCGCCAGTTCCGGATCGAGCTCCAGCGCCTTTTGTGCAAATTCCTTTTCCTTTGCGATGGCTTCCTTCTCCGGCATCACCACGCTTCCCATGTAAGCGTAGTTGTCAGCCAGTCCGCAGTAGGCTAGCGCAAATTCAGGATCAATTCGCAGCGCCTGCTCGTAATAACGGATCGCATTATTCCAGCCGGTCTGCGTGTACTTAGCGAACTCGTACCGCCCCAGCAAATAGAGTCGATGTGCTTCCGGATTCTCGGTCGGTTTCTTCGCCAGAACGCGCGTCCCTTCGCCGCCTAGTTTCACTTGCAAGGCCTGCACTACTTGCTCGGCCACGTTGCTCTGAAAGTTGAGAATGTCCTTTACGTCGCCGTCGTAGGCCTTTGACCAGAGATGATAACCGTCGCTGACATTGATGAGCTGAGCGGTCACGCGCAGGTTGTCGCCAGCTTTGCGCACGCTTCCTTCCAATACCGTGCCCACGTGCAGCTGATCGCCGACTTTACGAAAGATGTCCTCTTCGTTTTTGCCCTTGAACGCAAAACAGGATGTTCGTCCTGGCACGCGCAATCCCGGCACCTTGGCCAGCACATTGATCAATTCCTCAGTCATCCCGTCACTCAAATACTCGTCGTTCTTGTCCGCGCTCATGTTGACGAACGGCAACACGGCGATCGATTTGTTAGGCGCCCCTGTAGCCGCCTCGCTCTGTCGAGGCGTAATTGTTGATTTCGAACGCTCGAGTTGATACACGAACAGACCGGCCGCGACGACAGCCAGCGCGATAGTTACGGCAACAATCTTTTGCCCGGTCCGTCGCTTAATCGATTTGTTAGGCGCAATCTCGGATTCGAGTTTGATTCCTTCCGGCGTAATCTCAAACGCCCAGGAAAAAATCAGCGCCATCGGAAAGCCGAAGATGATGACGATGATGAATATCTTCATCACCCATGGCGGCGCGTCGAAAGCGGGAAAGAAAATCGACGCAGCCTGAAGCAAGAGCCACGCGACGACCGCGTACGCGACCGCGACTTTGTAAACATTGCGCCGCTTTAGCTCGGAGAAGAAGTTGTCGATCTTCATCGCGGCTCGCCAGAAAAGATGCGTGTGACGAGTTTCTTGAACCGCGGATCGCTGCGAAGCGGGTCGAGGCGGTGGTCGACAAGTATCCAGCCTAAATCAGCCGAGTCGAAGGGCGCATGATCTTCATAGCTCTTCTCAAGCAAGCGGATGGCTTCGTCTTTGTCGCCGAACGCTAATTGAACCACAGCCATCGAATAAGCCGGGACATATTGTCGTTCTGACAAAGACTTGAGCTTATCCCAAAGCTGCTGCGCCTCTGCTTTTCTACCAACAAGAAAGTAGGCGGCCGCGAGCTGAGCAAGGTCGATAGGGTCGGAGCCGGAACATTTTTCGTATTCTACGACCGCTTCCTTTAGCTGGCCCCGATGTTCCAGCACATTACCTAACATGCCATGGGCGTTGGCAAAGTTCGGATCCATCTCGATCGTTTTGTGCAGTTGCGCGATCGCCTCATCGCTTTTCCCTTCAGTATCGAACGCAAATCCTAAGACCGAGTTGATGATGAGCGATAGTGGATCGAGCTCTTGCGCTCGCTTCAGCTCAGCCAGCGCTTCTTCAACGCGTCCCTGACTTTGCAGGCATTCCCCGAACCACTGATGCGCCGTAGCATAGCTTGGGTTGAGTTCGATGGCTCGCTTGAACTCTGACATCGCGGCCGAGAGTTGTAGATTTGAAGCCAGCGCTCGGGCGAGAGAAGTATGCGCCTCGGCCAGAGTGTCATCGAGCTCAACTGCTTTTCGCGCAGCCTCCAACGCTTTCGGCAATTCGTCGCGCGGATTGCTGCCGAGCTCCGCATAAGCTGGTAACAGCACATGGCAGTCTGCCAGCCCCGAATATGCTAACGCATACCTGGGATCCTTTCCGATCGACTGCTGGAAATAATCGGCCGCCTTCTTCAGGTTTTCACCGGTGCGTCTGTTCCAAAAGTAGCGGCCTTTTAAGTAAAGCTCATGCGCCTCCGGATTATCGGTTGGGCGCGACGCGAGCACATGTTCCGCCGAGCTGCTCAATTTTGCCTTCAAAGTATCGGCAATGCTTTTCGCAATGTCGCTTTCGACCGTAAAAATGTCGGTCAGTTTGCGATCGTAAATCTCGGCCCAGAGATGTGCGTTGGTCAGCGCGTTGATCAGTTGCACATTGACCCGCACCTGATCGCCGACCTTTTGCACACTGCCTTCGAGGATGTTCGCCACCCCGAGCTGCCTCGCGATGTCGGGCAAATTTTCCGGAGCAGTCTTGAAACGTTGTGTCGATGTGCGGGCAATCACTTTGAGGTCCGCCACTTTCGCGAGCCGCGTCAAAATCTCGTCCTGCACGCCTTCACAAAAGTAAGCGTTATCGGGATCGCGACTGAGATTATCGAACGGCAGCACCGCGATCGATTTGCTTGCGATCGCTGCCGTGGCCGGCGAACTCGATGTATCTGATTTCGAGCGCACGAGTTGATATACGAAGAGACCCGCCGCGACGACCGCGAGCGCGATCGTGACGGCAACAATCTTTCGCCCGGTCCGTCGCTTGATCGATTTGTTCGGCTCGATCTCGGATTCGAGTTTGATTCCTTCCGGCGTGATCTCAAAGGCCCAGGAAAAAATCAGCGCAACCGGAAAGCCGAAGATGACGACGATGATAAAGATCTTCATCACCCAGGGCGGCGTGTCGAAAGCCGGAAGGAAAATCGACGCTGCCTGAAGCAAGAGCCACGCGACAACCGCATACGCGACCGCGACCTTGTAAACGTTGCGCCGCTTCAGCTCGGTGAAGAAGTCGTCGATCTTCACTTCGGTTTGTCTTCGCAGAGTTTCTGAAAGCGCGGATCATTCCGGATCGGGTCGAACATCGGATCGAGCCGCAGAAGCGCAGGAGTGAGCGGTACGTTTTGTGTAGCCAGCGGACCACCGTACGGTATCGAGA